>VFQP010000444.1_pt1 | contig 83359 bp, 59 predicted proteins | sample 3512351 | NCBI WGS metagenome assembly VFQP01 (sample SAMN10412372, study PRJNA504923) | tailings metagenome | isolation source: Relicate 1 Philex TSF1 revegetated site | place: Philippines: Tuba, Benguet | collected 2017-08-29
ACTATCTGCCGGAGAGAAATTAGCAAAGAAGGTAAGTGGTGCGCCAAATCTTTTGTTTTCTCCTTCATAAGTACCCCAAGTGCTATACTCAATACCGGTAGCATTCTTCCTGCGGGCCTGGTAGGCCGGAGCAGCATCAAATGTGGTTAGCTTCTTACTGAAGAGCTGTCCTTTATTGGCTGCCAGTTTACGAAGCGGACGAATATCATCCAGTATATAAATGGCACGACCAAATGTGGCAATTACGAGATCGCCCTCTCTTTCCTGCATAGCCAAGTCATAAGTAGAGACTGAAGGATAGCCATTTTTGAATTGTTGGAAACTGTTGCCATTATCTAAACTGATGAACAAACCCTGCTCTGTTCCAACAAAGATCAGATTGGGCTCTGTAGGATCCTGCAATACACATAATGTATAGCCGATCACTTTCTTCTCATCTACGATATTGGTCCAGGTTTTACCATAATCGGTTGTGCGGAAAAGATAAGGCTTATCATTACCCCTGCGATAATCATTCACGATCACAAAAGCTTCGCCACCATTATGTCTGGAAGCACGGATCTGTGGTACCCAGGCGCCGGCAGGCATACCAGGAATCTTACCCCGGAAATTAGTCCAGGTTTTACCACCATCGCGGGTGAGTTGTACATTACCATCATCTGTTCCTACCCAAATTACCCCCCGCTCCTTGGCTGAGGGCTCAATGGCAATTACGGTACAATGGTTTTCTGCTCCGGTAATATCTACAGAAAGACCACCATTATTACTTTGGTCAATCTTGGCACTATCATTAGTGGTCAAATCGGGTGAGATCTGTGTCCATGAAGCTCCCTTGTCCTTACTCATGTTCAGGAACTGGCTACCATAATAAATAGTCTTCTTGTCGAATGGATCCTGAGCAATCGCGGCATTCCAGTTAAAACGCTGACGAACACCGGAGGCAGTACTTGGAGGTCGGATGCTCCATCTTTCGCCTGTTGCAATATTGTAACGGCCAACACTACCGCCCTGACTCATACTATATACCCAGTTAGGATCTTCTTGATCGGGCATCACATCAAAACCATCGCCACCACCTACGCTTTGCCAAAGCGCATTCCTGATACCCATACCAGCCCAAATATAGGCCGGGCCATGCCAGCTACCATTATCTTGTAAGCCGCCCATGACATTGTAAGGGATGCGATTGTCTACATTAATATGATAGAACTGACCAAGCGGTAATTTTTCGTCGAACTGCCAGGTCTTACCACGGTCACGCGTAATCGCAATACCACCATCATTACCATCAATGATAAAATTACCATTGGTAGGGTGTATCCACCAGGCGTGGTGATCGGGGTGTACACCTGAATAAGGAATCACAGAAACAAAAGTTTTACCTGCATCCTCACTTACCGAGATCTCCTGGTTAATATTATACAGCCTGTTCTCATTGGTTGGATCAACTGCGATATCCTGGAAATAAAAAGCGCGGTTAGTTACTACAGCCGGCTCACTATTTACGAGTTGCCATGTATAACCACCATCATTGCTCTTATACAAACCGTTTTTCGTTGCTTCTACCATGGCATAAACGCGCTTGGGGTCATTGCGGCCAATGGCAATACCAATACGACCATAATTACCATCGGGCAGTCCGTTTTCCTTACCCAATTTGGTCCAGTTTTTACCACCATCAAGGGTCATATAAAAACCACTACCGGGGCCACCACCCTGTAAGCTCCAGGGTGTGCGCAAGTGCTGGTACATGTTTACGAAAATCTTATTGGGGTTAGAGGGGTCCATGATCATATCACCCACGCCCGATGTTTCATTCGTATACAGAATCTGCTTCCAGGTTTGTCCGCCATCGGTGGTTTTGTACACACCACGTTCTGGATGGGGAGAAAAAGGATTCCCGATAGCACCCACATACACCACATCGGGATTAGTGGGATCAATCAGGATACGATGGATATTGCGGGTTTTTTCAAGGCCCATCGATTTCCAGGTACGGCCACCATCAATACTTTTATAAATGCCTTCACCCAAACTCACCGAGTTACGGGGATTTCCTTCGCCGGTACCGGCCCATACAATGTTGGGATTGCTTTGTGTAATGGCAATGGCACCCATATTCAGGATGCGCTGTCCATCAAAGACAGGATCCCAACTGGCTCCGCCATTTTCAGTTTTCCATACACCACCACTTGCCGTTCCCAGGTAAATGATGTTAGGGTTGTTCCAAACCGCATCAATGGCCGTAACACGACCACTCATGCCTGCAGGACCAATGCTTCTTGGTTTCAGGTCTTTGAAGTGTTTGGAAAGATCTGCCTGTTGCGCATAAGCAGATAAAGCAATGCCGGATAGCATTACAGCCAAAAGTTTTTTTCTCATTCAATTGGTTTTTGGAAATCGGAATTTCTGCAAATAAATGCGTACAACCAAATAAGATAGACCAATAGCTGAATAAAACGGCTAAAGAGTGACCAATACACCGCATTTCCCCTCAATTCTTCCCTATATTTATCCTCCAAGCCATTCAGTTGAAAAAAAGATCGACTCAATACATTAAGGGTAGCCAGTTCCAGATCGGGCTATATGCCGCCATAGCCGCATTCCTGACCTATACGATGATCTTTGGTTTTCGAAAATCTTTTACGGTTTGTACGTTCGATGGGTTGTTTGTTGGGCCATTACGTTATAAAACCGTTCTGGTACTCAGCCAGATGCTGGGGTATCTCTCCGCCAAATTCTATGGCATACGTTTTATTGCAGAATTAAAACGGTGGGGGCGCCATAAAGTAATCCTCCTGCTGGTAGGCATTGGCTGGTTGGCCTGGTTCTTTTTCGCCTGGGTGCCTGCTCCCTATAATATCATTTTCCTCTTCATCAATGGATTTCCACTGGGCATGCTGTGGGGTGTGGTATTCTCTTATGTAGAGGGAAGAAAGACCACCGATTTCATTGGCGCCGCATTGGCCGTAAGCTTCATCTTCTCTTCTGGTTTTGTAAAAACAATTGGCGGATGGCTGCTCCTGGCCGGTATCAGCGAGTTTTGGGTGCCCTTTTGTACGGGTCTGGTATTTGCCTTACCTCTTGTACTCTTCATCTTCTTACTGGAAAAAATCCCACCACCCAATGCTGCCGATGAAGCTGCGAGAATGACCCGAACACCCATGGATGCTGCGGAAAGAAAAAAGCTCGTTCAACAATTACTACCCGGACTCATTGCCTGTATACTCATCTATACCTTTGCTACCGTATTCAGGGATATTCGGGATAATTTTTCGGCTGATATGTGGAAGGAGATGGGGTACCTCAACCAGCCTGCCATCTTTTCCAAAACAGAAACCCCTATCACACTCATCGTGCTACTGTTAATTGGCAGTATGGTACTTATCCAAAATAGCTTTGCTGCCTTGCAGGTGGCACATTTGCTTATCGGTATCGGATTCCTGGTAGCGGGTATCAGTACCTGGTCATTTTCGCATGGTCTCATTTCACCGGTCATGTGGATGACCCTGGTGGGCCTGGGCTTATATATGGTATACATTCCCTTCAATAGCGTATTCTTTGAGCGGCTCATCGCCGCATTCCGTTTCACCGGTAATGTTGGCTTTCTGATCTATCTGGCCGATTCTTTTGGCTATCTGGGAAGTGTGGGCGTATTATTGGGCAAAGAGATTTTCAGGGTACAGTTGAACTGGGTTAACTTCTTTTCTCAAAGTGTGCTGCTATTATCTGTTGCCGGACTACTACTAACGGTTTTCAGCATGTGGTATTTCAGTAGCAAGCGTAAACAACTACAAAGGGGTGCTTCAGGAGAACAGGCCTAAAGAAAAAGGGGCCAACTGCCCCTTTTAGTCTTATTAAGAACCTGCCTTGTATTTTTTCTCCGCTTCTTTGGCCTTTTCAAAATCGAGCACTACACCATTAATGCAATAGCGCAAACCTGTTGGGGGAGGACCGTCCTCAAACACATGGCCTAAATGGCTCTTACAACGGCCACACTGTACTTCGGTTCTTTGCATACCCAGCGTATTGTCGGGCAAATAAATAATCGACCCCTTTGAAATAGGCTCATAAAAACTCGGCCAGCCACAACCACTATCAAACTTGGTATCACTTTTAAATAAAGCGTTACCACAAACCGCACAATAATAGGTTCCTACTTCCTTGGAATGTTCAAACTTACTCGTGCCCGGCCTTTCTGTTCCCTTCTGGCGGGCAATGTAAAATACTTCTGGCGACAAGATCTTCTTCCAATCTTCTTCCTTCAACACCACTTTGGCCGTATCCGTTCTGGAATACACCGGGTTATTGTCTTTCTTTTCTGTATCCATCTTTTTTTGTTTTTGTTCTGTTGTCTGCGACATACAAGACTGTAAGGTCAGTAATTGTATGCTTAATAAAAGAATCCATTTCATACGCTTCTTATTTACTTAACTAAAATTACGTTCAAACAGGGTGAATAGTTTGATCCTGATCCGACAATAACAACACATTGTATTTTTACATCTTTGTTTGTCGATTTTGCTGCTATTGTATTGATTTTTTCTAAACAGACGTTCAATTCTTCTGAAACTTTCGCCGATTTATGGCAGTTGTTGCTTTTAGTATCGCCTTAACAATTGGTTTGTGGGTTATTGAAAACAAACATTTGTAAATTTTTTATGTTTGATTTTCACGTCGCTTATCACGTATTAATTAGGGAAAATTCCGAAAATCTGATGTTTTTACAGGATTGTTAAATGATTTTTAAGGAGATGGGCTTATATTTGTTCTTCACGCAAGGTTAGTTTGTACATGTTTAATATTATTCTGTTTGGACCTCCTGGCAGTGGAAAAGGAACGCAAAGCGAGAAATTGATCGCGACCTATGGTTTAAAGCATCTTTCTACTGGCGATCTGTTGCGCAGCGAAATCGCTGCTCAAACCCCTCTTGGTCTGGAGGCGAAATCAATTATGGATAAGGGTCAACTGGTACCCGATGAAGTGGTGGTGGGCATGATCAGTTCTGCCCTTGACCAAAATCCGGATGCCAGCGGTTTCCTGTTCGATGGTTTTCCTCGCACAGAAGCCCAAAGCATTGCGCTTGATAAACTGCTGAAACTGAAACAAACTGAAATTGGTGTAGTATTGGCTCTTGAAGTAGGTGAGGAGGAACTGGTGAAAAGATTGCTGAACAGGGGTAAAACCAGTGGTCGCAGTGACGACACCAATGAAACCGTTATCCGTGCCCGTATTACCGAATACAAAGAGAAGACTACAGTAGTAGCCAACTATTACGAACAATTCAATAAAGTAGTACACGTGAAAGGCGAAGGCTCTGTTGATGAGATTTTCGAATCACTCAAAGCCGAAATCGATCAGCGCATCGCTTAATACATAAAAGTTTTTACAACCAACAACCAACTGTAAACCCCGCTCTTCAACCCAGCGGGGTTTTTTATGCCCTGCATGGCATCATTACGCATCATTATCACGAATGATAATCTGGTGATAAAATGCGCCTTTGCCTATTTCGGAAGAACAAAAAGCCCGTTCATACTGCTAATCCTTATTTATTACCGCACACAACATTTTAACAAGTTGTTAGAGCTGTCACCTATATATCTTTAAAGCAAGGTGCAACACGTAGAATTTTTTCATAACGATCATTTCAATCAACACTATAAACGCCAGAAATCGGCGAAGTCTATTTCCTATTTCGTAGATTTCTTCTGGGAAACCTCTTTTGATCAGCTGTGGGATACCTATCCCAATGGATTCTCCGATGCCCTGTTTCCCAATACCGGCTATACTTATCTTATTAACCTGGGTACCCCCTTTGTAATGCAGGTGGGCGATAAGAAATTTGATATGAAGACCGATGGTTTTCTGCCTCGCCATAAAGCCATAGAATGTTATCACCAAAAAGGCAACCATTTATTTGGTGTTAAATTCAAGATCTCACCCATCATTTTTGAAAAGAAGATTAACTTCTCAGAATACAAGGACTATATTTATCCATTGAGCTACCTAATCGATGCCGGCCTGCTGAACAATATCAAAAAAGCCAATAGCTTCGACGAGCGCGTTTCCTTGCTTACACAATATTTTGAGGGAATCATTGAACAATATGCCGGTTCCATGAAGCCTATACAGATCGTTTCTGAAATCATGGCCTATTGCGATCATAACCAGGACTTCACAACACCAGTTGAAGAACTGGCTGCTAAATATAATGTGTCATCCCGCACACTACAACGATACTTTGAAACAGCTACCAGTATCAGCACCAAGAATGCCATACAAATCATGCGGATCAGAAGAGCTACCGAGCATCTGGTTCGGGAGCCAAAAACCTTCAGCAGTGCCAACTATGGTTACTATGACCACAGCCATTTTTACAAACACCTAAAAAGTTTTGTGCAAAAAGATACACTGTCAAAACTCAGGCCTCATTTAAAGTTGCTGGAAAAATTACACCAGAAATCACCCTCTTCCGATATGCGCCATCAGTAATCAGGGTATGATGATCCGGCATTGATCGGTTGTTTGATACAGGACCGAAGAATCATTCGCTCTGCTGATTTTTACGACTTTTAGTCAATACCGCCAATAAGGTTTTCAGAAAAGCATCGGGCTCAAACGGCTTGGTAACGATCGCGTCGATTGATAACGCTTTTGACCTCTCCTCCACTTCTGTGGGCAAGCTCGCTGTCAATGCAATAATGGGAATATCAATTCCCTGCTCCCTGATCTTGGCCGATGCCTCATAACCATCCATCACTGGCATATGCATATCCATGAGTACGGCTGAATGCCTGGCTGGATCCAACAATTTCAAGGCCTCTTCTCCATTCACTGCCACATCAATTGTTGCTCCCCATTTTTCCAGGAAGGTTTTGGCAACAAGTACATTCAGCTCATTATCTTCCGCCATCAGCAATGATACGCCTGCCAACGGACTTCCCTTTTGCAAGATCTCGTTTTGTCGTTCATCATCCTGTGCAAAACTCAGCGCTTGTGAGATAGGGAAGGTTTGTGTAAAGAAGAAAGTGGATCCTTTCCCCAATTCACTCCGCAACTGCAGCTTCGATCCTTGTAATTCCAGGATTCTTTTACAAATAGACAGGCCCAATCCTGTGCCGCCAAAGCTTCGGGAGGTTGATGTATCTGCCTGGGTAAACCGCTCAAAAATCAGCTTCTGTTTTTCCGGCGCTATGCCAATGCCCGTATCAGATACTTTGATGGTAAGGGTAATATGCTGTTTGTTTCTTTTCTCTTCAATAATACTTAGTGTAACACTCCCTTTTCGGGTAAACTTAATGGCATTCTGTAACAAGTTACCAATCACCTGACTCAATCTGGTAGGATCACCAATGATCTTGCAGTTGAAGGATGGATCTTTTTCTAATTGTAATTCTATGTTCTTTTCACGCGCATTAATCAAATTGCTGGTAAGTAGGTCCTGCGCCACCTGAACAAGATCCATCTGGATGTATTCAAAATTAATCTTACCCGCTTCAATTTTATTATAATCCAATATATCGTTTACAATCGACAAAAGATTATTGGCAGAAAAAAGCAGCACATTCAGTTGTTCCTTTTGGTCTTCCCGGGGTTTATTCTCTAATAGAATATTCGACAAGCCAATCACCGAGTTAAGAGGTGTGCGGATCTCGTGCGACATATTTGATAGAAAATCGCTTTTTGCCAATAAGCCCTGCTCCGCATCTCTCCGTGCTTTATTGAGCAAATAGGAATACCGATACGATAAGATCAATGATTGGAGAAAGATGAAAGACAGATAACCAATGAACAATAATTCCTTCTGTGGTGCGAGTACACCAAAATATTGAAAATTGATAATCACAAATACCAACATCACAATAGCAGTACTCATTAAAGCATAACCCGCGCCCAGTCGCTTCCTTCTATAAGCCCTTATATACACGTAGAATGTATAGGCAATCACGGTGAACATCACCACCAGAAAGGGATTGATGAGCTGTGTGAAAATTGTTGGCGGAAAGAAAACGGTAATCAGTGATAATAACACACAGGCCCACATTTCAATCCTGGTAACATATTTATTACTGTCTTCCGGGTATAAGCGCTGCGTATACTGTGTAAAAAAGATCACGCTAATAAATAGTGTGAGGTATTCAAGATGGGTAGTTAACCACCAGGGCAGATCAGGAAAGATGCTGTGTAAAGCATATTGTCCGGAACCAATAATGCGGTAACTATAGGTAAGTGAAAAAAGGGCAAAGTAGAGAATAGCTTTGTCATGACGGCCAAAGAAGTAGAGACCAAAAAAGAAAAGACCACACATGACCATGGCGCCCATCAAAATGAAATCAAGTGCCAGGTCTTTTGATCTGGTGCTGAACAGGCTTTCCTTATTTCCGATCACAATCGATTTATAGGGCCCTCCTTTGGAGTGTTCAAAATTGGCTACCTGCAACAGGAGCCTTACGGTATCGCCGGTAACATGGAGTTCGCGTGTAAATTGAATCCAGCGGGGAATTGTGGTTTCCCGCGTTGTATCAGGATGGCCAGCCTGCGCAAATACATCCTGGTTCACAAAGAGCTTGTAACTAGTATACGTATCGGGTACATCAATAGCCAACTCTGGTCTGTTATGCGGTAGAATAACCATGAGTTTATACGTAGCATAGCCTTTCGATGCAATCGATACACCATTCACGTCGCGCTTATCTACCCACTTATCAGGAAAACTGATCATGCCGGTCGTGGCCGACATATCATCATCTGGCGTACAGAGGTGTTGCCAGCAAATGCCCCATTCTCCGTCGAGTTGTACTTTTTGTTTGGAAAAATCGATGGCTCTCAGATCGATAACTCCTTTTTCAGCCTTGGGCAAAATATCCTGAGCAATTAGACTACCTAATGGAAATAAAACCAATAGGCAGATTGATATAATCGGCAAAAAGGGTCGATATCTGGATTTCATGCTATTAGGCACTCTAAGCGAGTGCTACTGTTTGCGCATTAAATGTACTGATTCTTGGTCGATTTATGCTGTAATCGACGGGTTTTATGGAAGAAGGTTTGAATATATGCTACCTAAAAACCAAAACCCCGGCATTATGCCAGGGCTTGGTATATGGTTGGGTTAGTAGTTAACGTTCTATTGTTGTGGCTTTTCCAACAATTTGAAGAACTGATCCAGCATTGGCTGAATCACAATTCTTGTTCTTCTGTTGGCAGCACGGCCTTGTGCTGTATTATTATCTGCTAATGGGATATACTGGCTGCGACCGGCGGCTGTCATACGCTTAGGATCAATGCCATAGGTATCTTGTAATATCCTTACAATGGTGGTTGCCCTTTTCACACTCAGATCCCAGTTATCCTGTATACCTGTTGTTTTAATAGGTAAGGAATCGGTATGTCCTTCTACAATGAATTCAATATCTGGCTGTGCATTCAGTACTTTGGCCACTTTACCCAATACCTCACGTGCACGATCGGTCACATCATAGCTGGCACTCTTAAACAGCAGTTTATCTGAAATGTCTACATACACAACGCCTTTGTCTACCTTGATGTTGATGTCTTCATCATTCAGGTTACCAATTGCGCCCTTGAGGTTCATCACCAATGCCATATTCAGGGAATCCTTACGGGCAATAGAGCTTTGAAGGTCCTTGATATACAGATCTTTGGCACCTATATTTTCCAGTGATTTTTTAATGCTTTCTGCCTGTGCGCCTGTTACCACAGACAGGTCTTTTAACTGGTTGAGTACGGTCGTATTGTTTTGTTTCAGGAAATCGATCTGCTTATTCAGGTCGGCAATTTGATCTTCCAGCGCCTTCTTACGATTAGTCAGGTCTTCATTCTGTCCTTTCGATTTGCTCAGCTGATTCTCCAGGTCCTTGATCTGGTCTTGCAGTTCTCTGTATTTTCCCTGCATTTCCAGATAGGCACCGCTTAACTGGGTATATTTTGCTTCAGACTCTTTAAATTTCTTTGTACTAACACAAGAGAATAGCAACACAGACGAAGTTGCTGCCACTAAAAAACGACTCGCTTTCATAATTCTAAGGTTTGAGGTTCTTCTAATCCATGTCTATAAACGACAACCATGCCAAAAAATTGTGTACAATGGCATTTGAATGACGCTATCTGCTGATAATCAGTTAGTTGCTGGGCTTTGCAAAGTGTGAAAGATCGTTCTCGGGTTTTTTGCCGCGTATGGGAGCATAGAATTGAATGATCGTATCCATATCTGCCTGCTCATTTCCGGTTACCATGAATGGGGCGGAAAAGCTGATTTGCCGTTCACCAAAATCCATGGCGGCCATGATGATGGGAATATTGGCTTCTCTGGCTATATGATAGAATCCTGTTTTTAGTCTTTCTACTCTCTTTCTTGTTCCCTCTGGTGCGATCACGATGGCAAAACGTTCGTGTTGCCTGAACAGTGCAACCACTTCTGCTACCAACTGGTGCTTACCAGTTCTGTTCACCGGATAGCCGCCAAGCATTCTAAAAATCCATCCAAAGGGTGGTTTGAATAGTTCGGCCTTGGCCAAAAACCTTACATGCTGTAAACCCACCACACTTCTGGCTGCCAACCCTATAATGAAATCCCAGGAGCTGGTATGTGGTGCTACCAGTAATATGTATTTGGGCAGGTGATGCGGAAAATCTTCCTGCACCTTCCAGCCACGTATCTTTAAAAATAGTTTCCAGATAGCGCGCATGTTGACAAGCAAATGATACTAAAGATACTGTTCCAGCTTCACATAAGTAACAGTAAGCATCAGGAGGCTTTCATCTGCTCCAGTTCTTTTTGTAACCGGAACATATCATCACGCAAACGAGCTGCTTCAATGAAGTCGAGATCTCGTGCGGCTTTTTCCATTTGTTTCTTGGTTTGTGCAATTACTTTTTCCAATTGCGGTATAGTTGTGTAGTATGGTTGCTCTTCTGCCGCTGCAGATGCCACCAATGGTTGTTCCTGTTGTAGTGCATAAGGATTGGATGGATCATATCCCTTAATATCAAGTACAGAGGTTTGTGCAAATACCTGCTCCTTGCTTTTCACAACGGTTTTTGGGGTAATACCATTGGCGATATTATGGGCGACCTGCTTTTCTCTGCGCCTGTTCGTTTCATCAATCGTGCGTTGCATACTCTCCGTGATCTTGTCTGCATAAAAGATCACCAGGCCCTCCACATTACGTGCAGCACGACCCGCTGTTTGTGTAAGCGAGCGTTCATTACGCAAAAACCCTTCCTTATCTGCATCCAGTATGGCCACCAGTGATACCTCTGGCAAATCAAGCCCTTCTCTTAACAGGTTTACACCCACCAGTACATCGATCACACCCAACCGGAGATCACGTAATATTTCTACACGCTCAAGCGTATCTACATCACTGTGTATATACCTCGACTTAATTTGTATCCGGGCAAGGTATTTATCCATTTCCTCTGCCATTCTTTTGGTGAGCGTAGTAACCAGTACGCGGTCGCCTTTTTTCACCCGCTTATCGATCTCACTTAACAGGTCATCGATCTGGTTAACACTGGGCCTGATCTCAATGGGAGGATCCAATAGCCCTGTTGGTCGTACCACCTGTTCTACCACCACGCCTCCTGTTTTTTCCAGTTCATAATCGCCAGGTGTTGCACTCACAAATACAGTTTGTCCAATCAATGCTTCAAATTCATGAAAGTTCAATGGCCGGTTATCCATGGCACTGGGCAATCTGAATCCATAATCCACCAGCACCAGCTTTCGGCTTCTGTCGCCCCCGTACATCCCTGCTACCTGTGGAATGGTTTGATGACTTTCATCGATCACACAAAGAAAATCTTTAGGGAAATAGTCCAGTAAACAGAAAGGTCTTGTTCCCGGCTGCCTTCTATCGAAGAAGCGCGAATAGTTCTCAATACCATTACAATAACCCAGTTCACGGATCATTTCCAGATCATATTCCACCCGTTCCTTAAGTCGCTGGGCCTCGATAAATTTTCCTGTTTCTTTGAAATATTCTACCTGTGCCGTCATTTCATCCTGAATTTCATGCATCACCTGCTGAATCATATCCTTGGGTGCCAGGTACAGGTTTGCGGGGAAGATGGCAGCATTGTCCATAACACCAATCCTTTTCCCGGTTGCTGTTTCAAAACTTTCTATTTCTTCAATCTCATCGCCAAAGAAGGTAATGCGATAGCCAAAATCAACATAAGGCAAATTGATATCCACGGTATCGCCCTTTACCCGAAATGTTCCCCTTTTAAATTCCTCCTGACTTCTATGATATAAGGAGTTAACGAGCAAGTGAAGAAATCGCTGGCGTGAAATAACCTGTGAACGTTGAATACGAATGATCCCATTCTCATATTCCGTTGGATTGCCCATACCATAAATACAACTTACACTGGCCACAACAATAATATCTCTGCGTCCACTGAGCAACTGTGATGTTGCCTGCAGACGAAGCTTATCCAACTCTTCATTAATACTCAGGTCCTTTTCAATATAGGTATCTGAAACAGGCATGTACGCTTCGGGCTGGTAGTAGTCATAGTAGCTTACGAAATAGCCCACCGCATTCTCCGGAAAGAATTGTTTAAACTCGCCATACAACTGCGCCACCAATGTTTTGTTATGGGTTAGCACCAGGGTAGGACGCTGTACCTGCTGAATTACATTGGCTATAGAGAAGGTTTTACCGCTGCCCGTTACACCAAGCAGGGTTTGGTATTGCTCTCCATTCAATATCCCTTCCGTTAACTGAGCAATGGCGGAGGGCTGATCGCCCGCTGGCTGATATGGTGCGTGTAGTGTAAAGGGCATGACAGGATTTTTTGCAACGGCTAAAGGTACAGCTCTTCCTGCTGTTTTCATGAAGGAGTTGCTGCGCAAAAAATTTTAAACAAGCGCTAAATTCATCCCGCATTTATGTACTCCTTTAGCATATGTTTCTTTACTTTGAGATGTCCAACACCTAATGATACATGAGCAGCCCTTTTGTTGATTCACCAGAGGAGATCCGGTCCTATAATCTTGAACATTTCTTTGAATTGTCGGCCGATCTTTTCTGCATTGCTGGCTATGATGGTTATTTCAGAAAGATTAATTCTGCAGTTTCCAACCTGCTTGGTTTTTCGCATGAAGAGCTCATGAGTAGACCCATTCTTTCTTTTTTGCATCCTGATGATCTTGAAATTACCCGACAATTAAGATCGGAGCTCACAAAAGGTTCGCCTCTGCTCAATTATGAAAATCGTTACCTCACCAAATCTGGTGATGTGGTTTGGCTTTCCTGGACCTCCATGCCTGTTCCGGAAGACGAGGTAATATATGCTATTGCCAAAAATATCACCCATAAGAAAAAAGAAGAAGCTGATCGTAACAACCTTTTGGAACAGTTTAGCCGGATCAATCAGGAGCTCAAACAAATCACCTACGCCACATCCCATGACCTTCGGTCACCTGTTAACAACCTGCTTTCCCTGTTCAAGTTACTTGAAGCAAATAAAACCGAAGACCAGGAGAGTGCCCGTTATTTTTCTATCCTTAAAAGCGCAACTGAAGGCCTGAAAACCACCATCAACAACTATGTTGATCTATTGGCCAAAAAGGATGGATTGAGAATTGTGAAAGAACCAGTTATACTGGAAAATAGTTTATCTGCAGTCTTACATTCTTTGCAAAGTTTATTAAAAGATGCCAGGGCTACTGTACAATTTCATTTTAAAGAAGTACCGGTTATTCATTTCAACCGTACTTATATGGAAAGCGTTTTCCTTAACCTGCTGAGTAACTCCATTAAATATGCCAGCCCTTCGCGTAAACCAGTTATTCACCTGCATAGCTATCAAGAAGATGGCTGGCTAAAAATTTCTGCAACCGATAATGGTCTGGGATTTGATGTTGATAAGGTTCGGAATCGCATCTTCGGAATTAAAGAACAATTTCATGAACATGCCGATAGTAAAGGCATCGGACTTTACCTCATTCATAGCCATGTAACCAGCTTTGGAGGATTGGTAGAAATTAGCAGCCGACCCGATGAGGGCACCACTTTTATACTGAGCTTCAAGGACACAGGAGTCAACTAATTGATTTTCAATTAATCAGCCCTAACATATAAAGATAAATAATGTTTTTTGAAACTTAACATTACCAAATTGTTAAGTTTAGTACATTCATGGTAGTCTAAACCATGTAGGATTGACCAGATTAGTGCTGATAGTATTCCTGACCTGCTGCTGGCTGATGCCAGTAACCGCGCAAACAAGCATGGAAAAGCTGCAGGTAGACTTTTACGGAGATAGTCTTTCCTTTTCCTATGATCCAACAATGCAGGTAAGCTTATCTGGAAAAACAGCTCAGGAGCTTTTTTCCTTTTGTGATCGACTGCTGCAAACCAACCACCAAGCTCTCGTACAACAGCTTTTGGCTTATCGTGAGCAAGAACAACTTGATGACTGGTTATATTATCAGGTTATACGCTCTGTGGCGGAGAAGTTGAGTCCGAAAAGCAAGGACTACCATCAATATACCCTGTACAAATGGCTTTTGCTAAATGCTTCCGGCTATAATGCAAGTACCCGATTACGCAACGATACGCTTCTGCTATATGTTCAGAGCGAAGAAGAAATTCTCGACATACCCTATTACCAACAAGATGGCAAACAATTCGTTTGTCTTAATTATCATGACTACAGTCACGCCATCAATTTTTCTGTCGGCAGTTTTCACCATACTTACCCTTTCCTAAATGGCAAGAATCGCTTCTCTTACCAAATCACCCGTTTACCCGATTTGAACAAGGCAGAAAAGGCGGTGAAAGAATTGCGTTTCGATTATGATGAACAGGTATATCGTTTCAATGTAGTAGTAAACAAAGGTGTTCAAAAGATCTTTACTAATTATCCGGTGGTAGATTACCGTTCGCAGTTCAATATCCCCATCAGCCATACCACCTATCAGTCACTCATCCCTGTATTGAAAAATGCTGTCAAGGATATGGGACAGCAAAAGGGGGTAGATTATCTGATGCGATTTACACGTTCGGCCTTTGCCTTCGATACAGATACCCGTGCATTTGGTAAGGAAAAGCGTTTATCGCCCGAACAAACATTGTTGTACGACTACAGTGATTGTGAAGATCGTTCTGCCTTTTTCTTCTACCTGGTTAAAGAAGTGTACGACCTTCCCATGATTGTTCTTGCCTATCCTTCACATATCACCGTAGCTGTTCAATTCAAACAAGCTCCTGGTAAGCCCATCATTTATAATGGCGAGTCTTATTGGGTATGTGAACCCACTCCCCAAAAAAAGGATCTTGGCCTGGGGGAACTACTGCCCCAGCTCCGCAAACAATCTTATGAAGTGGTGTATGCCTATCGCCCCAATCGTTAATTTATTCAGTATTTAAAAAAATTTCCTGGTTTTGTCCGTTCAGGATTTTGTTATTCGTCATAATAGTGATAACATTATTATGCACCCTTAAACAGTGAACACATGAAAAACTTTATGTTCATCTTTCGCGGCGGACTTGATCCGCAAACGGCATCACCTGAAGAAATGCAACAGAATATGGAAAAATGGCTTGAGTGGGTAGCATCCCTGCAGGCCAATGGTTCTTATATTGCTGGCGAAGCGCTGATGCCATCCGGTAAAACACTCCACAAGGGAAACCTTATTACAGATGGGCCTTTTGTGGAGAGTAAGGAAATTGTTGGTGGCTTTTTTATTGTGGCTGCCGCTTCAATTGAAGAAGCTACTGAAATGGCAAAGGGAAGTCCGGATCTTTCGCTGGGCGGCTCTGTTGAAATCCGCGATGTAGTGGTATTCGAATGATGCCATCAGACAGAAATACAACAGTTTTGGTAGACCGTCTTTTCCGGCAATCGTCGGGAAAGATGGTTGCCATACTTACCCAACGCCTTGGGATTCATCAACTGGCCATGATTGAGGATATAGTGCAGGAAGCATTTATGCAAGCCCTGCAAAGCTGGAAAATGAACGGCTATCCCAATAACCCCGAAGCCTGGTTAATGCGCACGGCCTATAACCGGGCAATCGATCGATTGAGACAAAGAAAGCTGGATAAAAAATATGCAGCACAACTGTCGGCCGATCTGTTGTCTGATGAAAGTGCTTATTTCCACGAAAAGGAAATCGCCGATAGCCAACTTCGCATGGTATTTGCCTGCTGTCATCCTGCCCTGTCGGAAGAAGATCAGATAGCGCTTACCCTAAAAACCGTATTCTCTTTTTCAACCGGCGAAATCGGCAAGGCCCTGCTTACCAAAGAAGCGACCATACAAAAAAGATTGGTGCGCGCCCGTTTACAATTGGTAAAAAAAAAGATCGCGCTCGAAATTCCTGCAGGCCCTGCTATTATTGAGCGAAGGCAAGCTGCCCTGTCTGTCCTTTATCTGCTGTTTAATGAGGGATACTACGCACCCGGTAAAGATGAAGATACCCGATTCGGGTTGTGTGTAGAAGCTATGGCCTGCTGTAAAATGCTTGCAGAGCATCCTGTGATCTCCCATCCTGATTGTTTTGCCCTGCTGGCACTGATGTGTTTACATGCAGCCCGTTTCAACAGCCGCTCTGGAAATAATGGCAGCATTATCCTGCTCGAAGAACAGGACAGGTCTCTTTGGGACCAGGAACTTATTCAACTCGGGTACCAGTACCTGAATAAATCAGCCATTGGCAGTACGCCTGGGCAATATCAGCTGGAAGCGGCCATCGCAGCAGAATATACCTTATCCACATCCTTCAGTAGCATCAATTGGAATCGCCTGTTACAGCACTATGACCTGTTAATACAAATCAATCCCTCTCCACATGTTCAATTAAGCAGGGCCCTTGTACTGAGTAATACAGGATTCGCACAAAAGGGGATTGGTGCCATTTTGGAAATTGCCGGAATAGAACAGCTTTTGCTTACCAATCATTTATACAGTGCTGTGCTGGCACATCTGTATATGGCCCTGAGTGAAAAGGTGAAAGCCAGAGAATACCTGGCTACCATAATAAATAGTCTTCTTGTCGAATGGATCCTGAGCAATCGCGGCATTCCAGTTAAAACGCTGACGAACACCGGAGGCAGTACTTGGAGGTCGGATGCTCCATCTTTCGCCTGTTGCAATATTGTAACGGCCAACACTACCGCCCTGACTCATACTATATACCCAGTTAGGATCTTCTTGATCGGGCATCACATCAAAACCATCGCCACCACCTACGCTTTGCCAAAGCGCATTCCTGATACCCATACCAGCCCAAATATAGGCCGGGCCATGCCAGCTACCATTATCTTGTAAGCCGCCCATGACATTGTAAGGGATGCGATTGTCTACATTAATATGATAGAACTGACCAAGCGGTAATTTTTCGTCGAACTGCCAGGTCTTACCACGGTCACGCGTAATCGCAATACCACCATCATTACCATCAATGATAAAATTACCATTGGTAGGGTGTATCCACCAGGCGTGGTGATCGGGGTGTACACCTGAATAAGGAATCACAGAAACAAAAGTTTTACCTGCATCCTCACTTACCGAGATCTCCTGGTTAATATTATACAGCCTGTTCTCATTGGTTGGATCAACTGCGATATCCTGGAAATAAAAAGCGCGGTTAGTTACTACAGCCGGCTCACTATTTACGAGTTGCCATGTATAACCACCATCATTGCTCTTATACAAACCGTTTTTCGTTGCTTCTACCATGGCATAAACGCGCTTGGGGTCATTGCGGCCAATGGCAATACCAATACGACCATAATTACCATCGGGCAGTCCGTTTTCCTTACCCAATTTGGTCCAGTTTTTACCACCATCAAGGGTCATATAAAAACCACTACCGGGGCCACCACCCTGTAAGCTCCAGGGTGTGCGCAAGTGCTGGTACATGTTTACGAAAATCTTATTGGGGTTAGAGGGGTCCATGATCATATCACCCACGCCCGATGTTTCATTCGTATACAGAATCTGCTTCCAGGTTTGTCCGCCATCGGTGGTTTTGTACACACCACGTTCTGGATGGGGAGAAAAAGGATTCCCGATAGCACCCACATACACCACATCGGGATTAGTGGGATCAATCAGGATACGATGGATATTGCGGGTTTTTTCAAGGCCCATCGATTTCCAGGTACGGCCACCATCAATACTTTTATAAATGCCTTCACCCAAACTCACCGAGTTACGGGGATTTCCTTCGCCGGTACCGGCCCATACAATGTTGGGATTGCTTTGTGTAATGGCAATGGCACCCATATTCAGGATGCGCTGTCCATCAAAGACAGGATCCCAACTGGCTCCGCCATTTTCAGTTTTCCATACACCACCACTTGCCGTTCCCAGGTAAATGATGTTAGGGTTGTTCCAAACCGCATCAATGGCCGTAACACGACCACTCATGCCTGCAGGACCAATGCTTCTTGGTTTCAGGTCTTTGAAGTGTTTGGAAAGATCTGCCTGTTGCGCATAAGCAGATAAAGCAATGCCGGATAGCATTACAGCCAAAAGTTTTTTTCTCATTCAATTGGTTTTTGGAAATCGGAATTTCTGCAAATAAATGCGTACAACCAAATAAGATAGACCAATAGCTGAATAAAACGGCTAAAGAGTGACCAATACACCGCATTTCCCCTCAATTCTTCCCTATATTTATCCTCCAAGCCATTCAGTTGAAAAAAAGATCGACTCAATACATTAAGGGTAGCCAGTTCCAGATCGGGCTATATGCCGCCATAGCCGCATTCCTGACCTATACGATGATCTTTGGTTTTCGAAAATCTTTTACGGTTTGTACGTTCGATGGGTTGTTTGTTGGGCCATTACGTTATAAAACCGTTCTGGTACTCAGCCAGATGCTGGGGTATCTCTCCGCCAAATTCTATGGCATACGTTTTATTGCAGAATTAAAACGGTGGGGGCGCCATAAAGTAATCCTCCTGCTGGTAGGCATTGGCTGGTTGGCCTGGTTCTTTTTCGCCTGGGTGCCTGCTCCCTATAATATCATTTTCCTCTTCATCAATGGATTTCCACTGGGCATGCTGTGGGGTGTGGTATTCTCTTATGTAGAGGGAAGAAAGACCACCGATTTCATTGGCGCCGCATTGGCCGTAAGCTTCATCTTCTCTTCTGGTTTTGTAAAAACAATTGGCGGATGGCTGCTCCTGGCCGGTATCAGCGAGTTTTGGGTGCCCTTTTGTACGGGTCTGGTATTTGCCTTACCTCTTGTACTCTTCATCTTCTTACTGGAAAAAATCCCACCACCCAATGCTGCCGATGAAGCTGCGAGAATGACCCGAACACCCATGGATGCTGCGGAAAGAAAAAAGCTCGTTCAACAATTACTACCCGGACTCATTGCCTGTATACTCATCTATACCTTTGCTACCGTATTCAGGGATATTCGGGATAATTTTTCGGCTGATATGTGGAAGGAGATGGGGTACCTCAACCAGCCTGCCATCTTTTCCAAAACAGAAACCCCTATCACACTCATCGTGCTACTGTTAATTGGCAGTATGGTACTTATCCAAAATAGCTTTGCTGCCTTGCAGGTGGCACATTTGCTTATCGGTATCGGATTCCTGGTAGCGGGTATCAGTACCTGGTCATTTTCGCATGGTCTCATTTCACCGGTCATGTGGATGACCCTGGTGGGCCTGGGCTTATATATGGTATACATTCCCTTCAATAGCGTATTCTTTGAGCGGCTCATCGCCGCATTCCGTTTCACCGGTAATGTTGGCTTTCTGATCTATCTGGCCGATTCTTTTGGCTATCTGGGAAGTGTGGGCGTATTATTGGGCAAAGAGATTTTCAGGGTACAGTTGAACTGGGTTAACTTCTTTTCTCAAAGTGTGCTGCTATTATCTGTTGCCGGACTACTACTAACGGTTTTCAGCATGTGGTATTTCAGTAGCAAGCGTAAACAACTACAAAGGGGTGCTTCAGGAGAACAGGCCTAAAGAAAAAGGGGCCAACTGCCCCTTTTAGTCTTATTAAGAACCTGCCTTGTATTTTTTCTCCGCTTCTTTGGCCTTTTCAAAATCGAGCACTACACCATTAATGCAATAGCGCAAACCTGTTGGGGGAGGACCGTCCTCAAACACATGGCCTAAATGGCTCTTACAACGGCCACACTGTACTTCGGTTCTTTGCATACCCAGCGTATTGTCGGGCAAATAAATAATCGACCCCTTTGAAATAGGCTCATAAAAACTCGGCCAGCCACAACCACTATCAAACTTGGTATCACTTTTAAATAAAGCGTTACCACAAACCGCACAATAATAGGTTCCTACTTCCTTGGAATGTTCAAACTTACTCGTGCCCGGCCTTTCTGTTCCCTTCTGGCGGGCAATGTAAAATACTTCTGGCGACAAGATCTTCTTCCAATCTTCTTCCTTCAACACCACTTTGGCCGTATCCGTTCTGGAATACACCGGGTTATTGTCTTTCTTTTCTGTATCCATCTTTTTTTGTTTTTGTTCTGTTGTCTGCGACATACAAGACTGTAAGGTCAGTAATTGTATGCTTAATAAAAGAATCCATTTCATACGCTTCTTATTTACTTAACTAAAATTACGTTCAAACAGGGTGAATAGTTTGATCCTGATCCGACAATAACAACACATTGTATTTTTACATCTTTGTTTGTCGATTTTGCTGCTATTGTATTGATTTTTTCTAAACAGACGTTCAATTCTTCTGAAACTTTCGCCGATTTATGGCAGTTGTTGCTTTTAGTATCGCCTTAACAATTGGTTTGTGGGTTATTGAAAACAAACATTTGTAAATTTTTTATGTTTGATTTTCACGTCGCTTATCACGTATTAATTAGGGAAAATTCCGAAAATCTGATGTTTTTACAGGATTGTTAAATGATTTTTAAGGAGATGGGCTTATATTTGTTCTTCACGCAAGGTTAGTTTGTACATGTTTAATATTATTCTGTTTGGACCTCCTGGCAGTGGAAAAGGAACGCAAAGCGAGAAATTGATCGCGACCTATGGTTTAAAGCATCTTTCTACTGGCGAAGAAATTACAATACCCTTCTTTTGTTCCTGAGGCTGTTCCTGAACAGGCGCCTGCATATTCGCGATACGCGCTTCTATGCCTGCCAATACACGGGGCGATGGCAGCTGATCGTCGAACGCGTCGCGGTTGTTGTCTATAAATTTTTCAAGTTCATGGCTCATGCCACACCTCCTTCTTTTAATTGCTTCAATACCTTTTGTTTAGCTCTGTGGTACAGGATCCGAACATTATTATGTGATATACCCAGTAATTGGGCGATCTCTTCCTGCGGCAGTTGTTCGAACAAATACAATTGAACGATCGTTCTGTAATTATCCGGTAGTTCTGCTATTGCTTTCTTTACGCCCTCTACCTGAAAGGCAAACCCGGCTTCATCAATCTCTGCTTCCTCCGATCTGTCGGGCCCTGTTCCTTCTTCCAGCTCTACAACTCTTAGTTTTTGTTTTCGCAACCAGGAGATCGACTGGTTAATGGCAATTCTTTTAATCCATGCCCTGAAACCTCCTGTATTTTCAAACTTATGAATCGCCTGATAGGCCAAAACAAATACATCCTGTAAAAGATCTTCTGCTTCTCCGGTATGTTGTACCAGCCTGTAAATGGTATTGTATACCTCACGGGCATGCTGGTTATAGAGTTGTGTAAAAGCGGCCGAATCTCCTCTTTTACAACGCTCTACCCATTCGTCGTACCTATTTGTTTGTAGCAGTTCCAAGTATTTTGCCCGTTGTTATTATATAATCGTTGCTTCGTGTAGTATGTTACACAAAATAGACAGGTTTTTTTAGGGGCAGTAAAAAAGCAGGGATTCAGCGCTTAGCATATCTGCGTACGACCTCTATAAACAGCTGATTTTCAGCTGGCTGTAAGTTATAGCCCCTTAAATACTTATTTACGGGTAATATTATAAATAGCAACAGGAGGGTCGAGGTACTGACCACGGTCGTTTTGCATGTAGATCTTTCTTACCACACTCATACCCCTAACTACCTTTCCAAATGCCGCATAGCCAAGGCGGTCTTCTACATTTTCACCACCCTCATCCAGTACGGGTTGGTTCTCTATACAAATAAAGAATTCAGATCCCGCTGTTCCTGGTGCTAGCCGGGCCACAGAAATAACGCCATCCTCATGTTTAATGCCGGTAGTGCCGGTAGATTCATGTGGTATTCCGGTAATGGCCACAGCTTTATCATGTTTGGTTCGCCAGAGGCCGCCCTGTAGTATTTCGGTTTTGGGTGCATTCGATGGCTGGTTGGTTGGGTTCAGTACCCGATAAAATGACGTTTTCTCATAAAATCCAGAATCTACATAAGAGAGAAAAGCTTTTACCGTTTGTGGGGCTTTCGTAGCATACAGCTCAATCTCTATTTCTCCATATTTGGTTTCTATCACCACATGAGGATTCCCAGATGTTTGCCTGTTTTCCTTACAAGCATAAAACATAACCATCACAAACAGCAATAGTGCATATTGTTTCCTCATACTATAACTTTTATATCTATTCAAGTGGCTTATCCGTCCTAATCAACTTCAAAAAGAAATAACTGTGTCTTTTCCAGTGCGGAAAAATTATTATCGGCAATCATCCACAATGTTCGCTTTCCATTTGGCAATCTGGGTCCCCAACACATCCCCTCTACATTGTCTGTATAAATACCCAGACTATCCATATTCAACAATAGTTTTTTCCGAACAGGATATTGTACCGGCTGCTCTTTTAGTGAATTGCGTTCCTGTATGTCTTCCGCACCCTGCAGGTCGGCCAGGAATATGCGGATGGTACAGGGTAGCCTGCCGGTTGAAAAAGATCTTTCCATAACCAACAGTTTATTCTTACCAGCATCCAGGATATCGGGGATGCCGTTTACCATAAATGATCCTGGCGGATTGGGCGCATACACCACGGGCTCCAGTTTGTAGGCATATTGTGCTGTGTTCTTTCCGCTGGCATAATTAAATGCGTAGATGCGGATCCAGGCTTCGTTAGGCTGAAGTGCCGCCTGTGGCCCATCCTCATATCTCGGTTCTTCCAAATTAACGTAAAGGGTATTATACCGGTTGGCAAAAGTCATTCCCTCCAATACACCATTTCTGCGTGGTCCTTTTTCAGCTGCATGCATCCATAGATTTTGAGGCAGGGGTATATCTCGTTTGAAAACGCCATTGCTACTTAGAATATGAATAGAAGGGTCTTGTAACAGGGTATCTTTTGCTGTGACCAGGCGCTCCCCTTCACTGGTCCATACTATTTCTTTTTTAGCCGGATGGTATCTGATGGCTTCAGGATCCGGGGTTAGCCTGGGTGCCTCTTTAACGGATGGATATACGCTGCCGCCTGGCTGTTGCAGGTACACCACATCCTCAAACCAAACACTATCAATGGCTGTGGCCGAAAACCTGGTGCGCATGGTGTAGAAACGCGCGGGCTGCCATGCAGAACGATCGTCGCTGATCAGGTAAAAGAGACCTGTTTGCAGATCATAATCAATACCCGATAGGCCTCCTATATTGGTATGCCTGAATGAATCATTGAATGGAATCTCATAAACATCTAGTAAACGCAGACTATTGATGCCGTTTTCGGGCACCAATGATGTTCTCTTTTGAAGTATGCAGGAACTGAATACACTGGCCGTTAAAAGCAGATATAGGTAAAAGAGGCGTTTCATCATGATCATAAAAGTACAAAGCTCTTCCGCATATCTACTCTTTTAGTTATTGCAAAGAGCCCTTTTTCTTTTGTGAGAATAACCAGGGCAAAAGGCGGGGCTCTGCAAATGCATTGGTCCAGCTATCATGTCCCACTCCCGGATATTCAGAATAGCTCACCGTTTTTGCGCCGGCGGTCATCAGGGCTTTATATAGCTCTCTGTTGGGCTGTACCGACACAACAGGATCCTTATCTCCATGGAAAATCCATAGCGGTACATTCCTGGCTTGCTGTACATATCGCGGAATATCTGCAATGCCACAAATGGCGATGGCTGCAGTAAAAAATTTAGGGTATCGGGTCAACAAGTCATAAGTGCCAAAGCCGCCCATCGACAGGCCACCCAGGTACAATTTCCTGGGATTTACATGCCGGTTTTCGACCAAGCTATCCATCAGTTTTTTCACCAGCTGCTGGGATATCGGGGGCTCATTATTCGAATCAATGGAAAGGCCCGTTGTTGCATCACGTTTAATCCTTACCCAAAAACTGTCTTTCGGACATTGAGGAAAGATGACAATACTTTCAAAGTATTTTCTGTTTTGTGGTTGCAGAAACAAGGAAGCTCCATGTGTAAGGTGCGCTTCATTGTCGTTACCACGTTCGCCAGCCCCATGCAGGAACATGACCAGCGGATAACTTTTATTGGGTTTATACTTAGGCGGATAAAGTATCCTGTACCGAAGCGTATCCTTTCCTGAAATGAAGAGCTTCTTTTCATAGGTGCTGAGGTCTTGCTGTGCCATTGATACTAATGGCAGAACGCCAAGCAACAATATGAGCAGGAATGATCTTTTCATATGGCAGCATTTTGATCCTTCAATGTACAAATAAGTAGCGTTTCTTACGCAGGTAAATTTCGTTATACTGCCCGCTACAGGTGATGCTGCTGTGCGTACAACACCATCATGGCCGTATTTTTTAGTTCCAGTTTACGCAGAATATTCCGGCGATGTGTATCTACCGTGTAGGTACTCAAAAAAAGCTTCTCTGCAATCTCGTGACTGGTGAGGCCTTGCCGGATCCAATGAATAATCTCCTTTTCTCTTTTACTCAATACGTCTGCCCCTGCAGGTTTGAGGCCCGGTTCTTTTTCCTTGCCCCACATAAACACGGTATTTCCTGTCATGGCCTCTTCTATGGCATACAATAATTCATCGGAAGAAAGATTCTTGATCAAATATCCCTTTACCCCGGCCACTTTACACTGGTAAATGATATCATTATCGTTTTCCATGCTTAGCATGAGAATGATCAGTTGTGGCATTTCTGAAAGAAGGGTAGCCGCAACATCAACACCCTTTCCATCGGGCAAGTGATAGTCTAGTAGTAACACATCGGGCTTTTTCTTTCTCACCATATCAAGGGTTTGTGACGCGGTATGAGATACGCCCACCCACTCCAGCCATTCTACTTCCCTGGTTACACTCTGGATTCCTTCCGCAAATATCTTGTGGTCATCTGCTATGACAATGGTTGTTCTTTTCATTGGATCAGCTTTCTTTTTCTATCGGGATCTCAATAATCACCGTTGTTCCACTCGTATTTGTATCAAGGTTTAGTTGTCCGTTCAGGTAACGCACTCTTTGTTTGATGCTCTTCCATCCTAATCCTTCCGCTTTTTCCTTATCAAATCCTGTACCATCGTCCTGCACCAGTAAGGTAAGTCGGCGTATGCGTTCTTCTTCCCAAAGTTCTATAATTAGTTCTGTTGCAAACGCATGTTTTTTAACGTTATGCATCAATTCTAAAATGATCCGGTACAGGGCGGCTTCAATACGCAGCGGATAACGTTTGCTTAATTGTGCATTGTATTTAATGGCGAGCCCCTGGCCATCTGTATCCCATCGTTCAATGGTCTTGTGTAAAGTTCGGTTCAATCCCAGCTCTTCCAGTTGTGCCGGCATAAGATCGTGTGAAATGCTTCGCAAATCATTTACTGCCTGGTCTATTTGTTCGGCTATCCACTGCTGTTCCTCTGGATATGGTTTAAGCCGATGATGTGCACCTATACGGATGCCACCCAATAATCCGCCCAGTCCATCATGCAACTCCCTCGCCAGCCTGCTTCTTTCTTCCTCTTGCGTAGCAATGATCCGATCTGCATTATCTCTCTTTTCTTTTTCCAGTGCCTGCATAGCTTCTTCTTTCTCTTTACGGAAATAATTGTACCGCTGCGAAATACCAAAAGAAAGGATCGTACTTTCTCCAAGAAATCCTACCGGAGAACCATACCGGTTAATAAAATACACGGCATCTGTTCCAAGACTGTACTGCGAAAGCAGCAACATCACAATATAAACGGCAAAGAAACCAATAGCGGCTAAGAAGTAGATCGCCAATTCTTTCCGCTGCTTATATCCTTTCCAAATGAATAATAATATGATTAGCATAGATACCAGCCAGATAATATTCATCGTGGTCAGGAAGCCATACCGCAACGCTACTGAGCTGGTAGGAATATTGGTGAACAGCATGCCTACGCTTGAAATCAATAAGAGTAGTTGTGTAATGCGAATCGTACTGGCATAAAGCCTTGGAGCATTAGGCGCCGTAAAGAATCTCGCTGTAAGTTCCAGCAGAAAAAGAAAAGCCAGATTGGAAAAGAATGGTCTTGATTTACTCGTAAAATCTGTTGCTTCCGGCCATATATGTTTAAAGCCCAGTCCCCATTGCGCATAGATCCAGCAAAAGGAGCAGAGAACATAGAGAATATACAACCAATGTAATTGATCCTTCAATGAAATAGCCAGAAACAGGTTCATGATCAATAGCATGAGTACCCAACCCATAAAGATGCCATAGAATATATTGCGATCTCCTAAGTAGGTATGCAGCTGGTTTGCCGATACTAATCGAATGGGGACATTCAATGATTCTCCTTCTTTATCTACCCGTATCAATAATTGGGTGCTGCCGGTATCTACCGGAAACCAAAAGTCTGTATCATCCAGTAAGCGCTGTTCATACGGATAATAATCCCCTGAAACAAATGCCTCCTGCCACTCTCCCCATTGTTGCTGATAGATTCGCAGGTCATTGATATGCGGATTGGCGATCTGTAACCAGGACTTTTCTTGGGCATTCAACTCCAACAGTACCCACCACCGATATTTGGAGAAGCCGGGATTAAAAAAGCCATCTGTAATATGCTGTCCTTCTTTGCTAATCTTTTCCGGTAGCTGTTTCAGTGCAATATTGCCCGTGTCGGGCAACACGCTAAAGACTGGCTTGGTATGTCCCGCCCCTTCCTTGGTGAGTGTATAGGCGCCCAACCACAACAGCACAAATAATGCTGTGGAGAGCAAGATGAGGAGTGGATATTTGGAATTGTTCAACCAGTTAGCCATTGCGGTTATAACAATACGAAAAAAGGAGCTATTCGAGCTCCTTTTCTTGCTATTTATCTCATTTGAATGTTGGCGGATGCAGATCTTCCCATTCCGTTACCTGCTGATACGCTTTGGCCACCGAAAGGATTGCGGCTTCTCCATACAGTTTTCCTACAATACTGATGCTGGTGGGCGTATTGCTTCGTTTATCCATTCCGGTTGGAAAACATATAGAGGGATGTCCTGTAAGGTTGGTAATGGCAAGTTGATTACCGCCGCCGCGGGTAGGACAAATAATCGCATCAAATTTTCCGATGGCGGCGTGTACTTTTTGCATGAGCAGGTAGCGGTGGCGATTGGCATTGATATATTCAACGGCAGGAATTAGTCGGGAAATACGAAAGGTATTGGGCCAATCAAATGCACGCTGGCCGGTCATTTGGTCATCAATATCTAGTCTGGTAAAATCATCGAATGCCGCTGCACATTCGGCACTGATTACAATATCCATGATATTAAAAGGATAAGCTTCCGGATTATCGGGAAAATCAACAGGGATTAATTCCACACCCATTTTCTTATATGCTTCCAGCACTTTCCATTCTGATCGGGTGGTATCGGTAATACGATCGAAATAATTCCTGGCATAACCAATACGCAGCTTTTTGATATCGGTATCTGTTTTATAATTAAACGGACGATCAACAGCCGATTGGTCTCTTCCATCGGTGCCATGTATATAATAGTACACAATGGCAGCATCTTCTGCATTTCTGCAAATAGGACCAATCTTATCCAAACTCCAGCTGAGGGTCATAGCGCCCGTTCTGCTTACTGTACCAAAAGTTGGACGAAGGCCTGTGGCACCACAGGTAGAGGCAGGTGATATAATAGAACCCCAGGTTTCTGTTCCAATGGCAAAGGGAACCAGTCCGGCCACGGTTGCTGCCGCCGAGCCTGCCGATGATCCGGAAGAGCCCATGCTTGTATTCCAGGGATTCCTCGTACGGCCACCGTACCAATTATCACCCATGGCCAAGGCGCCTAGCGTAAACTTGGCTACCAGAACCGCGCCTGCATTCCTTAGCTGTGTGTAAACAAATGCATCTTCATTAATCACCTGGTCTTTATATGGTGCTGCTCCCCAGGTTGTTTTCGTGCCTTTCACAGCAAAGAGATCTTTCAGGCCATAGGGTATACCATGTAGGGGACCTCTGTATTTACCTTGTTTGATTTCTTCATCGGCCTTTGCCGCTTCGCGTAATGCAATATCTTCTGTAATTGAAATCACACACTCCAGACTATCGCCCAGTCGCTTGATTCGGTCAATGAAAACCTTGGTTAATGCTGTTGAACTAATCTTTTTCGACTGAATCAATGAGGCCAGTTGTGGTATTGAATACCAGGCCAGGTCTGAAAGATTCGCTGGCAGTGCTGTGTTGCGGGGAATATTCCAGTTGATCTTTTGTTGCTGCTTTTCAAACACCATTCCCGGTAGTACAGGACTTTGCCACAAAGTGGGTGGCACGTCGTTATTGAGACTTTGCTTATGCATCATCTTCAATACTGCCAGGTTTTCCTTGATGCCGCCATACATGGTATCTACCTCCTTATCGGTAAACCGCAGGTCTATCACACGTGCGGCGGTATGTATGTCTTTCTTGCTAATGGTATCCTGTGCAAACAGGGTGGTGGTGCTTAGTAAAAGCAGGGATGTAATGATGTTTCTCATAGCAACATAAATTTACGGGGTATTTTATTTGATGCGGCTTTCTGTGGAGATAACAGTTGTTTTGCAGGTTGGTTCTTGTATAGAAGAGGCTTTTAATGCTCATTGATCAGGTTCCTCAATCCGTTGAAGACATGAACCGAACCCATAGGTGCTCATCAATAAACATATTGTTTTTGTAGGCGCTTTTCACACGAATCGACTCCTGTACAAAGCCATTTTTTTCAAGGGCGCGCATCGATGCCCGGTTATGTGCCATTACCCTTGCTTCTATACGGTGTATGTCGAAAGCTGTATCAATGTATTGGATGATGAGTGCGATGGCGTTGGTGGCTATTCCCTTGCCCCAGAAAGACTCACCAATGAAATAGCCAATTTCTATATTCTTTCTGTAAATATCCTGCTGAATCGTACAACCAATACTGCCTGCAAGCTGGCCCTGATAGGTAATAGCAAAATTGAGTGTTGGCTTTTGATTACTCGTGTGTGCAATCCATTGAATGGCATCCATCACCGTGTATGGGTTGGGTATGGCATCGCGGAGATTATTCCAAACCATTCGGTTATTCGCAATTAATGCAAGAGCCTGGGCATCCTGTTGTTGCCAGGGTCTGATGGCCACTTCAATCATTTAATACGCCTGTTGAGGTAGTCACTGTAATCCGGCAGCTGTGATTCATATTCCTCATGCATAAAGGGAGAGGTGATCAGAAAATCGGCTGTGGCCCGATCGCAGGCCATGGGTATATTCCACAATACACAAAGTCGCAGCAATGCTTTCACATCGCTATCATGTGGTTGTGCTTCCATTGGATCCCAAAAAAAGAACATCATGTCTATTTCACCATTGGCAATCATAGATCCAATCTGCTGGTCGCCACCCATGGGGCCGCTCATGAGTTTTCTTACCGGACGATCCAGCTTTTCTTCAATTAGTTTTCCGGTGGTGCCGGTGGCAAATAGTTCCTGTTTGGATAGTACTTCTCTGTTGTGTAATACCCATTCCATCAGGTCATTCTTCTTGTTATCGTGGGCTACCAACGCGATGCGTTTTCTTTTACCGAGTTTTCTTGTAGTTGTGCTCATGAACGGTTTAATGCATTTGAGGTCAAGTTACCCATTTTTATAAGATTGGCAAGTAATGACCCTGCTGGCTGCATAAGCAAAGAGCGAAAAACAAAAGAATTCAATCACCATATTATACCAGGTGCTATTAAGTAGCAGCACAATAAGCAGGGTATAGATTGGAAAAAGCAAAAAGAGCATACCGAATAATACCGAATCATGGAACACGGTATTTTTTGTTTTCTTACGCACAAATGTAATGATGGGTGTATAGAGGGGAGCATAAATGAGAAATCCCGGTATAGCTGGCAATATAAAAGCTGTTTGTTTTCTGCCTGGCCGTGGTGTTGGCAAAGGTTGCCGCATGATGTCAACAATTGTATTATTGAACTGCTGCATGCTTTCCTGCTCCGTATCACCCGTTGATATTTTCTTTGCTTCAACAGGTGTATATACCTGTAGTTGTACATATTTACCCAAACCCCGGTAGTGCTCATATCGTAATTGTATGGGAATAATAAGGGGATAAATGCCGGCAGCAATTGTTTGCCTCGCTATTCTTGCTGCACCTTTTTTAAAGGGCTGGAGTTGATGGGTGTGTTTGCTGATTCCTTCAATGAAAATGAGTACGAGTTTCCCTTCTTTGAGCAGCTCAACAGAACGATCAAAAGCATCCTGATTTAAATGCATATGCTCCCGGCCTTCCGTCATTCTGTAAATCGGGATCATTTGTAAAGATTTCAGGAGAATGGCGTGCCAGGGTTTTTTAAATGCGTCGCCGCGGGCCAGGAAATGAACAGGCTCATGAAAGAATGCCGCAATGAGGATGGCATCGAGAAATGAATTAGGATGATTGGATACCAAAAGGGCGGGCCCCCTGGTATGGGTATACTGTTTTCCGGTAATAATGATCCGGGAAAAGAATAGATATAATGTAAGCCTTATTGGCAGTTTCAGTAAACGATAAATCAACGGTGTTCTTTACTACAAGATAAGTGTAATTATGGCTTTGAGTGATAAGATGGGGAGATTCCGATTGTTTTTCAGTTATTTTCTAATTATAGATAGTCTTATTCTTTTTATGCGATCAAATTTTCGTTAATCACCTGCTATTGCATAAAAAAAGCCACCCCTGGAAAGGGGCGGCCATATTACTAACCCATCTAAAAAAACATTATTATGAAGCCTCGGCAACGGCTTTCGCCTCTGACACTTTGGCTCGGATTTTTGCTTCGATTTCATTGGCCAGTTCGGGATTATCATGCAGCAGGGTCTTAACGGCATCACGGCCCTGACCCAGTTTATTGCTCTCATAGCTGAACCAGCTACCGCTTTTTTGAACGATCCCTAATTCAACTCCCATATCAATAATCTCTCCGATTTTGCTGATGCCTTCTCCGAAAATGATATCAAATTCAGATGCGCGGAATGGGGGAGCCACTTTGTTCTTCACCACTTTTACTTTCACACGGTTACCCACGGCTTCATCGCCATCTTTGATTTGCGTCATACGACGAATATCCAGCCTTACTGAAGCATAGAACTTCAGTGCATTACCACCGGTGGTGGTTTCGGGGTTACCAAACATAACGCCGATTTTTTCACGCAGCTGGTTAATGAAAATGCAGACTGTATTCGTTTTATTAATGGTAGCAGTGAGTTTACGCAGGGCCTGGCTCATTAAACGGGCCTGTAAACCCATTTTACTATCGCCCATTTCACCTTCCAGTTCTCCCTTGGGTACCAATGCGGCAACTGAATCGATCACGACTACATCCAATGCACCGGAAAGAATAAGCCTGTCGGCAATTTCAAGGGCCTGCTCACCATAATCCGGTTGAGAGATCAACAGATTATCTACATCCACACCCAATTTTTGGGCGTAAGCACTATCAAATGCATGTTCCGCATCTATAATGGCACACATGCCGCCTTTTTTCTGCGCTTCTGCAATAACATGAATAGCAACCGTTGTTTTACCAGAAGATTCCGGTCCATATATTTCAATGATACGACCCTTCGGTAAACCGCCTATACCAAGTGCAGTATCCAGGCCAATGGATCCCGTAGAGATCACTTCCTGCGCTTCCTGGCTGCGCTCATTCATCATCATTACACTACCCTTACCAAAATCCTTATCGATCTTATCGATGGTGAGCTTTAGGGCCTTCAGCTTTTCTGCGTTACTCATTGTTATTGATTTGTTGTGATTTAATGGGGGGATAAAATTAATCCCTGTTTTTGAAACAAACTAATTTTTTTAGTATTTTTTTTACTAACGGTTTTAGTTGTCTCTTATTGTGCTAAAGTATGGGATTTCAACTGTCTGTATTCACGTATTTATACTCGTTTTTTTAACAGCAAAAGCCGGGATCAAACCCGGCTTTTCAGTTCTATGTTATTGATAATCAGCTATTATAAGGGGTTTCTCCTGCTATTTGGCGAATTTAATCAGCGCTTCCCGAATAGCCGCATCCTGCGCTGCGCCCTTTAGCGCCAATTTTTCTATCTGGCTCAAACTCCGGTCAAGACTTTGCGTACCCACCCTCGGAACCAGCTGTATAGTTTGCTTTTCCACCAGAGCTGCATCCCACTGCCTGCGAACAGCATTCCAGAAACCTCGGTGCTGTGCCCACCAGTCTTTTGCCGCCTTACACTTGGCATCATCCGTTCTTGTATAAATATTATATCCCTTCTCTTCTGCAATCAACACATCTGCCTCTCCCGTTTTGCGTAATAACTTCTTGTTGTCTTGCTCATGTATCCATTCTTCTTTGCTTACAATAATGCGATTCCCTCTTTGCATCACATTGTAATCATTTCTCTTGGTGTACTCCCTTCTTGGCAAAGGGGCATCTGCCCGGTTCTCCCAATAATATTGTCCGTTATTGCTAATCCACTTGCTTACTCCCTGGTACCTCGGTGCATCATCTACCTCCCAAACGGTTTGCATCCATGTTCCTCTCACCTGATCTGCCGGCATAAGCTTTTTCTTCCAGGTCGCCTCCTTATCAAATGCCCACCATTCCTTTTTCTCATACTCCCAATCCTCTCTCCAGTGTTTAACGATCATTGAGTCCTGCACCACCAGCAGGTGTTGTAACACCATCTTACGATCTGTGTTCTCTTCTGCTACCACCCATTCTAACCCCTTCGCATAATAGGGCTTTGCATGTTGATAAGCCGTATCCTTTGAAAAGGTTTCCGCATATTTGAAACTTACCTCAAAGCAACCACAAAGCTGCTGAATCGCTTGTTGCTCTTGCTTCGTTTGTGCTACCGCTACCAGACTCAATAAAAGTCCGAGTGTTGTTATCTGTATTCTATTTTTCATGTTGTTTTAATTAGACTGCGAATTTGTCATTGTTGTGTCAGTTCGCAGTGCCAGAATGGAAATTTGATTTACGTGATCAGGAATAATGATCAGGCTTTCTTCACGAGCTTATACTCAATCACTGGTTTACCTCTTTCTCCGCCATCATTCGAAATAAAACTGTTGAACTTCAGTTTATATACATTACCTGCTACATCTTTAATTACATAAAACCTATCTGTTTTAACACCAATAGCAGTTCCCGTTGTAGCCCTCCAATTACTTCCAATTGTCCATCGTGCTCCACTAAAATTGGTGTTGTTGATATTGGCTTCTCCATAGTCTGCATATGCGACTGTACTCGTTAATACCTCTGCTACTTTTACACCAGACAAGTAATTGATCGATACAAGGTCTGAAAAATTATACGGCACATCAGCTCCGAAATTTGTTTTAAAGAGTGAGTAGCCCCATTGCAAATCCCATTCTGCTTTTGCCGGTTCTACCTGTACTTCATTATTTGTAGTGAAGGATATGAATTGAAAATGATGGGCGGCATCTTTATTCACTGTTATTGTTTTAAAACTGGTTTCATTGATGCCCGCATATTGTACAGTATATCCCGTTGTTCCATTGCGAAGTATACGCAGTTTTAACCAGGGCCTTGCAGCAATACCGCCTCCGGTTCCCCTGTTCAGGATCACTACTTTATTATCGGCTGCCGTTGCCGACACGGCAGGGATCACTGTTTTGGTGAGGTCTCCATCTATATCATCGAAGTAGGCAAAATGAGCGGGCTGTGGTGCTGCCTGACTTACCGCCAATGTTAACCCTATGGTATCTGTTCCTGTAACCTGCGCCAGATCTGTCTTTGTCGTCACAAATGCGCCGGCACTGGTTGTTTGATTTAATAACACGCGAAACTCACTACCCGCATATAAGCCCAGATCCCAGCTTTGTCTGGCTACCGATGTGGTTTTATTTGTACTCAGATCTACAAAAACCGTATTCGTTGCGCTCGCGCCTCCCGTTCCACCATCGAGGGTTTGTACTGTTCCGTCGGATGGTGGCACTGTAACAATGATCGGGTCTTTTTTACAGGCTGTTATTCCTGCTATCATAAATGCCATGCTACATACGATTTGTGTTGCTTGCTTTTTCATCTTTTATTTTTTTGTTGGGTTGTTTGATAATGTATAAGTAATGCCAATGAATGCTGATCTGCCAAAGCCAGTTAATACCGGCCCTCCGTCGCTATGCGCCCCGCCTCCTGCACTGCTGTTTTGTAAGCGCACTACATTGAATAAATTCTTCAGTCCCGCCTGCAACTGCCAGGAGCGGCCTATTCGCTTACTGGCTGTAAGGTCTGCCCAATGAAAGGCCGATAGTTTGGTTAAATACACTTCCTGTGCTTGTGTAGTTGCATTCACCCGTGTTTGATAATTCGGGAGGGCTCCTGTGTATTTGTAGTAAAAACCAATATTGATGCCTTGTTTGGGTAACTCATACTGAATCTGTGTATTCAATTCAGGCGACCAAACAAATTCCGGTAATGCTGTTTCAGTAAACGTTGGATCATCGGCATATTGATTATACCTACCAATGTATTGAAATCCGATAGTAGCCTGCAGGTTACCAATTCCCAGCGTTTGCTCCAATCCTCCTCCAATTGTTTTGAAACGATCTATATTAATATAGGTGAACACGTTATTCTGTCCCGCCGCCATACCAATACGATTCCTGAAATCATTATAGAAAAAACTGGCTGCGGTTTTCCATGGCTTTTGTTCCTGCTTTCCATACCAGTTAATCACTGCCATATAACTATTCGAGGTTTCCGCTTTTAAATCGGGATTTCCCTGTATGGCATGATTGGCATCGAAATAATAGAAGTATAGTTCACGCAGTATGGGAGCACGAAAGCCCTGGGCATATGATAAGCGCAGGTCCATTCTGTCATTCATCCTGATCCTGGCATTGATGGAGGGAATGATGGGTGGTGCATCGTACACACTATTCTTACTAATACGAATGCCCGGCTTGATCTGTAATACTTCATTCGGCTTCCATTCTCCCGTGATAAAGAATGAATAATCCATGATCACCGGTTTACCCAATATCCGCTCCCCACTGGTTTGATCTCTTTTCCACTCAATCCCTGGTTGCAATGCCCAGGTTGATCCTGCATACCAATTCATGGTGCTACGCAGAAACAGGGTATTGAAAACTGAACGATCCCATTCGCCGGCTCCGTATACAGGTGTTGCAATGCCCGTTGTATAATCTTGCTGATAGGTTTCTGTATTTCGCTGGTACTGCTGATAGGAGGCTGCCGTTTGCCATTTCAATGATGGTTTAATACGCCACTCATGTTGTAACTGATGTGTGTACCTGCGGGTCAGAAAAAACTGATCTTTGCCTTTGTAGTTATTGGTATTCATGGCACCAATTGATGTCAGCTTCTCATCCAATACATCCAGCCGATACCAGGTATCACTATTCGTCGTGCGTTTCCCCATTTGAATTCCTCCCAGGTATTGATCTTTTGGCCTTGCTTCCATTGCAGGAAATATGGCATTGCCGGTCCATCCGCCAAAACTGTTTCTCGTAACAGATCCCGCTATGCGCCAACCTTTGTTTTGCCAGCTGCTGCTGATTCCGGCATTGTGGATGCCCGAACCACTAATCGGTGAATAGGCTGTTCCACTCGTTTCTTCCAGTATCCTTGCCGTTAACTGCCACTGTTCTTTTGGTTGATTTCTGCGTGTAATAATATTGATCACACCAGCCAGTGCATCGGTTCCATATACCACACTCATTGGTCCTTCCAGGATCTCAATTCGCTCAACCTGATTAATATCAATCTGCGATAAGCTTTGTCTGGTTGCTCCTCTATCAACCAGCGGAATCCCATCCAGTAAAATCTTTACGTTTTGCCCACTCACACCCATCAGTTGTATGTCTGTTTCTCCCAGTGTTTGATCGGTTGAAAAACGAATGCCATTTTCCATATTCAGCGCCTCTATCAAACTGGTTACCCCTCTTTGCTCCAGCTTTTTGCGATCGATGGTTCTTATCTTGTATACACTTTGTCTAATACTCTGTGGTTGATACTGTCCGGTAACCACCACTTCTTTTAATTGTACGGTATCTTTATACTCTGTTACCTGCGCTTGTACATTTACATACAGCAGCAACAGGCATGCGCTTAAACTTTTCATGAATTTCATTTCTGGCGCGAAGATGGTTCCTGATGAAGACTTTCATTTGCTGTATCAGGAATCCTGTTTACGCAATCAGAAAAAGAATATTTGCTTTACCTACTGCATGACTTTGCTATGACGATCGCCAATTACTGATCGTCTTGCTTTCGGATAGATAACTCTTCTAATAGCTTCTCTGTTTCCTCACATGCTTTTGCATGTTCGAAGAGTTGGCTCAGTATGCGCAGCTCTGTATAAGTTAATACCATAAGACTGTGATTGGAGAACAAGGGTAGTTGAATCTGTTTCCTGTTCTCATCTTCGGGTGAAGGGAGTCCATATCGATGGTATTCAACATAGGCATCCAGTTGAATGAATTCGTCGCACTGCATATTCAATACCAATACACCAAATGCCAGTTGATAGCAATTACATTCATTACAGTGCATGATATAGCCATGCTGGTTGTTGGATAATATCTTATAATGACACGACAATAGCTGGTGTGATTTAGTCACACAAAGCTGCTCTACGTTTCACCATTCTGTTTATACTATCAGGAATTCGGTTTTCGGAAATGGGAATATCCGGGCTTTCTTTATCGGTAAATAGTTTTTACTATTTACTAATAGGTATTGGTCATATCCTCATCTACACAAATAATAAAATCGGCCCTGCCTATATTTTCTGGCAGCAGCTTATGAATATCTTTTTGTGAAACGGTGCTGATGGTGAGTATGCGCAGGCCTGGTTCCTGCTTTTTAAGGTACCAGTTTATTCCCTCATAGTTATCTGAATGATAGGCGCCGTTATAATGTATGAATAGTGAGCCAGGTTTTCTTTTTTGCAGAATGAAATGAGCCATGGTAGCATCTTTCACGGCTTGTGCCTTGGGTAAATTTTCTCCGCCATGTCCTCCCATCATTTCAATCATTTTTTTATAGCCAGGCAGTTCCGCATCATAGGCGATGGGGAGAGGGGCCATCCATGTTTTTTCTTTTGTACTGATGGTATCCAAGACAGCAAAACCTCCCCGACTCACCATACTGGCATATTTACGCGGAATATTGGTAGCAGCGAAGGGAATCTTATTCTCTTTTGCGAAATTCACCAATGGCGCATAATCGGTAGGATAGTTTTTCCATAACCTTGCCATCGAATCCAATTGCTTTTGCTTAATGCTGCCCGCCAGGTAAAGATCCAGCGCCTGCTGGTTATCCTGCTCAAACATTTCAGCACCCAGGCTCAGCTCTCTCTTCTCTTTCAGATCTTTGGTAATCTCTAATTGCAGCCAGTGGGCAATGGCATTATTATGGTATTCACCAAACAATACAATATCCTGGTTGGTAGCAGCTTTGAGCATTTTCTCGTAGCTCACTTTCTTACCCTTTGCAGTATAAATGATATAGGGTTGTTTCTTTTGTGCGTAAGAAGCAAGCGTCATCAAACTTACACTCAACAGGATAATGATCTTTTTCATTGGCTGGTTTAAAATTGTTAGTATATATGATGCCAACAAATCTATCTATTATACTCACTCAACCAATGGAATTGTTTTTCTGCCAGCCGGTATTGCTTATTATTTCTTTTCAGTATTATGTATAAAGAATCCTGGCGGTGTTTGCCCTTGAGTTGTATGGTCGTACTATCCAGTATAGCGTAATTAAAGCTGAACAGACTATCCGATTGGCGCGAGCTCCTTCTAAACACCAGCTCCTGTTTTGTTGTATCTACATAATAACCAAAATAGGAGCGTCCATATACTTTTCTGAATAATGTATCTGAACTGATCATACTACCAGATGTTCCGGGGTGTAGTATTACCTGACTCCATCTTGTTGAATCACCAATGAGTGGGGGTAGGGTATCGGCATTCACTGCAAATACATTAACATCATAGATTCCTGAACGAATAGGTAGCTGTTCCTTTGCCTGGTCATTTTGCTGATAACCACTGTAGCCATCAATCAGGGGTAGTATAATGATAAGCAGCACAAACAGTGATTTTAGCACAATTCGGGTAATCCTTTGCCATTTACGCGTATAGAATATCGGCTCATAAAGCTGGCTGGGGCTGGTTGTTTTATTCAGGAAGAAGAAAGCTGCTATTCGTTGATAATCTTGTACCACTAAAAAGATACACATAGCTACCAGGTGCGTAGAGAAGATCTTCACTGGTATATCATATGCTAGGTTTAGTACCATTACATTCATGAATACCCCTGTTGCCATTAATACCCCTGCCGTTACCGTTTTGCGGTTAAATAACAACAGGCCCGCTACTACTTCCATAACACCAGAAAATATCTGGTAGGGTGAAGAATACCCAATAAATAGCCAGGAAAAGCGCATTGGCAAAAACTCTCCCAATGGTGTAGCTAATTGGCTGAGTGATGGAAAAATCATTTGTAAGGCAAACAGCTTGATAATACCATAGCCAAAACATATTGTTGCTATATAATAGCGCAGCATGGTAACCAGAATATAATTCCAGCGGGGATAGGCATTCTTTTTTCTGTCTGCTACCGACCAGATGATCGCTACTACAAGCGAAAACAAAAGGAAAAACTGTAAATGTGTGTAAGCCCAGGATGTATCTCCGCTTCCATTAACAGGAACCAATTCCTTGTACGTGTGAAAGAGATGATCATTGGCAAAATGTACGATCTTATCCATGAGCCAGCGATACCAGCCAAACAAATACTCTCCGTAGGGTATATTTTCTACCAGGGTCCATGGTTCAGCAAAAATGATAAAATACACAAAGAAGAATCGGAAAAGAAATTTAGCCGGAAAGCTCCAGTTGGTGTTGGTTGTCATGGTTGAAGAGGGTTATTGAATATTGATTGTATTTATCGCTCGTTCTTCGGTACGCACAACTGGCCAGCATTTCCTTACATACAACGTGGATATGATTCCTCATGTTACATCCATCAACAAAAATGGCCTATCCGTTAAGATACGCCATTTTCAAGATATGCTCCATTTTTCTGTGTCTGTTCGATTTACCAGCCAATACCATAGTCTTCCCCATGGTTACTGCTTCCACCCCATATGGTTCCATGTTTCCAGTCGAACCATATGGCATTAATGGGTCCGCTGGTTCTGTCGGAAAAGCTGAGGGTATAGCCCATGGCCCTTAATTCTTTTCTTACCCATTCTGGTGTTTGATCATGTAACAGGATATTACCGGCTCTGGGTTGCCTGTCGGCCACTTTATTACCACCCAGCGACAGCCATAATTGATTGCTGTTGATATTGGCTGCTTCTGAAGCTTCTTGTACCGTCATACCAAACTCTACCATATTCAGGAAGAACTGCAAGAGATTCTGGTCCTGTGTATCACCTCCCTGCACAGCAAAGGACAGGAAGGGTTTTCCCTCTTTCATGGCTAAGGCGGGAGTAAGTGTTACCCTTGGTCTTTTTCCGGGTGCCACCACATTGAATGGATTAATGGAGGAGTCGAGTACAAAGCTTTGCATACGCTGACTCATACCAACACCCGTATTTCCGGCAATGCATGCAGGTAGCCATCCGCCACTGGGAGTAATGGATACTACCCAACCATCCTTATCTGCAGCCTCCACACTTGTGGTACCGCGCCATAGTCTGTCCTGATAGTCGGCATCGGTATTTGATAATAAGGCTGTTTGTCGCTGATCATGTAGCGGAGCAAATCCACGATCCTGCTTTTTTGCCGTATCTGTCATGTCAAATCCACGCTGCTGTAAGAGAGAAAGGAATGGGTTCTTCTTTCCTTCAAATGCATAAGGATCGCCAGGGCCTGCTTTGGCATTGTTTTGTAGCATGCTGATTTCTGCAGCCCTTTTCCTGGCATATTCTTTACTCAGCAAACCCTTGATGGGTATTTGTGTAGAAAATGCCGGATCGCCGTAGTAAAAATCCCTATCGGCAAAGCTCAGGTTCATAGCCTGATACACAGTATGTATGTATCGGGCTGAGTTATAACCCATTTCTTTCAAATTGAATTGCTCAAGGATATTTAATGCCTGTAACATAACAGGCCCTTGTGTCCATGGTTGCAGTTTATACACATCTATACCCTTGTAGTTCACCTGTACCGGCTCTTCTTCCTTTACTTTCCAATTGGCCAAATCGGCCTTGGTGATTAGTCCGCCTTGTTCCTGAGCACCACGCACAAATTCATCGGCAATATCACCTTTATAAAAACGATCATACGCTGCATAAATCGCTTCCTTCCTGTTCTTTCCCTGCTTCAGGGCCTGTTGCTCAGCTTCTACCATTTTAGTCAGGGTATTGAGCAAATCCTGTTGCACAAAAATCTCTCCGGCTTCGGGCGCTTCTCTTTTTTCGCCGGGATGTGTTAAGAATACTTTTTTACTATAAGGCCATTGTTTGATGCGGTCTTTTCCTTTTTCAATACTATTGGCTGTTTGTGCTTCTATGGGATAGCCAGCTGCTAAATCCATGGCAGGTTTCAATACCTGTTGTAAACTCATCGTGCCATATTCAGCAAGCATATAACAGATGCCTCCTGGCGTTCCGGGGGTGGTAGCGGCCAAAGGACCATATTCAGGCGGAAATTCGTACCCTTTACCTTTGAAAAATGCAGGTGTTGCTCCTGTTGGTGCAACGCCCATTGCATTGATGGCAATCACTTTTTTCTTTTGCGGATGATAAATGAGTGCCTGTGTTTCTCCACCCCAGCTCAACACATCCCACATAGTACATGTGGCAGCCAACATAGCGCAGGCGGCATCTACCGCATTACCGCCTTGTTGAAAAACCATAGATCCGGCTGTGGCAGCCAGTGGCTTTCCGGTTATAGCCATCCAATTCTTACCGTGTAATGGAGGCTTTTGTGTTTGCTGCGCACATACCAGTATTGGTAATACAAGAAGAGGGAGTAATATCTTTTTCATGAAAACAACTATTGTATCCTATAAAGATAAATAGTTCAATCAGAGCAATAACGGGTTTATTTTTTCCGGAGTTTTTCGATCAGTTTTAATAAAGATTCTCTGTTAGATGCTACCTGCATGAACTTGGGCAGTTTTTCTACCAGGGTAAAAAACTTTCTGTCTTTATTTTCCCTAATGCCAGCGCCTATATAAGATTCGAGATATGCCAGGTGTTCTCCATTCAGTGCAAAGAAAATTTCATTCTTATAGGGGGCTTTCAACCACAACTGCACACCAAAATAGGCATGGGCATTGACAATATATTTTCCATCTTTGGTTCCTTCAATGGCTGTGCTTATTACCTTATTATAGCCACAGGATGTACAAAGAATTCGCGCTTCTCTTTTTTCATCGTTTCGGGTAGCAATTGCTTTTTGTGCACAGGCCGGACATTCAGCCCAAACCTCTGTACCAAAATCTGATAGTTTCTTTTGTTCATCGATGAACTTTGGTAATGCCATTTCCCTCTTTCTTTATTTGCTAATTTCTGTTTCTATCATTTGATAGAGTCGATCTTTGTCACTTGGTCTGGGTGCATCAAAAGCAACAATATTCCCCTTCTTATCAATGAGGATAAACTTGGGGATTGCATTGGCTACATAGGCATTGTTCACAAGCCTGTCGGTATCAATGAGCTGTAACCATTCCGGACGATCTTCCTGAATGGCTTTTAACCATTCATTTTTGGCATCAGATACAGCAATGCCAATGATCTGCACAGCCGGGTTGGCTACATATTTCTGATAGAGTTCGCGCATGTATGGGGTTTCTTCCCTGCAAGGTTTGCACCAGCTGGCCCAGAGGTCTATATACACTACTTTACCCAAGTAGTCGGATAATGAATGGGTTGTTTCTTTATTGCTTTGTAAAGTAAAGCCAGGGGCCTGTTTACCTATCTGGGTGCGTTCTATTTCTTTTTCTTTATTTGCATATACTTTATTGATCTCATTTAGGTACGTCGTGTTTTTGATCATATCAATATAGGGCGATAGTTTTTCTTTTTCCTTATTCAGTCCCTGAATTGTTTTTGCACCATATAAATAGGCTGATACCATTTCATACAAAGCAAATTCTTTTACTTTTCCACTATATAATTCCGATACTTTTTTAAATCTATACCAACGGTCATTTTTTAATGTTGGATCTTTCTGGTAATCCTGCCTCAATAAAAAAGCAAGGTATTCGGATGTGATCAACCAGTTTCTGAAATAATCAGAACGTAATGACAAAGAATCATATTTGAGTTTCTTATCAATATCATATTGTTGTTTAACCAACATGATGGCACTATCTGCGCTCTTGAATTTTAGGGCAGTAAATGTGAGTGTTTGATAGAAATTCATCAGATCATTGTTTAAAAGAATCATCTGATAGAAATCCTTATAATAGGGCTCTTTAATTGTTGAGGTGGAAAAAACAATGGATGCTATTGAATCTCTGGTTTTTTTATCTCTTTTGATGTAATTAATAAAATCATTCCATTCTGCTATATCGTACCAGGGTGTTTTGTCTTTTTTGGAAAGATTAATAGAATCAGTTATTCTTTTGTATCTGTTGGCATATTGTCCTACACCATTAAATTTTTGTGTAGCAATAATTGTAGTAAAATCTTTTGCATCAGCTGTAATTTCAAGATCAAATCCCGGCGCTAGCAATAAATTATTGATCTGCGTCCTATTTCGCTGAATACTCACCAGCTGTGGTTCTTTTATCAGAGTTGTGGTATAATAAAACCTACCCTCTTTATCCAAACGAATGGTATCTGTATGTCTTATATAATGTTCATCTGTAACAGTAATAAAAAAAATTGCTCGGGACTATTGGTGAGCTGACCTTTAATAATAGTGGGTTTTATAGAATTAACTTTCTGGGCTGTAGTTGATAATAACGAAATCAAAAAAATGAAAGTGAGTGTTAGTAATCTCATTATCTATGTTGTAAAAAAAGTAAAAGAAAATTATGTTGAATATGAAAGCTTGAATGAAATTACTATATATGTTTCTATAAAGATTATTTTTTATGAATAGGTATGCCTGATTCTTGTGATTATTTAGAATAAATATCGTTTGGGGAGCAAATTTTTCAGAAAATGGATAGCAGGTAAAACAAGGGTATGGGTGGTTATGCATTGTTGGATTATAAGGGTATTTTCATTAGAACAATAAGTATCTATTTACATAAATCGCATGGCCAAGTATACATCTAATCGTACAAGGTTCTTGTTACTATTAATTGTAGGAATTCCTATGATTAGCTTTTGTCAGCAAAAGTTTTCAGAAAAAGCTACTTATAAAATTTATTACAAATTTTCTTTTGCTATTGATACAACAGATCTCAGTAAGCGGTATACGGAAGAAATGTGTTTATTTATTGGCACAAAATACAGTGTGTTTAGAAATGTTCAGTATGAATTGTATGAAGCGAAAATGGAAAAAATGAAGAAGCAGATAATGCTAAAATTGATTGGTGGCAGTAATGGAGAATCAGTAATAGGATTTTCAAACACAATCCCTACTACTGAGATTTTTCAGGATATTATCAATTATAGTATTTATAAAAAAGAAGTACTCGCAGGAAAAAACTATTTGATGGAAGATAAAATAAATCGAATTAAATGGATAATTGAAGATGAAACAAAAACAATAGGCGGTATCCTTTGTCAAAAAGCAAGGGGTGTTTTTCGCGGGCGTAATTATTTTGTTTGGTTTGCTCCGTCAATTCCCTTTAGTGGTGGCCCTTGGAAACTAGGTGGTTTACCAGGACTTATAATGGAAGCGGCTGATCAAAAAAAAGAGGTTTTATTTACATTCCTTGGTATTCAACAATTAGATGAACATACTCGTACTATAATCAGTTTACCGAACCAATATGTTAAAACAAAAGCTAAGGATTTCGAAAAGTTAAAAAATATCTATCTCTACAACTCTTCCTTATTTGTTGCAAACCAAAATGCCGCTAGTGGTATCAGTGTGTACATTAGCGATATGGATAATCGGGCAGCCCAAAAGAAAAAAATACCAAAGTCCCCTTTTAATAATGCAATGGAACTAACAAAAGAAAAGTAGTTTATTATGGATTCATATGCTCATCATCCATACAACTAACCAAGCAATCCTGCTTTCTTACTAATATCCAACATCCTATCTATAGGCTTTTTAGCAGCAAGTCTCAATTCTTCCTCCATCAAAATCTCCGGCTGTTCATACTGCATACACAGGTAGAGCTTTTCGAGGGTATTGAGTTTCATATGCGGACAATCATTACAGGCACAATTATTATTGGGGGGTGCGGGTATGAAGGTTTTATCAGGACTAGCCTGCTGCATTTGGTGGAGAATACCGGTTTCTGTTGCTACGATATAGGAATTTGAAGTATCTGTTTGGGAAAATTTCAATAGTTGGGTAGTACTTCCTATATAATCTGCAATTGCCAGCACAGCTTCTTCACATTCCGGATGGGCAATTAGTTTAGCTTCCGGATGCCTCAGTTTTAGTTTAGTGATCTTTTCCAGGCTAAATATCTCATGAACCATACAGGCACCATTCCATAAAACCATGTTTCGACCCGTTTTTTTGTTCAGCCAGGCCCCCAGGTTCTTATCGGGCGCAAAAATGATGGGCTGGTTGGCGGGTACACTCTCAATGATCTTTTCGGCATTACTGCTCGTACAGATGATATCTGAGAGGGCCTTGATCTCGGCTGTACAGTTTATATAGGAAATGACGATATGGTCAGGATAACGCTCTTTGAAGGCTTTAAATGGACCTGGAGGGGCGCTATCGGCCAGGGAACATCCAGCTTTGAGATCAGGTAAGAGCACTTTCTTGGTTGAATTCAGGATTTTTGCGGTTTCAGCCATAAAGTGAACACCGGCAAAAACAATCATATCAGCATTCGATTCCTTGGCCTTCTGAGCCAGGCCCAAACTATCTCCAATATAATCTGCTACATCCTGAATATCAGGCTCCTGGTAAAAATGCGCCAGAACAACTGCATTCTTCTCTTTCTTCAATCTTTCGATCTCAGCAAAAAGATCCAACCTAACATCTACCTCAAGATCCAGAAAGCCTCTTTCTTGTAAATTTTCTTTCGCCGCTAAAATGTTCATAAACGCTGTAATAATTATTTAATAATACTTATTTATTTAAAGAACCTATTACTATTACGGGTGTGGATATCAGGATAACTTTCTTATCCCCACGTGACAAAGTTAACTGTTACCGCTTTGTTCACAGTAATTAACAGGTTTTTCCACTATCAATAATGCTGTTCTGCTTGATTTTGTTGTATTGAATCCACATCCGTCAATAAGAACACTCACATATTGTATATATCCCAATTAACAGTTTATTCACTGTTAGTTAAGAGCGCATAATTGGAGTGAATTTTCCGAGTTCTCCCGTGTTTGGGCATAAATGCCCTTAATTATTCTATTATAATTCACATTTTTCCTTTCAAAATTGGCAGTTATCCACCTAAAATTGGGTTTATTCAGATAGTTACTGGGGAAAAATATAAATGAGCCGCTAAACTGTTCACATACCCTAGTATTCTCAGGCTCTCTTTAGTTATATGATTTTCGTGTCAAAGCGCGTAGAATAAGGATTTTAGGGCAAATAATAAAGTGCCAAACGTCCAAAAAGCTCCTGTATGAGCTATTTGATTACTATACCCGTTGCCAGTAGTTCAGTCCAGTAAAGCGATACAATGGGTTATCCACAATTTGTTCAAATGGTTGAAGCCCCCTATTTTTGCCGTCCGTGTTTTTACGGATAGTATTATTATACCTATACAAACTGTTTTATGTCTGTTATTCAAAGAATTCGTGACAAGGGCGCCTGGGTTGTGTTCGCTATCATTGCATTGGCATTGATCGCCTTTATTCTTCAGGATGGTGTTGGTCGTGGTGGTAGTGCCTTTTCTAATACCACTACTATAGGTAAAGTAAATGGCGTAAACATTGAAAGAACAGATTTCGAAGAAAAAATCGAAATGCAGGAACGTATGTATGGTGCACAAGGCGTACAGCGTGACCAACTGATTGGTTCTGTTTGGAACCAGGAAGTAGAAGAAGCGGTTCTTCAAGGTGAGTATAAAAAACTAGGCATTACCGTTTCAGGTAAAGAATTAACAGATATTCTCTTTGGAGAAAATTCACCTCTTCGTCAGGAATTTACAGATCCTGCAACTGGTGTATTTAAAGCGGAGGAAGCTAAAGCTGCTTTCAACAACCTTAAAAAGAGTAAAAATGCAGAGCAGATCAAGATGATCCAATCTGTATACATCAACCCTATTATTTCTCAAACACTTCGTCAGAAATACCTGGCTTTATTACAGCAGTCTTCCTATGTACCCAAGTGGTTAGTAGACAAACAACAAGCTGATAATAATGCTATCTCTAGTATTTCTTATGTATATGTTCCCTATGTTGCAGTGCCCGATACAGTGGTAAAAATTTCCGATGCTGATATTGCCGCATATGTAAAGAAGCATAGCAAAGAATATCAGAAGGAAGAGGAAACCAGATTTATCAATTATGTAAGTTTCAGTGCCGCACCTAGTGCAGAAGATAGCTTGGCTACATTGAATCAGATTGAATCTCTAAGAAACGAGTTTGCAAATACTAAGGATAATGCAGCTTTCCTGAATCGCGTTGGTACTGAGTTGGCTTATTATGATAGCTATTTCAGTAAATCTAAAATGCAACAGCCTAATAAGGATTCATTGGTAAAAATACCTGTAGGACAAGTATATGGTCCTTTCCTGGATGGTTCCAATTATGTATTGGCTAAAATGGTGGGTACAAAGAACTGGCCAGACAGCGCAAAAGTTCGTCATATTCTTATAGGTACTTATAACCCACAAACACAACAGGTAACGCGTGTAGATAGTGCGGCTAAGAAATTGGCCGATAGCATTCAAGCTGCAATAAAAGGTGGTGCCAGCTTTGATGAGCTGTGCAAAAAATATACTGATGATGGCGGAAGTAAAGAAAAGAATGGGGTATACGACTTTTTCCCTCAGGGACAAATGGTTGTTCCATTCAATGATTTTGCTTTCGATAATCCTGTAGGAACAAAAGGGATAGTTAAGACTGATTTTGGATATCACTATATTGAAGTACTGGGACAAAAGAATCCAAGCCCTGTTTATAAAATTGCTTATCTGGCTAAGCCTATTCAGTCTAGCGAACTCACCAATAGTACCGCGAGTACTGCAGCTGCTCAATTCGCTGCCAATTCAAAAGATAAAAAAGCTTTCGATGCTGAAGCTTTAAAAATTAACCTGGGTATCCTTAGTTCAGGTGAAATCAAACAAAATGATTTTGCTATCAATGGCTTAGGACAATCAAGAGAATTAATTCGCTGGATTTATGAAAACAAAGCAGGAAGTGTATCTCAACCTACTTTGGTTGGTGATCAATACATAGTTGCTATTGTTAGTAGTGTAAATCCTGCTGGTGTTATGAGTCCTTCTGAAGCCAGACCGCTGGTAGAAGGTTTTGTAAGAAATGAGAAGAAAGCAAAATACCTGATCGACACCAAGTTTAAAGGTGCTACGCTCGAAGCTATTGCATCTGCAACAGGTGCACAGGTACAGAGAGCGGATAGTATTAGTTTTGCTACTCCTTTCGTACCTAATATTGGAAGCGAACCTAAAGTTGTGGGTGCCGCTTTTAATAAATCACTGGCTGGTAAAATAAGTGAACCCATTGCTGGCTATACTGGATTATTTGCTATCAAGGTAGAGGGTAATAGTGCTAAGGTTTCTGCAATGGATAGCGAAACAGTAAAACAAACATTATTGCAGGGAAATAGAATTGCCGTATTCCGTGGTATTGATGCCCTGAAAAAAGCAGCTACTATTAAAGATTACAGGTTTAAATTTTATTAGTAGAAACTATAATATAATTTCTTCAACCCGGTCATTTTGACCGGGTTTTTTGTTCCGCTAAGCGAAAATAAGGATTGGCATACAATTGGTAATTTTGTATCAAACAGAGTTGATATGGCAGAAACATTTGTGAATAAGGTAGCAGAGAGTGGCATCCTAACCATTGACCTGGAGCAGTTTTATCCGACCAATCCAAGAAAAGTGTTTGATCTGAAAGACCATTTATTCATGGGATTGATATTAAAGGAGAAAGATTTTCGGGCTGCTTTGTTAACGATCGATTGGTCTGCTTACGAAGGAGCGGATGTTGCAGTAACATGTTCAGCCGATGCTATTATTCCTATGTGGGCATATATGTTGGTGGCCAGTTATCTTGAACCGGTAGCGGCTTCAGTTTTTTTTGGTACTGAGCAAGAAATGATTAGTCAGTTAATGCTGCGATCTATCGACAAGATCAATGTTTCAGAATATGCAGATAAGCGCGTGGTGGTGAAAGGTTGTGGTGATGTGGAGATTCCTGCCTCGGCTTATTTGTCGATCACCCATAAACTTCGATCAACTGTAAAAAGTATTATGTATGGTGAACCCTGTAGTACGGTTCCTATCTACAAGAAAAAAGCCTGATTAAATGATCAGGCTTTTTTCTTGTACGTCATGCTGTAGTTATCCTATTATTTATAGTAGTTATTCTTTTCTATTTCTTCTTTTACTTTTTCAAGTACGAGGTAGCTGATTGATTTTCCAGCGCGAATATTATCTCTGATATGTGTAGCCGATATATTTAGTAGGGGAGCATCTAGTAATTTTACTTTTGCATGCCAGGTTTCTTCTACAGTAAATCCAGGCCTTGTATAGACCAGGAACTGCTCATCTCTAATCAGCAAGTCTGCATTTTTCCATTTAGGCAGATTCTGAAAACCATCACTCCCCATGAGTATAGAGAACTGATGTTGGGGATATTTTTCTTTCAGGTAAGTGAGTGTATCTATTGTATAAGATGGTCTTGGCAATTTGAATTCAACCTCTGAAGCTTTGAAACGGTGGTCGTCGCCAATCGCCAGGTTCACCATGTGCAGGCGTTGGTATTCATCAAGCAAACCTGCTGCTGGTTTAAAGGGATTTTGTGGTGATACGACGAACCAGATTTGATGCAGGTTGGTTTCATTCATTGCATGACTGGCAATAATGAGGTGTCCGGTATGGATGGGATTAAAGGAACCGAAATAGAGGCCTATATTCATTTAAGTATTTGACTATCAATATTTTAAATTTTTTCCTCTACAAAGATGCTACTGGCTTCGCTTAATCGCAGACTAAGGTGATAACCAGCCACTGAAATAGATATAGGATCTCCGAGAGGGGCCACCTGTTCTATTTTTACTTCTTCACCTGGCACACAACCCATTTCCATGAGTTTGATAAAGATCTCATCTTTTTCGAACGAATTGATCACTGCTACTTGTCCTGCCGCCAAATCTGACAATCTTTTCATACCTACATTGCTTAATTCGTACTAAAGGTAGCATGATTGTTTCCCTTTTTGTTACGAATTTTGGAGGAATAGAAAGTACTTGTATGAGCCAAAAGATCACATTTAGTTATGCCGATCGATCGTTACATCTTCGTCATAAAACCCAGATCAAGGAAGGTCTTATCCGCCTTTTCAAAAAGGAGGGGAAGCTACTAGGGGGCATCAACTATGTGTTTTGCTCAGATGAGTATCTGTTAGAGATTAACCGGCAGTTTTTGCAGCATGATTATTACACCGACATCATCACATTTGGTTTATCAGAACCTAAACGACCTATTGAAGCAGAGATTTACATCAGTGTTGACCGTGTTAAGGATAATGCTAAGACCGTGGCAGAAACCTATACCCGTGAAATGTTACGGGTCATCATTCATGGAGCTCTTCATTTGTGTGGTTATAAGGATAAAACCAAGGCTCAGTCAGATCTGATGAGATCTAAGGAGAACTATTATTTGTCGCTATTCTCTTAATAGCGATGGTGATTGTAGCATGAATGCTTGTTCCATTCTATCACACCTTGTTTATTTCTTACCCTATATGTATCAAGTCCCTATCTAGCATATCATTAGCTGATCCTTTACTGCTGATAGACATATTTAATTAGCCATCCTCACTCCAACATTATCAATCAATTACAGTGTTCCACGTAACACTGTTTCAGGGCGGAACATCTGTATCGGGATTGGTTCCACGTAACACTGTTTCTCCCCGAAACAATGACTACCTTTATGTCATGAGCAGGAAAAGGTGGACTCCACAAACAGAAATCACGGATGCTTTGCTCCGGTTAAGGGAAAAAAGAAAGTGGCAACTAGCTTATCGGCGCTATGTAGTTGAGCAAAAGCCTAGTGAAACCTATGCCATTTACTTTGGGGCCGATATTCAAACCCTTCGGGAATGGTTTGCTTTGCAGTTTAAGGAAGGGATTAACTGGGATAATTATGGAAAAGCCTGGCAGTTTGAACATATCATTCCTGCCACCTATTTTAATTTCAGCAATGAGCAGGAGTTGAAAACCTGCTGGTGTTTGTTAAACCTGCGTGTTCAAGTATTGGAAGAGGAGGGCCAAGCCACTCAATCCTTCAATTTATTATCGGCCCAATCCTATTTTATGGCCCTCCAGGAGGCAACAGGCCATGAACAATGTGTACACCTGATCCGAAAGATCGAAGAAATGGCGGCTCAGTCGCCCGAAATATCAGCGCCACTTATTGAATTCCTGCAAAAGAAGGGGGAAGACCTGAACCAGATGCGCTTATTAGATGCGGCCGAAATGGATAGTTTGAATAGGGGAACTACATTACAGGCTCTTTTATTAGAACGCGAAATCCTCAAAAAGTTCGGGTAAAGGCCTACTCTGAACTATCTTTGCACTCTATGTTTCCCGATTATGATGTGATAGTTGTTGGGGCCGGACATGCTGGCTGTGAAGCGGCGGCGGCAGCAGCCAACCTGGGCAGTAAAGTATTGCTCGTAACCATGAATATGCAAACCATTGCCCAAATGAGCTGTAACCCAGCCATGGGCGGTATTGCCAAAGGCCAGATCGTTCGTGAAGTGGATGCACTGGGTGGCTATAGCGGTATTGTGTCTGACCAAAGTACCATTCAGTTTAGAATGCTGAATAGGAGCAAGGGTCCGGCTATGTGGAGCCCGAGAACACAAAACGACAGGATGTTATTTGCCGCCAAGTGGCGCGAAATGTTGGAGCAAACGCCCAATGTAGATTTCTACCAGGATATGGTAAGGTCTATCATCATAAAAAATGGAAGAGCTGCCGGTGTTATTACCGGACTCGGACATGCCATACACGCCAAGACCGTTGTGGTTACCAGCGGAACATTCCTGAATGGGGTGATCCATATTGGTGAGAAACAGTTCGGAGGCGGACGGGTTGCAGAAAAAGCGGCTACGGGAATTACAGAACAATTGGTAGAGCTGGGCTTTGAAAGTGACCGACTGAAAACAGGAACACCTCCAAGAGTAGATGGCAGAAGCCTCGACTATTCTAAAATGGAAGAACAAAAAGGCGACGATGATATCGTTGGCTTCTCTTATACCCAACAACCCCGTATTAAAGCCAGTGAACAACGCAGTTGCTTTATTACCTATACCAATCAGGAAGTACACGATATACTGAAAACCGGCTTTGATAGAAGCCCGATGTTCCAGGGCCGCATTGAAGGAACAGGGCCGAGGTATTGTCCGAGTATTGAAGACAAAATCAACCGCTTTGCCGATAGAGAACGCCACCAGCTATTTGTTGAGCCAGAAGGCTGGAATACTGTAGAAATATACGTAAACGGCTTCTCTACCTCACTACCAGAAGATATTCAATACGAGGCCCTTCGTACTGTTCCGGGTTTTGAGAACTGCCGCATCTTCCGACCTGGTTATGCGATCGAATACGATTATTTTCCCCCTACACAATTACAATATTCACTGGAAACAAGGTTGGTGCCGCATCTCTTCTTTGCCGGACAAATCAATGGCACCACGGGTTATGAAGAAGCAGCCTGTCAGGGTTTGATGGCCGGCATCAACGCGCACCAACGCGCGCGCGATCTCGACCCGGTTATTCTGCAGAGAAGCGAAGCCTATATTGGCGTATTGATTGATGACCTGATTAGCAAGGGTACTGATGAACCCTATCGCATGTTTACCAGCCGCGCAGAGTTCAGAACCCTGCTTCGCCAAGACAATGCAGATCTGCGTTTAACAGAAATGAGCTATAAACTGGGCTTGGCCTCTCAGGAAAGAATGGATGCGGTTGTAGCAAAACGCAATGCTGTTGCCGCCATTCGCAAACAGCTATTGGAACTGAGTGTTGAGCCCGATCAGGTGAATGCATATTTTGAAAGCATTGGATCGGCCCCGATAACTGAAAAGCAAAAAGCCGGAAAAATTTTACTGCGGCCTAATGTAGATATTCAGGGTTTGCTGCAATATGTTCCAGCCCTGGCTGAGCAACTGAAAGCATATGACCGCGAGTCATTAGAGCAGGCCGAGATCCAGGTCAAGTATGAAAGATATATTGAAAAGGAACAGGAAATAGCCACCAGAATGGGCCAAATGGAAAATGCCATCATTCCCGATTCCTTCGATTATGATAAAGTAGCCGCCCTTTCCAATGAGGCGCTGCAAAAATTCAAAAAAATCAAGCCCCGAACCCTTGGTCAGGCCAGCCGTATAAGTGGTGTGAACCCGAGCGATGTACAGATACTGATGGTTTATATGGGAAGATAGTATTGTTAGAAAAGCTGGTATGGGCTTTGTAACTTTAAAAGGATAAAGCCTATTCCTGAAAAGACCCTTACGATATTATCTCTTTCGTATTGCCGCTGTTTGTCTGGGCCTGCTCCTGCTGTTATACCTGGTCTTGTTCTTTTATTTTCGCGCCAATAAACAATCCATTCTCAACAAGGCCATTGCCGAATTGAGTGCGGCACTACATGCGCCGGTGCATATTGAGGATATAGAGGTTTCGCTACTGAAGCGTTTTCCCAATATTGAAGTGGAGCTGCAAGCGCTTTCTGTTACAGACTCGCTTATTGCTATTCATCAACATCCCTTATTTGAAGCGGCCCGCGCGCACATTGTGATGAATCCATATACACTGGTATTTGGCAATATCAACATCGCTTCTGTTGCGCTGCAGGATGGTAGTATTTTTTTGTACACCGATAGTACTGGAAGATCAAATCGATCTGTATTGTCGTCAGCACATGCATCCAAAACAACAACATCATCCTTCCCTATTAAACAGCTGCAATTAAAAAGATTTGCGTTGGCTGCTGTTGATGAGCAGAAGGGAAAAGAATTTCGTTTCTTCGTTCATCAGCTCAAAGCAAATATTCATGATCTGGGCGACAGTTTATCTGTTGAGCTTAATCAAAAAATTCGTGTTGATGCTTTCACTTTCAATCAGGAAAAAGGCAGTTTTGTAAAGGATCAGGTTCTACAAACATCCTGTAAACTTTCTTACCATAAAACAAAATCACAACTGGTGGTTCAACCCGCCGAATGGCAAATTGGTCATACGCCTTTTACAATAGCAGCTCAGTTTACTTTTTCCGGCGATCCTGTTTTTAGCATAGACCTCTCAGCACCATCAATTGTTTACGATACGATTGGTCGATTGGTCACCCCTGGTATTGCCCGCGCTCTCAATCACGCATCGCTTAGCAGCACACTCTCCTGCCAAGCTCGTATTGCCGGCCCGCTTAATGGCGGAGAGCCCTTGATTAATCTATCATGGAAAACATCGTCGGCCTTATTCAAAACACCGGTCATGGATTTTGATAGCACTTCATTTGCAGGAAGCTTTAGCAATCAGCACGATCCGGTGAAGCCGCGTCATGATTCGAATTCGATTATTGTATTGAAAAACTTCAGGGGGAGGTTTGCTAATATTCCCTTGCGTGCGGATAGTATTGTGTTTCAGAATTTGACAAGCCCCCGACTTGGTCTTCGGTTTCTTTCACAGTTCAATCTCTCAGATTTGAACGAGGAACTGGCTACCAGTTTGATCGCATTTAAACAGGGAATCGGAAATCTTGATGTCTCCTTTAACGGGCCGATAGAAAATATGAGTCGCTCGAATACGCTTCTATCGGGTAATCTGCATTTTAATGATGGGGTATTGTCATTTACGCCGCTCGATATTGCCATGACAAACTGTAAAGGCAATATTGATATCGACCATGGTGATTTGTATATCCGCGAAATATCTTGTTCTACCACTTACCGGCAGCCATTAACTATAAAAGGCGAAGCCATCAATGTAATCGCTGCATTCAACCGGTTGCCCGAACGCATGTTGCTGAATTTGCAATTGCAAAGTCCCTTTTTAAATATGGATGGCATCTCGGCATTGCTGAGTGGCCAGCAAATACTGAAACCAGGTAAGCGGAAAGGGTTTATTGCATCGGCGGTTAGGATTGATCAACTACTTGAACGAGGAACGGTAACGCTAGGCATCAAAACCGATCGTTTGCAACATGGACGAATGGAAGCAACTGCTGTAAATATACAGGCCATGCTGCGGGAAAGAAATTGGTCATTGAAAAACATGACCATGTTACATTCTGGCGGACAAATACAGGTAACGGGCGATATTCAGCGTCATGAAAAAGGACGTTTTCTCTTGCATACACAAGCCAATGTGAAAAAGATCAATGCCAGAAAATTATTCTACTCATTCAACAACTTCGGACAAACAGGTATTCAAGACCATCATATTGATGGTAACCTGAGTTTTCTGGCGAAGCTAACCATACCATTGAGCGGCCGGGGTGAATTGGATGCATCGGGTACAAATGGCTCGGTCGATTTTTTATTTGCGGATGGGCGACTGCTTGCATACAAGCCACTGGAAAAACTCAAGGCCTTTATTTTCAAGAACCGGAATTTTTCAGATGTTCGTTTTGCCACACTCAGGGACAGGATGGAAATAGAGAATGGAATTGTATCTATAAAAAGAATGTACATTGAATCTACCGTATTGACCATGTACCTGAGTGGCCGATACGATTTGCGGGGAAATGAAACGGATCTCAGCGTACAGCTACCACTTAGAAACATTAATAAGCGGGATAGCGCCTATGTACTGGCGCAACCAACGGAAAGAGGGGGTGGCGGCTTGAGTATTTACTTAAGAGCCAAAAGCCAGCAAGATGGAAGTATCAGTTTACGCTACGACCCCCTGGGCCGTTTCAGGAAGAAGCATTGAGCAATATATTTTGTTATTCCATCTTTTTTTCGTATCTTAATAGTTTCTATGTATTCTCAAATCGAGAGGTAAATCCGATTTTCAGGAATCAGAAACCTAATAAAACAGCATCCTACCGTTTCAAAGACCTCATTCCCCCATTCATCCAGTGCATGCTAACATATTCTTAACAGAATGAGGCTTATTGTGTAGCTTTAATACCTTCCTAAAAACCAATACTTAACTACCATGAGAAGACTCAAGCTCCTCTTCTCCGGTCTGCTATTTTCTACTTTATTGCAGGCGCAGGAGACATTCTTTGTGAATGGCGTAGGGGATAAACGCGATGGCTCGTACGCGTTCACCAACGCCACTATTGTAAAAGATGCACAAACCACCATCACCAATGCCACCCTGCTCATCAAGGATGGTAAGATCGTAGCAGTAGGCAGCGGCGTTGCCGTTCCTAAAGATGCGGTTGTGGTTGATTGTAAAGGCAAGTATATCTATCCATCTTTCGTTGACATTTACAGCGACTATGGTATGCCACAGGCTCAGCGTCAGCAGGGCGGTTTCAACTTTGGTGCACCCGCACAACTGGCCTCTAACCAAAAGGGCGCCTATGGCTGGAACCAGGCATTGAAGTCGGATGTACAAGCGTATAAACTGTTTAGTTCAGACGAAGCAAGGGCCAAGCCCCTTCGTGATATGGGCTTTGGTTCTGCACTGGTTCACCAGAAAGATGGTATCATTCGCGGAACAGGTTCGGTGGTAACACTGGCCAACGATGCAGACAATTACCTGATCGTAAAAGAGAAAGCTTCTTCTCATCTTTCTTTCTCTAAAGGAACTTCTACCCAAAGCTATCCCAGTTCATTAATGGGAACCATTGCTTTGTTGCGTCAAACATACCTCGATGCACAATGGTACAAGAACAATCCTAAAGCAACAACACTTGAAGGTGATGGTGTGAACATTACCCTCAAATATTTTAATGAACAACAAGGCCTGCCTCAGATCTTCGATGTTGCTTCTCAGGGTACCGATATCTGGAACCTCATGCGCGCAGATCGTGTAGGCGATGAATTTGGTGTTCAGTTTATCATCAAAGCAACCGGTAAAGAATACCAGCGCATCAAGGAAGTGGCTGCCACCAAAGCACCACTTATTGTTGGCCTGAACTTTCCTGCTGCTATGGATGTAGAAGATCCCAATGATGCCCGCCTGGTATCGCTGGCTGATATGAAGAACTGGGAACTGGCACCTACCAATCCTGGTGCGATTGAAAAAGCCGGTATTCCTTTCTGCTTAACTTCTGCCGACCTTCGTGATGCCCGTACTTTTATGACCAACCTGCGTAAAGCCATGGAGAATGGTCTTTCAGAAAAAGCGGCCCTCGAAGCGCTCACCAAAACACCAGCTACCTGGTTGGGTGTATATGAAAAATTAGGAAGTCTTGATAATGGCAAACTCGCCAACTTCGTTATTACTACCGGACCCATCTTTGCTGAAAGAACTACCATCTTACAAAACTGGGTACAGGGTCAAAAATATGCAGTGAACGAATCTTCCTGGAGCAGCGCCAATGGTATTTATACCCTTACCACCAATGGTGAAAAGGGAAGCAATACTTACACCATAGATGTGAAAGCCGCCAACAGCGCAACCGTAATTGCTAAGGATACTGTAACCGCTACCTTCAGTCATGATGGTAAGCAGGTGAAGTTCAGCTTCGCTCCTGAAAAACGTTCTCGTAACACCATCCGCTTCAGCGGCTTTGATAATGGTGATGGCTGGAATGGTATGGCCGAAGATGCAGAAGGTAATCGCATGACCTGGTCGGCCAAGCTCACAACAGCTGCAACACCAAAATCTGATTCAGCACAACGTACCCGTCCGCAAGCGCGACTTGGTAAAACCATGTATCCCTTTACAGCTTTTGGTTCTGACTCAACATTACCTGCACCAGATACTTATCTGTTTAAGAATGCAACAGTATGGACCAGTGAAAAAGAAGGCGTACTGAAAGAAACCGATGTATTGGTAAAGAATGGCAAGATTGCGAAAGTAGGTAAGAACCTGTCTGATGCTGCTGCCAAAGTAATTGATGCAACCGGCAAACACCTTACAGCCGGGATCATCGATGAACACTCACATATTGCCTCTGCTTCTACCAACGAAGGTGCACAAAGTGTAACTTCTGAAGTGCGTATGCAAGACAACCTTGATCCGGATGATATCAATATTTACCGTCAGCTGAGTGGTGGTGTAACCACTTCACATATCCTGCACGGTTCGGCAAATACCATTGGCGGACAAACACAACTCATTAAACTCCGTTGGGGTGTTGATGATGCGGGACTGTTGTTCAAGGGTGTCGATCCTTTCATCAAGTTTGCATTGGGTGAGAACGTAAAACGTACTACATCAACCAGCAATAACCGTTTCCCCGATACCCGTATGGGTGTTGAGCAGGTGCTTACCGATGCCTTTAACCGGGCGGTTGCTTATGAAAAAGCACTGAAGGCCGATCCTAAAGGCACACGTCGTGACCTCGAGCTGGATGCCCTGGTAGAGATCATGAACAAACAGCGTTTTATTACCTGTCACTCGTATGTACAAAGTGAAATCACTGCTACCATGCGTGTAGCTGAGAAGTTTGGTTTCAGGGTAAATACATTCACCCACATTCTGGAAGGCTATAAAGTAGCTGATAAGATGAAGGCACATGGCGCCAATGCTTCTACCTTCTCTGATTGGTGGGCTTATAAAGTAGAGGTAACAGATGCGATACCTTACAATGCTTATATCATGAGCAAGGTTGGATTGAATGTTGCCATCAACTCTGATGATGCTGAAATGGCCCGCCGCCTGAATCAGGAAGCAGCCAAAAGTGTTAAGTATGGTGGACTTACCGAAGTGGAAGCCCTGAACATGGTAACCATCAATCCTGCCAAGATGTTGCATGTAGATGCACAGGTAGGTAGTATCAAAGCGGGCAAGGATGCCGATCTGGTACTGTGGAGCGATCATCCGCTGAGCATTTATGCGAAGGCAGAGAAGACCATGGTAGACGGTACCATTTTCTTTGATCGTGAGAAAGATGCCGCCATGCGTAAGCAGGTGTTGGCAGAGCGTACTCGTTTGATTAATAAAATGGTAGGCGAAAAACGCGGCGGTCGTCCAACAATGCCAGCTATGCCCAGCTACAAATATGTACATACTTGTTTGGATCACTCACACAAACTGGGTATGCTGGAAATAGAGGCAGAAGAAGAAGCACATGGTATTGAACAACAATAAACCACAGAAATCATGAAAAAGAAATTTTTAATCATAGGCGCATTCTCTCTGTTGTTCACGGCCGTTCGTGCACAGGATGATGTGTATCCTGCTGGAAAGCAAACTAAAAAAACGGCCATCCTCAATGCCACTGTTCACGTTGGTAATGGAACAGTGATTGAGAATGGTGCTGTAGTATTTGATAATGGTAAGATTGTATATGCCGGTGCCGCCAATGGCGCTCCCGGTGCAGAGAATACAATTGATGCCAAGGGTAAACACGTTTATCCAGGTCTTATCCTGCCGGCGTCACAACTGGGCTTACAGGAAATTACGGGTGTACGTGGTAGTAATGATATGAATGAATTGGGTGAATTGAATCCATCGGTACGTTCTATCGTTGCGTATAAATCTGAGTCGATTATTACGAATACCATAAGAGCGAACGGAATTCTGTTTGCGCATGTATTACCTGGCGGACAATTACTGGCCGGTCAATCATCGGTTGTGCAATTAGATGCCTGGAATTGGGAAGATGCGGCATACAGACCAGATATGGGTATGCAATTGTATATGCCTAGCTTGTTGTCAAGAGGTGGCGGACGTTTAGCCGCACTGCTCGCACAATTTGGTGGCGGTGGTGGTCAGCAAACCGATCCTGTAAAGGCGGCGCTCGACAGACTTGAGACTGTTAAGAAGTTTTTCCGCGAAGCAAAAGCCTATCATCAGAAAGGTGCTGATAAAGTGGTGAACCTTAAGTTCGAAGCAACAAAGGCCCTTTTCGAGAAAAAGCAAAAGCTGTTCATACACTGCGCTCAGGTGAAGCAAATGCTGATTGCTATTGATTTTGCCAAGGAGTTTGGCTTTGATGTGGTATTGGTGGGCGCTGGCGAAAGCTGGCAAATTGCCGACCTGCTGAAGCAGAACAATATTTCAGTAATCCTCACCCAGGCACATAACCTGCCTACGCTGGACGATGATGATGTAGACCAGCCCTATAAAGCGGCTGTTGCTTTACATAAAGCGGGCGTTCTGTTTTGCCTGAATGATGATGATCCACAAAACCGCGGTCGTAACCTGCCCTTCAATGCCGGCACTTCGGCCGCCTATGGATTGGGTAAGGAAGAGGCGCTGAAAGCCATTACCCTCAATGCCGCCAAAATCCTGGGCATCGATGATAAAACAGGAACATTGGAAGTAGGTAAGGATGCTAATATCGTGATCAGCGAAGGCGATATCCTGGATATGAAGAGCAGTTTGATCAACAGCGCCTTTATTCAGGGACGTAATATCTCCCTCAGCAGCAAACATACCCAGCTGTATGAGCGCTATAAGCATAAATATGGTATCAAATAGCAACTAACTGATCTATACAGATCATGATTAACCCCACATGTTCCATCATGTGGGGTTTTTTTATGGCGCATGTCCTGTTTATGCACCCCGGAGTTTTTACCATTTATAGCCCCTAATAACCGCTCGTCTTTATTCCAATGATATTAACATACTTCAAACTGTAACCTTTTTAGTTTTACTACGTTTCCTTTCGTAATTGCAGGACTGCTTATGAAAGGGAATACCCGAAACACCAAAACCTGCATGAAGGAAACATATGAGAGTAATTAGCACCCTGCTATCATTATTAATTGTCCAGCTTCTGCAGGCGCAAACTGCCAATAAGGTAGTGAAAACAATGGCCGCAACCAGAACCACTCAAAAGATCGTTATTGACGGTCATATTAAAGACTCTGCCTGGATGCAGGCACCCGTAGCAACTGATTTTATTGAATGGCGACCTTCTTTTGGTTTGAAGGAAGATGAGAAGAACAGAACAGAAGTACGCATATTATATGATGATGATGCAATTTATGTTTCGGGTTATGTGCATGAAGCCAGTTCTGATAGTATTACCAAAGAACTAGTAGGAAGGGATGTGGTGGGGGTGAATGATTTTATTGGTGTGATTTTCGATACATACAATGATAAGATTAATGGCTTTGGCTATTTTGTAACAGCACTTGGAGAACAGTTTGATGCAAAATATTCTTCAAGCGGGGAAGACGGTAGCTGGAACAGCGTGTATGAATCATATGCGCAAATCCTGTCTGATGGCTGGACCTTTGAAATGAAGATCCCCTATGCGGCCATACGTTTTGGTAGTAAGAATGTTCAGGACTGGGGCATTAATATTACCCGCAGACGCAGTAAAAGCGGAAAACAGCTGATGTGGAACCCAACAGATCCCGCAATAGGGGGCAACTTTCTGGCACAGTTTGGACTATGGACAGGCATACGCGATATTAAGCCACCGGTGCGACTCTCGTTCTCGCCCTACTTTTCTACCTATGCCAATCATTTTCCCTACAATACACCAGGAGTAAAAAATATGCAGGCGGCTGTGAATGGAGGGATGGATGTGAAGTATGGCATCAACCAGGCTTTCACACTGGATATGACCCTGGTCCCGGATTTTGGTCAGGTACAAAGTGATAACCAGGTATTGAACCTAACGCCTTTTGAAGTGCGCTTTAATGAAAACAGGACCTTCTTTACAGAAGGAACGGAACTGTTTAGCAAGGGCAATCTTTTTTATAGCAGAAGAATTGGTGGTGCACCTATGCATGCTGGTTCTGTGCAATCAAAGTTGCTACCGGGTGAAACGATTTCCAAGAACCCCCTTGAAACAAGATTGCTCAACGCCAGTAAAATCAGTGGTCGTACACAGTCGGGCCTGGGTATTGGCTTCTTTAATGCCATCACCAAAACACAATATGCCAGTATAGAAAAAGATGGGAAAGAGGAGCGTAAAATTGAAACACACCCATTGACCAACTACAATATCATTGTATTTGATCAATCATTAAAAAATAACTCCAGCGTGTCGCTCATTAATACCAATGTAACCAGGAGCGGGCATGACTATGATGCCAATGTAACAGCAGCTCTCTGGGACATTTACGACAAGCGCAATATGTGGAATGTGTTTGGTAAAGTTGCCGTTAGTCAGTTAATTGGAAAAGAGCCGGGCAAGACCACCACAGGCTACAGCCATAACCTTGGATTTGGAAAAACCAGCGGCCGCTTCAATTTTGAAGTATGGCAGCAAATAGCCGATCATAAGTATGACCACAATGATATGGGCTATTTTACCAACAATAACTATATGGATCATGGTGTATGGTTGGGCTATCGCTGGCTCAAACCGAAGGGATGGTATAATCGTATCAACATGAATGTGAACGCCTCCTATTCTATGCGCTACAAACCACTAGACTACCAGCGTTTGCATGTGAACGGAAACTTCAATGTGCAACTCAAAAACCTTTGGTGGGCAGGCCTGAACAGCAATTTCAATGCAGAGCAACAGGACTTCTATGAGCCACGTGTAAACGGTAAACTGTTTAAACGTCCGGCCAGCTGGATGATTGGAGGATGGGTAGAGACCAATAGTGCGAAGAAGTATTCTGCTTCAGTAGAATTTTATAGCCGCAACTACCTGAAGTATGGCAGCAATACCAATGAGCTGTATTTCAATAATAATTATCGCTTTAACAAGAAGCTTACTATTTCTACCAATACGATGATGCAATTGAGCCATAACAACCTGGGCTATGCTACCATGTTTAATGCCGACAGCATTGTATTTGCGCTGCGAAAGCGAACTACTGTTGAAAATATCTTCAACGTGAAATATAATTTCACCAATAAAATGGGACTTACATTCCGCGCCCGGCATTATTGGAGCAGGGTATCTAATAAGGAGTTCTTTCGGCTTAGGGAAGATGGCAGGCTGAATACCATTGCTGGTGGGATTAGTCAGAATGTAGACTATAATGTGAACTATTTCAATATTGACATGGTGTACACCTGGCAATTCGCTCTGGGCAGCTTCATCAATATTGTGTGGAAGGATGCCATCAGCACATTTGATAGAAATACACAACAATCTTATTTCAAAAATTTCGGAAATACCCTGGAGGCCGATCAGCAAAACAGCCTCTCCATAAGGGTTATTTATTTCCTGGATTATTTATCGCTGAAGAAGAAAAAATAGGTGAAATCTGCATACTCCCTATCTAAGGCATCTGTTCCCAACCCCGGGAATGGATGCTTTCTTTTTTTGGCGAACAGTTCACTACCTTAGCCCCATGAGTAAGAAGTTATTTTTGCTGGATGCCATGGCCCTGATCTATCGTGCATACTATGCATTGATCAGAAACCCCCGCATCACATCCAAGGGGCGTAATACCAACGCCCAATTCGGATTTACCAATACCCTGTTTGATTTGATCAATAAAGAGAAGCCAACACACCTGGCTGTTTGTTTCGATACGCATGCGCCAACCGAAAGGCATACAGATTTCACGGAATACAAGGCCAACCGCCAGGAAGCCCCTGAAGATCTGCTGGCATCCATACCCGATATTCAAAGGATTATTCGCGGATTCAATATTCCGGTAGTAGAAATGGATGGCTATGAGGCCGATGATGTAATTGGCACCATTGCCTGGCAGGCTGCTGACAAAGGATATGAAGTGTACATGGTGACTCCTGATAAGGATTATGGCCAGTTACTGATACATCCGGGTGTATATATTTATAAACCCCCATTCCAGGGCAACCCCGAAGAAATCCTCGATGCCAAAAAGATCTGCGATAAATGGGGAATAGAAAGAGTAGAGCAGGTAGTAGATATGCTGGGTTTAATGGGTGATGCGGTAGATAATATTCCCGGCATTCCCGGCGTAGGTGAAAAAACTGCGGCCAAGCTGCTGAAAGAATATGATACACTCGAAGGTGTTTTGGCCAATGCAGATAAGATAAAAGGAGCTTTGGGAGAAAAGGTAAGAAATGCTGTAGACCTGGCCATTATGAGTAAAAAGCTGGCCACCATTATAACCGATGTGCCCGTTGCTTTTCATGAAGAAGATTACCGGCTTAAAGAATGGAACCGCGAAGCGCTTACAGAATCGTTTACTGAATTGGAATTCAAAACACTCGGTAAAAGAATTCTTGGCGACGATTTCAACGCGTTTCAGGCTGCACCACAGGGCGTTCAAACCGATTTGTTTGGTAATGCAGTAGAACAAAAAACGACCAAAACCACCAAACCGGTAACAGCAGAAGAAGAAACGGAGCATCTTGGATTAATAGCAGATAAGAATATCAACAATACCCATCACAATTACCAGCTCATTCAGGGAGACGAGGCCATTGATCAGCTGGTAAAAGAATTGCTATCACAAAAAGAAATCTGTTTTGATACGGAGACCACGGGCACCGATGCCAATAATGTGGAGTTGGTGGGATTGAGCTTTTCCTACAGGCCGGGAGAGGGTTACTATATTCCCTGCCCAACAGATCAGCAAGAAGTGAAGCTGTTACTGGAAAGACTACAACCTTTATTCGATCATGCAGAGATTACCTGGATAGGACAAAATACCAAATACGATTTGTTGGTACTGAAATGGTATGGTATAGAGCCTAAAGGCGCCCTGTTTGATACCATGCTGGCACATTACCTCATTGAGCCCGAAGGCCGGAGAAGTATGGATTTACTGAGTGCCCAGTACCTGGGCTATGAGCCCATTCATATTGAAGAACTGATTGGAAAGAAGGGAAAGAACCAGGGCAGCATGCGCGATGTGGAACTGGAGAAGATCAAGGAATATGCGGCAGAAGATGCGGATATTACCCTGCAGCTCAAACACCAGTTTGTTCCGCTATTACAGGAAAAGGAAGTAGAACAGGTATTTAGCAAGGTAGAAAATCCGCTGGTACGCGTACTAACGGATATGGAATTTGAGGGAGTGAAAATTGATGTAGACTTTTTGCAGGAATATAGCCGCGAGCTGGAGAAAGAAGCGAAGCGTTGTGAGGAGAGTGTGTATGAGCAAGCGGGCGTACGCTTTAATCTGGCTTCACCCAAGCAGTTGGGAGAAGTATTGTTCGAAAAGCTGCAGTTGGATCCTAAAGCAAAAAAAACCAAGACCGGACAGTATGCTACCGGAGAAGATGTTTTACTGAAATTAGCCAACCAACATAAGATCGTTGATGATATCCTCGGATTTCGTGAGCTCACGAAATTGCGGTCTACTTATGTAGATGCCTTACCCACCATGATCAACCCGCGCACAGGCAGGGTACATACCAGTTATGCGCAGGCGGTGGCGGTAACGGGCAGACTGAGTAGCAATAATCCCAACCTGCAAAATATCCCGATCCGTACAGCCAGGGGCCGGGAAATCAGGAAGGCATTTATACCTCGTGAGCCGGGTCGTGTACTGTTGAGTGCCGACTATTCACAAATTGAATTGCGCATAGTAGCCGCCATTAGCGGAGACCCGAATATGTGTGAGGCTTTTCGATTGCATAAGGATATCCATACAGCTACTGCAGCGAAGGTATATGGTGTTGCAGAGGCCGATGTAACCAAGGAAATGCGCTATAAGGCCAAGAGTGTAAACTTTGGTATCATTTACGGACAAGGAGCATTTGGTCTTGCCGATAATTTGGGTATTAGCAGAACAGAGGCTAAGGAGATTATTGATAACTACAAGAAAGAATTTCCGAATATTCAGCGATACATGGATGAGCAGGTAAACTATGCAAGAGAGCATGGTTATGTACAAACCCTGGTGGGACGCAAACGCTGGCTCAAAGACATCAATAGCAGCAATTTTACGGTGCGCGGCTATGCAGAGGCGTTGGTATTCATCAAGCAAACCTGCTGCTGGTTTAAAGGGATTTTGTGGTGATACGACGAACCAGATTTGATGCAGGTTGGTTTCATTCATTGCATGACTGGCAATAATGAGGTGTCCGGTATGGATGGGATTAAAGGAACCGAAATAGAGGCCTATATTCATTTAAGTATTTGACTATCAATATTTTAAATTTTTTCCTCTACAAAGATGCTACTGGCTTCGCTTAATCGCAGACTAAGGTGATAACCAGCCACTGAAATAGATATAGGATCTCCGAGAGGGGCCACCTGTTCTATTTTTACTTCTTCACCTGGCACACAACCCATTTCCATGAGTTTGATAAAGATCTCATCTTTTTCGAACGAATTGATCACTGCTACTTGTCCTGCCGCCAAATCTGACAATCTTTTCATACCTACATTGCTTAATTCGTACTAAAGGTAGCATGATTGTTTCCCTTTTTGTTACGAATTTTGGAGGAATAGAAAGTACTTGTATGAGCCAAAAGATCACATTTAGTTATGCCGATCGATCGTTACATCTTCGTCATAAAACCCAGATCAAGGAAGGTCTTATCCGCCTTTTCAAAAAGGAGGGGAAGCTACTAGGGGGCATCAACTATGTGTTTTGCTCAGATGAGTATCTGTTAGAGATTAACCGGCAGTTTTTGCAGCATGATTATTACACCGACATCATCACATTTGGTTTATCAGAACCTAAACGACCTATTGAAGCAGAGATTTACATCAGTGTTGACCGTGTTAAGGATAATGCTAAGACCGTGGCAGAAACCTATACCCGTGAAATGTTACGGGTCATCATTCATGGAGCTCTTCATTTGTGTGGTTATAAGGATAAAACCAAGGCTCAGTCAGATCTGATGAGATCTAAGGAGAACTATTATTTGTCGCTATTCTCTTAATAGCGATGGTGATTGTAGCATGAATGCTTGTTCCATTCTATCACACCTTGTTTATTTCTTACCCTATATGTATCAAGTCCCTATCTAGCATATCATTAGCTGATCCTTTACTGCTGATAGACATATTTAATTAGCCATCCTCACTCCAACATTATCAATCAATTACAGTGTTCCACGTAACACTGTTTCAGGGCGGAACATCTGTATCGGGATTGGTTCCACGTAACACTGTTTCTCCCCGAAACAATGACTACCTTTATGTCATGAGCAGGAAAAGGTGGACTCCACAAACAGAAATCACGGATGCTTTGCTCCGGTTAAGGGAAAAAAGAAAGTGGCAACTAGCTTATCGGCGCTATGTAGTTGAGCAAAAGCCTAGTGAAACCTATGCCATTTACTTTGGGGCCGATATTCAAACCCTTCGGGAATGGTTTGCTTTGCAGTTTAAGGAAGGGATTAACTGGGATAATTATGGAAAAGCCTGGCAGTTTGAACATATCATTCCTGCCACCTATTTTAATTTCAGCAATGAGCAGGAGTTGAAAACCTGCTGGTGTTTGTTAAACCTGCGTGTTCAAGTATTGGAAGAGGAGGGCCAAGCCACTCAATCCTTCAATTTATTATCGGCCCAATCCTATTTTATGGCCCTCCAGGAGGCAACAGGCCATGAACAATGTGTACACCTGATCCGAAAGATCGAAGAAATGGCGGCTCAGTCGCCCGAAATATCAGCGCCACTTATTGAATTCCTGCAAAAGAAGGGGGAAGACCTGAACCAGATGCGCTTATTAGATGCGGCCGAAATGGATAGTTTGAATAGGGGAACTACATTACAGGCTCTTTTATTAGAACGCGAAATCCTCAAAAAGTTCGGGTAAAGGCCTACTCTGAACTATCTTTGCACTCTATGTTTCCCGATTATGATGTGATAGTTGTTGGGGCCGGACATGCTGGCTGTGAAGCGGCGGCGGCAGCAGCCAACCTGGGCAGTAAAGTATTGCTCGTAACCATGAATATGCAAACCATTGCCCAAATGAGCTGTAACCCAGCCATGGGCGGTATTGCCAAAGGCCAGATCGTTCGTGAAGTGGATGCACTGGGTGGCTATAGCGGTATTGTGTCTGACCAAAGTACCATTCAGTTTAGAATGCTGAATAGGAGCAAGGGTCCGGCTATGTGGAGCCCGAGAACACAAAACGACAGGATGTTATTTGCCGCCAAGTGGCGCGAAATGTTGGAGCAAACGCCCAATGTAGATTTCTACCAGGATATGGTAAGGTCTATCATCATAAAAAATGGAAGAGCTGCCGGTGTTATTACCGGACTCGGACATGCCATACACGCCAAGACCGTTGTGGTTACCAGCGGAACATTCCTGAATGGGGTGATCCATATTGGTGAGAAACAGTTCGGAGGCGGACGGGTTGCAGAAAAAGCGGCTACGGGAATTACAGAACAATTGGTAGAGCTGGGCTTTGAAAGTGACCGACTGAAAACAGGAACACCTCCAAGAGTAGATGGCAGAAGCCTCGACTATTCTAAAATGGAAGAACAAAAAGGCGACGATGATATCGTTGGCTTCTCTTATACCCAACAACCCCGTATTAAAGCCAGTGAACAACGCAGTTGCTTTATTACCTATACCAATCAGGAAGTACACGATATACTGAAAACCGGCTTTGATAGAAGCCCGATGTTCCAGGGCCGCATTGAAGGAACAGGGCCGAGGTATTGTCCGAGTATTGAAGACAAAATCAACCGCTTTGCCGATAGAGAACGCCACCAGCTATTTGTTGAGCCAGAAGGCTGGAATACTGTAGAAATATACGTAAACGGCTTCTCTACCTCACTACCAGAAGATATTCAATACGAGGCCCTTCGTACTGTTCCGGGTTTTGAGAACTGCCGCATCTTCCGACCTGGTTATGCGATCGAATACGATTATTTTCCCCCTACACAATTACAATATTCACTGGAAACAAGGTTGGTGCCGCATCTCTTCTTTGCCGGACAAATCAATGGCACCACGGGTTATGAAGAAGCAGCCTGTCAGGGTTTGATGGCCGGCATCAACGCGCACCAACGCGCGCGCGATCTCGACCCGGTTATTCTGCAGAGAAGCGAAGCCTATATTGGCGTATTGATTGATGACCTGATTAGCAAGGGTACTGATGAACCCTATCGCATGTTTACCAGCCGCGCAGAGTTCAGAACCCTGCTTCGCCAAGACAATGCAGATCTGCGTTTAACAGAAATGAGCTATAAACTGGGCTTGGCCTCTCAGGAAAGAATGGATGCGGTTGTAGCAAAACGCAATGCTGTTGCCGCCATTCGCAAACAGCTATTGGAACTGAGTGTTGAGCCCGATCAGGTGAATGCATATTTTGAAAGCATTGGATCGGCCCCGATAACTGAAAAGCAAAAAGCCGGAAAAATTTTACTGCGGCCTAATGTAGATATTCAGGGTTTGCTGCAATATGTTCCAGCCCTGGCTGAGCAACTGAAAGCATATGACCGCGAGTCATTAGAGCAGGCCGAGATCCAGGTCAAGTATGAAAGATATATTGAAAAGGAACAGGAAATAGCCACCAGAATGGGCCAAATGGAAAATGCCATCATTCCCGATTCCTTCGATTATGATAAAGTAGCCGCCCTTTCCAATGAGGCGCTGCAAAAATTCAAAAAAATCAAGCCCCGAACCCTTGGTCAGGCCAGCCGTATAAGTGGTGTGAACCCGAGCGATGTACAGATACTGATGGTTTATATGGGAAGATAGTATTGTTAGAAAAGCTGGTATGGGCTTTGTAACTTTAAAAGGATAAAGCCTATTCCTGAAAAGACCCTTACGATATTATCTCTTTCGTATTGCCGCTGTTTGTCTGGGCCTGCTCCTGCTGTTATACCTGGTCTTGTTCTTTTATTTTCGCGCCAATAAACAATCCATTCTCAACAAGGCCATTGCCGAATTGAGTGCGGCACTACATGCGCCGGTGCATATTGAGGATATAGAGGTTTCGCTACTGAAGCGTTTTCCCAATATTGAAGTGGAGCTGCAAGCGCTTTCTGTTACAGACTCGCTTATTGCTATTCATCAACATCCCTTATTTGAAGCGTTTACGGAACAATACATACAGTTCTTTAGCAGCATGGCGGTGAAATACAATACGAATATTATTGCCGGCTCACACCTTACGGTAGAGGAAGATGATGCTTTGTATAATATTTCTTTTCTGTTTAGAAGAGATGGTACATATGAAAAACAATATAAGCTCCACATTACACCACATGAACGCAAATGGTGGGGTGTGAAGCCGGGTAATACGGTAGAAGTATTTGATACCGATTGCGGTAAGATTGCCATCTCCATTTGTTATGATGTGGAGTTTCCAGAAATAGCGAGAATTGCAACCAGTAAGGGTGCGAATATATTATTCGTTCCCTTCAATACCGATGACAGAAGGGCTTATAACCGTGTAAGGTATTGTGCACAGGCAAGGGCTATTGAGAACCAGGTGTATGTGGTATTATCGGGCTGTGTGGGCAACCTGCCACAGGTTGATAATATTGATATCCAATATGCACAAAGCGCCATCCTTACGCCATCGGATGTAGAGTTTCACCGCGATGCCATTGCGGCTATTGCAGAGCCGGGAGAGGAAACACTGGTGTACCAGGATTTAGATATGAACCTGTTGCAAAAGAACAGGGTATCGGGTAATGCACAAACCTGGCACGACAGGAAAAAGGATCTGTATAGAATCCGGTATTATGAAAATGACCAGGAGATACTGGTATAACAAAGCCACCCTATTTGATAACCGATAAAAACCAACGCTATGGAAACGAAAAAAATTTTGGTGCCTACAAATTTCAGTGCACCTGCATTCAGAGCACTGCTGCATGCAGCAGAACTAGCAGTTCGTGAAAACGCAGAGATCCATTTATTACATGTGATCAATCCAGGTGTGTGGTCCTATATCGCATCTCCGGAAGTACATGTAATGGTACCTGGTGCCTATCAGCAATTCAGGCAATCAAAATTGGAGCAACTGGAGCTAACCTGCAGATGGTTGTTGGAGCGATACCAGGTAACGGTTACCACGGCCATCCGTGAGGGTTCGGTATCCACACAGGTAAAAGAATATGCGCATGCCATTGGTGCAGACCTGGTATTGCTGCATGCGCCTAAGAAGCTTGGCTTTTGGAGCAAGTTATTCGGACATACGGCAGGTAAAATTGAAGCGGCACTGGAAATACCCGTGATTACCCTGATGGATACAACAGAAGAAGTGTTTAACTGGAACGATGTAGTGATACCTGTTACAGATGTAGTGCCGGTGTCACGTATCAGAACCATTGCCGCATTGGCCGATAAGTTTCGGATAACGATTCATTTTGTGGCTTTGGCCATGTGGGAAAAAGCAGGTCCGGGTAAATCGATACAGCTCTTGTTAGATTCTTTAAAAATGGCCAAGGCACGCAGTAGTGCGCCCGTGGTATGCAGGGAAATTCCCGGACATCACCTGCTCGAAGCGGCCCGCAACTATGCAGAGAAGATCAAGGCCAATGCCATGATGCTGTACAATAAGAAACAACGCAATAAGGAAAAAGATATGCTGGCTTTAGATGAGCAATTTCAGGTAAGTGAATATCCTTATTTGGCGCCTGGTATGCTTTAAATAGTTAAATACCTTCTATCAGTCCTTTGTGTATGTACCCGAATCAATTTTCCTGTAAGCAACAGGTTGATAAACTTGATGAAGGGAAACACAAAGGACTGAAGAGGGTTCTTGTGTGCCTGTACACCCATCTGTAAAATTGATTTCCCCTTACCCGCTGAAAGCAATAGATTTAGGCAATAATTGCACTACATGAAAACCAAACTGCTTTTTGCGGGGCTTGGCCTGTCCCTAATGGCCGGGGCCCAACAACTTACTGTTGAAAAAATCATGCGTGATCCCAAGTGGATTGGCACTTCTCCCTCCAATGTATTCTGGAGCCCGGATAGTAAAAAGATATATTTTAGCTGGAACCCGGATGGCAAGATAGCCGACTCTACCTATGTGATCAATGTGGGTAGTACTACGCCTGCAAAAGCCAGTCTGCAGGAGATCCAGCTGGTTCAGGCAGAGAACAATGCCGAATTCAACAGAGCACGCACCAAGAAGCTCTATACCCTTCGTGGTGATATTTATTTGGTAGACCTTACCACCAATAAAACCACACGCCTTACCCAAACACAGGAAACAGAATCGGCCCCCAGGTTTATTCTGAATGATGAGTGGGTGGTATACAACCGTAACCAGAACCTGTACAGCTGGCATACCAAAACAGGGGTTACCACACAGCTTACCAATATTACCAGAGGTGCGCAAACACCAGCCAGTACAGGTGCTCCGGCATTTGGCGGCGGTGGTGGTGGCCGCGGACAAGGTGGCGGTAATTTTATGGCGCAGGGTGCCAATCGTCCTGCTCCTACACCTACATCGGTAGCGCCCTCACAAGACCAATGGCTGCGTGAGCAGCAGCTGGATCTGTTTCAGGTACTGCGTGAGAGAAAGGAGAAAAGAGATGCGCGTGCAGATTTTATGCGTGGCATAAAAGAAACAGATACACTCAAAGTAATTGGTATTGGTGATAAGAACCTGCAGGGCCTGCAAATCAGTCCCGACGGGCGCTATGTGGCCTACAGGCTGTTTACACCAGCAACAGGTGGCCATAGTACCATTGTTCCAGATTATGTAACAGAATCAGGATATACAACCGATATTCCCGCGCGTACCAAAGTGGGCAATCCATTAGGCAAATCTGAGTTGTTCATCTTCGATAAAGTAAAAGACAAACTGATTGCAGTAATACCTGATTCAGCTTCTGTTCCGGGCATTACCGACAGGCCTGATTATACAAAAGACTATCCTGCTTTGTATGCGAATAAGCGGGCACCGGTAAGGCCTGTAACCATCAATGGACCCTTCTGGAATCCTTCTGGTTCGGCTGCTGTTGTAGAGCTGCGCTCGCAAGACAATAAGGACCGCTGGATCATGCAGCTGGATCCTGAAACCGGCAAAATGAAAATGCTCGACCGCCAGCGTGATGAGGCCTGGATTGCAGGACCTGGTATTTCTGGTTTTGGTATGACATTCGGCTGGATCAATGATGATGTTTTCTATTTCCAGAGTGAAGCCAGCGGCTATGCACACCTGTATAGCTATGATGTGAAGAGCAATACCAAAAAGGCATTAACCACAGGCAAGTACGAAGTGCAATCTGTTAGCCTCAGTAATGATAACCAATACTTTTACCTGCTCACCAATGAAGAGCATCCTGGTAAACAACACTGGTATAGAATCAATACCGATGGCTCGGGTAAACAAAAGATCACCAATATGACCGGAGGGTATGAAGTGAGCATGTCGCCCGATGAAAAGTGGATTGCCTATCGTTATTCTTATAGCAACAAACCATGGGAATTATACCTGCAGGAAAATACAGCAGGCAAAGAAGCAGTACAGTTAACCAATAAGGCACAAACAGCCGAATTTAAAACCTATGCCTGGAGAGAGCCGCAGGTGATTACCATACCTGCCCGCGACGGACAACAAATCTACGCCCGCATTTATGAGCCAGCCAAGGCCAAGAAGAATAAGGCAGCGGTGATTTTTGTACATGGTGCAGGATACCTGCAAAACGTACACTATTGGTGGAGCAGTTATTTCCGTGAATATATGTTCCATAATTTACTCACCGATTTGGGCTATACGGTATTAGACATTGACTATCGCGCGAGCAGCGGCTATGGTCGTGACTGGAGAACCGGTATTTACAGACATATGGGCGGAAAAGATCTTACCGATCACGTAGATGCGGCGCAAATGCTCACCAGCAAGTATGGTATTGATGCGGGTAAGATTGGTCTTTATGGCGGTAGCTACGGAGGTTTTATTACACTAATGGCATTGTTTACCACACCCGATGTATTCAAAGCAGGAGCAGCATTGCGTCCGGTTACAGATTGGGCACATTATAACCATGGTTATACAGCCAATATCCTGAATGAGCCAGTGAATGATAGCATTGCCTATGCCAAATCATCACCCATCAACTTTGCCAACGGATTGAAGAATCACTTGCTCATTTGTCATGGTATGGTAGATGTGAACGTACATTTCCAGGATGTAGTACGACTGTCTCAAAAGCTGATTGAGTTGGGTAAGGATAATTGGGAGCTGGCTGCGTATCCTATGGAAGACCATGGATTTGTGGAGCCGAGTAGCTGGACGGATGAATACAAACGGATCCTGAAATTATTCAATGAGCGGTTGTTAAATAAGCGATAGTAAAAGATAGCAGATATTCTGATCGAAGCCCGCTGTTATAAACAACAGCGGGCTTTGTTTTAGCGGCTATCATGCATGAAAAAGCCCCGGTGTAATGCCGGGGCTTTTCTATGAAAGAGATCAGGTTTATCTGTTCATTGATGCCAGGAACTCTTCGTTATCCTTGGTGCCACGCATGCGTTTCAGCAATTCATTCATGGCTTCCTCTGTATTCATATCATTGATGAAGAGTCGGAGGATATTCATGCGTTGCAGTACTTCTCTGTCGAGCAGCAGATCATCGCGGCGGGTAGAAGAAGCAACGAGGTCGATGGCGGGGAAAATACGTTTGTTGGCCAAGCGACGGTCGAGTTGCAGTTCCATGTTACCGGTACCTTTAAATTCTTCAAAGATCACTTCATCCATTTTGCTACCTGTTTCAATCAGGGCAGTTGCGAGGATGGTGAGCGAGCCACCGTGTTCAATTTTACGGGCGGCACCAAAGAATTGTTTGGGTTTTTGCATGGCGTTGGCTTCCACACCACCACTCAGTACCTTACCACTGGCAGGTGCTACGGTGTTGTGCGCGCGGGCCAAACGGGTAATGGAATCCAGCAGAATCACCACATCGTGACCGCATTCTACCAAACGTTTTGCCTTTTGCAGGGCAATGGTAGATACTTTCACGTGCTTTTCGGCGGGCTCATCGAAGGTAGAGGCGATTACTTCGGCCTTTACGCTTCGTTCCATATCGGTAACTTCTTCCGGACGTTCATCGATCAGTACCACCATGAGGTAACATTCGGGGTGGTTGGCTGCGATGGCGTTGGCTACTTCTTTCAATAACATGGTTTTACCCACTTTTGGTTGGGCAACAATGAGTCCACGCTGACCTTTACCAATTGGGGTAAAGAGGTCCATGATACGTGTACTGTAGTTATTGGGGGTAGTAAAGAGATTCAGTTTTTCGAAAGGGAACAGCGGAGTCAGGTAGTCGAAGGGAACCCTGTCGCGCACTTCGTCCGGACGTTTGCCATTGATGAAATCTACTTTCAGCAGGGCAAAATATTTTTCTCCTTCCTTGGGGGGTCTAACAGCACCCTGAACGGTATCGCCGGTTTTTAAACCAAATAGTTTGATTTGAGAGGGTGATACATATACATCATCGGGTGATGAAAGGTAGTTATAATCGGATGAGCGTAGGAAACCATAGCCATCGGGCATCATTTCCAGAACGCCTTCGCCCAGGATTACGCCTTCAAATTCGATATTGAAAGCGGGTTCTTTGCGTTGTTGTTTTTGGGGTTGGTGTTGTTGGGCAGGTGCTTCCTGAACAGGACCATTATCTGGTTGGCTAACAGAAGCAGAACTGTCATTGTTTTCTTCGGTTGTGTTAGCGCTGGCTTCTTCGGTGCCGGCTTCCTGTTTGTCGGCACGGGCTTTTTTAGCGGGTGCGCGTTTGGCGGCGGGCTTTTCAGGCGCTTCTTGCATTACTTCAGCTTCTTCTGTTCCGTTGGCTGTTTTTACAGTAACAGGTTTACGGGCACGGGGTGCTTTCTTTTTACCATCGTCTTTGGTTTCGCTGGCTTCTACGGCCTGCTTATCCAAAATTTTGTAAATCAGGCCCTGCTTATCCAGCTTCTTGGCTCCGGTAATTTTCAACTGCTCGGCAATGTCGAGTAGTTCGGGCAATAACATGTCGTTTAATTGCAGAATGTCGTACATAGGGTGAGTTAAGGAAATAATATCAAATTATCATCATTCAAACATCCAGTCTAAGGAAATAAGGACTCAGATCGGAAAAACTTTGGGTATGGTTGATTTGGAAGGGGATGAACTGATACGTTGAGAGCAAAAAGAGGTAACGATCAGTTTGATTTCCGGTGCAATGTTAAACCAAAAAATTTAAAACAAAAACAAAAAATTTAAAATTAAGGCCTTGTAAGCCTTATTCATCCTGCGTTTTATGGACAATATGTGTAATGAGTTGATCGAGTTCCTGCGCGCTTATTCGCAAATAGTTTAATATCTGTTCATTCTCTTCAATAGATTTCCCTTGCATATCAATGAGATCGGTGAGGCCCATGATATTTGCTAAAGGACGGCGGATTTCGTGAGACTGTATTTTGGCGATTTCGCGCATTTTAGTAGCGTGCTTTTGCACTTCCAGCTCATGTCGTTTTCTTTCTGTGATATTGATAGACGCGATTACTACACCCGTGATTTGCTGTTCAGCATCTACCACCGGATAATACCTGCGGAAATACCAGCGTTTTTCACCATCCGGATAGGTGAATTCGTGTTCAAAAGCAATGGTATGTTTTTCCTGAATAAGGGCGCTGAGGTGCTGGTTGCCCTGTTGGCGGGCTTCTTCGGGATAGTTGGCATATACATGCTCGCCAATAACAAAAGGCTTTCCAAACATGCGCATGGCATGGTCCTGGGCCTTTTTATTGGCGTAGATCACCCGTTGCTCAAGGTCAACATAGATCAAAACATTATCGGAGCTATTAATAATTGATTGCAGGGTATGCTCCGATTCGGCCAGCTGATCCCTTTTTCTTTTCAGCTCAGTAATATCTTTTGAGATACCAACAATATAATTGGTTTGCTGATCGGGCCCAATTATGGGAAAGAGTTCACTCAAACTGGTGGTGCCATTACCAAAATGTTCTTCAAACTGAACCCTGGTTTGCTGTTTGGCACAGAAGCTGAACCGTTCCCGGATAGGGATCACAATATCCTTATCAAGCATATCGCGAAACTCCTTATTGATCACCGATTCACGGGTAACACCAAATTTCTGCAGGTAGGCGTCGTTCACGTATTCCATCACAAACTCATTCCCTTCTGCCATCACGCGTACAATGAACACCGCATCGGATGTCATTTCTACCAATGATTGGAACAGGTTTTGGTTCATGGTTGGTGTTGGATAATGGAGCGGATAAAGCTAACTAAATATACAAAACAAAAAAGGAAATGACTAAATCCTGCCAGTCAAGTGCCCGCCGTAACACATAAACAGCCCCTTTTCTTCCTTATCTTTGCTGCCTTAATGGCAAGCAAGCATGTTTAACAACAGAACGAGGATCAACGACCTGCTCAAGAGCGGGACAACCGGAGAAAACATCACGGTCATGGGATGGGTACGTACATTCCGTAATAACCAATTCATTGCACTCAATGACGGAAGCACCAATAATAACCTGCAGGTTGTGGTAGAGCTGGGCTTACTGGATGATGCAAGTCTGAAACGAATTACCACCGGTGCTTCACTAAAAGTAATTGGTACTGTGGTGGCTTCATTGGGAAAGGGACAGTCGCTAGAGCTGAAAGCCACAAGCATTGAAATTCTGGGTGATAGTGATCCTGAAAAGTATCCGCTTCAGCCCAAAAAACATAGCCTTGAATTTCTGCGTGAGATTGCGCACCTGCGTTTTCGCACCAATACATTTGGCGCCGTATTCCGCATCAGGCATGCACTGGCATTTGCCGTACATAAATTTTTTAATGAAAAAGGATTCGTGTACCTGCACACACCAATTATCACATCGAGTGATGCGGAGGGCGCGGGTGAAATGTTCCGTGTAACTACATTGCCTTTTGATGGTACGCCGAGAAAGGAAGATGGTACGGTTGATTTTTCGGAAGACTTCTTTGGCAAGAGTACCAACCTTACCGTAAGCGGACAATTAGAAGGAGAGCTGGGGGCGATGGCATTTAGTGAGATCTATACGTTCGGACCAACATTCAGGGCCGAAAATTCCAATACAACCCGCCACCTGGCTGAGTTCTGGATGATTGAGCCCGAAATGGCCTTTCATGATATTGAAGATAATATGAACCTGGCTGAGGCTTTTATTCAATACCTCATCCGGTATGTGATGGAGCACAATGCAGAAGATCTGGCCTTTCTGGACCAGCGCCTGGCCGAGGAAGAAAAACAGAAGCCACAACAGGAGCGCCAGGAATTTGGATTACTGGAGAAACTGCGCTTTGTGGTCGATAATCAATTTGAACGCATCACCTATACAGAAGCCATCGAGATCTTGCTCGACTCACCAGCGTACAAGAAAAAGAAATTCAAGTACGATGTAAAATGGGGGATCGATATGCAGAGTGAGCATGAGCGCTATCTGGTAGAAAAACATTTCAAGAAGCCGGTAATAGTAACAGGCTATCCCGCAGCCATCAAGGCATTCTACATGCGTTTGAATGATGGATGTGAGCCAGGAAGGGAAACCGTAGCGGCCATGGATATTCTGGCACCGGGAATTGGAGAAATTGTTGGAGGCTCACAAAGGGAGGAAAGGCTCGAAAAGCTGGAACAGCGTATGCGCGACATGCATATTCCGCTGGAAGAAATGAGCTGGTACCTCGATACACGCCGCTTCGGAACCGTGCCGCATGCCGGCTTTGGACTGGGCTTTGAGCGTATGGTTCAGTTTGTGACCGGAATGGGCAATATTCGCGATGTGATTGCATTTGCGAGAACGCCGAAGAACTGCGAATTCTAAATAGATAGTAGGAAATAGAAAACCGGCCATGGCCGGTTTTTTTATGCCTACGTAGTTTTGCGTATATTATTGTTAAACAGTATATAAAAATTGGTTGAAACCCTTTACTGGCCTTTGTTTTGTTGTAGTTCAACAAACCATTTGCCATGAAAACATACTTTTACACAACCATCTTGCTGGCCATGCTGGCATCTTGCACAACTGTTCGTCAAACAGAAGTAGGCGTACGCCGAAACGGCGGAAAACTTCAGGACAGGGTATTAGAAAGCGGTATGTATGCCGTAGGACCATTTTCGAGGATTATTAAAGTGCCCATTCGAACGGTGAATTTGCCGATTACGGCAGACTTGCCAACACAGGAGGGCCTTACGGTAATCACTGAAATGAGTATACTTTACCGGCTCGATAAACAACAGATCCCTGCATTGCTTAAAACGGTGGGGGAGAATTATGAACAGGTGGTGATGCTGCCGGTTTTCAGGAGTGTGGTGCGAGATGTAAGTGCGCGATTTATGGCGAAAGACCTGCACACATCCGAGCGATCCAAGATAGAGCAGGTAATCAAGACGGAAATGGATAAATACCTGCGTGAAAAAGGTGTTATGGTAGATGCTGTATTACTCAAGAGCGTAAAATTACCGCAGGAACTATCTACCGCCATTGAGCAAAAGCTAAGAACAGAGCAGGAAAGTATTCGGATGCAGTTTGTGCTTGACCGGGAGCGACAGGAGGCCGAAAGGAAAAAGATCGAAGCGGCTGGCATTCGTGATGCGCAGAAAATTATTTCAGAAGGACTGAATCCATTGCTCTTGAACTGGCGCGCTATTGAAGCATTTAAGGAACTGTCGAAGAGTAATAATGCGAAAGTGATTATTACCGACGGAAAAACGCCTCTGATTACCCAGCTAGACGATAAAACGACGGCTCCGGTGGTTAGTCAGGATAAAAAAGAGGAAAAGAAAGCAACAGATAAGCAAAAAGATTAATATAGCAGGCGATAGGTGATTCATGTGGAAGAAAATGCATAAAATTGTCGGACGCAGGAAACCAACATAAGCCTATAAACGTATATATAAGGTATGGAAAATGTTTACTTAGCTCATATGAGACAAAGGTTGGAGGTAGTACGTCCCGACCTGGTAGACCACCCATTGTATAATAGCTTGCATGGTTTACGGGAAATCAAACAGTTTACACAGTTTCATGTATTTGCTGTTTGGGATTTTATGAGCCTGCTTAAATCGCTCCAACACCAGTTAACCTGTACCACCATTCCCTGGATGCCGGTAGGTACGCCAAATGTTCGCTATCTGATTAATGAAATTGTTTTGGGTGAAGAAAGCGATGTGAATGCAGAAGGTGAAAGGACCAGTCATTTTGAATTATATATCCGTGCAATGCAGGAAATGGGGGCCGATACAGAGCCAATCGAGCAATTGATTGCGTATTTGCAACAAGGTGTTCCCGTAAGGCAGGCTATGGAGCAGTTGCAATTACCTCGTGCCGTGCAGGATTTTGTAGGATTTACCTTTGATGTGGTTGAAAAAGCGCCCATACATGTACAGGCGGCGGTATTTACATTTGGTCGCGAAGACCTGATTCCATATATGTTCATGGGACTGGTGAGTGATCTTTCTACCCAATACCCCAACGAACTGGATACATTCCGTTACTACCTGGAGCGACATATAGAAGTAGATGGTGATCATCATAGCAAGCTGGCCATGCAAATGGTAAGTGAGTTGTGCGGCGATGATCAGTTAAAATGGGAGCAGGCAACAGAAGCGGCAGTTGAAAGCCTTACCGTACGAAAACGTTTATGGGATGCTTTGCTCGCAAAGGTTAAATCATAAGACAGATCACGCCCGATAAAATACACAACAAGGCCCAGACTACGATATGTTTGGGCCTTGTTCTTGTAAAGCATAGTGACCCGCTGATTCAGCGCTTATATACCATTGGCATGAATAATAAGGACGATGCTTACACAACAGCATAAGCATCTTTTTTTAGGAAGGATTTATTGTATTCTTTCTCCTTTTATATTGATGCGATATACGTCGCCGGGTGCTGAAGCTGTTTCCTTGAGCCAAACCTCCACACTACCGTTTTTGATAAATACAGCGCCATCGCCCTTAATGCGGGCACAACGAATAAAGGGAAATAGTTCCTTTCCATTCCGGTCAATAAAACCCCAGTAGGCTTCCTGGCGATTATTCAACCGTTTAACCAGGGCAATGCCTGCCGAAAAGGGAGAAGCATCATCGTATTGAATGGGAATGAATAAGCGACCGGTGGTATCGGCAAAACCCGCTTTATTATTTTTTCTTACTACAATGCTTCCTTCCTGCACGTTTGAGCAACGGTCGACGGGAAAAGAGAAATGCAGTTCCTTTCCATCCCTGCGCAGAAAAAAGGGGGCTTGGCCGCGGTTAATGATCTGACAAAATCCTTCCTGCATGGGACCAATGCCGTCGAATTTCATGTTCGCAATAAAATAGCCATTGCGATGAAGCAGTCCGCGTTTATTAACCGCGCTGGTAACTACGGCCACATCATCTACAAAGCCAAAACAATATTTGAACTGCCCCTTCAGCAGCACATGGCCAGCACTATCTGTAAGCCCATACAAGCCATTGTTGTCGAGAAAGCAGCGCGAAGTATCGTATTGCGCCTGTGTTGCAGAGCTTAACAGGAATAGCCAACAGCCAATCAGGAAATGTTTGATCATGGGGTTTTTATTCTTTCTCCTTTTATATTGATGCGATAGATATCGCCGGGTGCCGAAGGCGTTTCCTTGAGCCAAACTTCTACGCTACCGCTCCGGGCCAACATGGCACCATCACCAAAAATGCGGGCGCAGCTAATGAATGGGAAAAGTGGTTTTCCGCTGCGATCAATAAAGCCCCACTGGCCGCCGGTAAAAGTAACCGACCCTTTGCCGCCAATATTTACGAGGGCAATGCCATTACTGAAGGGCTCAACATAGTCATAACTAAAGTTATTGATGGCTTCTCCTTTTTTGTTGATGAAGGTCCACCTATAGCGGATTACTGCATGCATCAGGTCTTTGCCCACAGCAGCCATACCATCGCTGAAGCCCTCTCCCACAATATCGTATTGCGCCGGGATCACCATTTCACCCTGCTTATTAATAAAGCCCCATTTGGGCCGGCTATTGTTGTTGATGGGTTCTACTGCACAAAGGCCTTCAGAGAAAAACTTTGTTGCTTCATATTGCATGGGAATGGCAAGCTTACCCGCTGTATTAATAAAACCCCATTTGCCTCTGTAGCTATTAATGTTGAAGGAGGGGTTGTGTTTACCGGTACCGCCATTGGAAACGGGCGCCATACTGTCTTTGAAATCAGATACGGCATCGTACTGATAGGGAACGATCAGTTTACTTTTCTTATTCATGAAACCCCATTTGCCATTTTTCTTTACGGCCAGTAAGCCATTGCTGAAATAGTCGGCACAGGTATCGTAATCTGTATTGAGGATATATTCATTGCCTTGTTTGTCGATAAACACATCGAGCCCCGGCGCCTGCTCTACCTTGGCCCAGCCATCTGAAAAATCCCAGGTTTTGTGGTAGCGGGCGGGAATGCGTTCATTGCCTTTGGCATCGATGAAGCCAAATTTTTTATTGAGGCGAAAATAAGAGAGACCTTCGCTGAGTAAGGCTTTTTTAAACCGCGGACTTAACCACTCGTATTTACCCGGAACCACTACCGTGCCGTTTTCCAGTTTAATACCTACGCGGCCATTTTTATCGAAGTATTCTTCAGCAGCTGGTTGGGCCATGCTGTGCAGGGAAGACAGGAGAAGCAGGGAGAGAAGATAATGTTTCATGGGCGCTTAATTAGGTTTTTTGATGCGTTCGCCTTTGATGTTGATATAGTATTGATCGGCGGGCTGCATGGGGGGCGATTTTACCACTACAATGGCATAGCCGCCGGTGCGGAAAAACTTTCCTTCGCCATAAATAATGGCGCAGTTAATCATGGGGAAAATGGGTTGGCCTTTCTTGTTAATAAAGCCCCATTGGCCACCAAACCCGGCTTTGTCTTTACCAATATTTACGAGGGCAATTTCTTCCGAAAAGGAGCTGGCCTGGTGGTATTGCATGGGAATGACCAGCTTGCCGCTTCGGTCAATGTAGCCCCATTTTGTTAGGCCGCTGATGTTTTCCGAAGCCATATCATTGGAAACCGAGCAAAACCCATTGCGAAAGCCCAGGATATGCACCTGACCAAACTGAGCGGGTATTACTTCTTTGCCTGTGCTGTCAATAAAGCCCCACTGGCCATCGTAACCGCTGCTTTTGAGGGTTGCATTTTTTGAAAAAGCGGCCATGCCTTCGCTGAAGGTTTTAAGGGCCGGGTACTGACAGGGTGTTATAATTTTTCCCTGGCGATTCATCACACCCCAGAGATTATTCTTTTTAATGAGGATGAGGTTTTCTACCACAATTTCGCAATCATCGAAATCGGCATCGAACTGAATCACTTTGCCCTGTTTATCGAAGAAGAAGGGCTTTTGACCGTTGTTGCGGGCTTTGGCCCAGCCTTCGGAATAGATATTGATGAGGTCGTATTGAGCGGGAACAATTTCTTTACCCTGGTAATCGATAATGCCATATTGGTAGCCTATTTGAACGATGCCTCTTTCTTCTTTAAAAATGGGCGGGTATTTGTATTTGCCGGGGGTAATGATTTTGCCGCTGCTGTCTTTGAGGCCATAGAGCATATTGCTGTTATCGCGATAGGAGCTAGGCTGGCCCATGCACAAAACAGAGAGTAATAAACAGCAGGTGGGGGTGAGGAGGCGGAACATGGAGGCTTTTTATCAAATTTCTATGAAAGAGGGGTGTTTTTCAATACGCAGATGTGCGTATTTGAGAAGCTGGCCAATGTGCGGGCCCTATAAAAATTATCTGCCAAGATGTGGATTATATGTGAAATACCCCTATTTTTGCCGTCCACAAACGGGAAACTGTTGGTGGACGGGTTGATTTACTGATTGATAGTCAGCAACTTGTTAAATATATCGATGGTGCGGTAGCTCAGTCGGTAGAGCAAAGGACTGAAAATCCTTGTGTCGCCGGTTCGATCCCGGCCCACACCAC
>VFQP010000446.1_pt1 | contig 82176 bp, 76 predicted proteins | sample 3512351 | NCBI WGS metagenome assembly VFQP01 (sample SAMN10412372, study PRJNA504923) | tailings metagenome | isolation source: Relicate 1 Philex TSF1 revegetated site | place: Philippines: Tuba, Benguet | collected 2017-08-29
GCGCTGAGGGCCGAGGGCTACCGGATCATCCTCGTCAATTCCAATCCGGCGACGATCATGACCGATCCCGATCTCGCCGACGCCACCTACATGGAGCCGATCACGCCCGAGATCGTCGCCAAGATCATCGAGAAGGAGCGCCCGGATGCACTCCTGCCGACGATGGGCGGGCAGACGGCGCTCAACTGCGCGCTGTCGCTGCGCAAGATGGGCGTGCTCGAAAAATTCGGCGTCGAGATGATCGGCGCTACCGCCGATGCCATCGACAAGGCCGAGGACCGCGAGCTGTTCCGCGAGGCGATGAAGAAGATCGGCCTCGAGACCCCGCGCTCGATGCTCGCTCACAACATGATCGAGGCTCTGCAGGCGCTCGAGGTCATCGGCCTGCCCTGCATCATCCGTCCGAGCTTCACCCTCGGCGGCACCGGCGGCGGCATCGCCTACAACAAGGAAGAATACCTCGCCATCGTCGAGAGCGGCATCGACGCCTCCCCCACCAATGAGGTTCTGGTCGAGGAAAGCGTGCTCGGCTGGAAAGAGTACGAGATGGAGGTCGTCCGCGACAGGAACGACAACTGCATCATCGTCTGCTCCATCGAGAACGTCGACCCGATGGGCGTGCACACCGGCGACAGCATCACCGTCGCCCCGGCGCTGACGCTCACCGACAAGGAATACCAGATCATGCGCGACGCCTCGATGGCGGTGCTGCGCGAGATCGGCGTTGAAACCGGCGGCTCGAACGTGCAGTTCGCGGTCAACCCGGATGATGGCCGCATGGTGGTCATCGAGATGAATCCGCGCGTGTCGCGCTCCTCCGCGCTGGCCTCCAAGGCCACCGGCTTCCCGATTGCCAAGGTGGCGGCGAAGCTGGCGGTGGGCTACACGCTCGACGAATTGATGAACGACATCACCGGGGTGACGCCGGCTTCCTTCGAGCCGACGATTGATTACATCGTCACCAAGATGCCGCGCTTCACCTTCGAGAAATTCCCGGGCACCGAGAAGCTCTTGAACACCTCGATGAAGTCGGTGGGCGAGGCGATGTCGATGGGCCGCTGCTTCCAGGAGAGCCTGCAGAAAGCCCTGCGCTCCATGGAAACCGGCCTCACCGGCCTCAATGAACTGGTGATCCCGAATGTCGAGGATGACGACAAGGAGCTGATCAAGGCGGCGCTTTCCAAGCCGACGCCGGATCGCCTGCTGGTGATCGCCCAGGCTTTCCGCCACGGCCTGACGGTCGAGGAAATCCAGGGTGCCTGCAAGTTCGATCCCTGGTTCCTGCGTCAGATCGAGGAGATCGTGCAGGCGGAACAGGCGATCCGCAAGCACGGCCTGCCCAAGGATGCCGCCGGCCTGCGTCGGCTGAAGCAGATGGGCTTCTCCGATCCTCGCCTGGCCGAACTGGCCGGCGTGAAGGAAGCCGAAGTGGCTGCCGCGCGGGCCAAGGCGAAGGTGCACCCGGTGTTCAAGCGCGTGGATACCTGCGCCGCCGAGTTCGAGAGCCGCACGCCGTATATGTATTCGACCTACGAATTCGGCGAGAGCGCCGAATGCGAAGCGCAACCGAGCGACCGCAAGAAGGTGATCATCCTCGGCGGTGGCCCGAACCGCATCGGCCAGGGCATCGAGTTCGACTATTGCTGCGTCCATGCCGCCTATGCGCTGAAAGAGGCCGGCTATGAGACCATCATGGTCAACTGCAACCCGGAAACCGTGTCGACCGATTACGACACCTCCGACCGCCTGTATTTCGAGCCGCTGACCGTCGAGGACGTGCTGGAGATCGTGCGCGTCGAGCAGTCGAACGGCAAACTGCATGGCGTGATCGTGCAGCTTGGCGGCCAGACGCCGCTGAAACTCGCCGCCGGCCTCGAAGCCGCCCATGTGCCGATCCTCGGCACCTCGCCGGATGCCATCGACCTGGCCGAGGACCGCGAGCGTTTCCAGCAGCTTCTGCAGCAGCTCAACCTGAAGCAGCCGACCAACGGCATCGCGCGGTCGGAAGCCGAGGCTCGCGAAGTGGTCGCTCGCATCGGTTATCCGGTGGTGATCCGCCCGAGCTATGTGCTCGGCGGCCGCGCCATGGAAATCGTGCGCAACAACGCCCAGCTTGAACGCTACATGACCGAGGCGGTGCGGGTTTCCGGCACCTCGCCGGTGCTGATCGACAGCTACCTCTCGGATGCCATCGAAGTGGACGTCGACTGCCTGGCCGATGGCGAGGCGCAGTTCGTTGCCGGCGTGATGGAGCATATCGAGGAAGCCGGTATCCATTCCGGCGACAGTGCCTGCGCGCTGCCGCCCTACAGCCTGGCCCCGGCGATCATCGACGAGATCAAGGCGCAGACCCAGGCGCTGGCCCGCGCCCTCAAGGTCGTCGGCCTGATGAATGTGCAATACGCGGTCAAGGACGGCGTGGTGTTCATCCTCGAGGTCAACCCGCGTGCCTCGCGCACCGTGCCCTTCGTCGCCAAGGCCATCGGCGAGCCGCTGGCCAAGATCGCCGCCCGCGTCATGGCCGGCGAGAAGCTGGCCAGCTTCGGCCTGCAGCAGAAGCGCCATGACCATATCGCGGTGAAGGAAGCCGTGTTCCCGTTCGCCCGTTTCCCCGGCGTGGATATCATCCTCGGCCCGGAAATGAAGTCGACCGGCGAGGTCATGGGCATCGACCGCGATTTCGGCATGGCCTTCGCCAAGGCGCAGCTTGCCGCCGGCACCATCCTGCCGCGCGAGGGCAGCGTGTTCATCTCGGTGCGCGATGGCGACAAGCCGGCCCTGGTGGAAGCCGCCCGCAGCCTGGTGGCGATGGGCCTGCAGGTGGTGGCTACCGCCGGCACCGCGCGCTTCTTCGAAGGCCACGGCATCCCGGTGAAGGTGGTCAAGAAGGTGATGGAAGGCCGCCCGCATATCGTCGATTCGATGAAGAACGGCGAAATCCAGTTGGTCTTCAACACCTCGGAAGGGGCTGCCTCGATCCGTGACAGTTTCGATCTGCGCCGCACCGCGCTGATGAATAAAATTCCGTATTTCACGACCGTGGCCGGTGCAAAGGCCGCCGTGCGCGCCATTGAGGCGTTGCGCTCGGGAAGCCTTGCCGTTGCCCCCTTGCAGGCTTATTTTTAGGGTTTGCGAGGAAGGGAACCATGCAGCGCATACCCATGACCGCATCAGGCTTTCACCGCCTGGAAGCGGAATTGAAGCACCTGAAGAGCGTGGAACGGCCGGAGGTGATCCGGGCGATCTCCGAGGCGCGCGAGCATGGTGACTTGTCGGAAAACGCCGAATACCACGCCGCCAAGGAAAAGCAGGGCTGGATCGAGACCCGGGTGATGGAGCTGGAGGACAAGCTGGCCCGCGCCGATGTCATCGACGTGTCGAAGCTGACCGGCTCCACCGTCAAGTTCGGCGCCACCGTGGTGCTGGCCGACGAGGATACCGACGAGAAAATGACCTACCAGATCGTCGGCGCCGATGAATCCGACATCAAGGGCGGCCTGCTCTCGATCACCGCGCCGCTGGCCCGCGCCCTGATGGGCAAGAGCGCCGGCGACAGCGTGGAGGTGGCCGCCCCCGGCGGCGCCAAGGGCTACGAGATCGTTTCCGTCAGCTTCAAGTAACTGCCCGCATAAAGGGTGGTTCGCCCGCGTGGCCACGGCAGCCGGGTATTCTGCCGCAATGCACTCGGCAGACGGGGGAGTGACGGCGGTCACAGAGCTATTTTCCGCCCTTTTCGCTATACTGGTCTTTCCGGGGCAACCCGGACCGGTCGCCTGTCCATGTGGCGAGGCCGGGTTTGAGCCAGGCAGCGAGGAGCGCATAGCGCATGAGTGGTCCGAAGCGCGTTCTGCTGGTCGATGACGACCGTACCCTGCAAGGCCTGCTGGCTGAACAGCTGGAGGCGACCAAGGAATTCGCCACCACCTGCGTCAATGACGGCAAGGCGGCCTTGGATATCGTGCAGCGCGAGCTGTTCGACCTGATCCTGCTCGATGTCGGCCTGCCGGACCTGGATGGCCGAGAGGTCTGCCGCGAAATGCGCCGCCAGAGCGTGCGCACCCCGGTGATCATGCTCACCGCCGCCGATAGCGAAGCCGATACCATTCACGGCCTGGAAGCCGGCGCCAACGACTACGTCTCCAAGCCGTTCAAGATGGGCGTGCTGATCGCCCGCGCCCGTGCCCAGTTGCGCCAGTTCGAGCAGAGCGAGGATGCCGTCTTCGCCATCGGACCCTACAGCTTCCGCCCGGCCAACAAGCTGCTGCTCGACAATGAGAAGGTGGGCAAGAAGGTGCGGCTGACGGAAAAGGAAACCGCGATCCTGAAATACCTGCTGCGCGCCGGCCAGAAGCCGGTGCCGCGCGAGACTTTGCTCACCGAGGTCTGGGGCTACAATGCCGGGGTTTCCACCCACACGCTGGAAACCCATGTCTATCGCCTGCGCCAGAAGATCGAGCGCAATCCGGCGGAAGCCAAGCTGCTGCTGACCGAACCGGGCGGCTACCGGCTGTCGCCATGAACGCAGTGGCGTCGCGTCATTTGCCCTGGAAGCGCGGCGGCCGTTTTTCGGCCATCGCCTGGCGGCCTTCCACGGCATCGGCGCTGCGGAAGGAATTGGCCGAGCGGTCGCGCGCGGCGCGCTCGTCCAGGATGCCGTTGGCGATTTCGTTCAGCGTCTGCTTCATGCCCTTGAGCGAGAGCGGCGCCAGGCCGGTGAGCGTAGCGGTCAGTGCCTCGACGCGGGCCTCGAGTTCAGCCGCCGGCACCAGCCAGTCGAGGAAGCCGGTGCGCAGCATTTCAGTGGCATCGAATGTCTCGGTGGCGAGGAACAGCCGCTTCGCCGCGCTCAAGCCCAGCCGCGACACCGCGCGCCGCAGCCCATGCGGATGGTACTGGATGCCAAGCTTGGCCGGCGGGATGAAGCTGCGGATGCCTTCGGCGCCGAGCCGGAAATCGCAGGCCAGCGCGATATCGGTGCCGCCGCCATACACGCCGCCCTGCAGCACGCAGAGCGTCGTGCAGGGGAAGGCTTCGAGGCGGTCGGCCACCCGCTCCAGCGGATTGTCGCGCCAGTCATGGCTGCCGACATCTCCCAAGTCGACGCCGGAACAGAAGCTCTTGCCCTTGGCGCGCAGCACCAGCAGCCGCAGCGCCGGCTTCGCCGCCAGCTCCAGCAGGGCGGCGTCAAGCGCGTCCAGGTCGTTGATGTCCAGCGCGTTGTGCTTTTCCGGCCGGTTCAGGGTCAGCGTTGCACGGTCGTCCTGGGTCTCTACAATGAAGGCGTCGGACATGGCGTTTGGGGACCTGTTCTTGGAGAGGGTGGCGGCATTTCCGCATAGCGCGGCTGTGGCTGCAAGCGGCAGCCGGGAGGCAGGCGCATGAGCCAGGATTTTTATGTCCGCTTCTGGGGCGTGCGCGGCTCCATCGCCGTCGGCTCGGCCGATGTGATGCGCTATGGCGGCAATACCTCCTGCCTGGAAATCCGCTGCGGCGAGCATGTGCTGGTATTCGACAGCGGCACCGGCATCCGTGCGCTGGGCAATTTGCTGCAGCGCCAGGCGCCGATCAACGCCGATGTCTTCCTCACCCATACGCATTACGACCATGTTTGCGGCATGCCGCATTTCTGCCCGTTCTTCGATCCGCGCAATACATTCCGCATCCATTCCGGCCATGTTACCGATACCGGCGGCATCAAGAGCGTGCTGAAGCAGATGATGACCTCGCCGCTTTTCCCGGTGCCGCTGGAAATCTTCCAGGCGAATCTGAGCTTCCATGATTTCCGCCAAGGCGAGGTGATCGAGCCGGCGCCCGGCATCAAAGTGCGCACCGCGCCGCTCAGCCATCCCGATCTTGCCACCGGCTACCGCGTCGAATTCCAGGGCAAGTCGATCTGCTACCTCACCGATACCGAGCATCCACCGGAAGGATTCTGCGCCGAGCTGGCCGAATTCGTGCGCGGCGCCGATATCGTGGTCTATGACTCGATGTATACGCCGGCGCAGTACAAGACGCGCAAGGGCTGGGGCCATTCCACCTGGGAGGCTGGCGTTGCCTTGTGCGACGCCGCCAAGGCCAAGACCTATGTGGTGTTTCACCACGAGCCCGAGCATGACGATGCCGCCATGGATGCCATCGCCGCCGATGTCGAGGCGGCGCGGCCCGGCTCGGTGGTGGCGCGCGAGGGCATGGTGCTGCGGCCCTGATGACGCCGCGTATCTACTGGCGCCGCCTGCGCATGGGGCTTGAAACGCTGTTCGGCATCCGCCGTCAGGGCTTTTTCATTCCCTATCGCTATGCCGATGGTATTGCGCCCGCGCAGCCGCTCTATGCCGAAGTGGCGGCGCTGATGCAGGGGCGCGAAGCGGCGTTCCGCGAGGTGCTGGCTGGGATCGTAGAGCATGCGGCGGATTTCGCCGGCTTCAAGGGCAGCCCGCGTTTCGAGCAGGACTGGTTCCCGACCCTGGATGCGGCGGCAGCCTATATGCTGGTGCGGCGCTGGCAGCCCGGCCGCATTGTCGAGGTCGGCTCCGGCCATTCCACCCGCTTCATGGCCCGCGCCGTGAGCGATGGCGCGCTCGCCACCAGTATCACCGCGATCGACCCGGCGCCGCGCGCCTCGCTGAAAGGCCTGGCGGTGGATTTCCGCCCCGGCATCGCCCAGAGCGCCGACCCGGCAATCTTCGATGCCTTGCAGGCCAACGACCTGCTGTTCATCGATTCCAGCCATATCCTGATGCCGGGCAGCGATGTGGACTGGCTGTTCAACCGCGTGCTGCCCAGGCTGCCCTCGGGCTGCCATGTGCATATCCACGATATCTTCCTGCCCGATGATTATCCCGCTGACTGGCTGTGGCGCGGCTATAACGAGCAGCAGGCTTTGCCGCTGCTGCTGGCCGGCGGCGGCTGGCGACTGGATTTCGCCAGCCATTATGCTGCGACAAGGCTCACCAAAGAGGTGGATCAGGCATTGGGGCCGCTGCCGCGCGCCGCCGGCGCCCGCCCGGCCAGTATCTGGCTGACGCGGCTTTAGCCGCGCAGCACAATGGCAATCTTGGCTTCCAACTGCTGCGGCGTCACCGGCTTCACCAGATAGGCGTTCACGCCGACATCGCGCGCCTTGATCACATAGTCGCGCTCGCCATGGCCGGTGATCATGATCGCCGGGGTGTCGCTCGGTGTCGCCCAGGGCAGGTCGCCGGAGCGCAGCTTGGCGACCAGCGCGGCACCGCTATTCCCGGTCATGGCGTAATCGGTAAGCAGCAGATGGAAGGATTGCTTGTTCAGCAATTCCTCGGCCTCGCGCGCGCTATGCGCGGTATGCAGATCGGCAAAACCCATGCGCCGCAGCATGCGCGACAGCAGGTCGATCATTTCGCTCTGGTCATCGACAATCAGGACACGGTAGGCGGCAAAGGATTGGCGGCTCATGCGGGCGGCGTTTCGCTGGAGAGGAGGGTTCCGATCTTGCTCAGCAGCCGATCGAGGTCGACCGGCTTGGTGTCGTAGTCGGCGCAGCCGGCGGCGAGGCATTTCTCGCGGTCGGTGGCCAGCGCATGGGCGGTGAGCGCGATGACGGGGATCTGTGTCATCAAAGGGTCGGCCTTCAGCCGCCGCGTCGTCTCCAGCCCGTCGATGCCTTCGCCAAGCCCGATATCCATCAGCACCAGATCCGGCATCTCGCGCGGCGCCACATCCAGGCATTCCTCGCCGGTGATGGCGAAGCAGACGGCGAAGCCGCGCTTGGCCAGGCGTCGGCCCAGCATGTCGCGGTTCATTTCGTTGTCTTCGACAATCAGGATCTTGGTCATGCCGCTTCCACTTCCGCCAGCCGCGCCGGCATGGTGAATTCGAACACCGAGCCTTCGCCGACCTTGGAGCGGGCGGTGATATCGCCGCCGAGCAGGCGGGCGATCTTGCGGCTTAAGGCAAGGCCGAGGCCGGTGCCGCCGAAATGCCGCGCGGTGTTGCTGTCGCCCTGATTGAACTCATCGAAGATATTGTCGATCTGGTCCTCGGGGATGCCGATGCCGGTATCGGTGACAGTGAAGCGCAGCCAGTCGGCGCCGTCGCGCTGTTCCGAGGTGACGCGGATCACCACGCTGCCATCGCGGGTGAACTTGGCGGCATTGGACAGCAGGTTGATGATGGTCTGGCGTGCCTTGGTCACGTCGGTCCACAGCGTCTGCACCGTGGCGTCGTTCTCCATGATGAACTGGTTGCCGTTCTTTTCCATCAGGCGGCGGATCACGGCGCCAACATCGCCCATCAGGTCGGGCAGTGTGACATGCTCCGGCGTCACTTCCATCTTGCCGGCCTCGATCTTGGTGATGTCGAGGATGTCGTTGATCAGCGCCAGGATGTGACGGCCGGCGGTGCGGATCTTGCCGAGGTCGTCGGCGTAGATCTTGTTGCCTTCCTCCTCGGCTTCTTCCAGCAGGATTTCGGAATAGCCGATGATGGCATTCAGCGGCGTGCGCAGCTCATGGCTCATCGAGGCGAGGAAATCGGTCTTGGCGTTGCTGGCAAGCTCGGCCTGTTCCTTGGCCTTGGCCAGTTCGCGCTCCACCTTCATGCGCTCTTCCATCGGCATGATGGCGTTGATCCAGGCGTCGCCGCCGCCGAACTTGATCGGCTTGCAGGAAACCAGGGCCCAGAAGGTGTTGCCATCGGCGCCGTTGAACAGCACCTGCATTTCCGGCACGGCTTCGTTGCGCAACTGGCAGCCGGCGAGATAGCGGAAATCCTCGTCGCGCGCGAAGTAGCGGCGGTTCGATATGTCGGGGTTGTTGAGGTCCTGCGGCTTGAGGCCGAAGACCCGCATCGCCGAGGGGCTGGCGAACAGCGCCATTTCGCCGCGCGTCACCACCAGCGGGAAGGGCAGGGCTTCCATCAGGCCGCGCTGGGCGCTGGCGATGGCTTCCTGGGCGTTCAGGCGGTCCTGCAGGGCGCGGCGCGACACATCGGTGCGCACATGCTCGACGAAGGCCAGCCAGTTGAAGCGCAGCACCTGGGCATAGGCGATGATGCCCATCACCACACCGAAGGTGACGACGCGGTTCGGCGTGCGGTCGAACACCACGCCGCAGACCAGCAGCACGATGCCGAGCGGCAGGCCGAAGCTGACGCCGCTGCTCGGCATGCGCGAGAGTGCCGAGCCGCCGCCTACCATCATCACGCCCATGATGCCGACGAACATCGATTGTTCCTGGGCGTTGAGATGCGGGAACGTCATGATGCAGGCAGTCGCCCAGGTGAGGCCGAGCAGCAGGGCATGGATGCTGGCGCGGCGCACGCGACCGCGGCTCACCCGCTGCGGGGCCGGCGCATCGGCATATTTGCGCCAGTTCATCAGCATCGGCAGCATCAGCAGCGTGATGATGGCGTAGGGCAGGTAGACGTAGTGGTTCAGAAAGACGTGCGGGGCATTGAGGATGCTGGCAGCCATGCAGAGCAGGTTGCCGAAGACCATGAACGGCACCATCTTGACCAGATGCACCGCCTGATGGACCCGAATCTCGTCGGTATTCTCCTTGTGCCGGAGAAATTCGACCCTGGGCACTTAAGCCATCCCCGCTTGCCAACAACGCTGGCCGTATGATGCTCCCCGCCCACGGAAATGGAAAGGGAAAACAACCACCAAGGGTTGCTGAACTTTTAGGCGCGAAGCGGCGGCATCAACGATAGGGATCGGCTGCGTCGCGCAACCCGTCGCCGAAGAAGTTGAAGGCCAAAACCACCAGGACGACCGGAATGGCCGGAGCCATCAGCCACGGGTAAAGCGCCACCACGTTGATATTCTGCGCCTCGTTAAGCAGCACACCCCAGGAGGTGATCGGCGGCCGCAGGCCAAGACCGAGGAAGGACAAAGCCGTCTCGCCCAGGATCATGGACGGGATCGAGAGCGTTGCCGAGGCGATCAGGTGGCTCATGAAGCTCGGCATCAGGTGACGGCCGATAATGCGGCTGGGGCTGGCGCCCATGAGCTGTGCGGCGGTGCAGAAATCCTCCTCGCGCAAGGCCAGCAGCTTGGAGCGCACGGCACGGGCGAGGCCCGGCCAGTCGAGCAGGCCGAGGATGATGGTGATGCCGAAATAGACCAGGATCGGCGACCAGGTGACCGGCAGGGCGGCGGATAGCGCCATCCAGAGCGGCAGTTCGGGCAAACTTCGGATGATTTCGATCATGCGCTGGATCACATTGTCGATCCAGCCGCCGTAATAGCCCGAGATGCCGCCCAGCACGATGCCGATGATGAAGCTGATGGCGATGCCGATCAGGCCGACGGTAAGCGAGATGCGGGTGCCGTAGACGATGCGGGAGTAGATGTCGCGCCCGAGCCGGTCGGTGCCCATCAGGTAGAAATGCCCATCCTCCGCCGGGCAGACGAAGTGGAAGCGCATCGGGATCATGCCCCAGAACTGGTAGGCATCGCCCTGGCAGAAGAAGCGCAGCGGCAGCACGCGCCGCGTATCCTCGGTATATTCGCGTTTCAGCGTATCGACATTGAGCTTGAAGCGCAGGCCATAGACAAACGGGCCGACGAACTCGCCCTCATGGAACAGGTGGATCTCGCTCGGCGGTGCGTAGATGGCGCGGGCGTTGCGGGTCTGCACATTGTAAGGCGCGATGAATTCGGAAATCAGCGTCGAGCCATAGATCAGCAGCAGGATCACGGCGCTCCAGACGCCGAGGCGGTGGCGCTTGAACTTCCACCACATCATCTGCCATTGCGAAGCCTGGTAGTAGCGCTCCTGCTCCGGCGACAGCTTCTCGACGGAATAGGGATCGAAGGGCTCCTTCGAGACCCAGTGTTGCAGGCGGGTGTCGTTGGTGCTGTCGGTCATGCTACTTGGCCTTGCCGCCGGTGAGCCGGATGCGCGGATCGAGCAGGGCCAGCAGAATATCGGAAACCAGCATGCCGAACACGGTCAGCACCGCCAGGAACATCAGGAACGAGCCAGCGAGATACTGATCCAGCGATTGCAGCGCGCCGAGCAGCATCGGGCCTGCGGTCGGCAGGCTCATCACCACCGAAACGATCACCGAGCCGGACACCATATGCGGCAGCAGGTTGCCGATATCAGCAATGAACGGATTCAGCGCCATGCGGATCGGATATTTCACCAGCAGCTTCATCGGCGGCACGCCCTTGGCGCGCGCGGTGGTGACATACTGCTTCTGCAATTCATCGAGCAGGTTGGCGCGCAGGCGGCGGATCATCGCCGCCGTGCCGGACGTGCCGATCACCACCACCGGCACGATCATATGCGCCATCAGCGACTTGAATTTCTCCCAGCCCCAGGGTGCATCAATCAGATGCTCGTCCACCAGGCCGCCAATGCTCATGCCGAACCAGATGTTGAAATAGTAGAGCATCACCAGCGCGAGCAGGAAATTCGGCGTCGCGAGGCCGAGATAGCCGAGCAGGGTGAAGCCGTAATCGCCCCAGCTATATTGCCGCGTGGCGGAATAGACGCCGATCGGGAAGGAGACGATGTAGACGAACAGAATGGTGAAGAAATTGATCACCGCCGTCATCACCAGGCGGTCGCCGATCAACTCGCTCACCGGCCGGTTATACTCGAACGACCAGCCCCAATCGCCCTGCAGCAGGCCGGCAAAGCCGTTCGGGCCGGGAATGAAGCCCATCCAGATGGCGTATTGCTCGATCAGGTTGCGGTCCAGTGCATATTGGTGGCGCAGGTATTCGGCGCGCTCCATCGCCGAGCCTTCGCCCTGGGCGCGCAGCTCGGCAATCTGGTTGCTGAGGAAGTCGCCGGGCGGCAGCTTGATGATGATGAAGATCAAGGCGCTGATGATCAGCAAGGTCGGGATCATCAGCAGCAGCCGGCGGGCCAGGTACATCAGCATGGAATGGCGCTCACTGCTTCATCCAGAAAATTTCCGGCCGGTACATGCCGATCAGCGCGCCGGGATCCCAGTTGTAGATGCCTTCATCGGGCACATTGGCCAGCTTGCGGTTCACCACGATCGGCTGGAACACGCCGGTGATCACGCCGATGGTGTACATCTGGTCCATATGGATGGTGAGCATGCGGTGCCAGATCTGCTCGCGCGTCGTCAGGTCGCCGGCCTCGGTCCAGTCCTCGTTCAGCTTCAGCAGTTCCTTGGCCTCGGTCATGTCCGGCGCTTCGCCATTCTGGCCCTTGGTCTCATAGAACTGGCCCCATTTCGGCCATTGCAACTGGAACTGCGAGGTCGGTGCCAGTTCGGACGGGCTGGCGGCGGCATTCGGCACGCCATTCTCCAGGCCCGACCACACGCTCATCAATGCCTCGCCGGCGAAGATGCGGTTGCGCAGCACGTCGCGCTGGCTCGGCTTCGGGAACATCTTGATGCCGAGCTTGAGCCAGCTTTCGGCGATCAGTTCCAGGATGTCGATCTGCTCGGAAACCTCGCCGGCGGTCTCGATGATGATTTCCATCGGTCGGCCATCGGGCAGCAGGCGGATGCCATCGGCGCCACGCTTGGCAAGCCCCAGTTCATCCAGCAGCTTGTTCGCCTTGGCGATGTCGAACTCGATGTCGCGGGTCTGGTACATCGGGCGGAACAGCGGGCTGTCGGGCAGCACGGTGTTGTTGGCTTCCTGCGCCAGGCCGTAGAACAGCGACTGGTTCACCGCCTCGCGGTCGATGCCATGCGAGAGCGCGCGGCGGAAGCGCACGTCGCGCACCAGCTTGCGCCAGGTGGCATCATTCACGTTGAAATTCGGGAAGATGGTGAAATGCGAGCCCTTGGCGGTCTTCCACAGCAGGGTGCGGTAGCCGGCGCGCTTCTCGTTCTCTTTCAGGAAGGTGAAATTGGAGAAGGCGATGGTGCGGAACTGCACATCGGCCTCGCCGGCACCGGCCTTGGCCGGGATCAGCTTGGGGTCGGCCTGGGCCAGCACCACGCGGTCGAGATAGGGCAGTTGCACGCCATTGGCATCGACGCGGTGGTAATAGGGATTGCGCACGGCAACGAAGCGGATCGAGGGCGGCCGGGTCTGGATCATCCAGGCATCCAGCGTCGGCAGGTCCGGGTTGTCGTTCTCCACCATGTTGTCGATCTTGTTGTGCAACGCCGCCCAGTTGGCGCGCTTCTCGGCCGCCGCCAGCTTCGCCAGCGCCGCCGGATCGGCGTATTTGGCGTGGTACTTCTTCAGGTAGGTGGAGGGGCGGTAGAGATAGAAGGCCGAGGTGCCGGCAATGCGCGGCAGGAAGCGCGGGTTGCGCTGCTTCCAGCTATAGCGGACGGTATAGGCGTCGGGGAATTCCACCAGCGGCCGCTCGCCATCCACCAGCAGGTCAACCGGCGGGCCCGAAGGGCTCAATTCCGGATTGTTGGCGATATCTTCCCAGTAGTAGCGGAAATCCTCCGCCGTGAAGGGCGAGCCATCGGACCATTTATGGCCCTTGCGCAGATGGAAGGTGAAAACCCGCTCGTCCTGCACCTCGAAGCGTTCGCAGAGGTCCGGCACGAAATCGTATTTCTCGTTATAGACCACCAGGCGGTTGTAGCTGATGGTGTTGAGCAGCCGCAATTCGCGGGCGCGGCCGATCAGGGTGCGCATTTCGCCGCCCTGCTGGCCGATCTTGTAGGGCGGCTTGAACTCCACCAGCATCGGCTTTTCCGGCAGCCGCTTTTCAATCGGCGGCAGCTTGCCGGCGCCGACATCGGCGGCCAGCGAAGCGGTTTCCTTCAGCGTCACCTGTGCCCAGGCTGCGGTGGTGGATGTGGTAGTGAGAGCGGCGAGCAGAAGGGCGGCGCGGGCGAAGTGTTTCATGCCACAAGCTCCCGGGCATCGGCGGAAGCCGCAGCCCGAACGTAATGGCCCTCGCCGAGATCGATCAGGGCGGGGCGCGTGGTGCCATCAATGGTGAAAGGGGCGGGCCAGGCTGCGGGAATAGAGGCCTTGCCTTCCATCAGCAGCTTGAGATCGAGCCGGGCATTCGGATCCGGCTTCGGCACGGCGGCAAGCAATGCCTTGGTGTAGGGATGCACCGGGCGCTTGAACAGCAATTCGCGCGGCGCCAGTTCCACCAGCCGGCCGGCGCACATCACCGCGATGCGGTCGGCGATATAATCGACCACGGCGAGATTGTGCGAGATGAACAGGTAGGTGAGGCCGAGTTCCTTCTTCAGGTCCTTCAGCAGGTTCAGTACCTGGGCCTGGATCGACACGTCGAGTGCCGAAACCGGCTCGTCGCAGATCAGCAATTCCGGCTGCAAGGCGAGCGCGCGGGCGATGCCGATGCGCTGGCGCTGGCCGCCGGAGAAACTGTGCGGATAGCGGCGCAGATGGCGCACATCCAGGCCGACCAGGGTCATCAGCTCCTTCACGCGCTCGAACCGCTCCGCTTCGTCGCCGATCTGGTGGATCACCAGCGGTTCGGACACGATATCGAACACCGTCATGCGCGGATTGAGTGAGGAGAACGGGTCCTGGAAGATGAACTGCACCTTGCGGCGGAAGTCGAACAGCGCCTGGCCTTCCAGTTGCAGCACATCGACATCCTGATCGCCGCCATGGAAGCGGATGCTGCCTTCGTCCGGCGTCAGCGCCCGCATGATCATCTTGCTGGTGGTGGTCTTGCCGCAGCCGCTTTCGCCCACCAGCCCTAAGCATTCGCCGCGCTGCACAGCGAAGCTGACATCATCCACCGCCAGCGCCACGGCATTCGACTTGCCGCTGAAAAAGCCGCCCTTGCGGATCGAGAAGCGCTTGGTCAGGCCGCTCACTTCCAAGAGCGGCTTGCCGGCCTGTTCGGCCACGGGTGCGCGGCGCTTCAGCATGCCGCCGACTTCCGCCTTGATCTCGCGGATCGGCACCAGCCGTTCGCCCGGCTTCATGTCGAAGCGCGGCACGGCATTCAGCAGCGCCTTGAGATAGGGATGTTCGGGATGGCGGAAGATGTCGTCGAGCGAACCGCGCTCCATCACCTTGCCGTGGTACATCACCACGATCTCGTCGGCCATGTTGGCAACAACACCGAGATCATGGGTGATCATCAGCACTGCCATGCCGAGTTCGGTCTGCAGATCCTTGATCAGTTTCAGGATCTGCGCCTGGATCGTCACGTCCAGCGCCGTGGTCGGCTCGTCGGCGATCAGCAGGGCGGGGCGGCAGACCAGCGCCATGGCGATCATGGCGCGCTGGCGCAGGCCACCGGAAAGCTCGAAGGCATAGGTGTTCATGGCGCGGGCCGGATCGGGGAAGCCGACCAGGCGCAGCATGTCGGTGGCGAGCTTGTCAGCCTCTTCCTGGCTGGCGTTGCGGTGCAATCGCAGGGCTTCCGTCACCTGGTTGCCGATGGTGTGCAGCGGCGACAGCGAGGTCATCGGCTCCTGGAAGATGATCGAGAGGCGGCCGCCCTGCAGCTTGCGCATCTCATCGCCATCGCGCTGCAGCTTGGCGATATCGACAATAGTGCCGCTCCGCGCCGGGTCGCGGAACAGGATCTCGCCGCTGGCGATGTGTGCCGCCCGCGGCAGGATGCCCATGATCGCCTGGCTGACCACTGACTTGCCGCTGCCGGATTCGCCCACCAAAGCCACGGTCTTGCCCTGTGGGACGCGGAAGCTGATGCCATCCACCGCTTTGATCACGCCTTCGGAGACGCGGAACTGCACCCGCAGGTCGCGAACGTCGATCACCGGGGTGAAGTCATCGGCGGCACTCATGCCCTGGCCTCGTCGTGCAAGGCGCCGGCCTGCAGCAGGCGGGCATTGTTCAAGGTGTCGGCATCCGGCGTCAGGCCAAGTTTGTCGGCAGCCGCCAGAGCCACGGCGGCAAGACGCTCGAATCCCTCAAGGTCGCTATCGGCGCGCAATGTTGTTCCCCCGCGGCCCGTTATACTCACCGTCATCCAGCCGCCGCTGCGGTCGCGCCTGGTGGAGTAGTAGCGCAGCCGGACGCTGCGTAATTCCTCCCAGGCCACGCGCCGCCGAGACGCCAGGCCCCAGCGACTGATCCGTGCCACGCCCAGGTCGTCGAGTTCGAACTCGATCTGTTGGCGCCACAGTGTGTGGCAGCCCAGCCAGGCCAGCAGCAGGCTCACGCCGCCAAGTAGGAAAAAGATGACAGATATCGGGGAGTTAAACAACATCAGAGCGAGGCAAAAGGCGAGCGCGGGCCAGGCGCGGAGATGGTCGCGCCAGAGGTGATGCAGCGGGTAGTACAGCCGGGTCATGACAGGGATATTACGTGCAAAAATTAACCCGGTGGCGGCCCGGCGCCGAAGGCCGTATCGATATCCACCCAGAGCGCGGAGCGATGCGCCTGGGTATGGGCGATGAAGCGGGCGGTGAAAGCCCAGGTCGCCTCATCCTGCTGCGCATGGTGGGTGAGCAGGCCAAGCGGCTCGGCCTCAGGGGTTTCCCGCGCCAGACGAAGCTGGCGCAGCGCCTGGTCGAGGCAGGCGGCTTCACCGAGAAAACCTGCACCCTGGCGCCAATCCACCGGATCGAGATGGGTATTCACCTGCATCAGGCCCGGCGCCGCCCATGCTTCCTCGCGTGCCTTGTAGGTGGAAAGGCCATGCAGCCCCAGGCGCGGCAGATGTGGCAGCAGGGCGGGCGCGATGCGGTTCCAGGGCGGCACCAGCACCGGGCGCAGGCCAATACCGAACAGTTTTTTCAGGCTTTCGCGGCCCTGGCGCAGGTCGGCCAGGGCTTCCTGGGCCGGGCGGAGACTGGGAAATTCCGCCTTCTTCTCGCCCGCCGGGGCGTGGTTCCGGTGCGCGAAACCATGTTGCAGTACAGCAATCGAGTCACGGCCCCGCAGCGCCTGGGCCAGTTCGGCGCCGGCGCTGGCCGGGATCACCGCCAGGCTGAGCGGCGCGGCGCTTGCCGCCTGCAGGTCCAGCAGCCGTTGCAATTCTGGCGTCAGTGCGCCGGCATCATCGTCGCGCCACCAGAACAGGGCTTTGCGGCCCAGCGTCGCCCAGGCATCGAGTTCGGCATCAAGTGCTGCCCAGTTACTCACGCGAGCAGCCGGTGGAGAAGGGCAGCCGTGTTGGCGGCGCCATCCAGGTCCAGCACCGGCTTGTCGGGCAAAGCCATATCCAGGGCGCGGTCGACAGCCTCGGCCAGCGCCGCCGGCGTTGCCTCGGACTCGCGCAGGGCCTGCACTGCGCCGCGCTGGCGCAGCAGGTCGGCGCGCAGGGCCTGCTCGGTCTCATCGCCGCCGGAGAACGGCACCACCACGGCGCGGGCGCGGGCGGCGAGTGTTTCCATCACCGTGTTGTAGCCGGCCTTGCTGATCGAGACGCGGCAATGCCGCAGCATGCTTGGGAAGTCCGGCCGCGCCCAATCGACGATCACGCCATCGGGTGCCATGGCGCGCAAGGCCGCCACATCCTCGGCGCTTTCCTGCCGGCTTACCAGCAGGCGCCAGGTAAGATCGCGCGCCCGCGAGAGTGGCCGCGCGGCGATGGCTGTGCGGAACAGCGGCATGCCGACTGCGCCGCCGCCGGCCGAGACCAGCACTTCATCGCGCCCGGCCTCGGTCGGCTGCAATTCGGATTGCTCGACGATATAGCCGGTGTAATGCAACGGCGTGGTGATGCGGCCAGCCAGCGGGAAAGTCTGCTCGAACGGGATGAAACGCGGGTCGCCGTGGATCAGCGTGCCGTCGTAATGGCTTTCCAGCCAGGCCAGCACATCCAGGTCGCGTTCCGGCTTGGTGCGGTCGACCAGGATGTCGCGCACCGAACTCAGCACCAGCGGGCGCGCTTTGCTCGAACGGATATGCGCCAGCCAGGGCAGCAATTCATGCCGCATCGGCCGGCGCGCATAGGGAAACAGTTCGGTGATCACGGCCGCCGGCTGGAACTCATCGAACAGGCGGTAAAGCTCGGCGCGGCGCTGTTCCCACCAGGCATCATCGACGCGGTTGCCGGCGAAATCGAGGATGATGCGGAAACTGGCATCGGCGGCGCGGGCCGGCGGCAATTGTGCGAAGCGGATACCATCCAGCTTGCCCAGTGTCGGATCGGGATAGCCGCCGGAAACCAGCAGCACCTCGAAGTCGGCGCGGGCCAGCGCGCGGGCAATCGCGGCGACGCGGTGCAGATGACCGACACCGAGCAGATGCTGCACATAGATCAGGACTTTGGTACTCATCGCGGCACCAGCGGAATATTCATCTGTTCGGGGCGCGGCAAGCCATCGGCCTCCAGGCGGAAGACATGCAGGCAGGTCCAGTCCAGCTTCACCGGCGGCTTGCCCAGCATCGGCCAGTCATAGGCCAGCGCCAGTATGGCACGGATCACGCCCTTGTGGCTCATGGCACCGCAATTCACGCCGGCTTCGGCACGGGCGCGCAGCCAGGGCTTGAGGCGGTCCTGCACCTGGCGCGGGCTTTCGCCATTCGGCGGCTGCAGGTCCAGGCCGCGCGATTCATTCTCCAGGAAATCGCCGAGATGACTCAGGTCGTCCAGCGTCTTGCCTTCATACTCGCCCCAATGGGTCTCGATCAATGCGGCGTCAGGCGCCGGTTCAAGGCCGAGGGCTTTTGCCGTCTGCCGCGTGCGGATCAGCGGGCTGGTGAACCACGGCCAGGCATCGTAGGGCGCGGGCAGCTTCTGCTGTTGCAGTTTCGCCAGCGCGCTATCGAGTGCCGGAATATCGGCGCGACCTTGCAACCGGCCGGCTTCGTTCCAGGCGGTGCGGGTATGGCGGTAGAGCGCGAGCAGCGTCATGCCGGCAGGCCGAGTTTGCGGAACACGGCGTGGAAATGGCGTTGCGCCGCCGGGATGTCATGCTCCATGGCGACATTGCTCAGTGCCGCCTCGCGCATGCGGGCCAGCCGGCCCGGCGCATCCAGCAGGTCGCCGAGCGCTACCGCCATCGCCGCCCAATCATCCATCGGTGTCAGCCAGCCGGTTTCGCCGGTCTTGACGATATCGGGCACGCCGCGCGTATCGGAAGCCAGCACCGGCAGGCCGCAGGCCTGGGCTTCCAGCAAGGCCATGCCATAGGCCTCATTCACCGCCGGCCAGACATAGAGATCGCTCACGGCATAGACGCCGGCGAGTTCTTCCGGCGTCAGCAGCCCGGTGAAGGTGGCGCGTGCGCCGAGTGGCGCCAGGGCGGCTTCCACATCGGCGCGTGCCGAGCCGTCCCCCACCACCAGCAGCCGCCAGGGTTTATGCAGCGCGCGGCGCAGCACGTCGCCAAGCGCGCGGAAGGAGGCAAGCTTGTCGCCCGGCCGCATCATGCCGACAGCCAGCAGCCAGGGCTCGTCGGTGGGCAGGCGATAGCGCTGGCCCCAGACCGGGCGCAGCGCATCGCGGTGCGCCAGCACGCGGGCATAGGGTTGCGCATCGAGGAAGGGCGGCAGCGAATACACCCGCTCCGCGCCGGCCAGGCGCTCGACGCAGGTGCGGTCCAGGTTGGTGAGGCAGAACAGCGCATCGGCCATGCGGATGGCATTGGCCGCCTGCACATAGCCCTTGGCCCAGGCGGAATTGGCGCGCTTCGGCGCCACCGAAGGCTCGGCGATCACGTAAGGCTTGCCGAAGCGCTGCTTCAGCGCCGGGCCGATATAGTCGGCGGCCTTGTGATAGACGTGATAGGTGAAGAACAGGTCCGGCAAGGACGCCGGCGGGCCGGAGAAAACCCGCGTCAGGCGCGAGACTTCGGCGGTGCTGGCGTCCGCGATGCCGGCTTCGCGTGCCGGATTGCCATCGCTGTTATAAGTGCGCAGATCGGAGATCACCTGCACCTCGTGGCCCATGCCCTGCAACGCCGCCATCAGCAGCCGCGCCATGCGGCGGTCGCCGGATGGCGAGGGATGATCGGGCGGTTTCAGCGGTGCGTAGAAGCCAATACGCATCGCTACACTGCCTCCAGGCCGAAGCGCCGCGCCAGGTCGGCAATGCCGGCCTGCATGCTGAAAGTCTCGCGCACCCGGTTTGCTCCGGCTTCGCCCAAGCCTTGGCGCAAGGCCGGATCGGTGATCAGGCGCTGCAGGGCGGCGGCGAGCGCCGTTGCATCCTCGGGCGGCACCAGCAGCCCGGTTCGTTCCGGCTGGATCAGTTCGGGAATGGCGGAGAGATCGGTGCTGACGCAGGCGAGCCCCTGGCTCTGCGCTTCCATCAGCACATTCGGCAGGCCATCCATATCGCCATCGCCATCCTGCCGGCTTGCCAGCGCGAACAGATCGGCCTGACGATAGGCCTCGATCACCGTATCCTGGGCCTGGGCGCCACGCCAGGCGATGCGGTCGGCAAGGCCGAGCCGCTGCGCCTGTTGTTTCAGCGCCGGCAACAAGGGCCCGCCGCCGATATGCTCGAAATGCCAATGCAACTCGCGCGGCAGCTTTGCCAGGGCATCGAGCAGGATGTCGTAGCCCTTCTTGGCGACCGCGCGACCGACCGAGACCAGCCGCACCGGATCGGCGGCGTCGCTGCCATCGCGCGCCGGGCGCGCTGCGGGTGGCGAAGGAAAGCGGCTGGCATCGATGCCGTGATAGACCAGGCTGACTTTCTCTGCGGCATTGATGCTGCGCAGATGCGCGATGTTATGAGCGTTGCAGGTGACGGCCCATTGGCAATCGGCGAATTTCTCCTGCTTCTCCCAGGTTGGCGTGGTCCACAGGTCGCGGGCATGGGCCGAGGCGGTCCAGGGCAGGCCACGGAGATGCGCCGCGTAGCGCGCCACCGAGCCTGGTGTGTGCACGAAATGCGCATGGATATGGCGATAACGCGCGGGCAGTTCGGCGGCCAGCACCAGGGCCTGGCCGAGCCGGCGGGCCCGGTTCGGCGTCAGGTCGCGCAGCAGGTCGCGCCACCACAGTTTCAACGTTTCGCCATAGCCGGGCAGGCGACGGGCCTGCCACCAGCCGCGCAGCACGCGCAGCGGTTCCTGGTAGAGATATTCCGGCAGATACAGGATCGGCGCACGGATGGCGTCGTTCAGCGCATGGCGCTTCTTATCGGTGGGATGGCGCAGCGAGACGATCATGATCTCGAGGCCAAGTTTTTCCAGCGCGGCGATTTCCTGGGCGATGAAGGTCTCTGAGAGACGCGGATAGCCCTTGAGCACAAAAGCGACGGGAACTGGACTCACGCGCGGAACTCGACCACCTGGCCGGTCGGGGCTTCGCGCGGGGTCGGGCGCAGCCAGGGATGCACCAGACGGTTCACATTCTCCAGGCCTTCCAGCAGGCCCGGAATCACCACTTCGGAGGGCAGGCGCTGGCGCGGCAGGGCGCGGATCGCCGCCGACATCTCGGCCGCGTCATAGCGCTCGTCATCTTCCAGCATGCGGACCAGGCCCAGCTCCTGGGCGCGGGCGGCGCGGATATACTGCTCCATGCGCGGCTTCTTGCGCGGCACGATGATGGCGCGCTTGTTCAGCGACAGGATCTCGCAGAAGGTGTTGTAGCCGCCCATGGCGATGACGCCGACGGCATTCTGCACCAGATGTTCCATATGGGCATCGAAGGTGATGGCCTCGACGCGCGGCAGCCGTGCCACGCGGGCGAGGAATTCCGCCCGGCGCTCGCGCTGCATGAACGGGCCCAGCACCAGCAGGGCCGGGTAGGGCAGCATCTCGTTGCTCTCATAGGCGCGCAGCACCCATTCGATCAGGCCTTCGCCATCGCCGCCGCCGCCCGGCGTCACCAGCAGGAACGGGCGCTGGGTGATTTCGGGCAACTGGTGCTCGTTCGGCGGCTCACCGGAGGTGCGCGGCAGGTAGCCGGTATAGACGATCTTGCGCGCCACCTTCTCGGGCAGGTCGATGCCTTCCAGCGGGTCGCAGAATTGCGGCAGGCCGTAGACCCAGATCTGGTCATAGAGATTGCGCAAAGCCGGCATCACGTTTTTACGCCGCCATTCCGGCTCCAGTGCCTTCGGCTCGTCCATCACGTCGCGCAGGCCGAGCACCAGCTTGGTGCCCCGGGTCTTGAGCATGCGCAGCGTATCGGCAACCTCACCGCGCAGACCCAGGGGCTCCTTATCGACGATAAAGATATCGGGGTCGAAGGCCTGGGCGGTGTGCTGGATGATCTCAGCCCGCAGCTTCAGCGTATCCTCGATATGGATCGGCAGGCTCAGCGAGGTGTATTGCCCGTCGCGCAGCTTGATCACGCCGGGAATGCGCACGAAATCGACCCGGCTGCGGAAATCGAAACTGCCAATGATCGGTGAGCCGGACAGGATCAGCACCGACATATCCGGATTATTCTCGACCAGGGCATGGCCAAGGGTACGGCAACGGCGCAAATGACCGAGGCCGAACGTGTCGTGGCTGTAGATCAGCACACGCGTTCCGTCGCTACGCGACACCATGAGAACCCCCCGAGGGTCGAAACTTGCCCCGACTATGGCATGCCGGCCGGGGCCGGGCCAAGGGGTAACGGGGGGAGCTAACGTGTTAATATTCCATACACAAGTATAAGAATCTGAAGGCCGGGGTGCCGGTTGGCGGCGGCCTGCCGGCTGTTATAGAGTGGCCGGAACCCGCAGGGGGCAAGGCGTGGAAAAGAACCTATACAAATTCATCATCAAGCATTCGTTGCGTCAGCAGGTGATCATTACCCTGCTATCGGTCGCATCCTTCATTCCCTACTACTATTACCTGTCGATGCCCAAGACGATCATCAACGAGGGCATCGCGGGCAAGGGCGTGCATTACCCTGTCGACCTCTTCGGCCTCGGCATCGTGGATCTCGGCAAGGTCGATTACCTGATGGTTCTCTGCCTTGGCTTCCTGTTCCTTGTGCTGGTGCAGCAGGCATTCAAATACGCTATCAACGTGTTCCAGGGCATTGCCGGCGAACGCATGCTGCGTCGCCTGCGCTATGACCTCTACTGCCATGTGCTGCGCTTTCCACTCCCCACCTTCCGCAAGACCAGCCAGGGCGAAATCATTCCGATGATCATCGCCGAGGTGGAGCCGGTTGGCGGCTTCATCGGCGAAAGCTTCGCGCTGCCGATCTTCCAGGGCGGCATGCTGCTGGTGATCTTCGGCTTCCTGCTGATTCAGAATCCGGTGATGGCGCTGGCGGCGGTGGCGCTGTATCCGATCCAGTTCTACATCGTGCCGAAGCTGCAGCGCCGCGTGCGCGCGCTGGGCAAGGAGCGCATCAAGAACCAGCGCCGGCTCTCGGACCGCATCGGCGAGACGGTGACCGGCGTGGTCGAACTGCATACCCATGACGGTTCCAACCGCATGCTGGCGGATTTCTCCAAGAAGCTCGGCGTCAGCTACTGGATCCGCGTCGAAATCTTCCAGCGCAAGTTCGTCATCAAGTTCGTCAACAATTTCATCCAGCAGCTTGGGCCGTTCTTCTTCTACACCATCGGCGGCTATTTCGTGATCAAGGGCCAGATGGATGTGGGTACCGTGATCGCGGCGGTGAACGCGCATAAGGAAATGGCGGCGCCGTGGAAGGAGCTGCTGAACCACTACCAGACCCGCGAGGATGTGAAGCAGAAATACGAACAGGTGGTGAGCCAGTTCGAGCCGCAGGGCCTCAAGCCAGCGACCGACATCCTGGAAGAGCCCGCCGAGCCGGTGTCGCTGGCCGGCCCGATTGTCACCAGCAGCCTGGCCTTGAGCGACGACCAGGGCGTGACGGTGCTGGACAATGTCGGTGTCACCTTGCCCTGGCCGGCACGCGTCGCCGTGGTTGGCGGCAGCGGACGCGAGGAATTCCTCCAGACCCTGGCGCGGCTGCATGAGCCGACACGCGGCAAGGTGTCGATCAATGGCTGCGTGCTGGCCGACCTGCCGGAAACCGTCACCGGGCGTCAGCTCGCCTATGTCGGCGCTTCGGCGCATATCTTCAACGCCACACTGGGCGACAACCTGTTCCTCGGCCTGCGCCAGCGCCCGGTGCATGAGAAGCAGCGCGATGACGAAGCCAAGCGCCTCTATGCCCGCGAGATGACCGAACTGCAGGCATCCGGCAATATCCTCTACGATGTCGATGCCGATTGGACCGATTACCGCCGCGCCGGCGCGGAAAGCCCGGAGCAACTGACCCAGCGTGCCATCCAGGCGCTGCAAGTCGCGGCCTTCGACGATGACGTGTATCAGCTTGGCATGCGCGGCACGATCAATCCGAAGCAGCAATTCCGGCTCGCCGAACAGGTGCTGGAGGCCCGGCGTGCCTTCCGTTCGCGGCTGGCCGATAGCGACATTGCCGATCTGGTCGCGGGCTGGGATCCCGGGCGCTACAATTCCAACGCCACGGTGGCGGAAAACCTGATGTTCGGCACCGCGCGCGACGGTGCTTATGATGTCGATAACCTGGCGCGCGATCCGCATATCCTGAAAGTGCTCGATGAAGTGGGCCTGCGCGACCGCTTCGTGCAGATCGGCTATGACGTGGCGTCCACCATGGTCGAATTGTTCGCCGACCTGCCGCCGGACCATGAATTCTTCCAGCAATTCAGTTTCATCTCGTCGGAAGACCTGCCGGAATACAAGGACATGCTGGCGCGCGCGCGGCCCGATGCGCTGGGCCAGTTGCGCGAGGAAGATCGCGTGCGGCTGATGTCGCTGCCGTTCAAGCTGATCCTGGCGCGGCATCGCTTGGGCCATTTCGACGAGACCGAGCGCGAACAGATCCTCAAGGCGCGCAAGATTTTCGCCGATACGCTGCCGCCGGAACGCCGCGCCAGCATTGCCTTTTTCGATCCCGAGACCTTCAACGCCTCGGCCAGCATCGTCGATAACATCCTGTTCGGCCGGGTCGCCTATGGCCAGGCCCAGGCGCAGGAGAAGATCGGCCGCGTGATGGCCGATGTGATCGAGCAGGGCGGCCTGCGCGAACCGATCATCGCCGTCGGCTTCCAGTTCGAGGTCGGCATTGCCGGTGCCCGCCTGGGCGCGGCGCAGCGCCAGAAGCTGGCGATTGCGCGCGCCTTGCTGAAACAGCCGGACTGGCTGATGCTGTCGGAAAGCACCGCCTCGCTCGATCCGCGCAGCCATGCCGCCGTGCTGCGGCAGATGCTGGAGCAGCGCCAGGGCGCCGGCCTGGTCTGGTCGCTGCAGCGCGCCGCCGATGCGGCTGGATTCGATATGGTGCTGGTATTCGAGGAAGGCCATCTGGTTGCCCAGGGCAATTTCGCCGAACTGGCCGAACATAACGCGCGATTCAAACATCTGCTGGCCGGCTGAGCCGCCGCAGGAGCGAAAGGATTGAGCCATGAGCCTGAACGAAGAAGTGGAAGCCCTGCGGCGTATCCCGCTTTTCGCCAAGATCGAGCCGGCCAAGCTTAAGCTTCTGGCCTTCACCAGCCAGCGCATCACCTACAAGCCGGGCGACGTGCTGTTCAATCAGGGCGATCCCGGCGATGCCGCCTATGTCATCTTCGGCGGCGAGGCCGATGTTTCGGTCAACACGCCGAATGGCCCGCTCACCGTGGCGCGGCTGAAGCAGAATGATTTCGTCGGCGAAATCGCCATCCTCTGCGACGTGCCGCGCACCGCTACCGTCACCGCCAAGACCGAGCTGGTGACCTTGCGCATCGCCAAGGACCTGTTCTTCCGCCTGATCAACGATTTCCCGCAGATTGCCATCGAGATCATGCGCGTGCTGGCGCAGCGCCTGGAGCGCACCACCGCCGACCTGCGCGCTGCTGCTGCAAAGAATTCGTGATCGGGTGAGGCAGCGCGCGTGAGCCGGCTCGACAGTTTCATCCGTCGCCTTTCGGCGCAGCGTACCGTGCTGGATTGGGCGGCCCAGGCGATCCGCGATGTGTCTGGCCCGGTGCTGGAAGTGGGGCTGGGCAATGGCCGCACCTTCGATCACCTGCGCGAAAAGCTGCCCGGCCGCGACATCTACGCTTTTGACCGCGCCGACAACGCGCATCCGCAATCCAAGCCGGCCGGCGACCTGCTGGTGCTGGGTGAATTCTCCGTCACGCTGCCGGCCTTCGCCGCGCGCCATGGCGCTGTGGCGGCGCTGATCCATTGCGATACCGGCTCGGGCGACGCGGCGGCGAATGTGCGCCAGGCCGCCTGGCTGTCCGATCTGGTGCCGACCCTGGGCCGCACTGGCGCCATCGTGCTCTCCGACCAGCGTCTGACGCATCCTCGTCTCAGCGTCATGACACCCCCGGTGGAAATCCCGCCGGAACGGTATTTCCTCTACACAATTTCCTAAAGCACGCTCACAAACAAACTAGGCCTCTCAGAACCCTGGCCGGCTATACTGTAGTTGGTTAGCATCACGTCCTTCGCAGTTGCGGGAGGGATGGAATGGGCGCGCCAGGGCCGCTCAATCGCATAACGGATATACCGGGTCTGCTGGTCGGCCAGGCCGCCGATGAAGCTGTGCGCAGCGGCGTCAGCGTCATCCTGGCGGATAAGCGTTTCGCCGCCAGTGTCGATTGCCGTGGCGGGGCGCCGGGCACGCGCGAGACCGATCTGCTGCGGCCCGAGGCGATGATGCCGGAGATCGACGCCCTCTGCCTTGCGGGCGGCTCGGCCTTTGGCCTCGATGCGGCGTCGGGCGTGGTGCATGCGCTGGCGCGTCAGGGCAAGGGCTTCGCCATGGCGCAGTTGCGGGTTCCAATCGTGCCTGCCGCGATCCTGTTCGACCTGATGAATGGCGGGAATAAGGACTGGCCGGAAGAATCGCCGTATCGCCGCTTAGGCATTGCCGCCTGTGGCGAGGCACGCGCCGATTTCGCGCTCGGCAATGCTGGCGCGGGCTTCGGCGCCGCCGCCGGCCGCATCAAGGGCGGTGTCGGTTCCGCCTCCTGGGTCAGCGATGATGGCCTGATCGTCGGCGCTTATGTGGCGGTGAATGCGGTCGGCAGCGTGCTGACGCCGGGCAACCGCGCCTTCTGGGCAGCGCCCTGGGAACAGGCCTGGGGGGAACAAGGGTGGGAATTCGGCGGGCTCGGCGTGGATACGCAGACCGGCGCCATCGACCATGAACTCGCCGCCGAGGGCCGCATCGCCGGCCATACTTGCATCGGCGCGGTGGCGACCAATGCGCGGCTGGACAAGAGTTGCCTGCGCCACATCGCCACCATGGCGCATGATGGCCTGGCCCGTGCCATCCGACCGGTGCATACGCCGTTCGATGGCGATACGGTATTCTCAGCGTCGCTGCCATCCTGGCAGGGGCAGCCGGATGATGCTGCTATGCTGCCGCGCCTGGTGGCGCGCATTGGCAGCATCGCCGCCGATTGCCTGGCCCGCGCCGTGGCGCGCGGCGTCTGGGAGGCCGAACCGCTCGGCGCGCTGCCGGCGGCAAAACAGATTCTGCAACGGGTTTGAGCACAGCTAAGTCAGGAGGCATCATCATGCTGCGACGCTATTTCCTCACCGGTACGCTTGCCATTGCCGCGCTGCTGCTGGCCTTGCCCGGCGCCAGTGCCTTGGCGCAGGCGAAGAAGGATACCGTGACGCTCGGCATGGTGCTGGAGCCGCCGGGGCTCGATCCCACCGTGGCGCCGGCCGCCGCCATCGGCGAGATCACGCATTTCAACATTTTCGAGGGCCTGACCCGCATCCGCGAGAATGGCACCGTGGCGCCGCTGCTCGCCGAAAGCTGGGTCGCCAGCACCGACATGAAGGAATTCACCTTCAAGCTCAAGGCCGGCGTGAAGTTCAGCGACGGCACGCCGCTCACCTCGGCGGAAGTGAAATCCTCCTTCGAGACCTATGGCGGCGCGCAGAGCACCAACAAGCGCAAGGCGGTGTTCACCAACATGGCCGAGATCGGCGCGCCCGATCCGCTCACCGTCACCATCAAGCTGAAGGAGACGGATGCGAATTTCCTGTTCTCGCTGGGTGAGAATACGGCGGTGATCACCGCGCCGGCCAGCCGCGCCAGCAATGCCACCAATCCCATCGGCACCGGCCCCTACAAGCTGGAGAAATGGGTGAAAGGTGATTCCGTCACGCTCGCGGCGCAGCCGAATTTCCGCGATCCGGCCGCCATCCGCATCAAGACCGCCACTTTCCGCATCATCGCCGATCCGGCGGCGCAGGTAGCGGCGTTGCTGGCCGGCGACATCGACGGTTTCCCGATCGGCATGACCGGCGAGAATGTGCCGCAGTTCCAAAAGGACAAGCGCTTCCGCGTCACCACCGGCACCACCGAGGGCGAGGTGATGCTGGCGCTCAACAACAAGCGCAAGCCGCTGGATGATCTGCGGGTGCGCCGTGCGCTGGCCCATGCCATCGACCGCAAGGCGCTGGTGGAAGCGGTGGTGTCGGGCTACGGCACGGTGATCGGCAGCCATTTCCCGCCGCATGATCCGGCCTATGTCGATCTCTCGAATGCCTATCCGTATGATCCGGCCAAGGCCAAGGCGCTGCTGAAGGAAGCCGGGCTTGAGAAGCTGGAACTCACCCTGCGGCTGCCGCCGCCGGCCTATGCCCGGCGTGGCGGCGAAGTGGTGGCGGCGATGCTGGCGGAGGCCGGCATCAATGCCAAGATCGAGAATATGGAATGGGCTCAGTGGCTGGACGTGGTGTTCAAGAATTTCAACTATGACCTGACCATCATTAATCATGTCGAGCCGAACGACATCATCAAGTATGCCGAGCCGAATTACTATTGGCAGTATGACAGCCCGGAATTCCGCAACCTGCTGGCCCAGGCCAACACCACGCTGGATGTGAAGGAGCGCACCGAGATCATGCAGCGCATGCAGCGGGTGCTGTCGCGCGATGCGGTCAATGTGTGGCTCTATAATGCTTCGCGGGTCGCCATCTACAAGGTCAACCTCAAGGGCTTCTGGTCCAGCGCGCCGATCTTCGCCAACGATCTTTCGGCGGTGTATTGGGAGTAGGGGGCGCAAAAGGAAATGGGCTCCTCGCTTTCGCGAGGATGACAATTGAGAAGCATCCGTCATGCCCGCGAAAGCGGGCATCCCATTTTCTGGTTACGCGGACTTTGTGGCGACGTTGAAAGACCCGGCCTAATTCGCCGGTGGGGCGCCCATGAAGCTTTCGACCAGGGCGGCGCAGACCAGGTTCCAGCCATCCACCAGCACGAAGAAGATCAGCTTGAAGGGCAATGAGATCACCACTGGCGGCAGCATCATCATGCCCATCGACATCAGGATGGAGGCCACCACCATGTCGACGACAATGAAGGGGATGAACAGCAGGAAGCCGATCTCGAAGGCGCGTTTAAGCTCGCTGATCATGTAGGCCGGCACCAGCACGCGCAGCGGGATGGCTTCCGGGTTGGCTGGCGGCGCCAGCCGGGCGAAATTGGCGAACAGCGCCAGATCCTTCTCGCGCACATGGCCGCGCATGAACTGGTGGAACGGCGCCACGGCGCGGTCAAATGCCGTCTGCTGGTCGATGCGCTCCTCGATCAGCGGCTGGATGCCTTCGTTATAGGAACGCTCCAGCGTCGGCTGCATGATGAAGAAAGTAAGGAACAGCGCCAGGCTGATCAGTACGGTGTTCGGCGGCGTCGACTGGGTGCCGAGCGCGGTGCGCAGGATCGAGAACACCACGACGATGCGGATGAAGCTGGTCAGCACGATCAGGATCGAGGGCGCCAGCGTCAGCACCGTGGTGAGCGCGACGAGTTGGATCACCCGGCCGGTGAGTGAGCCGGTGCCCTCGCCAAGATCGATATTGATCGATTGCGCCATGGCCGGGCCGAAGAAGGCCAGAGCGGCATAGGCGAGCGCGGCGCCGCTGAGCAACATCACCATGCTGCCCGGCAGCCAGCCAGCGCGGCGTTTCCAGGCCGCCCGGCATTTCCACGCGGCGATCTCAGTCCGCACCGCTGGCTCCGTCCTTGTTCGGGTCGCGGCCGGGCATGCGCAGGGAAGGGAACATCGGCGCCTTGGGCAAGGTATCGGCTTCGGTCTTGGCCACCGGGATGCCGGTTTCGATCACCACGTCGCCATCATCGCCGAGCAGCAGCAGATGCTCGACATTGTCGCGCCGTACCAGGATGAGGCGCCGCGTGCCATCCACCGGCGCCAGTTCGATCACGCCGATGCGCTGGCCGCTGCGCCATTTGCCGACACGCATGTTGCCGGCGAAATATTTCATCGCCCAGTAGAACGCCCCGAGCAGGATGAGCACGACGCCCAAGCCAATGCCGACGCGCATATAATCGATCTGGTCCATGGTGCTCCTGCTTCGGTCGAATGTGCGTGCCACGCCCGATTCGCGTCAAGGAAGATTGGGTCGGGTCAAGGAAGATTGGTCCGCGGGCTTAAGCGCCCGGCGTCTTGCCCTGGGTGCGGTAGATGTAGCTGAGGATTTCCGCCACGGCGGCGAAGGCCTCGACCGGGATCAGGGTATCGATATCGAGCTTGCCGAGAATCTCCACCAGGTCCGAATCCTGGCGGATGGTGATGCCGTTATCCATGGCAATGCGGATCACCTGTTCCGCCATATGCCCTTGGGCATTGGCCACCACGCGAGGCGCATCTTCCTTTGCGGCATCGTAGCGCAGGGCTACGGCCTTTAGTTTTTTTGGCGTTTTTCCAGTCTCGTCAGCCATTTCTCAGGCCCTCAGACGGTTTCATTTATTAATATATCCCGGCAATTCGTTAATAAATGATTCAATGATTCCAGGCATCCTCGCCGCCATGGACCTGAACCGCATCAACATCATGAAAGCGATTGCCCGCCGGATGGAGTATACCGGCGAACGGCAGCGCGTGCTGGCCGAGAATATCGCCAATGCGGATACGCCGAACTACAAGCCCAAGGACCTGCAGAAGGCCACGTTCACCGATCTGGTGAAGGGGCCGAGCCAGCGCGTTGCCATCGCCGCCACCCAGCCCGGCCATATCAGCCGCACTTCGGCGGGCAGCAGCAACGGTAGCTGGAAGGTGGAACGCGCCAAGGGCGATTTCGAAGTGGCGCCGAACGGCAATGCGGTGAACCTGGAACAGCAGACCATGATGCTGGCGGAAAACCAGGGCGAACATAATCTGATGACCAACCTGTATCGCAAGCAGGTCGGTCTGCTGCGCAAGGCCCTCGGGCCGCGTCAGCAATAAGCAATAGGAGCGGGCGATGGAACTCAAGGATGCGATGAAGATTTCCGCCTCGGGCATGAAGGCCCAGAGCGACCGCCTCAAGGTCATCGCGGAAAACCTCGCCAATTCGGACTCGCTGGGCAAGACCCCGGGTTCCGACCCGTATCGCCGCAAGGTGGTAAGCTTCAAGAACGAACTCGACCGCGCCACCGGCGTTACCATGGTCAAGACCAAGCCGCCGACCCGCGACCGCTCGGATTTCGAGCTGAAATACGATCCGGGCCATCCGGCCGCCAATGCCGATGGCTATGTGAAGCTGCCGAATGTGCGCCCGGTGATCGAAATGGCCGATATGCGCGAGGCGCAGCGGTCCTACGAAGCCAATCTGAACGTCATCGAAGGCGCCAAGTCGATGGTCAATCGCACCATCGATCTGCTGCGCAACTGATCCGGATAGGGGCCTGAAGCATGGTTGACTTGCGCATCGGCGGTCTGACCGACGGGCTTGCCACTGTAGGCCGCGCCACCCAGGGCGGTGGCGCCAAAGCCGTCGGGGATACCGGTTTCGGCGATCTGGTGCGCCAGGCGCTGAATTCCACCGTGGAAGCCCAGCAGAAGGCCGAAACCCTGTCCACCCAGGCGGTGAACGGCAAGGCCGATGTCACCGAGATCGTCACCGCCGTGACCAACGCGGAACTGGCGCTCGATACCGCCATCGCGGTGCGCGACAAGGTGATCAACGCCTACCAGGAAATCATGCGCATGCCCATTTGATGGGTCGCATCGCGCGAATCAGGTATACACTGCGGAAAACGAGCGAATCGATGACCGCAGTAGAAGTTACCGATGTGATGCGCGATGCCATCTGGGTCCTGATCAAGGTCTCCGGGCCGGCGATGGCTGTCTCGCTGATCATCGGCCTGGCGATTGCGCTGTTTCAGGCGCTGACCCAGTTGCAGGAACCCACGCTCACCTTCGTGCCCAAGATCCTGGCGATTTTCGGCACCCTGATCATTTCCATGCCGTTCATGATCGGCACCATGGTGGCCTTCATGGAGCAATTGGCGCAGCGCATCGCCGGATTGAATTAGCGGCGGCCCCGGATGCTGCAGCAGATCGTCGCCGGCAACGTCTTCATCTTCATGCTGATCCTGTGCCGGATCGGCAGTGCCATGATGTCGCTGCCGGGCATCGGCGAAGCCTCCATCCCGCCGCGCGTCCGCCTCAGCCTGGCCTTGCTGATGTCCGGCCTGCTGGTGCCGATCCTGGGGCCGAGCCTGCCGACCTTGCCGGCACAGCCGATGAACCTGGCCTTCCTGCTGCTCACCGAAATCGGCTTCGGCCTCGCCATCGGCCTGGTCACCCGCATGCTGCTCACCGCCATGCATGTCGCCGGCACGGTGATCGCCATGCAGGCCGGCCTTTCGGCCGCCACCTTCTTCGATCCCAACATGGGCGGCCAGAACGCCATCCTCAGCGGCGCACTGATCTTCATGGGCACTGCCTTGCTGTTCGCCACCGACATGCACCTGGTGCTGCTGCAGGCGGTGTATGACAGCTACACCCTGTTTCCGCCGCTGCGCGTGCCGGCTTTTGGCGATTTCGCGCAGGTCACCGTGCAGCTCCTCAGCGATGCCTTCTCGCTCGGCATGCGCATGGCGGCGCCCTTCATCGTCTATGGCGTGGTGTTCAACGTCGCGCTCGGGCTGCTCAACCGCCTGATGCCGACGCTGCAGATTTTCTTCATCATGCAGGCGCCGCAGATCGCGCTGTCCTTCGTGCTGTTCGGCTTTACGCTCACCGCCATCGGCATCGCCTATACCACGTATTTCGAGCAGACCGTCGCCCAGTTCCTGGCGCCGGCCGTGCCGCGATAGGGAGGCCGCCGCATGTCGGAAGATGCCGATCCCGAATCCAAAACCGAAGACCCATCTGAGAAGCGGCTGCGCGATGCCGAAGAGAAAGGCAACATCGCGCGGTCGCAGGAAATCGGGCACTGGTTCACCTTCATGGCCGCGATGATCGGCATGTACATGCTGGGCGACGCCCTGGTGCGCCGCTTCACCGGCAGCACAACGGTATTCTTCCAGGCGCCGCATAAAATTCCGATGGACCCGGCGCATATCACGCGCCTCGCCATGGATATGATGATCGACATCAGCGCGGTGCTGCTGCCGATCCTCGGCCTGTTCGCGGTGTTCGGCCTGGCCGGCAGCCTGATCCAGAATCCGCTGCATTTCAGCCCTGATAAGCTGATGCCGGATATCAACAAGCTTAACCCGCTGACCGGCCTCAAGCGCATCGCCTCGGTGGCGACCCTGGTGGAGTTCGTCAAGAACATCATCAAGATCACGGTGATCGGCGTGCTGCTGGTCTACCTGATCCTGCCGGAACTGGATTCGCTGGAAACCCTGGTGGCGCTGGATATCAGCCTGATGCTGCCGCATACCATGCGCATCGTGTTCAAGCTGCTCGGCGCCATGCTGATCATCGTGTTCCTGGTGGCCGTGGCCGACTATCTCTACCAGCGCTACAACCACATGAAACAGCTCCGCATGACCAAGCAGGAGTTGAAGGATGAATACAAGGAAAGCGAAGGCGACCCGCATATCAAGGCGCGGCTGCGCCAGTTGCGCATGCAGCGCGTGCGCCAGCGCATGATGGCGGCGGTGCCGGAAGCCAGCGTGGTGGTCACCAACCCGACCCACTATGCCGTGGCGCTGAAATACGAGATCGGCAAGATGGACGCGCCCATCGTGGTGGCCAAGGGCGCTGACCTGATCGCCAAGCGCATCCGCGAACTCGCCACCGAGCATGAAGTGCCGATTGTCGAGAATGTGCCGCTGGCCCGCGCGCTGTTCCTGGTCGAGATCGACGACCCGATCCCGGTGGAGCATTACAAGGCGGTGGCCGATGTCATCAGCTACGTGATGAAGCTGAAGGACAAGCTGAATTAGGGGCTGGGTTAAAGTCCAGCTATGCCCCGTCGTCATGCCCGCCGCCCTTCGGGCCTTTGCGCCCACGAGCGCCTTGGCGCTCGCGCGCTTACAGTGATCCGGGCATCTCTTTTTCGATGTTTTGTTGGTCTCTCTTCGATTGCGGGAAGATGCCCGGATCAAGTCCGGGCATGACGAGAAAGTGGCAAGAGAGCTTGGCTGAATCAGGAAGTTAAACGGCAACCCTTCATTTCCGCCGCACACCATTCATTTCACAAAATGTTCTTATTTGCCCCGCCGGCCTCGCCTGGGCGGTTAATTCTTTGCGTCCTGACGTTGCGTCAGGACTTGACAGGCGACATGCCCGCGATTCGCTGGAACTATGGTAAATAGCCGTAAACTATGCAGTTTTTGCCGCTTGAGGCACAATCTGCCGGGGTGTTATCCACAGCTTGAGGTTAACCCCGGTTAACCCTGCGGTAATAATTCTTAAGATTGAATGACTTAAGTATTTTTTCCTATTTTGGCATGCGCCTTGCTCTCCGGTGGGTGCGGTTCCGCCGCGCACCAACCCTACCCAACGAAAGGAGACAGCATGTCCATCAGTGCCGCGATGCAGGCGGCCTTGGCCGGCCTGAACGGCCAGGCCGCCGCCATCGGCTTCATATCCGACAACGTCGCCAATGCCTCGACGCCTGGCTACAAGAAGGTGGAGTCGCGTTTCTCCACGCTGATCACGCAGTCGAGCGCCCAGGCCAATAGCCATTCGCCGGGCGGCGTGCAGAACCGCCCGTTCTTCGCCAACAATGCGCAAGGCCCGATCCAGCAGGTCGCCTCGGGCACGTCATTCGCCGTCTCGGGCGATGGCTTCATCCCGGTGTCGAAGCAGGTCGGCATCGGCGCCGATGGCCAGCCGGTGTTCGAGCAGACCGCGTATTACACGCGGGTCGGTGATTTCACCCAGAACACCAAGGGCTATCTCGTCAACTCGTCGGGTTACTACCTGCAGGGCTGGGCGGTGGACCCGGTGACGGGGGCGGTGGATACCTCGCAGACGCGCGAGATACGCGTCTCCGATCTGCTCGACCAGCCGGTGCAGACCAGCCAGATCGAGTATTCCGCCACCCTGCCGGCCAATGCGCTGGACGCGGATGGCAACCTCCCGGCGACGCTGCCGGTTTCCTCCTTCCAGGTCTATGACGCGCTCGGCAATGCCCGCACACTGAACCTGACCTGGACCCGCACGGCGGCGAGCGAATGGGAATTGACCATCGACGCGCCGGGCAGCACGCCATCGAGCTTCGGCCCGGCCACGGTGAGCTTCGGCGGCGATGTCAACGGCACGGCAGCACCTGCCGGCACCATCTCAGGCCTTGGCACCGGCGGCGGCCTTACCGGCACGGTCGGCACTGCGCTTGGCGACGATGCCTCCTTCAGCCTGGATCTCGATTTTGGCTCCGGGCCGCAGGCGGTGCGTTTCGATCTCGGCTCGTTCGGTTCCACCAACGGCACCACGCAGTTCGGCGGCACCACGCTGCAGCTCAACGATTTGCAGCAGAACGGCGTGCCGCAGGGCAATTACAAGAGCCTGGCGATCGATGCCAACGGCATGGTCTCGGTCACCTTCGACAACGGCAATGTGAAAACCTTCTACCAGGTGCCGTTGGCGAAATTCCGCGACCCCACCGAACTCGACCGCGTCGATGGCAATGCCTTCGTCGCCACGCCGCAATCGGGCTCTGCCGTGCTCGGCCAGGCCGGCGGCAGCGGCGTCGGCGACATCGTCGCCTCGGCCATCGAGCAATCCAACGTCGATATCGCGGAAGAGTTCGCCAAGATGATCGTGGCGCAGCGGGCCTATTCGGCCAATGCCCGGCTGGTCACGGTGGCGGACGAATTGCTGCAGGAAACCCTCAATATCAGCCGTTGAGATACCGGCTAAGCCAAAAGGAACGACACCATGACCATGATCTCCACCGTCGGTAACAGCACCGCGAACCAGAACACGACGCAGAATGCCGCCTCGAACAAGCTCACGGCGGATATGCAGACCTTCCTCAAGCTGCTGACCACGCAGCTCAAGAACCAGGACCCGACCAACCCGATGGACCCGAAGGACTTCACCGAGCAACTGGTGCAGTTCTCGCAGATCGAGCAGCAGATCCAGCAGACCGGCAAGCTCGACCAGATTCTTGCTGCGCTGGATGGCAGCAAGTCCAGCGATGCCCTGGCCTATATCGGCAAGGAAGTGCAGGCGATGGGCAACGTCAATTACCTGGAGGATGGCGAGGCCAAGTTCTCCTATGGCGTGCCCAAGGGCGCCGTCACTGTCGAGATCAAGGTCTATGACGCGGATGGCAAGGTGGTCTACACCGGCACCGGCGACACTTCCTTCGGCCGGCATGATTTCACCTGGGACGGCAAGACCACCGAGGGCGTGCAGAAGCCCGATGGCGGCGCCTACAAGATCGAGGTGACGGCCAAGGATGCCAAGGGCGAGAAGCTCGAAACCGACGTGCTGGTGCGCGGCGTGGTCGATGCGGTCGAGACCATGGACGGCAAGGCCTATCTGGTGATCGGCAAGCTCGGCATCGACCCGGATGACGTGGTGCTGTCGCGCCAGCCCAGCGATGCCTGAACTCTGGCAATAAGGGCAGGGGCTTCAAGCGGTGTACGGGCCGGTTTGCCGCTCTCCCGGGCGGCAGGCCGATAAATGCGACGGCACCTCTTGACGTTCCCAGCCAGGCTTCCCACTTGCGCTCTGAACCCTTGGTCCGGGCCCCTCTGGCGAGCGTAGCCGGCTTACTCGCGATGTCGGACCTGCTTCTGACATCGTTTTCCGGCTGACATGGAGAGATCCGTGGCGTTCGAATTCCTGTATGCCGACTGGCTCGGCAAACCCCTGTGGATGTGGTTCGTTTTCCTTGGCATTGTGGTCGCGCTGCTGGTCTTTGACCTCGGCATCCTGCACCGCGAGACGCGCGAAATCGGTGTGCGTGAAAGCCTGGTCATGTCGGGCGTGTATCTCAGCCTCGGCATGCTGTTCGGCGCCTGGATCTGGTGGCAGCTTGGCGCCACTGCCGGCATGAACTATGTCACCGGTTTCGCTGTGGAGAAGGCGTTGGCGATGGACAACGTCTTCGTCATGGCGATGATCTTCGCATACCTCGGAATTCCGGCGAAATACCAGCATCGTGTGCTGTTCTGGGGCATTCTGGGCGTTATCGTGCTGCGCGCGGTGATGATCGGGGCCGGTGCGGCGGTGGTCAGCCAGTTTTCCTGGGTGCTGCATGTTTTCGCGGTATTCCTGATCGCCACCGGCATCAAGATGCTGGCCTTTGCCGACAAGGAATATGATGTCGGCAGCAACCCGATCCTCCGCTTCATGCGCCGGCGTTTCCGGGTCACCGACGAACTGCATGGCGAGAAATTCTTTGTCATGCAGCCGAATGCGGCCGGTGCCAATGTGCGCTACATGACGCCGCTGTTCATGGCGCTGGTGCTGATCGAATTGGCGGATGTCATCTTCGCGGTTGACTCGGTGCCGGCGATTTTCGCCATCACCACCGATCCGTTCATTGTCTACACCTCGAATATCTTCGCCATCCTGGGCTTGCGCGCGCTGTATTTTGCCCTGGCGGCGATGATCCATCGCTTCCACTACCTGAAATATGCGCTGGCGGCGGTACTCATCTTCATCGGCGGCAAGATCATCGGTGCGGACCTGCTCGGGATCGAGAAAGTTCCCGCCGTGGTTTCGCTCGGTGTCACCTTCACGCTGCTGATTTCCGGTGTGGTCTGGAGCTTGTACAAGACGCGGGCGACAGCCGGCGTCAGCGAAGAAAGGATATAATGCCATGGAAGCGCTGTTTACCTGGGTCATCAACGCCATCCTGCTGGGGCCGCTGCAGGCGGAAATTTTCGGTGAACTCGCCTCGGCCCGAACCGTTGCGCCGATCATCACGGAGGCCAAAACATGCATCGCTGCCGGTATCCCTGCACTGGCGCAGGATATGCTAAGAGAACCCGACGCGGCCTTTGACTCTCTGGTGCGTTACTGGCTGGATATGACACAGCCACGGCAACTGGTTGCCGAGATGCTGCCGCAATGCGCCAATCTGATTGACGCGGCTGGGCTGATCGAGCGCACGGCATCGCGCTGATCCGAATCTGAGGGTGGATAATAATGGTGTGGTCGCGCGTGGCAGGATCGAGAAGGACACAATGGCGCTTGCTGCTGCTTGCCCCCATCGTTCTGCTGCTGCTCGGCTGCACCGCGCCGCCGGATGGCGTGACACCGCTATCGGATTTCGATAGCCGGCGCTATCTCGGGCAATGGTACGAAATCGCCCGCCTGGATCACCGCTTCGAGCGCGGCCTGTCGAATGTCACCGCGCAGTATGAGGCCAATGCCGATGGCAGCCTGCGAGTCATCAATCGCGGGCTGGAGCGCGGCGCCTGCAGGTGGAAGCAGGCCGAGGGCAAGGCCCGGTTTCTCGGGGCGCCCTCGGTTGCCAGCCTCAGCGTGACCTTCTTCTGGCCGTTCTCGGGCGGCTATCATGTCATTGCCCTCGACCGCCAGGATTATGCCTGGGCCATGGTTTCCGGGCCGTCGCGGGACTATCTGTGGATTCTGGCCCGGCGGCCTGAACTGGACGCGAAAATCCAGGCGCAACTGATCGAACAGGCGCGCGGCCTGGGTTTCGAAACCGCGGCGCTGATCCTGGTGGATCAATCCGCGCCGCCCTGCGCGCCTGCCAGCGCCCCGGCCCGGTGAAACAGCCGGCTTGACGCCCCAGCACGGCAACGCCCATAACCGATGACGCAAGACTCAGCGGAGTCGGTTATGGCGCAAACATGCCCGCGTCCGTAACCGGTATTCCGCGACAAGGCGGAGTACCGGTTATGGCGCAAACATGGTTGTCCGGGCTGCTGGGCGGCGCTGCCGCTCCGGACCGCGCGGCTTTGGCGCAGATCGTTGCCGATGCGGCGCCGCATGCCCGCGTCATCACCCGCGCCGCCGCCTTGCCGGGCCAGTCGAAAGCCCTGGTGGTGGTCTGTGCCAATGCCATCTATGGCCGCCTGGCGCAAAGCTGCGGCCAGCCCGAGCGGGTCTCGCCGCTGGAACTCAGCCCCCAGGCGCAATTGGCGCTGGAACGCCTCAGCCGCCGCGTGCCGGCCTCAGGTGCCGTCACCGATCAGGTGATGTTCAGCCGCGCCGATGGTGCTGAATTGTGGCTCGCGGTCAGTGTCATGGTGCGGCCTGATGAAGCCGCCGAGCTGATCTGGGATTTCGCCGATATAACCCATGAGCATCACGCGCTGATGGACATGGCGGTGCAGCGCGATGCGCTGGCCGGTTTTCTCGACAACGCGCCGGTGGGACTCTATTCCATCGCGCCGGACGGGCATTTCCTGTTCGCCAACCGCACCTTCTCGGCCTGGCTGGGCTTGAGCCCCGATGCACTGACCGGCGGCGCGCTGAAACTCAACGATGTGCTGCTGCCGGCTGATGAGTCCGGTACTGCGCAAGGCACAGGCCGCGCCATCACGCCGGATTGGGAGGGCGGCGAGGCCAAGCTCAGCCCGCCCGGCACGGCGCATGGCTCGGCCGCCGAGCCGCTGCGCCTGGTCGGCGTCAGCCAGTCGGCGGTGCCGGGCGCCGATGGCCATGTCCTGCGCTATTCCGCCGTGGTGCATGACCTGAGCCGCGAATTGCGCGTGCGCGGCACATTGCGCCCGGTGGAAGCCGAATTCCGCCGCTTCTTCGATCAGGCGCCGATCGGCATCCTGGTGCTGGATGCGGCGGGCAGCATCATCGAGGGCAATGCCGCCTTCGGCGTGCTCTGCGGCCGCCATGACTGGCCGGGCCAGCGCCTCGCTGCCGTGGTGCGCGAGGAAGATGGCGCCGAACTGAACCGCCATCTCATGGCGGTGCGGCGCAACGAGGCGGTGACGCGGCCGCTGGAGGTGCGTTTCCCGGGCCAGGACCCGGCGCGACCGCGCATTGCGGAATTGTTTGCCGCCTCGCTCGATGCCGGCGCCGACAGTCAGGCGACGCAGCTTGTCTACCTGGTCGACACCACGCACCAGCGCAACCTGCAACAGCAATTCAATCAGAGCCAGAAGATGCAGGCGGTGGGCCAGCTCGCCGGCGGCATTGCGCATGACTTCAACAATCTGCTCACCGCCATGATCGGCTTCTGCGACCTGCTGCTGCAGCGCCACCAGCCGGGCGACCAGAGCTTCGCCGATATCATGCAGGTGAAGCAGAATGCCAACCGCGCCGCCAATCTGGTGCGCCAGTTGCTCGCCTTCTCGCGCCAGCAGACTTTGATGCCGAAGGTGCTGGATGTCACCGATGTGCTGGCCGACCTGCGCAACCTGATCGGTCGTCTGATCGGCGAGACCATCCAGCTTCGCCTGGTGCATGGCCGCGATCTCGGTCTGGTGCGCGTCGACCAGGGCCAGCTTGAGCAGGTGATCATCAACCTGGCGGTGAATGCCCGCGACGCCATGCTGCATGGTGCCGGTGGCAGTGCGGGAAGTGGCGGCGAATTGCGCATCCGTACTGCCTATTGGCGGCCGCAGCAGCCGACGCTGACGCTCGGCGGCGAAATGATGCCGCCCGGCGATTATGTGCTGATTGAGGTCAGCGACAGCGGCCACGGCATTGCGCCGGAGAATCTGGCGAAGATTTTCGATCCCTTCTTCACCACCAAGGCGGTGGGCGCCGGCACCGGGCTCGGCCTCTCCACCGTCTACGGCATCATCAAGCAGACCGGCGGCTTCATCCAGGTGGAAAGCGAAGTCGGGCAGGGCGCCACCTTCCGCATCTTCCTGCCGCGCCATGAGCCGAGCGCCACCGAACGCTCCGCCACCCGCGACGATGGCCGCCCGGTCGCCGCGCCCGATCTCACCGGCCAGGGCCTGGTGCTGCTGGTGGAGGATGAGGATGCGGTGCGCGCCTTCGCCACCCGGGCTTTGCGCAACAAGGGCTACACCGTGATCGAGGCCAATTCCGGCGAGCAGGCGCTGAGCCTGCCGGCGGAACAGCTCGATCGCGTCGAGGTGCTGGTGACCGATGTGGTGATGCCGAACATGGATGGGCCGACCTTGGCCGAACACATGCGCCAGCGCCGCCCGGATTTGAAGATACTGTTCATCTCCGGCTATGCCGAGGATGCGCTGCGCCGCAGCCTCGCCAATGCCGATAACGTGTCGTTCCTGCCCAAGCCGTTCTCCCTCAGCCAGCTCGCCGGCAAGTTGAAGGACGTGATGGGCTGACAGCCCCGGCGCGTGGCTGTTCCGTGGGAATCGCTAAGGCGTGCCCGGAAACCGGAACGGGCCAGAACAGGGCCGGGTGTGTTCCCAGAACAAAGCAAAAAAATGAGGGAAACCAGCGGGTTATAGATTTCGCTGGACAACGCATACAAAATTAGAACATATACGGGGTTAACCGAGCCTCGTTGCAATTCCGCGGGGGCCGTGAAAGGATGGGGTCCACCAATGGCAGCCACTGCCGCCGCTACTTCCGCCAGCCTCCGTTTAGTGGACAAAGACAATATGGATAAGGGTAAAGCGCTTGAAGCCGCGCTCAGCCAGATCGAGCGTTCCTTCGGTAAGGGCTCGATCATGCGCCTGGGTCAGCGCCAGAGCATGGAGGTGGAGGAAATCTCCACCGGTTCGCTCGGCCTGGATATCGCGCTCGGCATCGGCGGCCTGCCCAAGGGCCGCATCATCGAAATCTATGGCCCGGAATCCTCGGGCAAGACCACCGTCGCCCTGCATGTGGTGGCGGAAGCCCAGAAGCGTGGCGGCACCTGCGCCTTCGTCGACGCCGAACATGCCCTCGATCCGGCCTATGCCCGCAAGCTGGGTGTGAATATCGGCGACCTGCTAATCTCGCAGCCCGATACCGGCGAGCAGGCGCTTGAGATCGCCGATACCCTGGTGCGTTCCGGCGCCATCGAGGTTCTGGTGGTCGACTCGGTCGCCGCCCTGGTGCCGAAGGCCGAACTGGAAGGCGAGATGGGCGATTCTCTGCCCGGCCTGCAGGCCCGCCTGATGAGCCAGGCTCTGCGCAAGCTCACCGCGTCGATTTCCAAGTCGAACTGCATGGTGATCTTCATCAATCAGATCCGCATGAAGATCGGCGTCATGTTCGGCAACCCGGAAACCACCACCGGCGGCCATGCGCTGAAATTCTATGCTTCCGTGCGCCTCGATATCCGCCGCATCGGCGCGATCAAGAACAAGGACGACGTGGTCGGCAACCAGACCCGCGTCAAGGTGGTGAAGAACAAGGTGGCGCCGCCGTTCAAGGTGGTCGAGTTCGACATCATGTATGGCGAAGGCATTTCCAAGACCGGCGAACTGGTCGACCTCGGCGTCAAGGCCAATGTGGTCGAGAAGTCGGGCGCCTGGTTCTCCTATGACAGCCAGCGCATCGGCCAGGGCCGTGAGCAGGCGAAGAACTTCCTGAAAGAGAATCCCGAAGTCGCCGCCAAGATCGAGGCCGCGATCCGCGCCAATGCCGGCGTGGTGGCCGCTGCCATCGATGCCGGGCCGGGCGAGGATGACGACGAGGAATAGTTTCTAGTTTTCCCAGCGTGGGCAGCCGGTAATCCACGGCTTCCCCCACGATTTTTCTCCTCCATGGGACCCCCGGCGCCGGAACTCGGCGCCGGGGTTTTTTTTGGCCCCGCGCAAGACTTTCGCCCCGGGCAAAGCCGTGGCGCGGTTCCAAAGGCCGGGCCGGTTGCTATAGTGAGCAGCAATATTCAGCCGGAGGAAAAACGCCCATGTCCGTTGAAGCGCAGCCGCTCGATCCCCAGGTGATCGAGACCCTGAAGGGCATCACCACCGCCACGCTCACCACCGTGCTGCTGAAGAAGGGCCTGCGCAATGTCTGGCTGCGCGGCGCCAAGCCGTTGAAAGCCGGCCAGCCGCGCATTGTCGGCCGTGCCTTCACACTGCGCTTTGTGCCGGCGCGCGAGGATCTGGCGACGCCGGAATCCTGGGCCTCGCCGAAATCCACCCGCGGCGCCATCGAGGCGATGCCAGCGGGCTGCATCGCCGTGGTCGATGCCATGGGCGTGAAAGACGCCGGCATTTTCGGCGATATCCTCTGTGCCCGCATGCAGAAGCGCGGCGTTGCCGCCCTGGTGACGGATGGCGTGGTGCGCGATGTCGCCGGCGTGCTCGGCACCGGCCTGCCGGTCTGGTGCGACGGCTATGCCGCGCCGCCCTCGGTGGCCGGCCTCACCTTCGTCGACTGGCAGGAGCCGATTGCCTGCGGCGGTGTTGCCGTGTTCCCGAACGACATCATCGTGGTGGATGACGATGGCGCCGTGCTGATCCCGCAGGCTCTGCTTGATGCCGTGCTGCCGCTGGCTGTCGAGCAGGAGCGCCAGGAAGCCTGGATCATGGGCGAGATCGATGCCGGCGTGCCGCTGCCCGGTCTCTATCCGCCGAATGAAGCCACCAAGGCGCGCTACGAAGCCTCGAAGAAGAAGTGAGCCGACCATGAGCCAGGGCACCAGCAAGCGGGGATTGCGCAAGGGCCTGACCAGCTATGGCGATGCCGAATTCTCGCTGTTCCTGCGCAAGGTGTTCATCAAGGCGGCGGGCTATTCCGACGACGCACTGGACCGCCCCATCGTTGGCATCACCAACACCTACAGCGATTTCAATCCCTGCCACGGCAACGTGCCGGACCTGATCGAGGCGGTGAAGCGCGGCGTCATGCTGTCGGGTGCGCTGCCGATGGTGTTTCCCACCATCTCGATCCATGAAAGCTTCGCCCATCCGACCTCGATGTTCCTGCGCAACCTGATGGCGATGGACACCGAGGAAATGCTGCGGGCGCAGCCGATGGATGCCGTGGTGCTGATCGGCGGCTGCGACAAGACCGTGCCGGCACAGCTCATGGGCGCGATCAGCACCGATCTGCCCACCGTGTTCCTGCCCGTTGGCCCGATGGTTGTCGGCCATCACCAGGGCGAGGTGCTGGGCGCCTGCACCGATTGCCGCCGGCTCTGGGGCAGCTATCGCGGCGGCCAGATGGCGGAAGCCGAGATCGAGGCGGTGTCGAACCGCCTGGCGCCATCGGTTGGCACCTGCATGGTGATGGGCACCGCCTCCACCATGGCCTGCATTTCCGAGGCGCTTGGCTTCACCCTGCCGCTCGGCGGCACCGTGCCCGCGCCCCATGCCGAACGCCGCCGCATCGCCGAAGCCTCTGGCATGCGCGCCGCCGAAATGGCCAAGACCGGCGGGCCGCGCCCCAGCGAATTGATGACGCCGGCCAGTTTGCGCAACGCCCAGGTGGTGCTGCAGGCCATCGGCGGCTCCACTAACGGCATCGTGCATCTGGCCGCCATGGCCGGCCGCTCCGGGCTGGAGCTGGACCTCAACAGCTTTGACGAGATCGGCCGCAAGACGCCGGTACTGATCGACCTCAAGCCGTCCGGCAACGATTACATGGAGCATTTCCACCATGCCGGCGGCGTGCCGCGCCTGATGCGCGAACTGGCCGACCTGCTGGATCTTTCCACCCCCACCGTAGCCGGCGGCACGCTGGCCGATGTGGTGGCGGCTGCCGAGGAAGTGCGCGGCCAGACGGCCATTCGCCCGCGCAGCAATCCGCTCAAGGCGGAGGGCGGCATGGCGGTGCTGCATGGCAACCTGGCGCCGCGCGGCGCGGTGATCAAGCAGGCGGCGGCCTCGCCCAAGCTGATGCAGCATGAGGGCCGCGCCGTGGTGTTCACCTCGGTCGAGGACATGACCAACCGCGTCGACGACCCAGACCTGGATGTGACCGCCGACGACGTGCTGGTCTTGCTCAATGCCGGGCCGAAGGGCGCGCCGGGCATGCCGGAAGCCGGCTATCTGCCAATCCCGAAAAAGCTGGCGCGCCAGGGCGTGAAGGACATGGTGCGAATCTCCGATGCGCGCATGAGCGGCACGGCGTTCGGCACGATCGTATTGCATATCACACCGGAATCCGCCGATGGCGGCCCGCTCGGCCTGGTGCGGACCGGCGACCGCATCCGCCTGGATGTGGCAAAGCGCCGCATCGACCTGCTGGTGGAAGATGACGAATTGTCACGCCGCGCCGCCGAGCCTGTCACATTGCCGCATGCAATGCCAAACCGTGGTTATGCCAAGCTGTACATGGACACGGTGCTGCAAGCAGACGATGGCTGCGACTTCGACTTCCTGGTGCCGCCTAAACAATCATGAGAAGTGTCGACGTCGCGTAACATACTAAGAAGTATTGCAAAGCACGGCGAACTGGCTTATCTCGGAACCATGCTTCCCGAATCATTCATCTTTGGCAGCCAGCGCTTTTTCCCCAAGGACACCGATGTGGTCGTCGCCCGTTGGTGCGCCGATCAGGGTCGCACGCTGGATGACCTCGCGCCCAAGGTCGGCCTGTCGCGCATGGCGCTCAGCCTGATCCTGCGCGGCATCGATCCGGTCACCCCGGCCATCGAGCGCAAGCTGCGCGAATTGATGACCGGCGCGCAGCAGCGCTCGGCTTAAAGCAGCCACAACATTCCAGTGTGTTCGTCATGCCCGGACTTGATCCGGGCATCTCGCGCAAGCACGCAGTGAGACCGCCGGGCTCTAAGCGCACGCCGCCACATGCGGCGTGGGCGCAGAGGCCCGAAGGGCAGGCCCGGCGGTGACGACATTAAGGGATCAGGGCTTAATGGCAGGCTAAAGTCGGGCATGACGATGTGTTAGGGTTGATCGCACAAGCTGAAACGAAAAAGCCCGGCGCTAAGGCCGGGCTTTCCGTAGTTGATGTAGCCGTGTCTCAGCCGAAGGCGTCGGCGATGATGCCGGCATACCAGCCCAGCGTATGCTCGGCTTCCTGCTTGCGGAAGGCCGCATCGGCGCGGGCGGGGCTGACGCCGCCGCTGTTCGGCACTTCCGCCACGGTTTCGCCCGGGCGATAGGTGCCGGTGACGGAGATGCCGTAATCCGGCGACACCAGGCTGTAGCAGGTGTTGTGGAACACCGCCGGCGGCGCGGCCTGGCCGCGCAGCGAGGCGACGATGCTGGCGGCCACCACCTTGGCCTGGCTGTTCGCCGCCGAGCCGGATTTCGGCATCGCACCGGCAATCGAGGCATCACCCAGCACATGCACGTCGGCCGCCTTGCGCGAGGCGAAGCTCTTCGGATCGACGGCGCACCAGCCGTTGCTTTCGGCGAGCCCGGCATCGATGGCGATCTTGCCGGCGGTCTGCGGCGGGATCAGGTTCAGCACATTGGCCTTCTCGGTGCCGAAGCCGGCCTTGATCGAGAGATTGGCGACGTCCACTTCCTCGACCTTGCCGCCATCCTTGCCGGCGACCCAGGTGATCATGCCGGGATATTCCGACTCCCAGGCGGCCTGGAACAGGCCCTGCTTCGAGAAGGCATCCTTGGCGTCGAAGATCAGGATCTTCGACTTCGGCTTCTTGGTCTTGAGATACCAGGCGATCATGCTTACCCGCTCATACGGGCCGGGCGGGCAGCGGAACGGATTGGCAGGCGGCGCGATGATCACGGTGCCGCCATCGGGCATGGCTTCAAGCTGGCGGCGCAGCAGGGCGGTCTGTGCTCCGGCCTTCCAGGCATGCGGCACGCGCTCGGCACCCTTTTCGCTGTAGCCCGGCACGCCGCCATAGTTCAGCTCGATGCCCGGCGCCACCACCAGCTTGTCGTAGGGCAGCACGGCGCCATCGGCCAGCCGCACGCGCTTGGCGCCGGTATCGATGGCGGTGGCGTTAGCCCGCACCAGCTTCACACCCCAACGCTGCTGCAGCGGATCGCGGCGATGCTGGATCGAGTCCAGGCTGCGCACGCCGGCCAGCACATAATTCGAGAACGGGCAGGTGGTGTAGATGGCGTCGCGGTCGATCAGCGTCACGTCGAGGCTGGGATCGAACAGCTTGAGATAGCGCGCCGCCGTGGCACCGCCGAAGCCGCCGCCGACTACGACGACGCGGGCCGGGGCATTGCGGTTGACCTGGGCCGAGGCGAAGCCGGGGAGGGTGAGGGAGGCGCTGGCGGCGATGCCGGCGCCAAGCAGTTGACGGCGATTGAAGTCGGTCATGGCATCCCCCTTCAGTTACGCGCCAGATGTTCGGCGATCGCCTTGAGCTGATCGTCCGAATAGCCGCGCGCGATGCGGCCCATGATGGTGGAGGGCTTCTTGTTGGTCTTCACCTCGATCAGCGCCTCATACAGCGTCTTGGCATCGACGCCGTGGATCGGCGGCATGGTCGGCGACACATAGGTCGGGCTGCCGTGGCAGAGGTTGCAGGTCTGGGCCGCGAAGGCGGCTTCCGAAAGCGGTTGCGGAGCCTGCTGCGCCAGTGCCTGGGAAACATGGGCGGGGGCAGCAAGCCCGAGGCCGGCCACAAGCGCGGCGGCAAGCATGGTGGGGCGGTACATCGACATCCTCCCTGGTGACGAACCGGGAGGACGCTATCCCAGAGTAAAAATTCAATCAACTTCGTTTGTGATTATATTAATTAAACAAAGAAATTATGTTTTTTATGGTTCGCTAGGAATCTTCGGCGTGCCTCGCGCGGAAACCACAATGGCCAGCAGGATAAGCCCGGCCCCGGCCAGCATCGGCCAGGAAATCGGCTCGGCGAAGGCCAGCAGGCCGACCAGCAGCGAGGTGATGAGTTCGCCGGCGCCGGCAATCGCCGAACGCTCCGGCCCGGCGATGGGGGCGCCCAGCAGCAGCAGGCCGAGCGCGCCGAAGGTACTCAAAATCGCCAGCGCCGCGGCCGCGCCCCAGGCCTTGAAGGATGTCGGCACGATCACGCCGCCTTCCCAGATCAGGCATAGCCCCAGCATCGCCAGGAAGCCGCCGATGAACACGCCGCCGAGCCGCACCGGCACGATGATGTGGCTCAGGCGCCGCGCCGCAATATGGATGAACAGGGAATAGGCGGTGGGCGGGATGAAGCAGAGCAGCACCGGCAGCAAAGGCGCACCGGCCACCGCATCGGGCGAGAGGATCAGGGCGGCGGCAATGAACACCAGGGCAGCGGCGATCAGGTTGGCGCGGGTCAGCTTCTCGCCGAAGGCCAGCCAGCCGAGCAGGATGGTGAACAAAGGATAGGTGAACAGGATCAGCACCGTCAGTGCCACGGTGAGGTATTGCAGCGCGATGAAGTAGAACAGCATCGAGCTCATATAGGCGGCGCCGGCAATGAAGGCGAAAACGAAGTCGCGGCGCTGTTTCAGAATGGCGGGAAGGAAGGGCAGGCAGCAGGCCGCCGCGATGGCGAAGCGCCACACCAGCAGCGACAGCGGCGTCTGACCTTCCTCGTAGGCCATACGGATGAACAGCGGCATGATGCCGAAGCCGATGGCGCCGAAACCGACCAGGGCCATGCCGAAAAGCGGCGAGCGGGTGAAGCTGGGAGACGACATGGCGGCGACCGGAGGTAAGCTGACGGGGCGTCACCTTGGCATGGCCCGCCGAATGATGAAAGCCGCGTGATCGGATCGAAAACCGCTATGGCGCGAAAGCGGTTTACGCCTAGACTTGTCCTCAGCCGCGCTCAAGACGGCGGGAGGAAACGATGCGTATTCCAATGATGCGTGTTGTGTTGTCGGGCCTTGGTTTGGTGGCGGCACTGCTGATCTCGGGAGAAGCCATGGCTCAGACCGCCGCGCCACCGCTGGATGTGCTGGCGCCAAAAGGCCCGTTGCGCGTCGCCATTGCCATTTCGCCCGCGCCCTCGGCGCTCTATGCAGTGAAGGATGCCGGCGGCCAGTTCAAGGGCGTCACCGTCGATCTCGGCCGCGCCTTGGCTGCCAAGATCGGGCGCCCGCTGCACCTCGTCGACTACGCTTCCACCGGTGAAATCACGGCTGCCGGCGACAAGGATGCCTGGGATGTCACCTTCATGCCGCATGACGCGGCACGCGCCAAGCTGGTGGATTTCGGCGCTGCCTATCACCTGCTGCAAAGCACGCTGCTGGTGGTGGAGCGCGCCAAAGCCAACACGTTGGCGGAAGTCGACCGCGCCGATATCCGCATCGCCGGCGTGGAAGGTACCGCCACGGGTCGCGCCGCCTCTGTCTATTACAAGCAGGCCAAGGTTGTCTGGGTGCGCGGCGTCGATGATGCTGTGGCCTTGGTCAATGCCGGCAATGCCGAGGCCATCGGGCTATCGCGCGAGTCTTTGCTTGGCCTGCTCGGCAAGGTGCCGAATTCCAAGGTGCTCGATGGCGGCTTCCTCAATTCCACGACCTCTGTTGCCGTGCCGCGCGGCAAGGGCGCGGCGGTTTTGCCTTATGTGAATGCCTTCATCGAGGAGCAGAAGGCCAATGGCAATGTGCGCAAGTCGCTCGATGCCATGGGACTCACAGCGTCGATGGTGGCGCCCGCCGTCATGAAAGCGGAATAGGGGCTGCTTGGTTCTTACAAGTCGTCACCGCCGGGCCTGCCCTTCGGGCCTCTGCGCCCACGCCGCATGTGGCGGCGTGCGCTTAGAGCCCGGCGGTCTTATCGTATGCTTGCGTGAGATGCCCGGATCAAGTCCGGGCATGACGATGGTATTAAGAAAAAGGGAGTGGCCTTACGCGCCGAACATCATTTCCAGCGGCGCCATGCCGGCGAAGCTGCCGCGCAGGCGGGTGCCGGGCTTGAAGAAGCGCAGGCCGGTGAAAGCGCCGGTGGTGACGATCTGGCCCGGCTGCACGCCGCCGCAATGATCCTTCACCTGGCGCAGCAATTCGATCAGCAGATCGAAGGGCGAGCCGCCCGGCTGGGTCAACAGGCCATCGACGACAATGCTGGCATCGGCGATCAGTTCGCCGTTCAGGCGAATGAAATCATCGGGCTGCCATGGCTTGTCATACGCCGTGCCGGTGATCATCCCGGCATTGATCTGCATATCCGCCAGTCGCCAATGCGCGTCGGTGGTTTCCATGTTGAGCAGCCGGCTATCCAGCACCTCGAAGACCGGCAGCGGCGTGACCGAGGCGGCGAGTTTCGCGGCATAGTCCGGCGCATCCAGGGGCGGCAGGGCGCTGTCGATGCGGAAGGCGATTTCCAGTTCCAGGCCGCAGAGCCGGGAGTCTTCGCGCGGCCACAGCTTCGGCGCGGCCGCGATACCGCTGGCGCGGATCGGGGCGAAGATGATCGGCTGGTCCGGCGCACCGCGCCCGACCTTCCAGCCGCCCACCGGGCCTAAGGCTGCCATCACGCCGGCCTGAATGGCGAGGACATCGGCATGGTCGATGGCAATGCCGGCGGGGTCGAATAGCGGGCCGCCCTGGCGGGCGGCGAGCAGCCGCGCAACGATCTCGCCGCGCTGCTGATCCGTGATCATTTGAAATTGCGCGCGTTCAGCCATTCGCCATGGCGCGTCGTGCTTGCCTCGGCCAGCGCGACGAAAATCTCCACGATGTCTTCTGGCGCTGGAAGGGTCAGTGGGTCTTCGCCGGGGAAGGCGGCGGCGCGCATCTCAGTGCGGGTGCCGCCGGGATTGACCACGTTGACACGGATGCTGCCGGCCTCGACCTCGCGGGCATAGGTCAGCGCCATGTTGTCGAGCGCCGCCTTGCTGGCGGCATAGGCGCCCCAATAGGCGCGCGGCTCGCGGGCGACGGTGGAGGAAACGAAGATGACGCGGCCCGAACCGGAGGCATGCAGCAGCGGATGCGTGGCGCGCAGCAGCCGCTGGTTGGCATGCACATTCAGCTTGAACACCTTCTCCCACAGATCCGGCGGATATTGCGGCGTCGGTGTCAGCTTGCCGAATAGGCCGGCATTGGCGACCAGGATGTCGAGCTTGCCGAACCGCTCGAACAGCGGCGCGGCAAGGCCATCGATCAGCTCGGTCTTTTCCATGTCCATCGGCACCAAGGTGGCGCTGCCGCCGATGCCGCGGATTTCGTCGTCGAGTTCTTCCAGCGCGCCGACGGTGCGGGCGACCAGGATGACATGCGCGCCCTCGCGGGCATATTGCTTGGCAATCGCGGCACCGATGCCGCGGCTGGCGCCGGTGATCAGCGCGATCCGGTCCTTGAGACGCATTCTTCTCTTACTTTCAGCGATCAGCCGGTTTCGGCCAACAGGGTGAGCTGGCGCGGGCCACGCGCGGTACGATCTGCTTCATCGGTCAGCCCGATGGGGTAGTCGCCGGAGAAGCAGGCATCGCAATAGGCCGGGTTGGCCGGATCGCGGCTCTGGCGGCCCATGGCGCGGTAGAGGCCATCCATGCTGAGGAAGGCAAGGCTGTCGGCCTTGATGAACTTCGCCATCTCTTCGACGCTGTGGGTTGCCGCCAGCAGCTTGGAGCGTTCCGGCGTATCGACGCCGTAGAAGCAGCTATGCGTCGTCGGCGGCGAGGCAATGCGCATATGCACTTCCTTGGCGCCGGCTTCGCGCACCATTTCCACGATCTTGGTGGAGGTGGTGCCGCGCACGATGGAATCGTCCACCAGGATCACCCGCTTGCCCTGGATATAGGCGCGGTTGGCATTGTGCTTCAGCTTGACGCCGAGATGGCGGATCTGGTCGGTCGGTTCGATGAAGGTGCGGCCGACATAATGGTTGCGGATGATGCCAAGCTCGAACGGGATGCCGCTCTCGGCGGCATAGCCGATTGCCGCCGGCACGCCGCTATCAGGCACCGGGATCACCACATCGGCATCGACATGATTCTCGCGCGCCAGCTCGGCGCCGATGCGCTTGCGCGATTCATAGACGCTCAGGCCCTCGACCTGGGAATCGGGCCGCGCGAAGTAGATATACTCAAAAATGCAGAAGCGGCGCTTCACCGGCGGGAAGGGGTGATGGCTGTGGATGCCCTCGGCGTCGATCACCACCAACTCGCCCGGCTCGACATCGCGCACATAATCGGCGCCCATGATGTCCAGCGCGCAGGTCTCGGAGGCGAGGATCGGCGCGCCCTTGAGGTTGCCCAGCACCAGCGGCCGCACGCCCCAGGGATCGCGCACGCCGATCAGCTTCTTCGGCGTCAGGCAGACCAGCGCATAGGCACCTTCGATCTGCTTCAGCGCATCGACGATACGCTCGACCACGGAAGCCTTGCGGCTGAGCGCCACCAGATGGGTGATCACCTCGGTGTCCATGGTGGACTGGAAGATCGAGCCCTTGGCCACCAGGTCGTCGCGGATCTGGCGCGCATTGGTCAGGTTGCCGTTATGCGCCAGCGCGATGCCGCCGCCTTCGAGATCGGCATAGATCGGCTGCACGTTGCGCAGCAGCGTCGCACCCGAGGTCGAGTAGCGCACATGGCCGATGGCGGTGAGGCCGGGCAGTTCGCGGATCACCTTCTCGGAGGAGAAGTTCGGCGCCACATGGCCGAGCGCGCGATGGCTGTTGAAGCGGCCTTCGTGGAAACTGACGATGCCGGCGGCTTCCTGGCCGCGATGCTGTAGCGCATGCAGCCCCAGCACCGTGTTGGCCGCCGCGTCGGGCGTGCCGTAGATGCCGAAGATGCCGCACTCCTCGCGGAGTTTGTCGTCGTCGAAGGGGTTGGTGTGCAGCATCATCATTGCTCCGCCGCCCGATGGCATGTCGCCAACGGACGGTTCATGGCTTGTCCTGCGTGCGGATTAGGCTCTCGATGCCCCGGCGTTCCTCGGTCTTATAGCCGGAATCGCGGCCGGAGTCAGCGCCGCTGCCGACCGGTGTACGGTTCGGCACCGGCGTCGGACGGCCGCCGCCTCCGGATGTTGGGCTGGCCGGCGCGGGGCTAGCTGCCCCGGCGCCCCGGCTGCCAGTGAGTTGCTCAATGACGCGGTCATGCAGCCAGGTATAGGCCTGGGTCGCCAGGGGGCGGGTACGCGACTCGGTGTACCAGCCCGGCTCTGCATTGGGTTTCATCACGAACTTATCCAGGACCCAGAAGGCCACCACCACGATCAGCGCACCACGGGCCAAACCGAGCAAAAAGCCCAGCGAGCGGTCGATGGCGCTGATCGCAGAGGTGCGGACCCGCTCGGCGATGAGATGGGTCAGCAGGGAGCAAAAGATAAGGGTGGGGAGGAAAATTCCTGCGCCGGCGGCGATGCCGGCCAGCAGCCCGGACTGGATATACTGCCGCGCGAAGGCCTCGGCGGGCACGAAGAAATACCAGGTGGCGATCACCGCGGCGATCCAGCCGGCGGTGGACAGCACCAGCCCGACAAAGCCCCTAAACAGCGCCAGCAACGCGGAAATCAGCAGAATCGCGAAGACGCCGAGGTCTACCGGGTTGATCGGCAGCTTGTCCATCAGCCTCTCACTCCTCGTCGTCCATGGCGCCGGAGCGGCCACCCTGGCGGCCGCCATACTGACTGGCGCGTTGGGACGCCCGGCGGGCATCGGGGAACAGTTCCACCAGCTCGCCCAGGCGAATCAGCTCCACGCCCTTGATGCCTTTTACCTTACTTTTGCCGGCAAGGGGCATAATGGCTTGCTGGAACCCGAGTTTCGCCGCCTCTTTCAGCCGTGCTTCGGCCTGGCTGACCGGGCGGACCTCGCCGGCCAGGCTGATCTCGCCGAAGAACACGCTGCGTTCCGGCACCGGGGTATCGGCCAGCGCCGAGAGCAGGGCGGCGGCCACCGCCAGGTCGGCGGCAGGCTCCACCACCCGTAAGCCGCCGGCGACGTTGAGATAGACGTCGCAGCCGGCGAAGCGCAGGCCGCAGCGGGCATCCAGCACCGCCAGCACCATGGCCAGCCGGCCCGAATCCCAGCCGACCACGGTGCGGCGCGGGGTGGCCAGCGGCGAGGGCGCCACCAGGGCCTGGATCTCCACCAGCAGCGGCCGGGTGCCTTCCATGCCGGCCAGCACGGCGGCGCCGCTCATCGGTTTGGTCTTGCCGGCATCCTCGGCGCCGCCGAGGAACAGGGCGGAGGGATTGGCCACTTCCGACAGGCCGCCATCGGTCATCGAGAACACGCCGATCTCGTCGGTGGCGCCGAAGCGGTTCTTCACCGCGCGCAGGATGCGGAACTGGTGCCCGCGCTCGCCCTCGAAATACAGCACCGTGTCGACCATGTGCTCGACCACGCGCGGACCGGCGATCTGGCCATCCTTGGTGACATGGCCAACCAGGAACACGGCGGCCGAGGACCGCTTGGCGACGCGGATCAGCTCCTGGGCGCAGGTGCGGACCTGAGTGACGGTGCCGGGCGCGGAATCGATATTGTCGGCGAAGATGGTCTGGATCGAGTCGATCACGATCACAGCGGGGCCGGCTCCCTTGGCGGTCACGCTCTCGATGCCGGCGAGGATGTCGCGCAAGGAATTGGCCGAAGCCAGCTTCACCGGTGCATCGGCAAGGCCCAGACGCTGGGCCCGCATGCCGATCTGGCCGACGGCTTCTTCGCCCGAGATGTACAATGTCGTGACACCGCGCCGTGCGATGGCGGCGGTGGCCTGCAGCAGCAAAGTCGATTTGCCGATGCCGGGATCGCCGCCGATCAGGATGGCCGAGCCGGGCACCAGGCCGCCGCCGAGCACGCGGTCGAATTCGTTGATCCCGGTGATGGTGCGGGTGACATTCTCCGGCTGTGCATCCAGGGCGGAGAAGGCCAGCGCCTTGCCCTTGCCCGCCGAGAGACCCTTGGGCACCGGCGTCGCCGCGGCTTCCTCCTGGATGCGGTTCCAGGCACCGCAGGCATCGCAGCGGCCCTGCCATTTGCGGTAGACGGCGCCGCAATCCTGGCAGACGAAATTTTCCGAGGCGCGCGCCATCAGGGCTTCAGCACGTCCATCTTGATCGGACCTTCGGCGCGGCCATGGATGAACTGATCGACATAGGCATTGCCGGAATTGTCGATTTCGCTCACCGGCCCCTGCCAGATGATGCGGCCCTTGTAGATCATGGCGATGCGGTCGGCGATCTTGCGCGCCGAGGCCATGTCGTGGGTGATGGAAAGGGTGGAGGCGCCGAGCTTCTTGGCGCAGGAAACGATCAGGTCGTTGATCACATCGGCCATGATCGGATCGAGGCCGGTGGTCGGTTCGTCGAAGAAGATGATTTCTGGCTCGGCGGCGATGGCGCGCGCCAGAGCCACGCGCTTCTGCATGCCGCCGGAAAGCTCGGCTGGCGACAATTCGCCGACATCCGGTGTCAGGCCGACCTGGGCCAGCTTGTCCAGCGCGATCTGCTTCGCCTTGGTGCGTTCCATCTTGCGGCCCTGGATCAGGCCGAAAGCCACGTTCTCCCAGACCTTGAGGCTGTCGAACAGCGCACCGCCCTGGAACAGCATGCCGAACTTGCGCAAGGCCTGCTCGCGCTGGGCGGCATCGAATTTCATCGACTCCTGGCCATCGATCAGGATGCTGCCGCTATCGGCCTTGATCAGGCCCAGCACGCATTTCAGCATCACCGACTTGCCGGTGCCGGAGCCGCCGATCACCACCACGGACTCGCCCTTGCGCACATCCAGCGACAGGCCGTCGAGCACTGTCTTCGGCCCGAAGCGTTTTCTCACATCCTTGAGGGAGAGTTTCAGGTCGGTCATTTGGTGGCGAAGAACAGTTCGGTGACGAGGTAGTTCGACACCAGGATCAGTATCGAGGCGGAGACCACGGCATCGGTGGTGGCGCGGCCGACGCCCTGGGCGCCGCCCTTGGAATGGAAGCCGTGGTAGCAGCCCATCAGCGCGATGATGAAACCGAACACCCCGGCCTTCACCAGGCCCGACACCACGTCCAGCGTTTCGAGGAAATCGAAGGTGTTCTTCAGGTAGGTGCCCTGGTTGAAGCCAAGCTTCTGCGTGCCGATGACATAGCCGCCCATCACGCCGATGATATCGGCCACCAGCACCAGGATCGGCAGCGTGATGATGCCGGCATAGAGGCGCGGCGCCACCAGATACTTGAACGGGTTGGTGGACAAGGTGGTCAGCGCGTCGATCTGCTCGGTCACGCGCATGGTACCGATTTCGGCCGCCATCGCGGAGGCAACGCGGCCCGCCACCATCAGGCCGCCGAGCACCGGGCCGAGTTCGCGGGTGATGCCGATCACCACGATGGTGGCGACGGCGCTTTCGGCGTTGAAGCGCGCCGAGCCGATATAGATCTGCAGCGCCAGCACCATGCCGGTGAACAAGGCGGTGAGGCCGACCACGGGCAGCGAGTAATAGCCGATCACCATCATCTGGCGCAGGATCAGCCGGCCGTAGAAGGGCGGGGTGAGGCAATGGCGCAGCCCGGTGCCGGCGAACATCGCCAGACGGCCAATCGCGGCAAGGAAATCGAGGAAGATGCGGCCGACGATGGCAAGCGGGTTCATCGGTAGACTCGTGCGTAGCGCTTGCCGAGATCGGTGAGCAGTTCGTAGGCGATGGTGCCGGCATGGCCGGCCTGCTCATCCAGCGGCACGGCGCCGCCGATCAGCGTGGCGCGCATGCCAGGGCGGCAATGCTCCGGCGGCAGGGCGGAAACGTCGAGCGTGATCATGTCCATGGAGACCCGTCCGACCAGCGGCACCCGCATTTCGCCCGCTTGCCCATCCGGTCCAATTCCCTTGAGCGCGGCAAAGCCACGGTTGGAGAGAGAGCGGAGAAAACCGTCCGCGTAACCCACCGCCAGGGTGGCAATTCGGCTCGGTTTTTCAACGCGATACGCGGCACCGTAGCCAACCGTTTCGGGGAAGTCAATGTCGCGTACCTGCAGGATCGCAGCTTCCAGCCGCACCACTTCGCGCATGCTGATTCCGGGCGCCGGACTGGCCCCATAAAGCGCAATGCCGGGGCGCAGGATATCGTGATGGTAGGGCTTGCCCAGGAAGATGCCGGCGGAATTGGCGAAGCTGGCCTTGAGGCCGGGGAAGCGGGCGCGCAAGGCATTGAAACGCAGCCGCTGGGCCTCGTTGAGTGGATGCTCCGGCTCGTCGGCGCAGGCCAGGTGGCTCATCATGAAATCCAGGGTGATTCCATCCAGCGCCTTGGGATCGGCGAGCAGGGCATCCACTTCGCTTGGCTGCAGGCCTAAGCGGTTCATGCCGGTATCGGCCTGCAAGGCAGCGGGCAGGGCGCGGCCGGCTTTGCGTGCCGCTTCGCGCCAGCGCGTGATCTGCTCGGGCGTGGAAAGCACCGGCACGATGCCGGCGATCAGGCAATCGGTTTCGGCCCCGGCGGGAATGCCATGCAGGCAATAAATCGTCGCCTTGGGCAGGGCCTGGCGCAGCTTTATGGCCTCTTCCATATGCGCCACGAAGAAGCGGCGGCAGCCGGCCTCGAACAGCGCCTGGCCAACTTTGTCAGCGCCCAGGCCATAGCCATCGGCCTTCACCACGGCGGCGCATTCGGCCTCGGGCGCCATGGCACCGAGGCGGCGCCAATTGGCCACCAGGGCAGCGAGGTCGATGGTCAGGATGCCCCGATCACCGAAAATGGCCGGGGTGCCGGAAATGCTAGTCATGGGCTGTGTTTATCCTGAAAGCAGCGGGGTTAAAACCCCTGGCATTGCTTGCCCAGGCACAGCTTGCCCAGGCACAGCTTGCCCAGGCACAGCTTGCTCTGGCAGGTCGGGCAGGGCAGACTGGCCGGGTCGGGGGACCGGCCCCGGAAGAGGGCTGCCACTACATACTACTCCAGTTGTCAGGACGGCATCCGGCCGGCCAGTCCGAGGTTTCATGTCCGCCCCGTTTTCCAATTCTGGCCCGTCTTCCACCTCTGGCCCGCCCTCAGCTTCCCCTCCAGGCCTGTTCGCGCGCCTCAATGGCAATGCCTATTTGCTGCTGACCCTGACCATGATGATGTGGGCGGGCCATGCCTCGGTCAGCCGCCTGGCGGTCGGTGAAATCTCGCCGGCCTCGCTCACCTTCCTGCGCTGGTTCGTCGTCGCCGGCATCATGTACGGCCTGTGCCGCCAGGGCCTGCGCGAGCATTGGCCGGTGCTGAAGCCGCGGATGTTCTATCTCGCCCTCATGGGGGCGCTGGGCTACACCAGCTACAACATCCTGCTCTACTGGTCGGCGCATAGCACCACCGCGATCAATATCAGCATCATCAACGGCGCCATGCCGGCGCTGATCTTCATTTTCGCCCTGGTGTTTTTCGGCCAGCGGGTTTCGGCGCTGCAATGGATCGGCATGCTGGTTTCGATGGCCGGTGTGATCCTCACCGGCGCCAAGGGCGATTTGCAGCATCTGCTCGAGTTGCGCATCAACCATGGCGACCTGCTGATCCTGATCGCCGCCATCCTCTATTCCGGCTATTCGGTGCTGCTGCGCAAGCGGCCCATCGTGCCGAGCCTGGTATTCTTCGCAGCGATGACTCCGGCGGCGCTGGTCTCTTCCTTCATTCCGCTGGCCATCGAGATCGCGGCGGGCGACTTCTACTGGCCCAGCACCAAGGGCTGGCTGCTGCTGCTCTATGTCGCGATCTTCCCGTCGCTATTGTCGCAGATCTTCTTCATTCGCTCGGTGGAATTGATCGGCGCAGGGCGTGCCGGCCTGTTCACCAACCTGGTGCCGCTGTTCGGTGCCGGCTTTGCCATGCTGATCCTGGGCGAGGAACTGGCGCTGTATCACATCGTGGCGTTGGTGCTGGTGCTGGGCGGCATCCTGCTGGCGGAATGGCGCGCCAATCGTTAGGCGGTAAAAATCAGCCTAGCGTCACGTCGAGGAACAGCATCACCACGAAGCCACCGAACAGCGAAGCGGTGGCGCCGCGCTCGGAGCCATGGCGATGCGTCTCCGGGATCACTTCCGATGAGATGATGAACAGCATGGCGCCGGCGGCGAACGCCAGCGCCCAGGGCAGCAAGGCGGCGGACATCACGATGGCGCCGGCACCGACCAGGCCGCCCAACGGCTCGACCACACCGCTCAGGAAAGCCACCAGGAAGCTGCGGCCCTGGCTGTAGCCTTCGCCACGCAAGGCCACCGCCACCGCCAAGCCTTCCGGCATGTTCTGCAGGCCGATGCCGAGCATGACGCCGACGCCGGCAACCGGATCGTTGCTTGCCGCTGCCAGGCCGACCGCCAGCCCTTCCGGGAAATTGTGGATGGCGATGGCGGCAACGAACAGCCAGATGCGGCTCAAGCGCGAGGCGTCGGCATTCTCGCGGCCTTTCTGGAAATGCTCATGCGGCACCAGGCCATGCGCCAGATGCATCAGCAGGGCGCCGATCAGCAGGGCGGCGATGACGCCGCCGGCCGCACTTGGCCGGCTGCCAAGGCCGATTTCGGCAGCATCAAGCGCCGGCAGCAGCAGCGAGAAGAAGGTGGCGGCCAGCATCACCCCGGCGGCGAAGGCCAGCATGGCGTTCTGCACCGCCGGATTGATGCGCTGGATGAAGAATACCGGCGCGGCGCCGAGCCCGGTCATCACCACGCCGGCAAACACGCTGGCGCTCACGCCAGCCCAGAAGGGCGGCAGGGCGGCGAGCGGCGCGGCAAGGGCAGAGACGAAATCCATTTTTAGTTCCGGCAGAGGAGAGGCGTTCCGGTATGGCGTCTAGCGCCCGCTGCCGTCAAGGGCGGGGTTGGGGAGGCCGGCTTGGCTGTGTTTCACGTGAAACACTACAGGAACATTTCCCGGTTTCGGGCCGTTTTCGGCTGTTTCACACTGGAATGACCTGGCGCGGCGTCTTGAGCGCCCAGCGGTTGGCGTCCGGTTCCACCAGCAGCATGTCGCCCTGGGCGATCAGGCCGAGGCCAGGCAGTTGCAGGCTCGGATGCAGTTCGAACAGGCTCGGCGCTGTCAGGGTTTCCGGCTGCACCGGCTGGTTGCTGAGGTTGCTGGCGCGGTCGAAGGGCTGCTGGAACAGGGCGGAAAGCGGCGGGTCCTCGTAGGCATAGCCGAGCGCATGGCCGAGGCGGAAGGCGAAGCCTTGGGAATAGCCACGTGCCGCCAGTTCGGCGCGGGCTTCGGCTTCCAGGGCGGCGATACGCTGGGCGGCGTCCGGGCCCGGACCCGTATTAGGGCGCAGGCCCTGAAACAGCAGGTCGCCAGCCGCGCGCAGGGCCTCATGGGCGGCCAGCAGGGCGGCGGGCGCGGGGCCGATGCTGTAGCTGCGGATGGCATGGCCGAAGGCGCCATCCAGGGTCAGCATCAGGCCGACCGTGACACTGCTGGCGGCAGCGCCAAGCTGCGCCGGATCGGGTGCCATGATGTCGGCATCGGTGCCGGCCGGACCATAGGAAATCCACGAGCGGCAATCATTGCAGCCCTGGTCATAGGCCTCGCGGCGCAGTGCTTCCTGCAGGCGTGGCGCGTTCGGCTGTTTCACGAGAAACCGGGGCACGGCGGCAAACAGATGGTCGCAAAGCGCGGCGGCGGCTTCGTGGCGTTTGAGGTCGCGCGGTGCCTTGGCCTGGCGCAGGCGGTGCGCTTCGGCATCCAGCGCCAGCCATGCGGTTTGCGATAACGCGGCCTGCAAGCCGGTGAACAGCCAGGCCGGCATCTCGCCGCCGCCGATCAGGCCGACGCGGTGCGGCTGGTCGATCCGCGCCGCGATCCAGCCGGCGAGTTCCGGCGCCGCCACATAGGAGACGCCGAGATCGGGGCGATGCTTGGCGAGATGGGCGGCGAGGAAATAGTTCGGCGTTGCCAGCGCGGCGAAATGATTGGCGCCGGGCAGCAGCAGGCCGAGCAGCCAGCCATCCAGCGCATCGGCATCGAGCAGGAAACGGCCATGGGCGCGGGCGGCGGAGCCAAGGCCGGCACCGCTGCCGGGCATGAAGACCAGTGCCGCGCCGCAATCCGCTGGGGGCAGCAGGCCGGCATAGGCGGCGATGGCCTCGGACGGGGCTGTGGCCTTGGAAAGAAGTGCGGCCATGATGGCTCCGGCAGGATGAAGGGCGTAAGCCCAGCATCGGCCAGAGACCAGGGGATGTGCAAATTGTTCCTTGCTATGGCCCGCGATAAGCCGGGCTTATCGCAGCTTATGCCGGCTGTGCCAGCAGCGGCCGCATCCGGTCCTCGGCGATGAAATACTTGCGCGCATAGGCAACGATCTGGCCGTCGGTGGGATGGTCCACGGTCTCGACACCAGCGATGCGTGCCTCAAGCTGCGGCTTGGCGCGATGGGCGTAGCGGATGAATTCCAGCTTGGCATTGCCGGGACCGAGTACCAGGATTTCGCCGCTGCCATCGAGCGACGCGGTAATGGCGTCGAAGAAGCCGGTGTCGATGGCCTGCTTGCCGGCGCCGGGTTGGCCGGCCTTGTGATGCAGGTGATGCTTGTGGCCGTGCACGGTGAGCTTTTCCGCTTCCTCGCGATTGAACTGGAAGACGCGGGCCTCGGCATGGTCGAGCCAGACAACGGCGTGGTAATGCGACATGGGCTGCTTCCTTTGCTGCAATGGAAGCAGGCTAGCGCGGCGCTCTCCGCCGCGCCTTGACGCAGGTCAATCGCCGTAGCTTTCGGGCAGGTGATCCGGGCCGGCATAATCGCTGAAGCGGGTCAGGTTCGGCTCGAAATGCAGCACCACGCGGCCGATCGGGCCATGGCGCTGCTTGCCGACGATGACTTCGGCGAGATTGGCGATGCGCGCCATCTTGTCCTGCCAGGCGGCATGCTCGGGCGTGCCTTCCGAGGGCTGCTTGCGCATCTCGTAATATTCCTCGCGGTAGACGAACATCACCACGTCGGCGTCCTGCTCGATGGCGCCTGATTCACGCAAGTCGGAAAGCTGCGGCCGCTTGTCGTCGCGGCTTTCAACGGCGCGGCTGAGCTGGGACAGCGCCACCACCGGCACGTTCAGGTCCTTGGCCAGCGCCTTCAGCGCCTGGGTCACTTCCGAGATTTCCTGCACGCGGTTATCGTTGCGGCGCGAATTCGAGCCGCGCACAAGCTGCAGGTAGTCGACGACGATCAGCCCGATATTGGCGGTACGTTTCAGGCGCCGCGCGCGGCTGCGCAGCAACGAGATCGAGATGGCGCCGGTATCGTCGATATAGAACGGCACCTGGCTCAACAGCTTGGCCGTCGGCACGATCTGGCGGCTGAATTCCTCTTCCGAGATTTCGCCGCGGCGCAGTTTCTCGGACGTGACGCCGCTCTGCTCGGAGAGAATACGCGTGGCGAGCTGCTCCGCCGACATTTCTAGGCTGAAGAAGGCGACCGGGGCGCCGCGCTCGCCGCCGCTCTCAAAATAAAGCTTGGCGGCGTTGAACGCCATGTTGGTGGCCAGTGCGGTCTTACCCATGGAGGGGCGGCCGGCGAGGATCAGCAGGTCGCTCTTGTGCAGGCCGCCGAGCTTGCCATCGAGATCCTTCAGCAAGGTCTCGACGCCGCTCATGCCGCCCTTCTTCCAGGCGGCGTCGATCATCTCGATCGACTGGCGCATGGAATCCTTGAAGGCGATGAAGCCGCCTTCGGCGTTGCCTTCATCGGCGAGCTTGAACAACTGCTGCTCGGCATCCTCGATCTGGCCGCGCGCGGCTTCGTCCACCTTGGGATCATAGGCGCGGTTCACCATGTCCTCGCCGACGCGGATCAGTTCGCGCCGCATCGCAAGGTCATGGATCACGCGGGCGTAATCCTCGGCATTGATCACCGTGGTGGCGGCGGCGGCGAGGCGGGCGAGGTAGGAGGTGCCGCCGACCTGCGCCAGCAATTCATCGCGCTCGAAATACGCCTTCAGCGTCACCGGGTTGGCGATCTCGCCGCGCTCCACCAGGGTCAGCGCCGCTTCATAGATGCGGCGATGCGCCTCGTTGTGGAAATGCTCTGGCCGCAGGAAGCCCGAGACGCGGTGCGCCGCGTCGTTGTTCACCAGGATGGCGCCAAGCAATTCCTGCTCCGCATCCAGGTTGTGCGGCGGCACGCGGTAGATCGGCTCGTCGCTATTGGCGGCGGGGGAGGTGGGGAGCGAAACGGGTGCGTTCATGACGGCGGAATGACTAACCAATGACAGGAGAGGCCGGGCGGGGCATTAAGACGGATAAGCACCGTGTCGTGTGGAAGTATTTGCATTTATCCACCGGAACCGCACGGTGGAAAACTCCCCTTCACATATCAATGTCTTGTGGATGCTTATCCACAGCCACAACAGCAGCGTGCGCTTGCTTGCCTAAGATCCTCGGCTCGGAGGCCGAGGATGACGATGCTGTAATTTTCATCGTCATGCCCGGACTTGCCCCGGGCATCTCGAGGGGATTGAGGCAAAGAAAAACCCGCCGGAAAAGTTCCGGCGGGTCGATCTTGTCTGCCGATGGCAGCCGGGGCTTACACCCCAGGCATTATTCTTCGTCAGCTTCCTCGGTCGCTTCGGCTTCCTCGGCTTCCGGCTGCTCGAAGAAAGCCTCGCCGGTGCCGGCCTGGGCTTCGGCTTCGGACGCCGAGCGGGCGACGTTCACCTTGACCGAGACGCTGACTTCCGGATGCAGGGTGACCTGCACTTCCGAGATGCCGATGGTCTTGATCGGGGTGGTGAGCACCACCTGACCGCGGCTGAGGGTGAAGCCGGCCTCGGTGGCGGCTTCGGCGATGTCGCGGGCGCTGACCGAGCCGTAGAGCTGGCCGCTGTCGCCAGCCTGGCGCAGGATGGTGACCGACAGGCCGGTCATCTTCTCGGCAACCTTCTCGGCTTCGCCGCGCTGCGCGAGGTTCTGCGCCTCGAGCTGGGCGCGCTGCTTCTCGAACTGGGCCTTGTTGGCGGCAGTGGCGCGCAGCGCCTTCTTACGCGGCAGCAGGAAGTTACGGGCAAAGCCGTCCTTCACCTTCACCACATCGCCCATCTGGCCGAGCTTCTCGACCCGCTGCAAAAGGATCACGTCCATCAGTCACTCTCCCGGCTGGTTCCTGCCCCGGCGCCACGCCGGCGGAAACCCGCCCATTCCTCGATCAATCCCAGGCCCACCACCAGTATTCCAACCAGTGCGCTGGCCACCACCAAGGCAGCGTAGAACGCCGCCAAAATCAAACCCGTCGCTGGCGCCCTGCCGGCCAGCGCATGCACCACCGCCAGCCCCTGCAAAAAATAGGGGAAGGCGAGGATCGCCGCCGCCGTGGCAGCGATGAAACGCGTCTCCTGCGGCAGCAGCAGCGCCAGCCCGACCGCGCCCGCCAGTGCTATGGCAAGGAAGCGCGGCAAGGTCAACGCGGCGTATTGCGGCGTTGGCCGGGCATTCTGCTTCACCAGCACCGCCAGCCCCTGGGCCAGGGTGCCGTTGATGGTCAGCATGGTCAGCCAGCTCATGGCCACCACCGCCGGCATCAACCGCGAGGCCGTTGCCGCCAGGTCCTTCGCCGACTGCTGCCCGCCTTCGGGCTGCATCACCGAGAAGAACTGCGCCAGCACCGGCTGCAGCACGCCCGGCAAGCCGCCTTCGCGGCCCGCCGTGGCAAGCAGGGCAAGGGCAAACAGAAGCCCGGCCCAACCTGCCAACCGCATAATCAGGCCGCCGACCGGATACCAGTCGAGGCCATCAACCACATTGGCGCCGCTATCCGCTTCCTCTGCCGGGCGGGCAAGCAAGGCCTGCCGCACCAGCCAGAGCGCCGGCAGACCGAACAGCAGCGCGAACACCACTGCGGCCTGCAGGCCATTGAAGCCCGACACCAATGTGCCGGCAGCCACCGCCCACCCTGCTGCACCGACGCCCTTGGTGAGGCCGGCAAAGAACAGTGGCAGCGGGGCCAGATACCCGAGCATCAATCCCAGCGGACCAGCGGCGGCAGTCATCACCAGCAGGGCGCTGGCTATGCCGGCAAGCAGGCCGAAGACGAGACTGCGAGTCATCGCGACGCCATACCAACCGGGCGGAACCAGAAAAGGTGCCGCCCGGCCTTACTCACATCACTTGATGACGAAGGGCAGCAGAGCCAGGTTGCGCGCGCGCTTGATGGCGGTCGCCAGCTCGCGCTGCTTCTTGGCCGAAACTGCGGTGATGCGCGACGGCACGATCTTGCCGCGCTCGGAGATGAAGCGCGACAGCAGCTTCACATCCTTGTAGTCGATCTTCGGGGCATTGGCGCCGGAGAACGGGCAGGTCTTGCGACGGCGGAAGAACGGACGGCGCGCGCCGCCAGCACCACCAGCCGCACCACCGGCACCGCCGGCGCCGCCACGACGCTCACCACCCTGCGAGGAACCACGCTGCTGGAAAGCCATTATTCAGTCTCCCCGGTGGAGTCTTCACGGTCGCGCGGACGACGGTCGCCACGATCACCACGGTCGCCGCGGTCACCACGATCGAAACGGTCGCCACGATCGAAGCGGTCGCCTTCGCGGCGCGGACGATCTTCGCGGTTCTTGTTCTGCAGCATCACGGAGGGGCCTTCCTCCAGAGCTTCCACGCGCACGGTCATGTAGCGCAGGATGTCTTCGTTGATGCGCATGTTGCGCTCCAACTCGGCCACCGCGCCGCCCTCGGCGGTGATGTTCAGAAGGACGTAGTGGCCCTTCTTGTTCTTCTTGATGCGGTAGGTCAGGTTGCGCAGGCCCCAATTCTCAGTCTTGGTGACTTCGCCGCCCTGGCCCTTGATGATATCGGTGAATTGCGCCGCCATCGCCTCGACCTGAGCGGTCGAGATATCCTGGCGCGCGATGAAAACGTTCTCGTAGAACGCCATCGTGCAGCTCTCCTTCTGGCTGTTAGCGGTCCGGTGCCGGGCGCCCCATGCGCTGGCGGGTCGGACCTAGCCGGAATTCCATGCGGAACCCCAGCAAGGAGCTATGTAGGCGGCGGACTATACACATCGGCGGACGGCCCGCAAGCGCTTTTTACCCTCTTTTGTACCCGGATTAACGATCTGCGCTTGCCTCGGGGGCGGGCCACCCTATAGTGCGCCCCCATGAATTCCCTCGGTTTCGCCAAGCCCGAAGGCCAGACCCGCGTGGTTGTGGCCATGTCCGGTGGTGTCGACAGTTCGGTGGTGGCCGGGCTGCTGAAGCGCCAGGGCTATGACGTGGTCGGCATCACGCTGCAGCTTTACGACCATGGCGAGGCGATCCGCCGCAAGGGCGCCTGCTGCGCGGGCCAGGATATCCACGATGCCCGCACGGTCGCCGCCCGGCTCGACATGCCGCATTACGTGCTGGATTACGAAAGCCGCTTTCGCCAGAGCGTGATCGACGATTTCGCTGATTCCTATCTGCGCGGCGAAACCCCGATCCCCTGCATCCGCTGCAACCAGACGGTCAAGTTTCGCGACCTGCTGGCCGCCGCCCGCGACCTCGATGCCGATTGCCTGGCCACCGGGCATTATGTCCGCCGCGTATTGGGGGCGGGCGGAGCGGAAATGCACCGGGGCCGTGATCCGCGCCGCGACCAGAGCTATTTCCTCTACACGACGACGCGCGAACAGCTCGATTACCTGCGCTTTCCGCTCGGCGACATGGAAAAGCCCGCCGTGCGGGCCATTGCCGCCGATCTCGGCCTCTTGGTGGCCGAGAAGCCGGACAGCCAGGATATCTGCTTCGTGCCGGAAGGCGACTATGCCAGCGTGGTGACGCGGCTGCGCCCGGCCGCCGCCGAGCCCGGCGATATCGTGCATGTCGATGGCAGCATTCTCGGTCGCCACCAGGGCGTGATCCATTTCACCGTCGGCCAGCGCAAGGGGATCGGCATCGCGCATCACGAGCCGCTTTATGTTGTGCGGATCGAGGCCGGGCAGCGCCGCGTCATCGTCGGTCCGAAGCCAGCCCTGGCGCAAAGCCGTGTCCGCCTGATTGGCCTCAACTGGCTGGCCGCCGAGCCGCTCAGCGAACAGGGCCGCGCCGTGCAGGTGAAACTGCGCTCGGCGCAGCCGGCAGTGGCGGCAATGGTCCATCCCGGCCAGGCACCCGGCGAGGCGCTGTTGCTGCTCGATCAGCCGGAATACGGCGTGGCACCGGGCCAGGCCGGCGTGATGTATGACGGCGACCGCCTGCTCGGCGGCGGCTGGATCGCGCGTGAGGCGGCGGTGCAGGCGGCATAAAGCTGACTGCTTGAGCATTCTGGATTTTCAGGGGAAATCGGCGCCTGAGGCTGGTAGCGGGGGGCGGGATTGAACCGCCGACCCAAGGCTTATGAGTCCTTTGCTCTACCACTGAGCTACCCCGCCATAGGCAGCCTCAGGCGCGGCGGCAGACATAAGAGTCCGGCGCCGCCTTGTCAAGCGACCTTGGCCGCTGCCCGGGGACAAAAAGCCAGCATTCAGGGACAAAAAAAGCCGGGGTTGCCCCCGGCTTTTCAGTTCCGCGCCCGAAGCGGCGGAAATCAGTTCACGGTCTGCTTCAGCTTGCCGGTGGCATAGCGGCGCGACATCTCTTCCAGATCGACCGGGGTGATCTTGCCGGCCATGCCGGCGCAGCCGAACGAGATGTAGCGCGCCTTGCACACTTCGGTCGCCGCCTTCTGGGCGTCGGCGAGATACTTGCGCGGGTCGAACTCGCTCTTCTTGGTGGCGAGGTGCTTGCGGATCGCGGCGGTCATGGCGAGGCGGATATCGGTGTCGATATTCACCTTGCGCACGCCATACTTGATGGCTTCCTGGATTTCGCTCACCGGCACGCCATAGGTTTCCTTCAGCTCGCCGCCATACTGGCGGATCTCGGCCAGCAATTCCTGCGGCACCGAGGAGGAGCCGTGCATCACCAGATGGGTGTTCGGGATGCGCTTGTTGATTTCCTTGATGCGGTCGATGGCGAGGATGTCGCCGGTCGGCTGGCGCGAGAACTTGTAGGCGCCGTGTGAGGTGCCAATCGCGATGGCGAGCGCGTCGCACTGGGTCTCGGCGACGAAATTCGCCGCTTCGGTCGGATCGGTCAGCAGCATCTCGCGGGTCATGGTGCCTTCGGCGCCATGGCCGTCTTCCTTGTCGCCGCGCATGGTCTCGAGCGAGCCGAGGCAGCCGAGTTCGCCTTCCACGGTGACGCCGATGCTATGCGCCAGGTCGGTCACCTTCTTGGTCACGGCGACGTTGTATTCGTAATCCGACGGCGTCTTGGCGTCTTCCTTGAGCGAGCCGTCCATCATCACCGAGGAGAAGCCCGAGCGGATCGCGGCGATGCAGATCGCCGGCGAGGCGCCGTGGTCCTGGTGCATCACCACCGGGATATGCGGATAGGCTTCGACTGCGGCGACCACCAGGTGGCGCAGGAAATGCTCGCCGGCATATTTGCGCGCACCTGCCGAGCCCTGCAGGATCACCGGGCTGTTGGTCTCGTTGGCCGCTTCCATGATGGCGCGGACCTGTTCCATGTTGTTGACGTTGAAAGCCGGCAGACCGTAGCCGTGCTCGGCCGCGTGATCCAAAAGCTGCCGCATCGACACCAACGCCATGATTTCCTCCGAAGATAAAGTGAAACTGCCCGGGTCCCTCCGGGTGCGGGCGGAAGGTATTGCAAAACGGCTGTCATATCCAGCCTGATCAGGGGAAACCCCGCCAGGAACCGGGACGCGCCCGGGCGTGGCGGAAAACCGCCGGAATTAACGCAGCTTCTGGCGCTGTTCCAGGCGGCGGACACGTTCCCGGTGCAGCACGTAGAGGCCGGAGCCGACCACCACCACGATGCCGATCCAGGCCAGCATGTTGGGCCAGTCACCCCAGATCAGGTAGCCGAACAGCAGCGAGAAGATCAGCGCCACATAGCGGAACGGCGAAACCAGCGACAGGTCGCCATGCCGCATGGCGTCGATCACCATCTGGTAGCCGCCGATCAGGAAGCAGGCGGCGCAGCAGAGCAAGGCCACGCTGTGCAGGTTCATCGGCTGCCAGCCTTCCGCCACCGTCATGATGCCGCCGCCCAGCATCACCAGAACCGAAGTGCCCAGGGTGACGATCAGGGAGGGGATGCCGAGGCTGACCTGGCGGGTGATCATGTCGCGCGCGACGATGAACACCACCGAGCCCAGCGCCACCAGCGACCAGACATTGAAGCCCTCGGCACTCGGCTGCACGATCAGCAGCACGCCGCCAAAGCCGCAGACCACGGCCGTCCAGCGCCGCCAGCCGACGCTTTCGCGCAGCACGATTGCCGCCACGGCGGTCAGCGCCAGCGGCGAGGTCATGCCGATGGCGCTGATATTGGCGATCGGCATGTGGAACAGGGCGGCGAGGTAAAGCACGGAGGCCAGCAGGTCGAGGATGCCGCGGCCGATCACGATCTTCTGCAGCACCAGGCCGAGCTGCGGCAGCAGGCCGTTGCTCCAGGCCAGCAGCAGGATCAGCACATTGGCAACAATGCCACGCACCAGCAGCACCTGCCCGAGCGAGGTATGCTCGCCGGCCAGCTTGATCAGCGTGTCGTTGGCGACGAACAGCATCATGCCGAGGATCATCGACATGACGCCACGGCGGTTGCCTTGGCCGAACAGCGGGGCGAGCAGGGACATTTCTCGGGCGGGGGTAAGCGTCGGAACGGGAGCGGGCGAGGGGGTAGAACGAACGGAGGGTCGTTTGTATGCACCCTAACCCCGGCAGCGGACCCTGACCAGGGCTCGGACCGTGGAAAAGACTACTTCCAGTATGTAACTGGCCAGTGTGTAACTGGCATGTGAGCGCAAAGGGTGCTTGACCCTGGCCGGCCAAGGGCCACATTGGCACAGCAACGCCCCAGGAGGCCCGCCATGTTCTTCATGACCCCGCGCCACAAGACCGCGATGCCCGAGCCGGCCCGTGCCCTGAAGGGGCGGGCGGAAGCCATGCCGGTGCCGAGTAAGCACTTCATCAATGGCCGGCCGCTGCAGGCGCCGTTCCCCGAGGGCCTGGAACAGGTGATCTTCGGGCTTGGCTGCTTCTGGGGCGCCGAGCGCAAATTCTGGCAATTGCCTGGCGTCTACTCCACGGCGGTCGGCTATGCCGCCGGCTACACCCCGAACCCGACCTATGAAGAAGTGTGCAGCGGCCTGACCGGGCATAATGAAGTGGTGCTGGTGGTCTATGATCCCAAGCTGGTCAGCTTCGACACCCTGCTCAAGACCTTCTGGGAAAGCCATGACCCGACCCAAGGCATGCGCCAGGGCAACGATGTCGGCACGCAATACCGCTCCGGCATCTATGTCACCACGCCCGAGCAGCGCCGCGCGGCGGAAGCTTCAGCGAAAGCCTACCAGGGCGCGCTGAGCGCCGCCCGGCGTGGCCGCATCACCACCGAGATCCTTGATGCGCCGCGCTTTTACTATGCCGAGGATTATCACCAGCAGTATCTGGGCAAGAATCCGGGCGGCTATTGCGGCCTCGGCGGTACCGGCGTGTCCTGTCCCATCGGTACCGGGGTAGGGGTCTGATTCATTTACCGGGGCCGGTCAGGGCTCTTGTATTCACCTGCGGGGCTGGGGCAATCTTCTAGTAACTGGCGCATAAACGCGCCCTGACAGGAGGTTGTAACGATGCGACGCCACCCGACCCGCAGGTCTTTCCATTTGCTCGCCAGCACGGCCGTTTTCGGCCTCGGCATGGCGCTTTCCGTGCTGCCGGCCCAGGCCCAGGCGCAGGAACTGAAGATCGGCCTGTCGGCCGAGCCGAGCGCGCTCGACCCGCATTACCATAACCTGACCCCGAACCATCAGATCGCGCAGCATCTGTTCGACACCCTGACCTTCCAGGACGAGAATCAGAAGCTGGTGCCGGGCCTGGCCGAGAGCTGGAAGCCGGTCAGCGAGACGACCTGGGAATTCAAGCTGCGCAAGGGCGTGAAGTTCCATGACGGTTCGCCCTTCACCGCCGCCGACGTGGTGTTCTCGCTGAACCGCCCGCCGAAGGTGCCGAACAGCCCGTCGTCGCTGTCGATCTACACGCGCCCGATCACCGAGATCAAGGTGGTGGACGAGTTTACTCTGCAGCTCTCGACCAAGGCGGCCTATCCGCTGCTGCCGACCGACATGAGCCGCGTCTACATCATGTCGTCGAAGGCCGCGAAGGCCGATGTGGCGGAAGGCATGACCACGGAAGCCTTGTCGAAGGGCGAGGGCCTGATCGGCACCGGCCCGTACAAGTTCGTGGAATGGGTGCGCGGCAACCGCCTGGTGCTGGCCGGCAACAAGGATTACTGGGGCGAGAAGCCGCGCTGGGAGAAGGTGACCTTCCGCCCGATGTCGAATGACGCCGCCCGCGTCGCCGCCCTGCTGGCGGGCGATGTCGACATGGTGGAGAACCCGCCGCCGGCCGACATGAAGAAGCTGCGCGAGAATCCGAATGTGAAGATCAGCCAGGCGGTGTCGAACCGTCTGATCTATATCCATCTCGACACCTTCACCGATGCGCCGGTGACTGTCTCCGACGTGCCGGCCGGCAAGAACCCGCTGAAGGACCGCCGCGTGCGTCAGGCGCTGTCGCAGGCGATCAACCGCGATGCCATTGCCAGCCGCATCATGGAAGGCCTCGGCCAGCCGACCGCCGACTTCATCCCGTATCCGATGTATGGCACCCGCAAGGATGCCAAGCTGGATCCGTATAACGCCGATGCCGCCAAGAAGCTGCTCGCCGATGCCGGTTATCCGAACGGCTTCTCGATCACGCTCGGCACGCCGAACGACCGCTACATCAACGATGCCGAAGTGGCGCAGGCGGTGGCCTCGCAATGGACCCGCATCGGCGTCAAGACCAAGGTCGATGCCGTGACCCGCAACGTGTTCTTCAAGAACCGCGACGAGTTCAAGTATTCGGCCTATCTCGCGGGCTGGGGCGCGGGTACCGGCGAAATGTCCGATCCGCTGCGCGCGCTGGTCGCCACGCCGAACCGTGAAAAGGGCATGGGCACCACCAACAAGGGCCGCTATTCCAACCCGGCGCTGGACGCCGTGCTGGAAGAGGCACTCTCGACCGTGGACGACAAGAAGCGCGAGGAGCTGCTGCAGAAGGGCTCCAAGATCGCCATGGACGATTACGCCCTGATCCCGCTGCATATCGAAGTGACGCCCTGGGCCACCCGCAAGGGCCTGACCTACAAGGCGCGCGCCGATCAGTTCACGCTGGCCAACGGCGTGGTCAAGGACTAAGCAGCCACGCGCTGTACCGAAGACGCCGCGGGAGCGATCCCGCGGCGTTTTTTGTTTTGAGGGGATTTGCAAAACAATAATCGTCACCGCCGGGCTTGACCCGGCGGTCTTGCGCAGGATTGGGAGAGATGCCCGGGTCAGGCCCGGGCATGACGACGAAATAGTAATATCCCTACGGCGCGAACTGCTCGGCGAGGATGCGTTCCTCGAGGTCGTGGCCGGGATCGAACAGCAGTTGCAGCGCGATGTCGCGCGCCTCGGCGATTTCCACTTCCACCACGTCGCGCACCTCGAAGGCATCGGCGGTGGCGCTGACCGGGCGCTTGAAATTATCCAGCACCTCGAACTTCACCTGGGCGGTGCGCGGCAGCAAGGCGCCGCGCCAGCGGCGCGGGCGGAAGGCACTGATCGGCGTCAGCGCCAGCACGCCGGCGGAAAGCGGCAGGATCGGGCCATGGGCGGAAAGATTATAGGCCGTTGAGCCGGCCGGCGTGGAGAGCAGGGCGCCATCGCAGACCAGTTCATCGACGCGCACGCGGCCATCCACGGTGATGCGCAGCTTGGCCGCCTGGCGGGTCTGGCGCAGCAGCGACACTTCATTAATCGCCAGCGCTTCGCGCTCACCGCCGGATTCCGACTGCACCTTCATGCGCAGCGGATGCAGCGTCGCCGCCTTCGCCGAGGCAACGCGGGCGGGCAGATCGTCCTCGTCATACTCGTTCATCAGGAAGCCGATGGTGCCCTGGTTCATGCCGTAGATCGGCAGTTTCCGGGTCATGTAGCGGTGCAGGGTCTGCAGCATGAAGCCATCGCCGCCAAGCGCCACGATGACCTCGGCTTCGTCCGGCTTCACCCCGCCATAGCGCGCGATCAGGCGTTCGCGCGCTGCCTCGGCGGGTCCGCCCTTGGCGGCCACGAAGGCGATCCGGTGCAACTGGGTCATGGGGTATCCGGCGATTGAGGTCAAATCACCGGCTCGCAACCGCCGGCAAAGGCAGTATAACCATAGGCTTGGGGCAAGCCAGCCCCGCCAGGGGATCGATACAGGAGCAGGCGTATGCTTGGGGGCAGGGTGAAGCGGATACTGGGGGCTTTGGCGGCACTGTTGCTGGTTGGTGCCGGCACGGCCGTGGCGCAGACCAAGGCCAATGAGGCCAAGGCGAGCGCGCCGACGCTAAACAACGAGGATAGCCGCCATGCCGGCTATTACTACCCGCCGCTGACCTCCACCGAAGTCTACAAGGCGCGCGGCCAGGTGTTGCAGCAGGCGACGCGGGAAACCCGGCTGGCCTTCGTCACCGGCCTGACGCAGCAGCAGATGAGCCGGCCCTATCCGCCGAACTTCGCCATCTTCGCCAAGGGCGAGGATGCCGAGAAGATGATCATCGTGTCGATCGGCGATACCGGCTTCCGCGGCCTCTATCAGGCGCGCGCGCTGCTGGCGCAGCTTACCGCCGTGTCGCGCACCAGCCAGTTGCTGCGCGATTTCGCGGTGGAGGATCTGTTCACCTTCCTCGATCTCGCGCGCATGCTCGGCTTCGAGCAGCTTACCATCTCGGATGGCGATACGTTCGCGCATCAGATTGATATTCGATAGGGTGTCACTATCAAATACGTCGTCACCCTCGGGCTTGACCCGAGGGTCTCATGGAATGTTGTCGGGAGATGCCCGGGTCAAGCCCGGGCATGACGATGAAGTTGGGCATGACGATGGCGCAGGGCGTTCAGCCCCCGGTCACGCTCATGTGGCGCGGCACGGAAACCGCCGGGCGGCGGCGGTCGATGACGAAATCATGGCCCTTGGGCTTGCGCGCGATGGCATCCAGGATGGCGCGGTCGAGCCGTTCGTCGCTTTCCGAGGAGCGCAGCGCGCTGCGCAGATCGGCGGAATCATCCTGCCCTAGGCACATGTAGAGCATGCCGGTGCAGGTCAGCCGCACGCGGTTGCAGCTTTCGCAGAAATTATGCGTCATCGGCGTGATGAAGCCCAGCCGGCGCCCGGTCTCGCGCACGGTGTAATAGCGCGCCGGACCGCCGGTGCGGTAATCGGTCTCGTCCAGGGTCCAGGATTTCTGGATCTGGGTGCGGGCCATGGAGAGCGGCAGGTATTGATCGACGCGCTGCTCGCCGATATCGCCCATCGGCATCACCTCGATCAGCACCAGATCGAAGCCTTCCTCGCCGCACCACCGGATCAGGTGGTCGAATTCCATGTCGTTGACGCCGCGCAGGGCCACGGCATTGATCTTCACCGCCAGGCCGGCGGCCTTGGCCGCCTGCAACCCGGCCATCACCTTCTCCAGCTTGCCCCAGCGGGTCAGCTCGGTGAATTTCACCGGATCGAGGCTGTCGAGCGACACGTTGATGCGGCGCATGCCGGCGCGGTAGAGGCCTTCGGCATATTTCTCAAGCTGGCTGCCATTGGTGGTCAGCGTCAATTCATCAAGCCCATGGCCCAGCTTCTGCCCCAGGCTGTCGATCAGGGTCATGATGCCGCGCCGCACCAGCGGCTCGCCGCCGGTCAGGCGCAGCTTGCGCACGCCATTGCGGATGAAGGCGGTGCAGAGCCGGTCGAGTTCCTCGAGGCTCAGCACCTCGGCCTTGGGCAGGAAGGTCATGTCTTCCGCCATGCAATAGACGCAGCGGAAGTCGCAGCGGTCGGTGACCGAGACGCGCAGGTAGCTGATGCTGCGGCCAAACGGATCGATCATGGCGTCACGGGGGCGGAACGGGGCATGTCCATGGGGTCCAAGATAGGGCCGCCCAGGCCCCCCGGCAACAGCATCGGTTCAGGATATTTTCCCATCCACCGCCCGTTGGCCATCGGCCGGCTTGGGATGCAATGGCAGCCGCACCTCGATGGCGTCGCTGCCCATCACCGGCAGGGTCTGGAACCCGAGTTCGGCGGCCAGGGTACGCATCGCCTGGTTCTCGCGCAGGATGTCGCCGATGATCTCGGCCGTGCCGCGCTGGCGGCAATAGGCGATGATCTTGCGCATCAAGGCATCGCCCAGGCCTAAGCCCTTCATGTCGCTGCGCACCAGCACGGCGAATTCGGCGCGGATATTGTCCGGGTCGGTGATGGCGCGCACCACGCCCAGCGTTTCGCTGCCATTGCCGCCAGAAACCGGTCGTGTGGCGATGAAGGCCATTTCGCGCTCGTAGTCGATCTGGGTGAAGCGCGCCAGCTCACGGTGCGGCAGGCGGCGCATCGGCGAAAAGAAGCGCAGGCGGAAATCCTCCGGCGAGACGCGGGCGAGGAAATCCTGGTGCGCCGGTTCGTCCTCGGGCCGGATCGGGCGCAGCAGCACGCGGCTGCCATCGCGCAATTCGATGGTTTCCTCCAGCGCCGTCGGATAAGGCCGGATCGCCAGATGGTCCGGACCATGCAGGCTGCTCGGGCTCACCACCATGCGGGCATCCAGCGCCACCAGGCCCTGGTCGTCGGCATAGAGCGGGTTGATGTCGAGTTCCTTGATCTCGGCATGATCGGAAACCAGCTGCGCCACCCGCACCAGCAATTGCGCCAGTTCGGCGCGGTCGACAACGGGGAAGTCGCGGTAGCCCGACAGCAGCCGGCTGACCTTGGTGCGCTCGATCAGATCGTTGGCCAGATGCATGTTCAGCGGTGGCAGCGCGATGGCACGGTCGCCGATCACCTCGACGCCGACGCCGCCCTGGCCGAACATGATCGCCGGGCCGAAGATCGGATCGGTGAGCGCGCCGACGATCAGTTCATGGGCGCGGGCACGGCGCACCATCGGCTGGATGGTGAAGCCATCGATGCGCGCATCGGGCTTCAGGCGCTTCACGCGGGCCAGCATGCCTTCGGCCGCCGCGCGCACTTCCGCCAGATCATCGAGATTGAGCGCCACGCCGCCGACATCGGATTTATGCGTGATGTCGGGCGACAGGATTTTCAGCGCCACCGGGAAGCCCAGGCGCCGCGCTGCGCTCATCGCCGCCTGCGAGGTCTCCGCCTTCTCGGTCGGCACCGTGGGGATGCCATAGGCGGCGAGGATGCGCTTGCCCTCGATCTCGTTCAGCATGCTGCGGCCTTCGCTCAAGGCCGCCGTGATCACCGCGCGGGTTGCCGCATGATCGGGGATGAAATCCTCCGGCAGCTCGGCCGGAATTTCCATCAGGTTCTTCTGGTTGCGGCGGTAGTCGATCATGTGCTGGAAGGCGCGCGCCGCTGCATCCGGGGTTTCGTAGGAGGGCACATTCGCCGCCGCGAAAGCGCGCCGCGCCGATTGCACCGCTTCGCCGCCGGACCAGCAGGCCAGCAGGTTCTTGTCGGTCTTGGCCGCTGCTGCCACCACCGCCTTGGCCGGCTCGATCGGCGGCACGATGGCGGTGGGCGCATACATTGCCAGCACCGCATCGACATTGGGATCGGCCAGCACGATATCGAGCGCGGCGGTGTAGCGTTCCGCCGGGGCGTCGCCGATCACATCGACGGGATTGCCATGCGACCAGGTGGCGGGCAGGGCGGCATCCAGCGCCGCCAGGGTTTCGGGTGAGAGATCGGCCAGCCGCCCGCCATAGGCGATCAGTTTGTCCACCGCCATCACGCCGGGACCGCCGCCATTGGTGATGATCGCCAGCCGCTCGCCGGGCAGTTTGCGCATATGGGCCAGGGTTTCCACCGCGTCGAACAATTCCTCCACGCCATCCACGCGCACGATGCCGGCGCGGCGCAAGGCGGCGGTGTAAACGTCGTCGCCGCCAGCCAGCGCGCCGGTATGCGAGGCGGCGGCCTGGGCGGCACGGGCATTGCGGCCCGATTTCACCGCCACGATCGGCTTGGTGCGCGCCGCCGCGCGGGCTGCCGAGATGAACTTGCGCGCCTGCTTCACGCTTTCGATGTAGAGCAGGATGGCGCGGGTATTGGCATCGTTGGCGAGATAATCCAGCACGTCGCCGAAATCGACGTCGGCTGAGTCGCCGAGCGAGATGAAGTGGCTGAAGCCGATGCCGCGCTCGCGGGCCCAGTCCAGCACCATGGTGCAGAGCGCGCCGGACTGGCTGACGAAGGCCAGCCGGCCCGGCTCGGCGGAAGTATGGGCAAAGCTGGCATTCAGCTTGATGCCTGGAATCAATTGCCCGACGCAGTTCGGCCCCAGGACGCGCAGCAGGTGCGGCCGCGCGGCATCCAGCATCGCCTGCGCCAGGCTGCGGCCATCGGGTGTCTTGTTGTTGCCAAGGCCGGCGGTGAGCACCACGGCTGCCTTGCAGCCCTTGGCGCCCAGTTCGGCGATCACCTGCGGCACTGCTTCCGGCGGCACGCTCACCACCGCCAGGTCTGGCGCGGCTGGAAGGGCTGAGATGGCTGGGAAGCAGGGCAGGCCGCCGAGCAGGCGGTATTTCGGATTCACCGGCCAGATCGGCCCGGCGAAACCACCGTCGATCAGGTTTTTCAGCAGCACGGTGCCGACGCGGGCCGGGCGCTCGGAGGCGCCGATCACGGCAACGGATTGCGGCGCGAACAGTTTGTCGAGATTGCGGATGGTCATGGCGCCACTATACCCCGTCGCCTGTTACCCTGGCATGGCCAGATTGCCACATCTCCCAGGTGGCGAGCAGCAGCAGGGGCAGTGGCAACCAGAGCGGCAGGCCGCCATACCAGAGCGCGAACGGTGCCAGCAGTACCAGTAGGGCGAGCAGTATCCAGGCGCCCACCGCCGGCTGTTGCGGACAGAGCTTGCGGCCCTGGAGATACAGGATCAGGCCGGTGATCATATTCACCACGGCGATGGCCAGGGCGGCGCCGCCAGCGCCGCTGAGCTGCATCAGTGGCCAGGCCAGCGGCACATAGAGTGCCAGCGCCAGCAGGTTGTTCTGTGCTGCCCAGGTGGTGTCTGGCAGCCGCAGCAGGCCGGCGCCGAGGGGCGATTTGATCAGGATGAGATATTGGCTCAGTAGCAGGGCGGCGAAGAGCGGCGCCAGATCGAGCCGTTTTTCGCCGGTGAAGAGCAGGAACAGCCAGGGTTGCAGCAGCACCAGCAGCAGGTAAAGCAGCCCGCCGGCGGCAATGCTGAGATTGGACACCAGGCCGATGATCGCGGCGGCGCGCGAGCGCTGCAGCGCATGATGCACCAGCCCGCCCCAGGCCATGAAGAAAGGCAGCGCCAGCAGGGCATCGAACAGCACCGCGATGCGGGCGGCGATCAGATAATCGGCGGCGGCCTCGATGCCGACCCAGGCGGCAAGCAGAAAGCGACTGAGGGAATCGAGCGAATAGCGCAGCAGCAGGCCGGCCATCAGCGGGATGCCATAGCGCAGCAGCGGCTGCACTTGCGCGCCATCCCAGGCAAACAGCGGACGGCGCCGGATGCCGGCGAGCCCGATCAGCGCCGCGAGCGTCTGGCCGCAGGTCTGGCCGATCAGCAGGCCGGGCAGGCCGAGGCCAGCCCATAATACGAGGACACAACTGGCGAGCAGCCAGACCGCCAGATTGCCCACCGCCAGAAAGCCGGCCAGCGCCACGCGGCGCTCGGCGCGCAATTCGGTGATCAGCAGGGTCTGCACCGCGCCGCTGAGCATCAAGGGCAGCAGCAGCCAGGCTGAGTCGAGCGGTGCGGCATCGAACAGCGCCATCGCCTTGGCGCTGCCATAGAACAGCGCCAGCAGGCTGCCGGTGACGATGCCGGAGGCCAGCGCCACCAGCAGCACGGTGCCGAGCAGGGCCGGGCGGGCCGATTCGGGCTGGCGCGCATGGTGGTAGAGATAGGCGAATTTCAGGCCCAGCAGGCTCAAGGTGAGGCCCGGCGTGGCGCCGGCCTCCACCAGGCTGTAGAGCCCGATCTCTTCCGGCGACAAGGCCGTGATCATCAGCGGCAGCAGCAGCAGGTTGCCCAGCGCCAGCAGGCCGATGGAGACCAGATAGCCGCCAAAATCGCGGTAGAGTGCGTGGCGGAAATCCTCCGGGCTGTGCAGATCGGCGGTATTCATCTTTCCTGCCCGTTTTCCGGCCCTGGCGATTCAAGGTTTACCATTCGTTACAGGTTATGGCCTATTCGGTCGAGAGATGCCCACCGAATTGCACAGCGCGATTGCCGAGGCCCTGGCCGCGGCGAAACAGATGATCCGAGTCGGCGATTTCGTCGGCGCCTCCAAGTTGTGCGACAAGCTGCTGCGGGCAGCGCCGCGCCATGGCGAAGTGCTGCTGCTGCTCGGCCATGTGAAACTCTGCCAGGAAGATGCCGCCGCCGCCTCGCAGGCCCTGCGCGACGGCCTGGCGATCCGCCCCGATATCGCCGAAGGCTGGGTGCATCTCGGCCTTGTCAGCCGCATGCTGGGCGATAGCAATGGCGCCGCTGCGGCGTTTGGTTATGCGCTGAAGCTGGATCCGAAGAATTACCAGGCGATGAATGGTCTCGGCTCGCTGGCGCAGGATGTCAGCGATGTGCCTGCTGCCGCAGACTGGTTCCGTCGTGCCGCTGAAGCGGACCCGACCGCGCCGGTCCCGCGCAAGAATTACGGCTACAATCTCGGCGTAATGGGGCGGCTGGAGGAAGCCGAGGTGCAATTCGCCAAGGCGCTGGCGCTTGAGCCGAAGAATAATGAGACGCGGACGGATTACGGCATGTTCCGGCTTTCCTGCGGCGATTTCGCCACAGGTTGGGATCTGTATGAAGCCCGCTGGCGCAGCCGTTCCTTCAAAGAGCCGGATTGGGGCGGCGCCCGACCGCGCTGGCGGGGCGAGCCGCTGGATGGTCGGCATTTGCTGCTTTGGGCTGAGCAGGGCATCGGCGATCAGGTTTTCTATGGCACCATGCTGAATGATGCGTTGCGGCGCGCGAGTGCTGGCGGCGCCGGGCATGGTCGCGTCACCATTGCCGTTATCGACCGGCTGGTGCCACTGTTCGAGCGTTCGCTGGCCGGGATGTCGATGCCAGGAATCAGCGTCACCGTGACACAGCGGAAGGGAGCGGCGGCTGAAGCCGACCTGCAATGTCCGTTCGCCAGCCTGGGCGGCATCCTGCGCCGCTCGGCAGCCGATTTCGCCACCCATGACGGCAACTATCTGCTTGCCGACCCGGTGCGGCGCGATGAATTGCGCCGCCGCTATCAGGCCTTGGCACCGGGCAACCGGCTGATCGGCGTTGCCTGGCGCAGCATCAATCCGTTTCTGGCGAAATCAAAGAATTTGTCGCTGGGTGATCTGGCCCCGGTTTTCGCCATACCTGGCATAACCTGGGTGAATCTGCAGCATGGCGATGTGGCGGCGGAAATCGCCGCAAGCGGTGTGCCCTTGCACTGCGATTCCGAGATCGATGCCTTCAACGATCTCGATGGCCACGCGGCCCAACTGGCGGCACTGGATGGTGTTGTCGCGATCAGCTGCTCCACGGTGCATCTCGCCGCAGCTCTCGGCGTGCGCGTCGATCTGCTGCTGCCGCGCGGGCCGGGCCGGCTGTGGTACTGGTCGCGGCCGGAACTGCCGGGGGCCGAGCGCAGCCGCTGGTACAAGTCGGTGCGGCTGTGGCATCAGCAGCAGCCGGGCGAGTGGCAACAACCGGTCGCGGCCGTGGCCGAGGCGCTGCGCCATGGCTGATGCTGTTATGGTCCGGCTGCAGGCGGCATTGATGCAGCATCAGGCCGGCGACCTCGCGGCGGCACGGGCCGGCTATGAAGCCGTGCTGGCAATGCAGCCGGAACAGGCCGATGCATTGCATCTGCTCGGCGTACTGGAGGATCAGCAGGGACACCATGCCGATGCCGTGGCGCTGATCCGCCGCGCCGTTGCCGCCAGTCCGCGCGCCGCGAATTTCCATGGCAATCTCGGCAATGCCTTGCGGGCGCTGGGCGACCATGCCGAGGCCGAGGCCGCCTATCGCGAGGCCAACCGGCTAGATCCGGGTGATCCCGAGGCGCTCTATAACCTCGGCAACCTGCTGCGCGACATGCGCAGGCTGGGTGAGGCGGAAGCTGCCTTCCACGCCACCCTGCGCCTGGCACCGAGGCATCGCGATGCGCTGCATAACCTCGCCATGCTGCTGTGGGAAGAATATGACGCGCCGGAAGCCGATGCCTTTTTCGCGCAGGCACTTGCTCTCACCCCGCAGGATCATGCACTGCGCATGCATTACGGCCTCTATTGCCTGGGACGCGACCGCTTCGATCCCGGCTGGGCGCTCTATGAGTCGCGCTGGCAGAGTGGCCTCTATCCCGAACGCGACTGGGGCATGGGCAAGCCGCTGTGGCGCGGCGAACCGCTCGCGGGCCGCCATCTGCTGCTGTGGGGCGAGCAGGGTGTCGGCGACCAGATGCTGTATGGCACCATGCTGCGCGAGGCGATTCAGCGGGCTGGTGCGGGCCGTGTCACGATTGCCGTCAGCGACCGTCTGGTGCCGCTCTATGCCCGTACCTTCAGCGCTCTCGGTGTTGCCGTGACCACGCGCGAAGGCGCGGCAGCAGCCGCTGATCTGCAATGCCCCTTCGCCAGCCTTGGCGGCATCCTGCGCCGTGCGCCGGCGGATTTCGCCGGGCATGATGGCGCCTATCTGCGCGCTGATCCGCAGCAGCGCGATGCGTTGCGCCAGCGCTATGCTGCCTGGGCGAAACCCGGCGACCGCCTGCTCGGCATTTCCTGGCGCAGCACCAATGCACGGCTGGCGGATCACAAGAGCATTCCGCTGCCGCTGCTTGCGCCGCTTTTCGTGCTGCCCGGCATCACCTGGATCAGCGTGCAATATGGCGATGTGGCCGCAGATATCGCCACCGCCGGCGCACCGGTGCGGATCGATGACAGCATCGACGCCATGCGTGACATGGAAGGCTTCGCGGCGCAGCTTGGCGCGCTGGATGGCATCGTCTCGATCAGCAACAGCGCCGTGCATATGGCCGGCGCGCTGGGGGTGTCCTGCGATCTGCTGCTGCCGCTCGGGGCCGGGCAGCTCTGGTATTGGCCGCGACCAGCCCCCGTACTGACGGCTGTACGGGCGGCAGTATCGGATAGTGATACCGAATCTGACGCAAAAAGCCGCTGGTACGGCTCGCTGCGGCTCTGGCATCAAACTGTCACGGGCGATTGGCGCGCGCCAATAGCGAACCTGGCGGGTTGCCTCAACCCGAGCTAGAGGCTTGATTTTCTGAAACAATTCCGGTTTTCGGGGATATTTCAGGCGAGACGTTAACCTAACTGTTAAAAAATCGCTTGACGGGTATGTCCCGCAACGCTAGTCTCACCTCGACTTCAAAAAAGGAGTCGACCTCAATCCTAGAACAGGAGTGATTACCATGGCAAATTCCGTAAATACCAACATCGGTGCTCTCGTCGCGCTTTCTTCGCTGCGCTCGACCAACACTGACCTCGACAAGACCTCCAAGCGCATTCAGACTGGTTTCCGCGTTGCGGACGCCCAGGATGACGCCGCCGTTTTCGCCGTCGCCCAGGGTATCCGCGGCAACG
>VFQP010000360.1_pt1 | contig 82171 bp, 142 predicted proteins | sample 3512351 | NCBI WGS metagenome assembly VFQP01 (sample SAMN10412372, study PRJNA504923) | tailings metagenome | isolation source: Relicate 1 Philex TSF1 revegetated site | place: Philippines: Tuba, Benguet | collected 2017-08-29
ACACACACACACACACACACACACACACACACACACACACACACACACACACACATCCCATCACCCATCATCATCATCACCAGGATGAGGAGGCAGAGCTGCTGGCAGAGTTGGAACGTATAAAAGCAGAACGTGCAGAAAAGGAAGCCAAGGAACGAGCAGCAGCAGAACAAGCAGCAGCTGCAACACGGCAAGAGGAACTGGTGGGGGGCAACCCATTGCTGCATCTCGGGGATGACTCGTTTCAGGTCAAACGCCGATGGGATGATGATGTGGTGTTTAAAAACCAGGCACGAGGGGAGCCCAAGGTCGCCAAGCGCTTTATCAATGACACAAGTACGTGTGTTGGTTGTGTTGGTTATGTGCCTGTGGTTGGGTGGTGTTTTTATATATTTTCCTGTATCACCCTCTGCACACTTGTCCTCCCCCACAGTTCGTTCTGATTTCCACAAACGTTTTTTGAATCGCTACATTCGCTAGCATCCTACAAGTGTGGTTGCAACGTGAGCACAGCGCATGGCAGCGCATGTCTATCATATGTATTGATACAGCACATATGTGTCAGAAACATGATGAAAACGGTATTATAAAATGGGCAATGTATCGCCATTGTGTAACAAGGCATAGTACAATGCATAGCACAACGCAAGGGAAAACAAAAACAAAAACCGTGCAGCAAGCAATGTCATACGCACATGCTAAAACATGCAGGGGCAACTAAAACAACATGGGGACTGGTTGTCAATCACAACCAGAAACAACACATTGCAATACATACGTGAGACACAGTGCATGCACACATAACAGCACATGTCCACACGAATGCTACACACCTAGAGAGAAAAACACACACTAACAACATGTATGTCAAAACCACAACATGGTCAACACCAGCATGGTCAACAAACCACGTCAAAACCATGTCAACATAACCATATCAACCATATCAACAATACATCAAATGACCAATTTCAAAAACTCCCCCGGGTGCACCAGGCGGTCCCGCACCACGCGCACCCCCGTCACCTTGCACACCAATTTTCGATCTGGCCAATGACAGTTGCGTCCAATAGCAAATGGTACCAAGTTGTCCTCCACTGGCACCGCATCACAGGGATCCTGACTGAGGTTGTAATTGTTCCATGAGGGCTGGCGGCTGTGAAAAGGTTGACCATCAACGTACAAGGTGACGTGTTGACCATCAAAGCCGCCAGCAATGTGTATCCACTTGCCTGTATGTTGGGGGGATGACTGTGTGGTGTACATGTGTATATTTAGTACGTGTGCATCTTGTACAAAAAATCCATGCACATCCGTCTCATGGTGCACACATCCCCTACACACATCCCCCTACACACATCCCCCTACACAACACCCTCCCCCCACTCATCGTGGCAGGTACATACCAAGCTGCACGTCCTGGTTGCACGACACAACCTCATGCCATGTCATCTGCCTCTTGCGCAATGTCACCATCATCTGAATACCATCCCTCCCCATGCGAAGCTCCCACCCAGCCCCAGTGCTGTGTTTGCCTAGTATGGGACCAAAGCAGGGGTCCCGCTGTGAGAGGTAGCAGGGGCACACCCATACTTCCACATGAAACTGCTTGGTGGCATCAAACAAACCTGGATATTGATTGTAGATTTTATGTGTGTATGTGTACCCACCACCATACTCAAACACCACCACCACCACCACCACATACCACCTACCTCGTTGTTCACTCACTGTAGCATATGAGCTTGCAGCCTGCAGATCCAACACACACCCATCCTTTTTTGCACCCTCATGCAACACAAGCTCCAATGCATGCCTGCTCTTAAACCACCCACGGCCATACAACATGATGACGGGGGTGGGGACGCGACGGCGACGTTCAGGGGCCACCTGTGTGGGGTGGGGACATGTGGTGTTGAGTGGAAACAAGGGGATGTGTCGTGAGAAGTGAAAAGACATGTGCTGTATGCTGTGTACATCCACATCCACGCCCACATACGGTCCAACATCCACATCCACACCTACATCCACATGAAGCACACCTAGCTGTAATGTGTACAATACAAACACCATACATACACCCCACAACACCCCTCCAACCCCCCACAACACATACCCCCCCCCCCCAGTGCACACCTCTGACAGCAGCAGGGCATCTTCCTTACATGCCAGTGCCTCATGCAGCCACTTGGGGTCCACACCAGCAGGGGGATCTTGAGCAACACGTCGCAGTGCTTTACTTGACATGGCAGCATAGGATACATTGGCTAGGAGCTGTGTGTGTATATGGAGTGTGTGTATGTGGAGCGTGTGTGTGTGTACAGAGTGTGTGTGTACACATGTTCCAGCATTCTCAATGCACATCACCCCATACCAAACCCACCAACAACCACCTCCCCAAAAAGGACAAACCTGTGCAGCAGTGCTCGATGGGAGCTGGGGATGCGCCTGAAGCCATTGGTATACAAAGTTGTACAGCTCATCTTCATTCAACTCAAGCTCTTCCTGCTGCAATACCAACAGCAGTACATGGGGCTCCATGCCATCAAAGTTGCGCTTGAGTGAAATGTTTTTGAATATGCTCTGTGTGGTGGTGGTGATCATGAGGATGAGTATCATATAGTGCATGAATATTCTACACACTACCTCCCCGCTGCATCATCACTCCCCCCTACCCAGCACATACCTGTGCATGCGTGCAAAAGTAGCCCAGCACCACCTGCTGCATGGGCATGCTTTGCATTGCCATTGCGGTGTCAAGCAAGTCCACCACAGATGCCATGTCAAGATGATGTGCTATATAATCAGCACATCTTTGTTCCACACCGGTCATGAGCAGGTACTTGCCAGCCTCCATCACCTCCACGACAGTGGATGCGCTGACTGAAAAACAACCAGAATACATGTACTGCACGACCTGCTCCACACCCGTGACTGTGAGCTCTGGCAGGTGGAATACTGTGCTTCCCTGCAGCGACTCCTTCATGTTGCTGTTGACCAGGGCTTTGATGTAGGGGCAGCGAGCAAGGAGGATGTGGGTGTGGACGGGGATGGGCTCAGCAGAGGGACCCACCAGGAGGCGTGCAATGGGCGCCAAGGACGTCTGTCAGGTGATGAGGTGTGTTGATGCAGGGAAAATGCAGGTGTGTCGTACAGCTTATGTACGAGCGTTTGGCATGTGGATTATTGTTACCTCGCGTTGCAACAGCGCAGGTAGATCTGCGAGATGTTTCGCCAGGTCACGCAAGTCCTCTGGTGTGGGCTCCAACCAGCATTGCTGTGCCATAACTGCTTTGTGGTATGAGCTGGAGGGGTTGATGATGTGTTGTTGTGTTGTGAAAAAGGTTGTGCGGGTGTTACACGGCGTGCTGCTGCTTGTTGTTGATCACACCACGCGCGTTGGCATTTTTGTGGTGGTTTTGTGGTGGTTTTGTGGTTATGGGAGTCAACTTTGCCAGAGTTTCATGCTGGGTTACGCTGGGTCCCTGGCTGTTGATGCAGAGGATGTCAGCATTTGTCCATGCTCCTGTGCAGCTCACACCAATGCAAACAGCATGCTTGATATTGCACATGTATCCACATGTATCCTTGCTGCGTGTTGTGTTCACTGCCCATGTTGTGCTGCTGGGCCCACCACAGCACGCACAGAAGCAGACCACGTTGCTCGCCCCTGCATCACAGGACAGTCAATATCAACCACAGGACAGCCAATATGCACCACAGGACAGCCACCATCTCAGTACCAACAATCACGCCACTTGCCGTACGGTGGAACTCGTGCACGACATGTGTTTAAACTCCATCACAAAAAACCAAGAGTAACATCTCATCCCCACTTGCATAGTCCACTTAATCTTGACACCTGCACACATTCATTGCAAGTAAAGTTCCAACTCAAGCAACTCAAAACACCAAGATGATGATCATGGCCACAAGCAACTGAACTTGATCAACACCAAACAACAGCACCATGGCAGGCAAGATTCCCGCATCGCAGATCAAGGAAAAGTTTGTTCGTTTCCTGGAGAGCTTCAACGCCCACGATGATCACGAGGCGATTAGCCAGGACGCAGACAGGGCGCTGCCTACCTATGTCAGGATGGCACGTGATATGGATACTAGCCAAGGGACGACACTGTACATCAATTTTGAGCATGTCAACGAATATGATCCTCAGCTGGCAGACGCCATCATCACCCACCACCTCGAGTATGATGAAGCGTTGCGCCAAGCAGTGCAGACCATGGTAGCCAAGTATGCACCAGAGAAGCTGGAAAATGGGGATCGCAAGCCCCACGAGTTTTTCTGCAGCTTTTACAACCTGGCAGGTGGGGGCCAACTGGATGATCACTTCGGGGGGGAGAAGGGGGCAGCACCACACTAATAAAACAACATGTATCTCGCAGGTGTGGAGCCCATGCGCAAGCTCAAAACCCACTATATCGGCCGTCTCGTGTCCTTTGCTGGCACAGTGACCCGCACGAGTGAAGTGCGCCCAGAACTGTTTTTGGCCACGTTTAAATGCATGGGATGTGGCACCCTCAAGCGCAACGTCCCACAGCAGTTTCGCTACACAGAGCCACTCATGTGTGATGCACCCACCTGCGGCAACACGTATGTGACCGGTGACGTGTACTTGGTGATGTGTTTTTCTGAAAACGACGCGCACATATGCAGGGTATCATCATTTCCCCATCTCGACCAACATCATCGAACACAATACCTACAATATGCACACACACCATGCACATATGCACACACCGAACACACATATACACACCAAACACCACACACCACACACCACCAACACAGGTCGGCATGGCAGCTGGTTAAAGAAGACAGCACCTTTGTTGACTGGCAGAAGGCATGTGTACAGGAAGCACCCAGTGAGGTGCCCTCTGGTTGCCTCCCACGCACCCTGGATGTGATCTTGCGCAACGACATGGTGGAAAAAGTGCGACCGGGTGACAAGGTGGTGTTTACAGGGGATGTCATTGTGGTCCCGGATGTATCGGTGTTTAATACACCAGGCGAAAAAGTAGTTGCTAAAAAAGGTATGATGAATGGGTGGGTGGGTATTTCACACATGTAGCATGCGTATACAAACAGCATTGTATAGACTTCATATTGTACATACAACATGTCCATACTTGCACACGTACAATGCAGTAATGTTACTATGAGCACATCCACCCATTATACCATCCACCCATTATACCATCCACCCATTATACCATCCACCCATCCACACTCACTTTCTACACAATCTACTCAAACAGGTCAGTCTGGCGCTTCCAAAGCCCCAGGCACAGTGGCTGGTACAGCAGATGGTGGTGTCAGTGGTGTGCGGGGTGTGGGGGTGCGTGAACTCAACTATCGGCTTGCATTTCTGTCAAGCTCTGTGCAAGTGGTGGACAAGGGGCAGGGCATGGTCAACATTCGGGGGGATGAAACCACCAACGATGTATGTTTGGTTGATGGGGAGATGGTGGGGAGGTGGTGGGGAGGGGGATGGATGGCCGATGACATACACACATCTTCATCCCACACAATCAATTCTTCTATGCTCCACAGGTGCTTGCACAGTTTACAGAAGAGCAAACAGATGATTTGGCAAGAATGGCCAATGACCCCCAAATCTACAGCAACCTGGCCCGTTCCATTGCACCTGGTGTATTTGGGCATGAAGACGTCAAGCGTGCCATTTTACTCATGCTGTTTGGTGGCGTACACAAAACCACACGTGATGTATGTAGCTGTGGTGTGTGTATATGGTGTGTGTGTATGGTGTGTGTGTATGGTGTGTGTGTATGTGTGTGTCTTTGGCTCCATAGCAACCCCTCCCTCCACCACACACATATTTACTTCCACTCATAGACATCTTCACAGACATCAACACCCCAACACCCCCTCCCCACCCCCCCAGGGCACCAACTTGCGTGGTGACATCAATGTGGCCATTGTAGGTGACCCCTCATGTGGTAAATCACAGCTCCTCAAGTACATTTCCACCTTTCTCCCTCGTGCTGTGTATACCAGTGGCAAGTCAAGTAGTGCTGCTGGTCTGACTGCTACTGTTGCTCGGGTATGGTGGTGGTGGTGGTGGGTGTGGACTGTTTTGGGTGTGGACTGTTTTGGGTGTGGACTGTATTGGATGTGGACTGTATTGGGTGTTCCTGTGTTTGTATGTATATGTAAGTGTGTGTACAGCAATGCAAGTAGAGGATGGTAATGTTTGTCTTGTTCATAACCTCCCTCTCCCATACACACCAATACCCCCACATCCCTACACCCGCAACCCCACACCCCACACCACCAGGACAATGACACGAATGAGTATTGCATAGAGGCAGGTGCACTCATGTTGGCTGATAATGGAATATGCTGTATTGATGAGTTTGACAAGATGGATGCCAAGGATCAAGTGGCTATACATGAAGCTATGGAGCAGCAAACCATCTCTATTACCAAGGCTGGCATACAGGTGGGGGCGTGGGTGGGTGGGTGGTGGCAGGGTGTTGGAATGCGTGGTTGTTGATGTGTATGTAGGTGTGTTTATGTTGTAGATTTACCATACATTCAATACACTTGCAAACACCCATACGTATTCCAACATCCCCCAATACACACATACCCTAGACATACTCATACACACCCACTTACACAGGCAACACTAAATGCACGTACATCCATTCTTGCAGCAGCCAACCCCATTGGTGGTCGATACGACAAATCCAAACCCCTGAGGGCAAATGTCACACTCACACCTGCCATCTTGTCAAGGTAGGTCAAGCAGGGGCATGTGGTGAAGCAGGGGTGTGTAGTTGAGGGGTGTGTGCCTGTATATATGTGCTTGTGTATATGTGCCTGTATTGAGGGAGTTGTAAAGTATTGAGGGAGATGTATGCCACGTAAGTTGTACCTATGCCACCCCACATGTCTGAACAACGCAACCGTGCCAACATCACACACAAACACCCCCCACCCAAACCAATCACAAGGTTTGATTTGCTGCACGTTATGGTTGATGAGCCCAACGACATCCATGACTTTGCCATTGCCACCCACATTGTCAACGTCCACCGTAATGGCCCTGCTGCCTTCAATGTCGCCTACGACATGGGTCAAATGCAACGCTACATCAAATTTGCACGTACCTACAAACCAGAGATCACGCCAGAGGCTGCCCGTATGTTGGTGGAGAGTTACAAGCACCTTCGAGCGGACGATGCTGCCCCGGGCAGTAATACATCATACCGCATTACTGTACGACAGCTTGAGGCGTTGGTTCGACTGAGTCAGGCATTGGCACGTGTGCGGTGTTCTGATAGAGTAAACACTGCACATGTGAAAGAGGTGTGCAGGGGTGTGGGGGGAAGGGGGAGGAGAATGTTGTTGTGGGGTGTGAAGGAGCAAGATGATGTCGTGCTGTTGTCATGCAGATGATGTCCATGTGTGAAGTACAAACACATCCATCGTCCAACCACCCCTGTGTTTTCTGTCTACACAGCTCTTCAACTTCTGTAATATGAAACACACACACACACTTGACCAAAACAACATCACCGACACCAACAACAACACCACAGGCCACTCGGCTGTTGAAAAACAGCATCATGGCAATTGAAGCACCCGATGTCGCCCTGGATGATGATGATGAATTTGGCCAAGAGGAACTGGAAGCAGCTGCTGCAGTGGGGGATGCAGTCATGGAGGAGGGGGGGAGTGCTGCTGCTAGTGATGGTGGGGTGGAGGGAGAGGGGTCATTGCCAGCAACAGTACCCACTGGTACACATGCTGCGGATGTAACTGGAAGCAACCCCACGCCTGCCATGGTAGGATGGTGTTATTGGTGTTGTTGTTGTTGGGTGTATTGGCATTATATGTGTTGGTTGTACACCATATCACTACCATCAACACAGGGTGAAGAAAACCAACCGCCAAATGTACCACCGACCAAAAAACCAGCCATGCAAATCACCCAGAAGAAATACAACATGATTAAAAACCTGCTCACGATGAAGCTGCAAGAGGTGGAAGATGCCCAGGCAACTGCCCAGCAAGAGGGGGAGGCCATGGTGCTGGAGGGTATGAAGCAGCATGACCTTACAAAGTGGTTTTTCGAGCACCAGCAGCAGCGGTATGGTGGGGGGGTGGGGTGTACACTGTTCCCTGGTGTTCATATATGTTTTGATATTATGTCTGCGTATGACCAACAACACACTACATCACCCACCATTGCAGTGAGGTGTATGCGACAGAGGAGGAGATGCTCAACGAGATTGTGCTTGTGGAAAAGGTCATCCAGCGGTTGATAAAAAAAGATCATGTGTTGACAGTGGTGGAGGAGCCCCAGCGCGAGCAGGCAGAGAGCGCTGAGGCATACCTGCGCAGGGCAACAGCAGAGCGGGTGATTGCACTGCATCCCAACTTTGTACAAGACTAGACAGGACTGGCGTGCCAGCGCCTTGGAATTTTTCCCAGCCTGGCTGCTCCTCACCCAATGCAACTTTTGTCATATTTTAAATACAATATCACCCGTAGCTACAACAACAAGCTATTCACACCGTATTCACACACCAAATTGTCAACACAGCACCACCATGTTGGCAATGGGTAGCACCATTCGGCCTTTGAGCGCCTCCACCTCCTTGCCTTGCCGGGCTGCTAGGAGCACGCCCCGCATGGTGATCCGTGCACAGCAGCAGCAGCAGGCATCGAACATGGTGTCCAACATCACCAAGTACGTGCACGCCACCAAAAACTGGCATGCCACCACACATTGACCCAACACCCTCGCAGCATATCTCCAACACACCCTACAACCACGGCGATATATCACGCATTTCACTGCATACACAACAGGTCGGTCGAGGCTGTCAAGCCCGCAGCGATCACGGTGGCAGCAAACATCTTCATGGCGATGCCTGCCCTTGCCAACGAGGAGCCCGGCAAGCTGTTTGACTTTGGCCTCACACTGCCATTCATGGCTGCACAGTTTTTGCTGCTCATGGTCTTCCTTGACAAGACCTGGTTTGGCCCTGTGGGTCGCCACTTGGATGACCGTGACAAGATGATTCGTGACAAGTTGGCTTCCTTCCGTGAGGGCACCACTGAGGTTGCAGACTTGCTTGAAAAGGCAGAGGCTGCCGTGCGCGAGGCACGCGCTGATGCACAGCAGACCATCATGGCCGCCAAGGCAGAGGCACAGGCCGAGGCTGCCAAGAAGCTCGATGCTGTCAAGCAGGTGGGTGGTGGGTGTTTTTTTTGAAGGGAGCGGGGCTGTTGTGTGCAGTACACGATGGTGGTGCATGAGGAGAAGCAGGGTGCAATGTGGCGGTCATCTTGTCACGATTATCACCACAAAAATTCCCCTCACAGAAAGTGGATGCTGAGCTCAAGGCTGCTCTTGCTGATCTGGAAAAGGAGAAGCAGGCTGCCATTTCCAGCTTGGACGACCAGGTGGAGAAGTTGGGTGAGGAGATCCTGACCCGCATCCTTCCCGAGGGCGTCAAGATCTAAGCAGCAGCAGTGATGTGCTGTACATGTGTATTGCACGTGTTGCTTGTTTTATTACCATAGCAGCAGTTGGTGGTTGTGGAAAAACATGAACATGGAGACAGCAACATGGAGAAATATTGTGCGTGTGTTTATGCAGCGAACATCGTTGGTATCAACATGCGCTCGTTTCTTGGTTGTTGGTACAGGTTGTTTTATGTGTGTGAGATTTCGTGTAAGGATGTCTGTGTATATCGTTGGTAGATGCAGCCATTCCTCTTGCCCATATCATGCATGACCCAACAGCATTCGCGGCGTCGCAAAATGCAATGTGCGAGATGTACTGCTGCGTGTTGCCTTTGACAAGCGACTGCCTGCACGGGTGGCACGAGGTGGGTTGACAAGTTTGTTGCCCTTGTTGGGGCCCCCGTGCCCATGCCGGGGCCGCAGCAACAGACGGTGCGCTGCGCCTGACGTGCTCTGCGTGTGCACCATGGCACCTGGCCCTCCTTGCGAGGGCGTGGTATAGTTGAAGTGAAAGTTGCGTGCCGCCAACGCAGCTGCACGAAGCCGACGACAGCACTTCATGACCGGCTTGAGCTCGTCGTGCTTGAGTGTGCATAGCACCTTGAGCTGTGTGAGAAAAATGACGTGTGATGTATGATCGTGCATATGATCGTGGTCTTGCACTCTCCTCATACCAAGACGTCGTCGGGCAGTTGGAGCAGTGGTGCAGCTTGGTTCAGGGATGCTCGACACATTTTGTAGTGTACACCGCCAGCTGGACCCACGACAGTGCTCATGGGTGTACATGTTGGAATTTTCATAGTCATGTTGCTGTTTGCAGGCTCGCTGGGTGCATTCGAAGCTGCTGCGATTGTTGTGGATGCAGCTTGTGACACTCGAGGTCTGACACCGTTTTTGTTGAATAATCGTTTTGCTTGGTGATATGAGTACAATAGGCCTGGCGCGATCATCATAGCACGTTTCGCTCGCGCAGATGACGTCTTTTTGATCGGTTTCCCCATCACGATGTATAGAAGATGAGGATTACGAGTGAGGAGGTTGTAGTATGGGTGCTTGGTGGTTCTGTGCGTTTGTTTGGTGACGTGTGTATGTGAGAACGCTTGTTCTTGTGTTTTTGTGTGAATTTCTGGAGCAAAGAAAAAGGGCGGAATGTTTTTTATCCCTGTCCACAAATACCTCGCTCAAGAACCATTCCCTCTCTTTGGCTGCAGCATGCAGGCAAGCATGCACCTTTCCATGCACCTCCCCGTGCACCCCCAGCAGTGGTGTGCACCGCGGTGTTTACCCCAGTCCATGCGTCCCAGGCTCACCACCACCCATGCAGCTGCTATGGATGCACCTACATCCTCATACACGTCAGAAAAGAATCCAGGTGTGCATTGGGAATCCAGGTTGCTCCAGTGTATGTGTGCTGCAATCGGACATGCCACATCATGTCAACCGTTCTTCCCTGCTCTCAATCAACTCCACAGCACCCTCTGATCAGCGCAAACGATATAATAGAAAGCGTGACACGAGTGGTAAGAAGGACAAGGCACAGCAGAAACGGTACAACATCAACAAACAGCTCTTTGCTGCCTCCAACAAGGACCGCATCGGCACCATCCTCGCACAGCAAGCATCTGTATTTGATGCGGACAACATTTCTGTGGCTATGCATTGCTTGGGGCACAGCAAAAGGTGTGGGGTGGTGGGCATGGGTGGTGCAATGAACGCAGATGCCAACGTTGTTGGTGCACACAGGCCAGAGGAAGCCACCATTGCAGAGGTTTTCAAGCTTGCAGAGGACAACTTGGATCAGCTTTTGCCACACCACCTGGCTGTGTGTGTATGGTATGTGGTTGTCGTGTGCACCAAGCAGCAGCACATGCTGTGACCATCAACAAAACCATCCTATGCAGGGCGATGGCACGTGTACGACGTCCCCAGCAGCCATTATTGAACAATGTTTTGTCACGATTAGAAAGTCAATTGCACGCATTGCATGCGCAACAGTTATGCAAGCTGCTGTGGGCATTGGGTACCATGCGTCATGATCCTGGACAACACTTTATGGATGCCACAGCAGAACAGTGTTTGCGACGCATCAACGACCTCCAACCACAGGGGATTACCAACATCATGTATGGTTATGGTCTTACATGGTCTTACATGCTTGTAGGTTGCATGAAGATGTGTTTTTGTGCATGCTTTACACTTGTGCACACCAAGCACTTGTGTCCCCCCCCCCTCACCCCCCCCCCCCACACAGGTGGTCCCTTGCACGCCTCCACTGTAAGCAACCCACTCTCGTGCAGGCCTTGTGTGACCAGGCAGCCTCCCAATGTGCCATTATGACCCCACAGGGGTTGGCCAATTTTGTGTGGGCACTGGCGACCATGCAGGAAAGGGCCCCCAAGGGGCTGTTGGTGGATATTGAGGCAGCAGCAGTGGCACAGATGCAGCAGAGCTCACCTCAGTCACTGGCTAATACACTGTGGGCATTGAGTTCATTGGATCATGAGCCTGTGGTGGGTGATGGGTGTAGTGGGTGGTGTGTTGTATGTGGTGGGTGGTGGATGGTGTGTAGTGGGTGGTATGTTGTGGTACATGGTGTGTTATGTATAGTGCAAGTGTCCTGCATACACATCTCAATGTAGTCACCTGTATACACGCCTCCCCACCTATACACACACCACACCTCTTACACATACACACCACTCCTCCTCCACCTCTACCCCCCCCCCCCCTCACATACACACCAGGCATTGCTAACAACACTCGCAGCAGCCCCTGATGCCTACCTGTTACACTGCATACCACGTGACACCCACCATGTGTTATTTGCATGTGCTCGTGCTGGGTTTTATGATGCAGTGTTGGTTGATTTTTGCCTCAAAGCTGCCCTTGATGCGTATGCTATCAACCCCCAGTGCATGTCCGTGGTGGATTTGGCAGGTGTGGGGGGGGGATGTGTTTTGTGTGAGTGTGTTTGATGTGTTGGTTGTTGAATATTGTGGTGTTGTTTGTTGACCACCAAACAGCATGTATAACCACCACCAAACAACAACTATTATTACCACCATACAGCAAAAACAACCACCCCCATACCTTCACATCCTCTCCCCACCCAGGCATTGTACACAGCTTGGGTAAGCTGGAAGCATGCCCCCCCCAACACGTATCTTCTCTCGCATCTGTCGTTGCTGCAACTGCACCTGAAATGAGAAGCAGGGCACTGGCAACAGTCGTGTGGGGTATGGCTCGCCTAAGTCATGCAGTGTCCTGGGATGATGATTTGGTATCCATGATGCTCAAGATGGCCAAAGTATGTGTTTGTTTGTGTTTGTATTATCCTTTTTGTGTGTGTGTGTGTTTGTATTTGTGTGTGTGTGTGTTTGTATTTGTGTGTGTGTGTTTGTATTTGTGTGTGTGTGTGTGTGTGTGTGTGTGTGTGTGTATGTGTGTTGGGGGGTATTGTGATGATGATGGGGTGGGTAGTTGCATGTACACAACATGGTGGTGTACAGCTCCCTCATTGCTATGGTACGATACACACATGACACAGACACCCAACACACCCACCCCACACCCACTTCACCCACCCACTCACCACACCTTGAAATTCTCTGGAAAGGTCCCCGGCAATGCACACCAAATCCCATCCGTGTCGAGCTCCAACGTCTTCCCCAGCTTGCATATCAGTGCATTTGCCTGTTGTATAATATTAGCCCCTGTATGTGTGACCACCCCCGCCATTTCCATGCTATACCAGCGGGCCCCCTTACGCATGACATAGCCGTAGAATGAGTTGAGGATGCATTTGTGTGCGAGTTGAAGGGAGTCGTAGAGGACCACCATGTCTGCTGCTTCTGCTATTTTTATTGGGTTGCCTGATGCCTGCGTGTGGTTTGTGTGCGGAGGGAGGGTATTGTGAGAGTATTGTGTGAGGGTGTGTGTATGTGAGGGTGTGTGTATGTGAGGGTGTGTGTATGTGAGGGTGTGTGTATGGTTAGGGTATTGTGATACATACACACACACACACACATACACACACACAAAAAAAACTAACACACCTTGGCAGCATCCAGCTTCCCCTTCCACTTTTTATTCAGCCCCTTGTATTCATATCGACGGTCACGAAAGGCCTGCACAGTACCCACATAAAAATCATTCTCATGCATACATATGCCAGCACTGCGGACCTCGGGCTCGGGGCGCTCGAGTATCTGCTTGTACACCTGTGTAACGTTAAAGTGGTTTGTGAGGTGACATGGGTGGTATGTGTGTGTGACATGGGTGGTATGTGTGATGAGCACTACAATGTTGTATTATGCAAACATACCCTATTTGTATTTGTACCCACCTACATCAATCACACCCACATCATACACACCCACATCATACACACCCACACCATACCCACCCACCCCCACACACACCCAAACGTACCTTTTGAGAGTATTTCTTTAGTCTATCCTTGAGCAGCTTTTGTCGCTCCTCATAACTCAACTCACCAAAGGCACGGGGTGTTCCACCAGGTTGAGCAGGGGGAAAGTGTTCACTCTCTAGTTGTGCTTTGATGCCTGCATACTCTGACCTTGTGGTTGCAAAGTGCTCACCCTGTGTGTGTGTGTCACCAAGTTTGATGGGTGGGATAATGGGTGTTATGAGGGTGTGGGTGTGTGTCATGAGGGTGTATGAAAAGAGGGTGTGTATGCGATAAGAGGGTGCGTGAAAAGAGGGTGTGTGAAAAGCGGGAGTGTGCGAAAAGAGGGTATGTGATATGTGCAGCATACATGATACACAAGTGCACATATGTACACATACACCTGTACCAACACCACATGCTCCATTTGCACATGGATGCATGCACCAAACCCCCCCCCTCCCCACACCACACCAACCACACACCTTCCAAATCCAATTCATGGTGCGCAAGCATGTCTTTCCCGGTTTATTAAAATCACACGCAGCACAATCCTCATCCGTCACAATAGCAGATGGCTGTAATCTATTGGTGAGGATGATGTTGGGGTACATTGCTGCTACATCAAGGTGGTATATCAAGGGGCACTCTTCCCTATTGGGTGTGTCACGCAGGGCCTCTAGCATCGTGCTGTTGTTTGGGGAGACGGGAGGAGAGTGTATGGTAGGGATGATAGGACAATGCTTGTTTCATGTAGCAAAACCCATGCGACTCACGTGCAACATAACACATGCAATACAACACATGCAACACACATGCAATACAACACATGCAACACACATGCAATACAACACATGCAGCACACAAGCAGCACAACACACGCAACACATGCTGCACAACACGCAACACATGCAGTACACGCACCAGATGGTATCCCGGACTTGTTGATAGTTGGTCACTTGGTCTATTGGGGTCTTGCACTCCACCTCTATAGCATACTTGAGCTCTTCGTCAAGTGCATCAATACGACCCTGTGTGTTGGTAAATACTTGGTCAACACACACTCGGTCAACAAACATACATGGTCCACAAACATACATGGTCAACAAAAGTACATGGTCAAACATACATGGGCAGCACACACTTGGTCAACACACACTCAATCAAGCAAACCGTCACGAGACCATGTACAATACAAGAAGATGTACATGGGACACAACCATGTATACATGCAGTGTTTCAATATATACATCAACCACAAACTACACACCCCAAAACAACCACTCCAAAACCGGCAGAAACACACACACACCACATCACCTGATATGTTTCTGGGCAGCACTTGAACCATGTTGGTATGTCTGACCGAAACACACCACTCTCCAGTGCCTCCACTTTGCCCCCAATGTATGTCTGACTGTCCAATAAGTGACCGTTGTAAAACACCTCTCCACCACCAGAGTGCTTGTTGGGGCACACGATGTTGGCCTGTGTGTTTGTGTGTATGTATTTCATGTGTGTGTATCTGTTTTATATATGTGTGTGTGCTAAAAATGGACACACATACACATCATGTGCACACATGTAGATCACAAAGACCCCCAACACATACTACACCCACCTAACATACTACACCCACCCCACATACAACACCCACCCCACATACAACACCCCCGCAACACATACACCCCCCCAACCCACCTGCTTGGCCTGCACCATGAGCAACATCTCACACAGTGTCCCCGACCCCTTGCGCAGCACCTCATCAGGCGGCATGGGGATAATGGTCGACAGGGAGAAAATAAAGGGGTGGATATAGGTGGTATACAGGTAGAATGTTGCAACGGCATCTGAGACAGAGTAACTCGCCATTGCCTGGGGTTGTTCTGCTGCCAGGCGCACCATATCCTCAGGGTCCACTTCCACAGGATCATACCCTAGCTTTGTCTTACATACCGCCTGTGTGTGTGTATGTGTGTGTGTGTGTGGGTGGGTGGGGGTGTGATGGGAGACTTGGTTTGCTGCATATGTACAGCATGATGCATGATGTATCAATTACAATTTCCACACACCACCACACATTGACAAGCAAAACCTCAACACAACCACACACAAAATCACATCAAACCCCACACAGGGGATCCTTGGGTTTGGACACCCCACACAGCCACCCACCACAACCACCCACCACAACCACCAAACACACCTTCAAACCCCTGCTCCCCTGAGGCAAGTAGGAATCCCTATTCACCCAATGCAAACAATCCATATGTACAGATGCGCGACTTATACACTCCCCACCACCCTGTTTACACTGAAAACCCAATTCCTCGAGCATATTCATGCCATGTTTGGCAGCACGTGTCTCTACAAAGGGCCAGTCAAAAAAGTCACCATTGTAGGTTACGTGAATGGCTGGTTTGATCTGTGTGAGATGTGGTGGGTGGATGGTGGGTGGGGGGGGGTTGGTGCACACCATGCGAGCATTACTCCTCACATCCTCACACAACCACAAACCTGCTACACAAACACACAGTTACAACAACACACACCTACAAACACAAACACACACACTTTAAAGAAACATCATCCATACCTCCCGCATGTGTTGGAAAAACTTTCTCAACACAGCCTCTTCATGAGGCTCATTAAACACCTCAAATGGCCCCTCAAACTCGGGTTTGGGTGTGTATTCAAAATCCGCAATATCCCCCCCCACCACCTCTCTATTACAAATTAAATACCCACGTTTATCCACCATGTAGGAGATCATAAACACCTGGTCATACTCGGCGTTGGGGAATTGCAGGGGGAGTTTGGTTGTTTCGATATCCCAAGCTACGATACGGGGTTCTGCACGTTGTAGGAGGTCTGCACGACGTGAAAACTCCACCTTGCCCAGCTATATATGTGGGTGTGGGGGTGATGTTGGGTTGCTGATGTATGTACACACACGCGCTTCTGTAAGTATACACATTCTTCTGTATGTACACAAGAGCACACATTCATTTGTATGTACACAAGCACACATTCATTTGTATGTACATTCACACACATTCTTCCGAATGTACACACACACATTCTTCCACATGTACACACAAATATTCACACACCTTGTTGCGCACAGTATACCAGTGCCCCGCACGCAGGTCCGTGTCAATGGCAATACGCACATGATAGGGTACATCATACTCCCTCATGTCCTCCACTGCTTCCAACACATCCTGTAGAAATTTCATGTACAACAGTCATATAGAACATTCATATAGAACATTCATATAGAACATTCATGTACAACAGTCATGTACAACATTCATGTAGGGTAAGTGATAGCGAGCATGAGAACAATGAGAATGAGAACAATGGGAACAATGGGAATGAGAACAATGGGAACAATGGGAATGAGAACAATGGGAACAATGAGAACAAGGATGGTACATTCAATACATCAGTATGAACACCAGTGCTGCGGAATACAGGGTAGCACAATAATAACAGTGACAATAACAACGATATTAAGAGGAATAGCAATAGTAATAATACCACCAGACAATCATGAACATCCACTGCATCCACACACCAACCATGACCACACAGCAACACACAGCAACACACACCTTGACACCCCGACCACCATTTCCACCATGCTGTTCCCCATACGCTGCTGTAGTGCCTGCTGTGGCCTTGTTACGACGCACCACTGGCATGAGCTCAGCCTTGACACTCATGAGGTCTTGTACATTGTGGAATACAACCTTGAGCAACCGACGCTTGAGGCCACTGAGGTGGTTTTTCTGTGGGTAAGGGTTGAAGGAGTGTATAGAGGAGGGAGTGCATATAGAAGCATATAGAAGTATATAGACAAGTATATAGACAAGTATATATAGAAGGGTGTATATATAGGGGTGTGTTTTGTGTATTAGGGGTGTTTTGGTGCATGAAGCAAGGTGCATTGTATGTATGCTGTGTGTATTACACAGATACAGATATGTACGCAGTGGTAAAGAGAAGTGTGCAGCGACAGTAGGAAAATACAATGTGTATGTACCATCCCACAACACATACACACCTCATCCACGCCCCCCCCCCAACACACACAATGCCCCATACCAAATCCAAATCCTCCATGGTGACATCAGCATCAGCATCTTTAATCATCCCCTCATATTTTCGCCTCAGGTAGGCCTCCACCTCGAGTTCCAGCCCCCCCCGGATCTGCAGGTAAAAGTAGGGGGCATATGGATAGGCCACCCGGAACATGCTCCCATCTTGACATATGAAATAGCAGTTGATGGCGGAGACTTGGCGATTGCTGTCCTTGTCTTTGATTGTGACCTGGAGGGATGATCAGGTGGTGTGTATGGGAGGGGTGGATGGGAGATTCGTATGCAAGGATTGTTGGGGATGTGCGATGTTGAGATGCAGGGAAGCACGACATGGAGGCAAGCTTTTCATGTTTTCTGTGTGTGCATGTCACTATAGCAGCACAGAATGCAAAACACACACCGGGCTGTAGTTGAGGAGCCAGCCGAGTTTCTCTTCTGCGCCATCATGCAACACATAGCCGAGCGTGTCATCCAAGGTGTCATAGTCCACTGTGTCGATCACCCTGCTAGGTCCAGCACCTGCGCTGCTGGTGTTGTTGTTGCCGCGTCCACCACGTCCACCGCGCCCACCACGTCCCCTGCCCCCGTAGCGGCCCCTGGTGGTGTGTATAGAACGTGATGCCATGATCGATGATACGTTTGTGCTTGGGTTGAGTGTTTTAGTAAATGTTGCTGACATGCTGTCTTCCTCATGTCTCATGTCAATCCTGTGCAATCTACACACTGTCCCTCTTGCTGCTCCAAAGTAGCCCATCAGCATCCAACCCCGGTCCCAACCCCGGGTCTGCATACACCATACACCTACCCTGGTGCACTATTGTCTCGAGGACCAAGGGATGAGATCCTGGACGTCCCACCATATTTGCCTCGAGTAGCTGGGTATTTTCCACGTCCACCAGCCATCTCGATTCAGTGTCGCAAACACAACCGCCCACTTGATGGCAATTGTGTTTGTACTCTAAGACATGATTGCAATGCGCAGTGCGAATGGATGGTGTTGAAACCAACAGTTGAACGCAAGATGCAAACTCGTATTCAAGATGGTGGCCCTCCTTGCGTATGTGTTACTATATCGGGATATATTGGTGGTGAAGAATCTATTATGGCCATGTATTTGGATTGTAATGCTGAATCAAGGATCCTTGAGCTCCGGAGCAAGTTGATGATGTGTTGCAGCTCATGTGACTGTTTTTCCTTTCAAGTCAAAGCAATCAATCATCAAGTCGAGCAGTATTAAAGCAGTGTATCTCATTGCAATGCTGCTGTGGTTTATACTATAGCCAGTTAGTACGCACTACACAGCAGACATGCCCACAAATGCTTTGCAGCGAGTGCTCTACCGTAAACTGTTGCAACGGTGCGTGTATTCGTAGGAACAGATCAAGTGAATACAATATCACAGCAATCATGGGTATTGATGCTGTGCTACGCACCCAACACTTTGTGCATCTGTTCCCCAGGGCACGCATTTTTGACGACTGCCCCGCCCTCAAGGTGCGATGGATGTACACGTATTGCATATATGAACAACAGATTTGTCGATTTGCACACACTCCTTGCACACCCACACCCACCCACAGCTCCTCATCAACACACGCACCCCAGCCCTTCCCTCTGGGCTAGCACGAGCAGTACAGCTGTTTTTATTAGATGAACGCCGTGATTTCTATGTGCCAAACACCACAGCAGCACCATCTGTGGTGGACACTGTGCGCACACTCTTTCGGCACCCGGTGCGTGGTTGGTTGTGGAAGGAATAGTATTGCAACAATACATACAACCACATCATCATGGGGGTACATGATCAGAAAATACACACATGCAAACACACCCAGCAGATACACACACATGAGCACTCCATTGACACATCATTGATCAACACATAATCAACAGCACACACACACACACATACACACCATTCACACAACACACACACACAGGAGGAGGGTTTAACAACAGACACTGCATTATGTGCAATGAGGTACCTCTCAGCACTAGTAGACCTCGGGTGCAGACATGGGCTCTTGGTGGACAGTGCAGGTGTGCATGTTACCTGTGTTGTGTACCATGTTACCTGTGTTGTGTACCATGTCATGTTCATGCAACCACCACAGCCCCCTCTCCTTTTTTAACAAACACCCACCCACATACACACCACCCATTCCTCTCACAGCAATCAGCACTACCAGCAGCAGCACCTCTGCCACCACCACGCACCAACATCAACACCCTCACCACCAACACCGCCCATCCCCGAGCACACCAGATACACCAGTTCCTGTGGTGTGTGTGGAGGCCACAGATATACTGCAGCCTGGAACTGTGTTGCTAGCCCACCCACTGCTGGGGGACCCTCGTTTCCAGAGAGGTGTGGTGTTGGTGTGTGCACATGATCACATGTTGGGGTCGTCAGGCGTGCTGTTGAACAAACCAACTGGGGAACACGTCAAGGTGTGTGTGGTGTGGTGTGGTGTGTGCGTGGTGAGATGATGATGGTCTTGTTGATGGTTGTCTTGTTGTCATTGGTTTTATTGTTATTGTTGTTGTCAGAAAGGTAGTCAACACACAACCCCCACCCACCCCCACACACATACCATATACACACCATATACATACCATATGCACGCCCCCACCCCCCAACTCCATGAAACAAACAAACACACAGGATTTGCTGACCACCACCCAGCAGCGTCCCTTTGCAGGGTTGCTTGATATTTTGTCAGACATGGAGGATGTCATCACTGCCTCTCATGATTACAAACATGCTGCAGTCACACAACTGCGACATCGTGTGCTGCATGATGATGACTTGCGAGGTAGTGTGGTTGCGTATGGTTGTATATTGTTATTGTTGTATGTGTATTGCTGTTGTGTGTGCTGTTGTTGTGTGTGTATTGTTTTTTAGGGAATAAGAGGGAGGTGCATGGTGGAGAAATGAGAGGGGGGGGAATGGAAGCATAACAATTGGTAGAAAATACATGTCAACCATGTGCAGGCACATCTTTTTCACGAAAAAGCACATACACTCCATCCACACCAACACCCACCACTCTTCCATACACACACAAAAATACACACAAATACACACCCACCCCCACACACCCACACACCCCCACACAGATGCTGATGTGTTGGATTCTCAAGACCACCAGGGCAACCACATGCTGGAGGTTGTGTTTAGGCACCCACAAGCAAGTGGCAATGAAACAGAAGAGCAACTAGTGCAACCATCCATGCAACATGTCACAGTCACAGTATGATGTGGGGCGTGCGAGTGATAGGATGTGTGAATGAGAGGATGTGTGAATGGGATGATGTGGGAGTGGAGTGCGCGGGGAGGATGTGTATGTGTATGCAATCATCTCTGTACACATACAAATCTTTGCATGGCAATGCAAGCACAACAACAAATCCACCCCCACCCCCACCCACCCCCACATCCCAAACCTCCATCGGCTCCAGGTATCCATACCAATGGGGAGTGAACACAACCCCACTGCTGACCCGACTGACATGTTGGACGCAGATGATTGGAGTGCCATACGTGCCTACTTCACAGCCGCAGCATCATCAGATGACTCTGAGGATGACACCAGCGATGCTGATGCTGCTGGGGAGGAGGAAGATGTTGGTGCCATAGTGGGTATTGGTGCTGTGGGTATTGAGTCAGTGGGGATTGACTCTTCTGTGGGGATTGACTCTTCTGTGCTGGGTATTGACTCTGAGTATGCTGCACAGATGGCTGGGCAGGAGGACTCGGATGGAGATGATGATGTGGCCGCGATTGGGGTGGGGGTGGGGTTGGAGCCTGCTCGTGGGGGTGGGGATGTGGTGCCCAGTGCTGGTCGTGAAGTGGGAGGTATGGGTGGACATGGAATGATGATGTCGAGTGGGTGGGGGTGGGTGGGGGTGGGGGTGGGTGGGTAGATGATGAGGGGCATTGGTTTTGTGATTTGAATGGGGTTGTATGTAAAACAAGGGTGTTGGTTGATAAATACACCCTTGTATCATTACCATCATCATCATCATCATTTTTATTATCATAACACCACGTTTATTATCATTACCATATTTATCATCATCAACAACAAGAACAACATTATCAACAACAACACAGAGGGTGTCCCACAAGAGCAACAAACAGACATGCTAATCCAAGAAGACACACCCACACGCATAATGGGTGGAGGGCGACGAAGACGTGGTGCATTGCGTGACATGACCGTAACACAAGCAGCACGACGTCGATGGCAGCAGCTCACACAAGCACAAGGGGCGGGCATGCAGGGGGGTGGTGTGCACGCATACGGGGACCATGTGGAACAAGGGACACATGACAATACCCCCGATGGCCCCCTGTGGCACTCGAGCGGCTCTACTACCCACACCACCGCACCCCCAACAGGCCCCTCTATCACAGCAGACCCCCTTGTCTCAGCAGACACACCACACACTGATGACACATTACCAAAAAACACACCATGTCAGCATAACACCAGAGGAAGTGACACAAGCACAACAATAGCAACACATACATCTCCCGCATCACACCACAACACCCCTGGTGGGCCAAACACCACCACCACCACCACCCACGTGGGCAGCAACAACAGTCGTGGTGGTCAATCATTCCGCGGTCATGGTCAACCGCATCATGAACACTCGGTCAACCCTCGAGAAGCTGCGTATGCAGCTACCATGTTGCACTCCCTGGGGCCTGCTCGGTCGGTGGCTGAACAGGGTGCTGACTCAGCATTGGGGTTGCAGCGACTGCAGGCACTCAAACTGTTGGGTATACTGGTGGAGCAAGCACAACAAAAACGTCCACGGTTATCGTTTGGGGGGGCGTTGAAAAAGGTATGTTGTTGATGGTGATGGAGAAAGGGGGGGGGGGTAGATGTTGTGGTAGGTGGTGTGGTAGATGTTGTGGTAGGTGGTGTGGTAGATGTTGTGGTAGGTGGTGTGGTAGTATTTGCACATGTACTTGCGAGTCTATTTGTATGCATGTATGTGAATGCATGTATGTGAATGCATGTATGTGAATGCATATGCAACCAAGTCTACCCCCAGTAATACACCTACTCTCCATATCCACAAACACCCCCCCACATACACACCCCACAACACCCCACACACATCACACATCACCATGCAGGTGCTGCATGACCTACACATCCAGCTACGTCAAGGCGCCTCCCTCGCCTCCCTCATTCACGCCATCGGTGGTCAACGATTGTGGACGGGGGGACCCATGCAAGGGTTGACCATGCTGCATACACACCCACATGTTGCAGGGTCCCTCTTGGTGCTGCCTGCGGGGGAAAGGGGGGGCCCTGCTGTGTACTCGGTGGAGGACCCTGTGCATGTGGAGTATGTAGTGCAGTGTGCAGTGTGTGCAGTGTGTTTTGTGTTTGTGCTGTGTGTAGTGTGAAGTGTCCCAACACATACACATATCCCCCCCACACAAACACAGGGACCTCTTGTCTGCCCACCGCCCACCCTCAAACACCACCCCATCGTCCCCCGTGCTGCGCGTGTTGCGTGGGACTGCTACGTGGGCAGCAGAGCAGCTGCAGGAGGAGGTGCATGCAGGGGCTTGGATACCTGTTGCAACTGATGCACAGTCGTTGGGGTTGGTTGGGCATGAGGCGACTGTTGGGCATGAGACCAGTGGACATCATAGCAATGCACACCATAATGAGGCCAGTGCATACCATAGCAATGCAAAGCATACTACGGATAGCAGTGCACACCATAAGGAGACCAGTACACATTCAACTGATAGCAGTGCACATCATGCTACCAATCCCAGTGCAGATCATACTGATAGTCATGTATATTTAGGTGAAGGAGCAGTGGGGGATCATAGTCAAGGCACCACCAAAGGGTGTGCTCCCTTGGAGACACACCTGGAGACACAGGGGATGCACCAGGGATGTACATGGGCATCATTGCTACATGGGTTGGGTGGGACGTATGCAGCCATGCCAAGAATTACACCTCGCATGCTTGAGGAGTTGGGGGGCATTGACGTGCGTGTGCATGTGCCACTGGAGCGAAAATGAAGAGGGGGAATGAGCGAAAATGAAGAGGGGAAGGAAGCGAAAATGGAGAGGGGAAGGAGAAGAGGAGCATTTTATGTATCTGTTGATTTGTTGTCACATGACGTCACATTGACATTGACCATTTTGTGTGATGGCAACCGTACCTGCATGCAAACCCCATCAATCATCCAATGCTTACAAAGTACAGAGCTTGTGTGAGTACAAAACATGGGGCAATTAGAATAGCAATGGCAGCAATTACATATTGGTACATTCATCAATAAGTGGAAAACAGGGAAAAACACATGCAGAGGAAAAACACAAAGATACACACACGTATTTTCTTGTTCTGTTTCCCTTTTACAAGCCTCACCACATGTTGGCAAAGCTGTTGCCACCAAGTGCATGCTGCTGCTGCTGCACTTGTTGTTGTTGTTGTTGTTGAAGCCGACCCTGTATAATCTGCTGCTGAGGCTGCTGAAAAGAAGCAGCTGCCTGAGAAGATGCACCTGCCTGGGGAAAAGAAGCTGCTCCTTGAGAAGATGCATACTGCGCCATACCCTGAGGGTCGATCCCATACATGTGCTGTTGACCATGTTGTTGACCGTGTTGACCAAACATGGCAGTGTTGACTGGTTGACCACCAAACTGTTGACCATATGCTAGTTGTAGTTGTTGTTGTTGGGTGTACGTGCCTGTGAGTAAAGGAGAGGGTGTGTAATCATGACTAGTGTCATTGCTGCTGTAACAAAAGCACCACAAACACACACACACACACACACACACACCTGTATACGGTTGCATCACCATACCCTGCTGCTGTTGCTGCTGCTGCGTCCCCCCAGCATACATACCACTCGCTCCAACTGGCACCCCACCTGAAAAGGGCACCCCACCAGAAAAGGCCCCTGACGAAAAGGCCCCTGACGATGCCACTCCAATGGGCATACCACCCCCAGTAGGAGCATGAGGCCCCACTTGCCCATTGAGGGGCGCCAATTGCCCATTGAGGGGCCCTCCGTGTCCTGCCATACCCACACCTGCTGTTGCTGAGGTACCCACAATACCTGCTGCTGCTGCTGTGTTGCTCCCACCCCCCATGTACATGCCCATAGGCTGCATGGTGCCCGCATTCGACATCATCCCGGATGACATCATCTCGGATTGATGCTCATATGGTTGCACGGATTGATGGTCGTAGGGTTGTATATCAAGTGGGTCATCATCGAAAACGTGTTTGAGACTGAGTTCATCCCCCATGTCCCCCTCCTCCCCTTGTTTTTCATCTGCTGCATGCTTGTGTGGGTTCATGGGCTCTACTATAACACCAACAGTGTTGGTGTTGCTGGGGATAGACATGGGTGTGTGTGTGGGGTGTTGTGTACCTGCAGGGTATTGTGTGTCTTGGTCAACAGCATCATCAGCATCATCCTGTGTGTATGTATGTATATCTCAATGTGGACGTATAATGCGTACATATGTCTATGTGTATATGTTAATGTATGTGTATGGGTGCATTGTGTGTGGAATGGTGAATGCAAGGTTGACCACATGCTTCACTGTGTGCGCCACACATCACACAAGTCATAGTACATCACAACAACCAGCATGCATTATGTGTATGTACACACAACAACCTGCGTGCCCCCATACAACAACAACATCAACGACACAATCGCATGCACGTATGCACCACACCTGTATGATGGTGGGTGAGCATGGTGGTGTGGGTGACACTGGTCGGAGGTGTGGTGTGTATTGATACCACTGCTGCCTGGGGCGTGCAATACTTGTAGCACCAATACTTGCAGCACATGCATCATCTTGTGCTACGACTGCTGGTGTTGGGTGCTGTTGTTGTTTTCCTTGCTCTTCTTTATGTTGTTGTACAGCAGCTGACGTCACATGCACAACAACACCATCAGCACCAGCACCAGCACCATCAGCAGCAGCACCATCAGCAGCAGCATTGTGTGGGGCATCATGCGTTACACCATTCTTAGGGGCAGATGATGGTTGTGTGAGGGACTTGCTGCGTTGACGCAATATCTGTGCAGGATGATGGTGGTATGTACATGATGAGGGTGGTTGGTGCAGGATGCTGTCGTCAGCATACAAACCCCCAAACTATGCTGCCCTCACAACAACAATACCTGCTGACACAAGGCATGCTCCACTGTTGCAATGTACTGTACATCAAGATGGTTTTCCTCTACCAACAGACGTGCTGCATTTGTGATATCCCGGCTGGTGTTGAGCACATCCCATTCTATGCAGTCACAGAGCACTTGGTCATGCACAACCACCTGCAACCTGTGCAGGTTGCAGATGTGTACAAGATGTGCAGGTACACACGGTACCAAGCACACACCAGAAAAATCCATACTTGATGGCTTGCACGCGCTGTGTTGCTGTGTCACTCTGTCGTGCATGATCAAGCTGTCCCTGCATCGCCTGCACCAATGCTTGTGTTCGGTCAGGTGTTGCCTCAATACATGCATCAAAACACAATTGATTGGCTAGATGCTCTAGGGTGCTTGTTTGGGTAGCAAGGCTCAAGCAAAAGGTATCTCGCACATGGGCACCATCATTAAAGGTCAATCCGAGTCGTATTGGCACCAGTTGCTCGGGGAATGCATTTTCCCCATCCTGCACAATGCCTATGCCCATGTTGAATCGGCTGTTGCACGTGGAATGATCGACTAGGTCGAGTTTTCGTATGTTTGTATATTTGCTGAATTCACCAACTTGAACATCAGAAACAAGATCTGAGGCCACATCTTGTACCACAGTAGACTCTTGACATCAGGCCTTTCATCAACCAATCGATCACACGCCCTTCGCCCAAACATTTGATCATCCCCCATCAACACCACCTTCAAAACAGAAACCAGATGGCTCAAACCGTTGAAGAGGCAAGCACACCTGGAGCAACAACAACCAACGGCGATGCATCAACTCCACCAAGCAAAACACCAGCAACACCAGCATCCCCTGGCGACAAGGCGTCCTTGCTCACATTGCCTCTTGCACGTGTCAAGCGTATGATCAAGGAAGAGGACGACATTTCCACCACATCTGCAGAGGCGGATTTCGTAGTGGCGCGTGCTACAGAACTATTTATCGACGGATTGGCCAGTCGCACCCTCAAGCACGTGCAGGGCAGCAAGGGCGTCACCTACACGAGCGTGGCACGAGCAGTGGGGGATTGGGCACCATGCGACTTTTTGCAAGGTGTGTTTTATGTTGCTGAGGGGACCATGCATGCCAGAATTATGTTCCATGAACAAACAACAACCCACATACACAGATATTGTACCAATGAAGATGACTGTTGAACAGCTGCGTGCAGCCATGCAGGTGAAAAAGGGGACACGATAATCGATAGCAGTATGCTGTACTTGTCTATTACACATGACTGACCAATGAAGGACGTCACTGAAACAAATCAATTGTCAACAAAAACACACATGCTGCGTGTGCTTCCATCATTGTGGCTTGAATCCATACTTTTTGCGCTCGTAAAACAAATCCGTCTTGGCAGACCCCAAGTTGACTATTTTCGGACACCCATCCCTCTGTGTGTGATAGTGAGTTTGTAAAAAGGTATTGATGCAACCTGGGGTACACATACACGGTTTGCAGTACGACATACATCTTTTTCCAGCTGTGTGCACTCTTTGCAATAGTACGCATCTGACACACCCACGCCACCGCAGATGACGCAGCGCCCCTGATATGATCCATAGTTGCACTCATCACACACACGTACGAGCGTTGCAGGGCGTACGTGGGAATCACAAATGACACACTTGCCATCACCTGTGAGGATGTGTGGGTGTGATGGGTGGCGCATACACAGCATGGGTGCTTGCATGCACAACATACATCGCTCGCACAAGCGTCCAATTGCTGTGTAGGTGTTGGAGGGAAAGAGGTGTGTTTGTGGTACTGGGGCACAAAGTAGTTTATGCATCCACATACCAATGCCAGGTTGCTTCCTGCACATGACCAGGTCTGGATGATGCCTTGCCATAGAATATCAGCGTTGGCTGGCAGCGTACGTTTACCAAGCACAAAGCACCAAGGAACAGTTGATTGGTTGCAAATGTTCTAGAGATGTTCTCGAGCGTGGCCTTATTCAAGCGGCAAGTAATCTCAATGTTGTTGTTGTTCTGAATGTGACGGTGTGCACAATGCCTTTTTTTGTGCATACACTGCAAAAAAACTGCTTATTTTGTGCTGTTTCTTGTTGCGTGTTTTCTCAGCCAGTCCACTGCACCACTGCAGCATTGCAACGCCAGTGATCAGCCAGTGTGTAGCACGCGAGGTCGACTGACTTTATTGCCCAACCACATCCCATTGCGTCTTGCCAATACGACGTGCATTTATGAAGCTCAGCACCACCTCAAATGCACTGTTGGCCGGTAGGACCTCGTGGTCGCGTTTGTTGAATCTAGAAGGATGCACAGCCACTCGTATCGTAGGCGCTCGATACTCCACAACAACCGTTGTCCACGCCCGACGTGGCCTGTCAGAGCTTGTGCGCCTCAAACGCGGGTACGTTGCCATACTATGTACTGGTACACACGGGGTTGTGTGCTGCGGGGGGGATGATGTATCACACAAGCAGCACACCCAAGCAGCACACCCAACCGCATCGATCTTCCCCCGCCACCACCACCACAGCACTGCAGACAACAGCAAGCGTCAGCGACTCAAGTACAAGCGGTTTGAGGTGACCCCACGCAGTCCAGTACCAGCAACCATCCCCAAACCCAACTATGTAGGTTCCACACGCCTGCCTGATTGGATAGAGGAGCCACAAGTGCATGACAGTGAGGGTATTGAGCGTATGCGAGCGGCAGGCAAGTTGGCAGCAGAAGTGTTGGAGTATGCAGGCACCCTTATCAAGGTGTGAGTAGGTGGATTGTAGCAGTAGCAGCAGTAGCATGCACACACACTAGTGTCGTTGTTCAGTTGATGTGTGTGACGCCCTGATGTGAGTGATGCCCTGATGTGAGTGATGTCATACCATACATTATTACCTATGCTGTCTTGGTAGCACTCATTGTTGTTGTAATTGTTGTTGTTGTTGACACATACAATATACAAATATCATGATTACGACACACAGGCGGGTGTCACGACTGATGAGGTTGATAAAAAAGTGCATGCAATGATAATTGAGAATGGTGCATACCCGTCTCCTCTTGGTTATGGTATGGGTGTGAGTATGTGCATGCATATACATAGCTATCATGTGCATCAACGTCATCACGTGCATCATTAACATCATCACGTGCATCATCTCATACATCATCATCATCTCATCATCACGCGCATCATCATCATCTTGTGTTCCCCAACACAGGAACCTACCCCAAGTCTGTGTGCACCAGTGTGAATGAATGCATCTGTCATGGTATCCCTGATACCCGACCACTGCAGGATGGTGATATCGTCAATGTTGATGTCACTGTCTACCTCAATGTATGGTGTGGGTTTCGGGTGTATTGGTTTATGTTAAGACAGTAGGGGATGTGTGCATGGGGCACATGTGCATGTTTTCGCATTTGACAAGGGCATGTGTACAAAACACATGTACATGTACACACAACCATCCCAACCACATGGCAACAGCAACACATATGCACTCGTAAAACCCACGTACATGCACACCACCATCACACAGGGGCATCATGGAGACACCTCAAGAATGTTTTATGTGGGCAAGGTGAGCCCCGCAGCACAAAAGTTGTGTGAAGTCACAAAGCAGGCCTTGCATGCTGCTATTGCAGAGTGCAAACCTGGCATGCCACTCAAGCGCATCGGGGAGGTGATTCAGGTGTGGGGGAGGTTGGTGGGGGTGGTTGGTGGGGGTGGGTGTTTACAGGGGTTTTGGCAGAGGGAATAGTGTGCTTTTTTTTACAATATCATATTGAATATCGTATTGGAAAACACACATTTCGTGACAAAATGCATGACACCAACACCCCAACCACAACATACAGGGCATTGCAGACAAGGAGGGGTATCAGGTGGTGCGTGATTTCATTGGCCATGGTGTTGGTAGGGTATTCCATAGCTACCCGAATGTCTACCATTTCCGAAATAATGAGCCCGGGGTGTTGGTGCCCAACATGACGTTTACCATTGAGCCCATGCTGGTGGATGGCAACATGCGGTGGAACATGTGGCCTGATGACTGGACAGTGGTGACCAGTGATGGGAGCCTTTCTGCACAGTATGAGCACACACTGCTGATAACAGATGATGGTGTGGAGATTCTTACAAAACTCGACTAGGTGGGCGGTTGATACGCTGATGTGAATATATGTAAGTTTTTCTCTAATTCAGTTCAATTCAGTTTCTGCCTAGCACGAGTGCTGGTCAACAGAATTATTGTGCGTCTGAACAATATCAAAAATGGCTGATGATCAAGCAGATCTCGCTGAAGGGCAAGCAACCCCGCCACTCGGTTCTGCACCACCGAGTGAAGGTGAAACCGCAGTACGTTTTTACCAGACACAAGCAACACTCTTGCTCGCAATCCATCACCCCATCCCATCCATCACCCCATCCCATCCATCAGCCCACCCAATCCATCAACCAGGAGCGTGTAAGCTTCCTGAGCCTCGCCCAAGACCCCAAGCTCGCAGAAGCAGCCCGTGCTGAGGTCCACCGCCAGCAATCCAACGAGCACCTCGACCACGACGCCGGCCACCTCCCAGACCACCATCTCGACGTGCCCCCCCCTGACAGCACCACCGTCTTGCAAGGCCTCCACAGCCTCATTCTCTCTGAATACCACCTCAACAAGTCCCTCGCAGACGGTCTTGGTGTCCGTTTGGAAGCGTCCAAAACTTCCATTGAGAAGCTTCTAGCGCTCCTGCAGGCAGTCACCACTGCAGAGAGCGCCTATGCCCAGGCCATGTCCAAAGCAGCACTGGTGGACGTGCGCAGTGCCGACGATGGCGAGGGCCTGCAGAGTGCAGTGGGTGGGTTTGGCCACCTGTTAGGACTCATTGGGCAGGCACACACACAAGTATATGAGGGGCTCTCAGAGGCCACCAAGTCTGTGCAGGCGTCTGTGGGTGCGCTGCGTAGTAGTTGCAATGCCATTCAATCGTCACATGCTAGTGCGGCACGTGGGGTGGAGGAGGCACAGGGGCGTATAAGACAGGCAAAGCAGGCACACAGTGATGCTGTCAAGTATGTTTTTTTGGGGAGGGGTTGTGGGTTGGTACATGTGTGGGTTGTTTGTTTTGTGTGGGTTGTTTTTTTGTGTTTTTTTGTGTGTGTTTGGTGTGTGTGGAGAGACTGTTGAGGTCCACATATCCACAAGAAACACATGTCCACATAAAAAAACCACCCTCTCCTACACCCCACCCACCACACGCAGCGGCATCAGCGCCACCAATCGTGCAGTAGCAGCAGCCCACCTGCCCATGCCCGCCCAGCGCCTCAGCAAGGCCCTTGAACGCTTTGCCACCAATGTGGGGGCCATCAGTGGGGCTGCTGACCCATGGGCATGTGAAGCTGCCTTGGTAGATGCCTATGCTGCTCTGGGATCTGCGTGTGAGGCACAGCGGGTGGTGCTGCTGGAAAATGTTGCTCGATTGAAAAATGTAGAGGTGCAGCGGGTTGCGTTGATAAAGACAGGGCTGAACAGTTTTTTGGGGCAGTATAAGTATGTTGGAATGGGATGGAGACTTGGTGGATGGGATGGAAGCAATGTGTTGGTTGCCGCAGTGTGAGTTGCTTATTTGTTTGTCTGTAGGAGAGCATGGTTGAAACACATACTTTACACACACAACACACATACAAAACACAGAGACGTGTTGCTGACGATGATGGGTGAAGTGGGCAAAATGGGATCCCTCGCCTCTGCCATTGATGTCCATGCAGAGATGGCCTCCATCGAAAACGCCATGCAGCACACGCAACAGGCAGGACAAGCCTTTGCAGCCAAGCGCCACGAGGCTGTGGAGGCAGCACAGCAAGAGTTGTTGTGTTCACCAGAGATTATAAAGCAGGGTGGCCTTGCTCGATCCACCATCAATGGGGAATGGGAAGAGTGCCATTGCGTTTTGACAAAGGCGGGACGATTGCACTGGTTTGCAGATGCCAGCAGTGTAGGAAAAGAGGGTGGGCACGCAGTGTTGTCACGGTGTCAATTTGAAGAGGGGGATGCACCTGCGTTTTATCTCATGGAGTCGGGGCTGCCCATAGCCAAGACGTTGGCAGTGCTTGGTGGGGCACCCAAGCAGCGCCGCTTGGGATTCAAGGCTGCAAGCGTGGAGGAGTGCTGCGAGTGGGCTATTGCACTGCGGGAAGTCATTGGTGGTGGTGGTGGTGGTGGTAGTTGATTGTATGTATATATTTCCACATCTTTTGACACCGTATATATCGTGATCTCGCGGCAACATAGTTTGCATCATCAATAATGGCTGCAGCGGTGGATACAGCGCCCATTCTGGGGAGTGCAACGTTGTCACACGCAACAAGACACCCAAAAACAACACACGATCCAGAGCCCAAGCCTGCAAAACAGGACAAGAAGCTGTCTGCATATGTGACAGTGCCAAGTAGATTGTCATTGGGAGGGAAAACTGAGTATGATGAGGCATTCCTGCCTTTTGTTCGCAGCGATGCATATGGTGACCTAGGATGTGGGACGCTCAACCGATGGGAACAAGCAAGGTGTGAAGCATACAACAGGGGGAGCATGGACAGGCAGCGATACCCATCACCCATTACATCCCCCCATCATAACAGGCTTGCTGTACTCACAGTCCTGGTGCTGCCCATCAAGCTCATCATGTTTTTCCTCATCGTCTTTTCCTTTTATCTCTACTGCAAACTCTCCCTATTGCTCCCGCCTCGACTGCGCCGCCGCTGCATACGACCAGCAGGCAAGCTTGCTGCACGATCAGCCATGTTTTCCCTGGGCTTTTTGCGAGTGACATGGATCAAAAGTCAAGATGGGCCCGACCCACCATATGCAGCCATTGTGGGCAACCACTCATCCCCAGTCGACATATTTCTCTGCATGTCGCACTACTTTCCATCATTCCTAAGTAAAACAGCCGTTGCCAACTACCCCATGATCGGGCCCATTGCGCAGTGTATGGATTGTGTGTTTGTAGACATCACATCCAAGGCGGAGAAGGATCAGGGAATGGGCATGTCTACATTTGTCAAGCAGCGCATCGAGAGTGTGTTGCAGCCTGGGAGTGATTTGCTTCCCATGTGTGTCTTTCCAGAGGGTACCACCAGGTGTGTGTGGGGGGGGGTTGGGAGGATCAGAACCCCTTCATGCTTGACAATGCACAGATATTCATTCATTGTGTACATGCAGTAATCCATACATTCATTGTGTACACACACATGCATACACTCACTAATACACACACATATACATGCAATCATTGTACACTACACACACAGTAATGGCAAGTACCTCATGCCCTTCAAGGCTGGTGCATTTCTGGCAGGACTACCTCTCAAACCCATCATCATCCACTATGCAACGGTGTGTGTCAGGGTGATGCATGTGCTTACTTGGTGTGCACAGTATGTGTGTATGCACAGTATGTGTGTATGGACATAGCTATTTGTATGCACATACCTGTGTGTATGCACATAGATGTTTGTATTGGTGTCAGTAGCGCACTCGCAATGCTACTGTGCACCTACACACCACACACCACACCACTCGATACGACACCACACACCATTATGTATCTCCTACACCATACTATCTACAACATAGTAATAACACACACCCCAGCACACCACAACACGCACACACACAGCATCATGTATCCCCTACCTATGACTCCCTCGACCTCATGCGTCTACTATTCCTTGTATTAGCCAATCCCACCCATGCTGTGACCGTACAAGAATTGCCTGTGTACACACCTTCACCAGAGGAGCAAGAGAACCCTCGGCTGTTTGCTGAAAATGTGCGACAATACATGGTATGGTGTGTATGGTTGTTTGGTGTGTATGGTATGTATTGTGTATTGTGTGTGGTGTGTGGTGTACGTTGATATGGCCGTGTGAGTCATACACGAGTGTTGTTGTGTACGAGTGTTGTTGTGTACGAGTACGAGCAAATCATGCTTTACAAACCAACCACCATCACTCATCGTCACTCATATCACCACAACACACACAGTTGAGGCACAGCAATCTCCAACCATGTACATCTTCACTCAAAGAACAACTTGAGTACATGGCTCTCCTAAAAGAAAAGGCCAAAGCAAGAAAATATGAGTGAAACGTGTACACCAGAGAAATATATATGAAATCATTTCACAAGTAATGGCAATGCAATGTGTGCGCTCTGCTACATGAGTATGATGATTGTGATGCAGATATGATACACTGAACAATTGTGACGTACACATGCACACATGCATGTTGTTGCGTACGTGAACAATGGTACCTGTGGGTGGGCACCCATGTGATGTGTTTTTCATCGTCATGACGTTGTTATTGCACATGTGTGTTGCAGATGTATGCACACTTGTATGTATTTCATTTTTACAACTGTCACCACAAAGTACATATGCCTATTTTCGTAAACCTATGCTGTACGTGTGATGTGCACACCGTGGGTATTACTGCATGCACTAAACACCACCTTCCCAGGTGTGTGTATGATATACTGAAGGTGTTTGTAAGAGAGCAAACAATGTACACACGTTCCTCTACGTGTACTTGTACTACTTGTGTACGTGATGGCTGACAAGGAATAGTATGCAGACCAATTCAGCAGAAATGAAAACTCAATCAACAATCAATCAACACAGCAATCAACACGGCAATCACGCACAATTATCACACATGCATCCCCCCCCCCCTCTCATGCACTCCCCGCTGTAGCATGCCCCACCCCCACCCCCCGCCACACCACCCCCGCCTGCTTTTCCAATATCGACCACAGCCGTTCCTGCTTTTCCACATCCAAGCTCACCCCACTGCTGCTGCGCTGCTGCTGGTATACAAAGTACTTGCCACTGATACCATCAAGGGAGGGATGTGTGGCTAGGTGGTATTCATCATTGGCATCCGCGACATCGATGCCACAGGGTCCCCAGCCTGCATACAACACTGTGTGCATGGGGTTTAGCAATGCAACAGATGTACAGAGTGGTGATGTACAATGGGGATGAGGGGAATGTGATATACAATGGAGGGTTTCATGGCAACACATTCACACCCTCAACGTACTTTTGGTGTTGACAGTACCGGGGTCCAAGCAATTGGCAGTCACAGAGGACCCCCCCTCCTCAAGACGCCGTGCCAGTGCGTACGTAAACATCTGCATGGCAATCTTGCTTTGTGAATACGCAGCATGTGCACTGTACCCACCATGTTCTTGATGGAGGTTGTCCAGGTCAATGGAGGATGCTGCACTGATGGAGGCTACATTGACTATGCGTGCATGGATGTTGTTGACCAGCAGGTTGGTGAGGAGGAATTGGGAGATGACGTTGACTTGCCAGGTGAGCTCAAACCCGTCTTCTGTTTGTTGCTTTGACTGGCTGAACACACCTGGGGTAGGTATGGTGCATGAATTGTGTGGCATGTGGTGCATGTGGCATATGGTGTGGCATGATATGGTGTACACCTATCACACCTGCGTTGTTGATGAGCACGTCTATGTGAGGGTGATCGCGCTTGACCTGTTCTGCAAAGTCTCGTACTTGGCTCAGTGATGCAAAGTCTGCACAGTAGGTGTGCACATCCTTGTTGATCTCTTGTTTGGTTGCTTCCAGACGATCTAGTGCACGACCATGAATAATCACCCTGTACCCGTTGGCAGCCAGCAACTTGGCTGTGTGCCTACCAATCCCATCTGTTGCACCAGTGATCAGAGCTGTTTTCATACGTTTACTTGACGGTTGAGGCTGTGTAATTAATGCAGAAGTTGTGAAGAAGACGAGTTAGTAAACGTTCTTGTGGTTTTTCACATCAGTGCTATGATTAATGTCTTATATAGACATCGTACGTAAATTTTTGTACCCATCATACCCGTAGGCTTACCCAAAGCATCCTTGTCATCAAGATGCTAGCAATTGCGACACCACCCCCTACTGCCCTCTGCTGCGCAACAACAGCAACAACAAGAACATCACATACAGCGCTTGTGCAAGCAGCATACACCGTCTTTAGACAACGTCACGAATTGTCCACAGAGACCCTTCTTCTGGACCTCTACACAACCAATCCCACCTCCACCCTTGCTGCACTCCCTGACAAAACACTGCGCACCCACATCCGTGCTGCTGCGAGCTCCGACCGCCAAGGTGTTGTTATGCTGTTGCTCACCAAGGCCCACACCGTGTATCCCGACAAGCCCCGTGTGCTGCAAGCACACTATGGGGCCGCCCTGGCCATCGCTGCAGCTAGCCGCTGTGTGCGCACCATTGCGTGGCTCCTTGCCCCACCGCAACGCGCATGGCTGGATGACAGCATGCTACACAATGCCACGCTCTCTGCAGTCAGTGCGTGTATAGACTCATTGCATTGTAGCAGCAACATCTTTGCATGTTGTGTACATGTGCTCGAGATGCTAATGGCAGAGTGTGGGGGGACGATAGACAGGGATGAGCTGGCACGTGGACTGCAGCGCCGTGGTGGGAAAGAAAAGGCATGCGCATCGGCTGCAAGACGGTATGGTGTTGGTGTGTTTATGGGTGTTTTTTGTGCTGAGAGATGCTGTGCTTCGTCATTGTATGTTTTCTGTGTCATGATCTTGTGCTGTTTGATTCACAGTAAATATAGTGCACATGCACACAGTAGTGCACATTGCATACTCACAGTCTCCCCACCACCACCACAACAGGAAGCAATTGCACATTACAACACAAGGCACTCCATGGTCACCAACACTGCATCCCCATTACCCACCCCGCTTTCATCACGCAGCACGGGCACTATTGTGTGCAACCACAGCACGCAGCGTGGCTGAGTCAGACACACTACCCAGGCTGCCTCCTGAGGTCATGCTGTGCGTGCTGAGACATGCTGCGAGCCCAATGCATGTGTGGTTGACTGCAAGTACACAATAAGGGGAGAGAGGGAACATGTGGGGTGCACTAGTATTGTGTGTGTGTGATTTTGTTGTGATGTGCGTGTTTTTTCGTTTATGTGTGTCTTTTTTCGTTTAAATTTGCGCATAGCTGTGTGGTGGAGCGTATGTACTGTCTGCGTGTAGGTAGAGAATGGCATTTTATACTGCTCATACTGCTATTTTGCGAGCTTGCATGTTTTGTTGCATACATTGTTGCAACACACAAGTTACACACCCCTGTTGTCACATGCAAATCGCTTCTAATGAAACACGCTCTTGTACAAAATGGTGAAATATACAAACGCACAGAAAAACAACATACACAACAACATCTCAACACTCAACAAAAAGCAACACATCTCTCAAAGTCTCTCACATTTGGAACCTCTCACAAGGCAGAAGATTGCCCGGAAAAAAAACAGACACACACACAAAAAGGCACATCCTCACACAGCTTATCGCAGCTGCTGTTGGCGCACAGCCTCTGCTACCAGTGGATCATTGTTTTCTGTGCCTGGTGGGTTCACAGACACCCCCCATTGAGGTCCCGGTCGTGTTCCCATGCCACTACACTCTGTCCACTCGCCATGCCTATTGATGAGTGTGTGTGGGTGTACTAGTGGGTGTTGGTGTGTAAGTTGATGGTATGCATGGTGTGTTGGCACTACATGGTGTGTAGGTGCATGGTGTGTATGGCGTGTAGGTTGATGGTGTGCACAAATGTGTTTTTTCGTAATGTGTTTTTTCATATTGTGTTGTCATAATGTGTTGTGATCATACAAACACGTTGTTTCTCATCCACACAAATGAAACATACGCACATATACATACACACACAGAGAGAGAGAGAGCAAGAGAGAGAGAGAGTGTGTGTGAGAGAGACACAAACACACACCTGGATGGTTGTAGATGTTTCTCAGGGTCCAACTCCCCCTTCCAAGTATCTGCTACATGTCCTAGTCGATTACGTGCAATATCATCCGGAGTGCTTGATCCCCCAGCCGCCGTGTCAAGCTGTATATGTACACACAGGCGTGATTTTGACATACATGTACACATCGGTGTGATTGTGTGTGTGTGTCATCGGTTGCATGTGTGTCTGTGTTTGTACACACATACATAGCACACACACACAAGGTACTCACACACACACAAGGTACTCCTGTGTGCCAACAAAAAACAACAGCATACCCCAACATCCCCAACAAACATGCAACCCAACAACCCCTCTTTACTCAGCCCACATACATCAACTCCACATACATCACCCCCACATACATCGACCCAACCCCACCCCACCCCCACACCTGCAGCTTGGCCGTTTTCTGATTCAGCATGTTACTCAACCCATGTCCAGAAGGTGGCATGGGCCCCACCACCATGGGCTGCTGTTGCGGGGCCCGTGCCCTCGCATCATGTGCTTCTTGTACGTCCTGCACCTCCCGTTCAAGCAGCTGGCGTAATGCGGCACATGCTGCTTCTTTGTCGTTGATGTGTACGGCTGTGATGCGTGCCATTTCCTCTTCGAGCAGGGCGAGTGCACTGTGATGAGGGTGGTGGTGGTTGTGGGCGTGTGTGGTGAATGGTGCAAGGGTGGTTGTGGTTCTTCTGTGCGCATACAAAACAATGTGTGTATGGTGAATGGTGCGCACATTGGTTTCCTTGATGGATTGCTACATACAAAGTGTATCCCAATACAAACACATTCTCACTCATATCGCTACATGTACTCCTCACACACACATACACACATCCCACATACATAGCAGGGTTGCGTTCTGTGGCATAACTATTCGCCATGCACCCTTGATGACCACCATGTTGACCACCATGTTGACCATTCACAGCACCACCAGCACCAGCACCAGCACCAAAGGGTGATGGCAGCTGCCCCATGCCTCCCACCATACCCCCCATGCTCCCCACCATACCCCCCCCTCCCCCTCCTGGAGGGGGCGGTGCACCTCCTCCCGCATGTTGACCGCCCACAGAGGGGTGTCGGGGGGGTTTGCCTGGTGTCGGGTGCTTTGAGCCACCAGGGGATGCTTTATTGGGACTGGTCAAACCAGCACCGGTGGTCAAACCTGCCCCGGTCAACCCCCCATTGACCTGAATATCCTCCCCCACCCCCCTACGACTGGTCACGGATCGTGGTCTCTCCATGCCATCGACCATGCCCCCGTTGACCACCCCCCCATTGACTCCATCCTCTTCCATATCCATCATCATCACATCGCCAACCACCACCCTACTCTTGTCCCCCCCACCATGCACACTCCCCACCCCCGTCATTTCCTCACACATCCCCCCTCCCCCGAATGGTGGGGCGCTGCTGCTGCGGGTTTGTATGGCTTCAGCTACCTGTGCCTGATGCTGTTGCCCCTGTACATGGTTGTGTACGTCTGCTAGGTATTCGTGCACCAGTGCTTCTTCAGCACCACAGCGACGTGCAGGGTCGAATGCAAGTAGTCGTTGCAACAGGTCCACTGCTGGCTCTCCTGCTGCACCAAAACGCCTAAGGGGGTGTGGGCGGGTGGGTGTGTGGGTGTATGAGTGTGTGTATGTGAAAGGGTGTGTGGGTGTGAGAGAGAGAGGGTGGATGAGGGGAGGGGGGGGTAACAAGGAGGGATGATTGTGAGCAGCAATACAGACCACATACACGTACCTATACAGAGAAGGTGCTTTACCAGGCAGCTTCCTCAGGTAGTGTTTCCAAGCTTCATGTTGTACCTCCTCTACACATGCCCATGCTGGAGTGCCTGTATATGGTGTTGGTGTGTGTGGACGTATTTGTGTGTGTGTGTGAGAGAGAGAAAGAAAAAGTGAATACATGTAACAAGTACGAGTATGCCCCAACAAACATACAAAAACAACAACCACTACCAATCACCAATATCCATCACACACACCCATCAACATACCAATCACATTAAACAGTGCATCCAATTCCCTTCGTGTCTGCATGTTGCTGGGCCCCGCCATGTAACAGTCCCCCTCCGAAGGGGTACGTGGGACCCCCTCCACCGCAAACAGCGGCGCTATGTGCAAGTTGGGTGTGGTTGCGGAGCCCAAGCGCGCAATGCGTTGCAGCAATTCCCCAAATATGCATCCAACACTCCACATGTCGAGCATGTTGCTGTAGCCACCACGTGACATGACCACCTCAGGTGCCCTGTGTGTGTGTTTTTTGGGAGGGAGGTGGGTAATGTGCGTGTTTTTGGGGGGGGGGGAGGTGAAGAAGGTACACAGGGAGTGCGTGTAGAGTACGTGTGTGTGCTTTGGGCAAAAGGGTAAATATACGTGCAATGTCACGTACAACAAATTCTATGTTGCGTATAACACATTCTCTCTTGTGTATAACAAATATTGTGTTGTGTATAACAAATCATCTATTGTTGTCTACTGTCAATCGAGTACAAATTGTCTATTGTGTATACCAACTCGTCTATTGTCTGCTACCATACCTATAGCAAGGGGTGGCCACTACCCGAGTAAGTGGTCTGCTGTATGGTGATGTGTGTGTGTCATGCTGCTTGAGACGACTGGGTACTGTGTGTGTGTGTGTGTGTGTGTGTGTGTGTGTATGTGTATAACACATTCTCTATACACACGCACAAAACACCTACATGTACATCATGCATATCCTCCCCACCACACCCACAAACACAAACACCTACATGTTTGTACATCATGCATATCCTCATCCATGTCCTTTGCAAATGAGTCGCTGTGTATCATCTGCCGTGAGTCCCTCCTAGGCATGCCACTGCTATAACCACTACGTGCACTACCAAAATCACCAATCTGTATGCGGGGGGGGAAGTGAGTGGGTGTGTTTTGTGTTGAGATGATTGGGTGTGTTTTGTGTAGAGAGAATTGCGTGTGGGTGGGTGGGTACGTGTTTTGTGTTGAGAAAAGAGTGTGTGTGCGTGTGTGTGTTGATTTATCATGTGTGTTTGTTGAGTGATGTTGTGCATGTGTCAATGAGATGTTGTGTGTTGTTGAGGATAGTGTGTGTGTACATGCCCAGCCATTATACGAAAGCACACATAGCGAAGCACAGTATGATACACAGCACATCATCATACACAGCACATCATCAATACACAGCACATCATCAATACACAGCACATCATCAATACACAGCACATCATCAGTGCACAACATGATCCAACCTTTATTATCCGCACACCATCCCTCTGTTCCAGCATGATGTTGGCACTCTTGATGTCCCTGTGCCTGTGTGTATGTGATGATGAGAGGTGTGTGTGTGTGTGCGTGTGTGTGTGTCTGATGAGGTACACGGGTATGTGTAGCAACAGGAACTTGTGCATAGCACAATATACAAACACCAATGTGCCTACATACACAACACAATAGCAGCCACACCCCACCTCCCGGCCCCCCAACATCCACGCGCATCACATACCACACATTACAGGAATGCAAGTATTTCACAGCCTGCAGCATCTGCCACATCACCCACTTGACCTCCTCTGCGGACAGCTGTCCCTTGAGGTCAAAGAGGTCACCCCCATTGCAGTACTCTAGGGCCAGGTAGAGGTCAAGGGACATTGACTGCAGCTTGCCGTTGACCAGCTTGCATGGGCCTAGTGAATGGGGGGGAGGGGGGGGGGATGAGGTGGTAGTGAAAGAGTGGCGATGATATGCATGCATACAAGCACAACTGACGCACACTCTCCCCCACACTCTCCCCCACACTCTCCCCCACACTCCCTCTACCTGTTTCTGCTGGGGTGACAAAGGCATCCTTCAGGGTGATGACATTGGGATGACACAAGCGCCTGAGGATGCACACCTCACGCAACACACGCTTGGCATGATCAATGTCTGCTAAAACATTGGGGATGCGCTTGAGTGCAACCTGTTGAGTCGATGGTGGTAGAGTGATCACTTGCATGCATGTCGATGTGGTGTGTGAACAACACCACCCACACACAACAACAACCCACCTGCTCTCCTGTTTTGTTGTCCACTGCCAGGGAGACTGCTGAGAATGAACCACTGCCAAGCAACTTGCGCAGTGTGTAGCGATTACCAACCTGTATGGAGATGGAAAGGTGTCCTGATGGGTGTCTGTACACCACAACCCATCTCGGTAATTACGTACATGCCACGTGGTGTCCCTGATAAAGTATACACCGGGCTCGTAAGGGCTTTCACGGATGCCTGGTGGCAATTTGTTGCTGTTATTGTATGGAAGAAATGCCATCGTGTAGATTCCCTCCTCAAGGCTCGTTCACGGTGTGTGTTTGCATAGTAGCTGCTGTTTTTGGGTGTTTGCTTGCGTTGTGCGTGTTTGCTTGCGTTGTGCGTTCACAACTGCCCTGATGGAAATCCGTTGGCTTACATGCGCGTCTAGTTCACGTTCATGCACATGCGTAGAAACATTTATTGAATAATGTACATGACGCACTTTGCGCTTGTTTTGGGCCGTCCACAAAAAAATTGCGGGTGGGTGTTGTGGATGTGTGTTTTGGGTGGGTGTTGCAGGTTGGTGTTGCGGGTGTGTGTTTTGGGGGTATGTTGTGAGTGGGTGCTGTGTACAGTCTGCTCAACCCCGCACCCGCGGTGGTGTGCAATACACGGACATGTGCTTCACGCTTGCCTTGGAAGGAGACATCTGTAAGTTTGGTGTACCCAAATGTTGGTTGTACACAATTGCTGCAGTTGAGCTACATCCTTTCGTTGTTCAACACACAAAACACTGGGTCCCCTCCCCAGAGAATCCACCCACCCCCAACACACACACACACACACCAGTTTTTCTAAGTGGTTGTCATAGGTTGCCATAAACGCCTTGTTTTCTTCACGAAGCAGCTCCGTCCTGCGACGCAGTGTGTTGAGGGAGGCACTTGCACTTGTGTAGGCATCCTCTACTCTGGCCTTGTCACGCATTGCCTCTTGCAGACTTGCCTGTGGGTGTAGGTGGGGATGTGGGTGTAGGGGTGTGTAGGGGTGTGTAGGGGTGTAAGTGGGGGTGTGTGAATGTGAATCTCAGTGAAAACTATGCAAAATACAGAAAGATCCTCCATTACAATGGCCACCCATCTTCACACCTGTAGCTCAGATGTTTGACTGGTCAACATTTTGATTTGTTGACCAAGTTGCGCATTGGTCAACTCTTGTGCACGCAGAGTTGTCATGAGTTCCTCAACAACATGCGCATGCTCCTGTGCTGCCTGTGTGTTTGTTTGTTTCCTTTGTTTCCTTTCTCTACGTGTGTGTGCATCTATCATGAATGTGCAATATGTTGCTTCAACTGTGTCCTTTCTCCACCCCCATACCCAATTCCCAACAGTATAACCCCCCAAACACATCCAACACACTCCCCACTCACTCCCTACTCACTCCCCCCAAACACCCACACCCCACACCTGTTGATGTTGCACACCATGCTCTGACACAGCATGCTTGGCTGCAGTCAACCTCTGCTGTAAGTCAACAACCTGTGCCTGCAGAGCCACTAACTCATGTTGCAATGTCACCACCTGCTGACACCCTTGTGCAGAACGTTGCTCTGCCTGCTGTAGGGCATGTTGGGTTTGCTGGTGACGAAGGCATTCTTCATGATATTGTTGCTGGGCTGCTGCAGTGGCGGCCTGGGCAGCGGCGACGTGTTCCTTGGTGGTTGTGAGAGTGTGCATGACGTCTACGAGCTGGTGTTGGAGCTGCTGGATGTCCTTGTCCTTGGTTGATAGCTGATTTTTTGAGGGGGAGGGGGGGCGAATTGTGGGTGAGTGTAGGTATATGATGGTGGTGCAAACGCACCCATGTACACACCCATGTACACCACACACAAACACTACAAAAGCACCCCCACACACAAATCAGATACCTCTTTTTCCAGCCCCACCACCTGTTGCTGCATCCCCTCTGCTTTCTTAACCAGCCCCTCCACCCCCTCCACCCCCCGCTGGGCCCCCTGCAGCTGTTCCCTCAACTTGAGCACCTCTTGCTGCGCTGCCCTGAGATCCTCCCCCTGAGCCTGATGTGCTGCTGCTGCATGGTGCTCCACAGCGTTGGCTTGGCGGGCCCGGGCATCAAGGAGGGCCCGGCTGTCTTGCAGTTCCGCAGTGCGGGTCTGTACAAGGGTCTTGAGGGAGGTGACTTCGCCCTGGGCAGTGTCGAGGGCGGTGCGTAGGTGGGTGTCTTGTTCACGGAGGTGTGTTGCTTCTTGCTCCAAGGTGTGTGTGGCTTCCTGTTGTTGTGAGGGTGGGGGAGGGTATGGTGTGTGGTGTGTGGTATGTATATGTCCTCTGGTTTATTGCTGTGTTCTATAGGCCCATGATGGTCTATAATGGTATGCACACACACACACAGTACACCACCCACCAAAATACACCTGTTGCTCTTTCAGTTGTTGTTGCGTCATTCTCAGTGTGGTCTCCAGCTCTCTCACATGGGATTGTCCCTTGGCATATCGTGCTTTATACTCTTCAGTTGTTTCGTGTGCTGTTTTCAATTCAGCGTGTGCTTGTTTAGCTTGTTCTTGGGCTGCCACTGCAAGCTCTTTGTGTGTTTTGTGTGTGTGTGGTGTGTGGTGTGTGGTGTGTGGTGTGTGTGGTGTGTGTGGTGTATGTGTGTTTTGTGTATTTGTGTGTGTGTTTTGTGTGTTTTGTTGGTGTTTTATGTGTGTTTTTGTGTATGCGTGTCATTACACAACCCCCCCCACATATCCCCCATACCCTCCCCCCCCCACATCCCCCCTAAACCCCCCCCCCTACCCCCCCCCTACACACCTTGATGTCGACGTGCCTCTTGTTGTACCTCCACCACCAACATGCGTTCCCTCTCCAACTCTTCCTGTATTGCTGTGTATTCCTCTTGTAAACGGTCCCTTTGTTTTTCCACAGTGCTGAGCTTGACAGATGTTGTAGTGGATGTGCTTGATGCCTGGCGCAACCTGTGTTGTTGTGAGGATGGTGTTGCTGTTGGGGTGTGTGTGTGTGTGTGTGTACTGTTCACACCTCAACATCAACCCGCATACATGACACGCACATCCTCCTACACACCCTACATATACACCACATGCACACACAACCCCTACACATACAGTTGTTCCAGCTCCTGCACCCTCCCCAACGCCTGATCCCTCTGTTTCATACATGGTGCCAGTGCATTCAGCTTTTCATGTGCACTGTGTAGCTGTCTTTGTAGCTGCTGTACTTGCTCTGTGAGGGTGGTGATGTCATGGAGACTGGTGCTGCGCGCTGCTTGCTCCTCACGCAACCTAGGGTGTGTGTGGGGTGGGGGTGGGGGGTGGGGGAGTGTATATCGCGTGTTTCTTGTGTTCATGTGTATGTATAGTGTGTGTGTGTGTGTTTTGTGTGGTGTGTGTGTTTGTTTGTTGCGTGTCTGTACAGTGTGTGTGTTGTGTCTGTATAGTATGTGTAATGTGCATACAGTGTACTGTGTATTGTATATGTAACTTCCCACCCCCCCACCATAACCCCTGGTAACATAAAGCCCCTGCACATAACCCCCCAACCATACCGTTGCTTGAGTTCTCGTGCTCGCTCCTTGTGCTTGGCATGCAGCTCCTCCACAGCAGTGGCATGACCTGTGAGCTTCTTACATGCATCCTCCTGTAGGTACATACATGAGAGGTTTGTATGACACACATGGGCGGTGTGTATGATAGACAGACAGTACAGTGCACACACCAAAACCCATGAACATACATGTTGGTCACGCAGATGCTTCAGCTCTGCAAGTGCATCTGACAGCTGCTGTTGCATCCTGCTGGTATCCTGTGCAGGTAGGTGGTGGTGATCGTGGGATACCCACCCACGACATTAGTGTCGTGAACGCCGGTGCGCACAACCCATACCCGTTCGTGTGCGCTCTTGAGACGCATGAGCTCATTGGCAAGTGCAGTATTGGCTGTGCGTAGATCCTGTGTGGTATGAAACCCACGTGTGTGTACATAAACACACAGCATTTACGTCGCATCGTGCAATATACCTGCATGGTAGTGGCATCCCGCAGCTTGGCATGTTCCTCGCGATCTCGAGCACGCATGCCACCCGACAGCAGGTAGTTGGAAGGGGTTGTGTTTTTCGCAGTGCACTGCTTGTCTCGAGCACCTGTGTTGACCGATGCGAGCAATGCAATCCCTACGCTTCAGCCTCTATGAGTTGATTCGGTATTCATGCTCCAACCTCTGTTTGACTTTGATACTGCAGATTGTCTGGAAGGCGTTCGAGGAAGGATCAGCAACGGTGGGTGGCTCATCAGGCTGTGATCCAATGCAACATCGCTGTGTCTGCTTGTGGTTTACACGGCTGTATCAATCGGCAATGAATCCCTCCAAACCTTCCAACTCTCAAAGCTGTACGCAAAATCACCAGAATTACATTGCACTGGTCGACGTTGCCAAAGACGCTCTTGTGCGTGCAGCCCTTGTGTGGGTGATGGGAGGCCAACATATGTGTATGTGTGCCACGTATTCCCTGCTCTCAACACGCACCGTGCATGAGATCTGGAGCATCCACGTCCAAATGCTTGACTGCTGTAGCACTGGGACACGAGTTCCACGCCTCTCGAAACGCTATTCGTGTTAGGGTGGACGGAACGGTGGGTGTGCACACAGGTGTTGTCTCATGCAACTCAAGGCAATCAACACTGACACCTGCAATGGCATATACAATGGCATATACAATGGCATATACAATGGCACCTGCAATACCCACACACAATGCATACACCATCATTCCCCCCAAATATACCGTCACTGTCAAGTGGCCCCCCTGTATACCCCCTGCTCAATGCACCAACCATCACATCTTCCCATGGCAGCACTGTAAACCACCGAGGTGCAATGGTGGTGGTGTTTTCACCATGGTGTGGAGTCTTACTGTTGGGGTGCTGCGTGAATCCTGGTTGTATGGTGGGCCATCCATATGTGTGTGCAGCATGTACAACATGTGCCGCAACATCGCTGTGTGATGTGGGTGGGTGGGTGTGAAGGCATGTGTAATGTGTGTGTGCACGTGTTTGTGTTGACAAGCACAGTGTATATCTCTCCACCCACCTACACCTACATGGATAGCACATATGCCCACCCAGACACATATCGCAGTCCCACTGGTGCATCCTTGTCAGGCAGCACGTTGTTTCCTATATACCACTTTGATGAAGGGTCCCTCACAGGGGTAAACCCATCAGGTGTGCCTACTGAGCCCATGTACAGCTTGTGCATGACTGATGTGGGTTTGATGAGGGGAGATGTGGGTGTGGGTGTGATGAGCGGGGATATGGATAGTATCAATAAACACCACATAAGCAGCAGCAAACACACCACCCCTACTCCAATCATCACAACCCCACACACGCACCATATTCCTTGCTACCACCATCGTCGTCACAGCCCAACCGCACACGTATATCATGCAGTGTCGTGACAACATACTGCACCTGCTGCATAGCAACACTCACCTCTGCATGCACCTCTCCATAGCCCTCCACCCCCCCCCCCCCCCCCCCCACCCACCCACCCACCTCCCATGCCGTCTGCAGCTGTTTCAACCCCTGGAGCTGCTGTTGAGCGTCCTGATATGCACTGTTGATGCTGGCACATACAGTCTTGTGCTGCATTGCAGCAAGGAGTTGGGCAGGACGGACATAACAATCATCATCCACCTTGAGTATGTGAGTGAACAAGAATGGCGATAAAGCATAGACAAACATGTGCAGTACTTTACTGGGGAGGTTGTGGTATGCGTCTGTGGATGGCACGATCAGCAGGTCGGTGTGGTGATTGGCTGTTTCATGGAGCAGCAGGGCCTGCGCACGGCGTGCTGCTGTTTTGGTGGGTGGTCTGCCAAGTATGAATCGTGTGTGTGTCTTGATTCGTGTGTGTGTTGTGACAGCAGTGCTGTTAAGGGTGCTGAGCCACGTGCTACGAATTGCAGTGCGCTTTGCCGAGGCTGATGGGGTGCAGCATGCACTGATGATGCCAAAGAAGAAATGTATTGTGGATTGTGGTGATTTTGTGAGCGTTAGTGCTGTCATATTCAGGGGTGTCGGATGCTGTGAAATGGCTTGCTCAAATGGCATCCATGCTCCTGAGGTTGTGTGATCACATCCTACTGATCAACGCCAATACCACCGCCGAAACCACCTCTTGTTTTGCCCACCTTGTCGTGCAAATTCGACTATGAGTGTATTCGGATGTGATACACGTGCGTGCAGAAGATTCTGAGGTGGCAATGCGTGCGGAACGACGAGCATGCTCACCAGCCATGTCCCCAACGCCACAGCCAACACACTCAGCAAAGCCCTCCCACGTTTCATTGCAACGCCAATACAAATTTTTATTTACCGGATCATCAGCGTCAGCGTTGAAGAAAACCCCTCTTGTGGAAGGGCGGCTTGTGATTGAACAAGACGGTGCGCGCGCTGCAGACCGAAAAACAAACACAAGATCAGAAAAAAAGACAAAAAATAAACCCGGAGCTCCTCACGGGCAACACCCTCAACAAACCATCCTAGTAGCAGCAGCAGCAATGGAAACACATGTCCAATGGAACACAACAACAACAACCATGTGCAGAGCACAACACAGATCCTGCTATACTCTCCTGTTCCTATGCACTGCATTTTCATCTTGGTCCATTTGGCATTGCCACCACTGCAATAGCGCACACAAACGCACACACACACACACATGCGCTGCCTGCCCACACCATCACACTGCATATGCCATGCACAACCATACACCACCACCATCTCATCATCACTCATCAACATGATCATCATCAACAAATACCATCATGTAAATCCAAATCATCAAATGCTGCCTCACACTCTTCCATATCCATTAAATCATCTGCCAGCTGATCAATATCCGCTGATGGTGTGGATACGAGTGCACGCTGCCCAGCATGACACAATGCTCGTAGCTCTGCCTCCTCACCCTGCAAGTCCCTGCTGTCGGGAACAGGTGGGACATCCTCCCAAAACCCCTCTGGTACATCCTGTGAAGGTGTTTTATCTTGTTGTTTCCATGCACACACATTATACACAGCACCACCCTCAGCACCACCCACACCACCATCCACACCACCATCCACACCATACCTGTGCAAACCATGCATCAGCACACACATCCTGCAAGCTGATACGCTGCTGCACCTCTTTCACCAGCATCTGTCTCAACAGCGCCGATGCCCCCGACGACACATCTGTCGGCACCACAAATTTCGCCTCCATGATGCGTGACAGCATTTCCTGCACCTGCTTTTGATCATACACCTCTGCAAGCTGGCCAAAGGGGTAGGTACCCGTGAGCATGATGTAGAGCAAGACGCCACATGACCATACATCAGCAGCACGGTCATCTGTGTGATTTTGAACGGTGATTTCTTCTGGAGCTGTGTAGACGAGCGAACCCAACGCCGACTTGGGGTCACTGTGTTGTTGTTTGGGAGTGGTGGTTTGTATTGATTACATCACACCATGTGTGCACAACAACGTACACCCCAACAACACTACACACCTGTTGACTTGTTCTGTTTTGCTGTATGCAAAATCGCACAGTTTGATGCATGGTGACCCTGCACTCCCACCCGAACACAAGAGCACATGTTCCAGTCGCAGGTCGCGCTTGGCCATGCCAACAGCATGGTACCGCTGCAGTGCACGTACGACTTGGCGCAAGATGGTGCGTGCCTCTGCTTCCGACAGCTTGCCCGCCCGTGCGATGTGTGTTTTTAGATCGCCACCCTCCGCATACTGTGTTGGAGGGGTGTTGATGTGATTGGTGGTACATCGTACAACGCCAGCCTCTCTCTTAATGACCACCTCCATGACAAATGCCAGATGCTTGGGTGTCAAAAACATGTCAATCAGCTCCACAATGTTGGGGTGCCCCTTGCATTTGTGATGGTTGACAACCTCTTCTTCAACCTTGGACGACACATTGGCGCCTCGATCGAGCAACTTGATGACCACCGGATGATTGTCTTTGTCATGTGCCACCAGCAGTGCTTGTCCCAATCCCTCGTTTTTCAAGTAGCGTACACGCTTGAATGGTGTGTTGGCCAGTGGGTCCACTGGTGCATCAATCGAGGAGCTGCTGGGTTGTTCGACAGCCTTGACAGCCCCATTGGATGTCACACTCGCTGATACATCTTGTGCTGGGGCACCCGTGGAAGCCTCGTCCTCGCTGGCGCCTCGTTGGTCTGGCCTGCATTGCGAACAAGAATGATGTGTCGTCACGTGTGTGGCTGCTGGCTGTGATATCGTGGAGGTGATTTTCTATACACGTACTTGATCTTGCGTTGTGACAACTTCCCCAACAGCTTTTTCATGCTGTTGTGCTAGGCGGATCTCTCAGGTGCACGTGTGCTGTTGGGCTTGTTGCTGCTGGGGATGGTTGTGTATGTGTTTTCTTATGTATGTATGATCTATTGGCTGCTAGGGATGGTTGTTTGTGGGGATGGCTGTTTGTGGGTTGGGTAGGAGAGGTGATGTTGATGTCACCTGCGTGAAGAACACCTGGGGTGTCGTGTTGTTGGTCAACAAATTCAACACATTTGCAACGTCAACAATGCTGTGTAGGGTTTGTCAGAGGCTGATGATGAGGCGTCATGTTTTTGGGGGAGGCAAAAACCAAAAATAGCCCAATGCAAATTGATGATGCACAATGCACTTGTGAGACCATCAAACTGCCTGCTTGTTGAGATACACCATACGTGGGTGCGGTTCCCATCAACACATCATCATCAACAACACATCAGGTGTCACAGCATGGATAGGGATTTACTCCTTGCCATGCAATTGCAGGTACAATACATGGCGATAACACAACATTGAGACACACATTGATGTCTGCTGTGTGCGATGAGACACACATCCCAGTACTTGCGTACATAGCAATACCACACCAAATATTGAGACAGACAGATTGTGTGCAATGACAGACACACGTTCCCCACAGGCTGAAGAACATCGCCTAGCAACATTGCGCCTCCCACAACAGCAGCCCCATGTACAGCACCCACTCATGCAACAAATTGCGGCATCCCTGCAGACAGTATCACGCTATGATGACCCATTACTGCAGGCAATGGCATTGAGCGTCATCCCCATTGATGCATTGCAAGTACGTGCCCGTGACGCCCTTGAGCTCCAGCAGCAGTTGGGGGATGTTGGTGATCAGCACACATTGCATGTTGAGGATGTATTAGCAGCAGAGTTGACAGCTTGGTTTAAACGTGACTTTTTCTCCTGGTAGGTTGGTTGTGCTTGGTGTGGCTTGCATGTGTGTGTCACGTAGCATGATTGGCTTGTCTGGTGCTTGCTCCCATCCGCACAACCCACCCCTCCACACAACAACCACACCAGGGTGGACACCCCCCCTTGCCAGTGGTGTGGGACACACAACACCCGTGGTGTTGGCGCAGCACCCCCCACGCCTGAAGAAGCACAGGGTGCAGCGTCACGTGTAGAATTGTATGGATGTACCACATGTGGGCGGCATACCCGCTTTCCACGATACAACGATCCGGGAACATTGTTGCAAGTGTGTGTTTTCGGTGTGTGTGTTGTTTTGTGTATGTGTGTGTATTGTAGCTGCCATATGATTGGTGCACGTATACATCCCCCCATTCCCCACCACACACCCCTTTCCCCATTCCCAACCACACACACAGACACGTCGTGGTCGTTGTGGTGAATGGGCCAATTGCTTCACCCTGTGCTGTATCGCTGCTGGTTTGACTGTTCGTTATTGTCTGGACACCACTGATCATGTGTGGACCGAGTATTGGTCACATGGGCAGCAGCGGTGGGTGCACATGGACCCATGTGAAGGGGTGGTAGACACACCATTACTGTATGAACATGGATGGTATGGTGGTTGTGGGGGTTTGTTTGTGCGTGTGGTCTATGTATGGGTTTAATGTATGTGTGCTTAATGTATGTGTGTACAGTGTACGTGTGCATATGAGAGTATGTGCACACCTACATATTTGTGAATACACACAAAATCAAGACACACCTGCCATTACACACCACCACCAACCGCCACCCCGCACCCCACAATACAGGGGCAAGCAGCTGCAATATGTCATTGGCATAGCACAGGATGGTATTGCCGACATCACCAGACGCTACACCACCCTCACCCCGACACAACTCACCTCCCGACAAGCATCAACCCTCCCCTCCAACATACTCCAACAACACCTCGCGGCATGGACCGCACAGCTGCGTGGGGGACTATCAGTGGAACAGAGGGCCCTGTTGGAAGCAAGGGACCTGCAAGAACAAAAGGAATTGCAAAGGGGGGGGACCCGGACGACACAGGGGGGCCTGCCGGGGCGCACGACGGGGTCTGTAGAGTGGAGAACGCAGCGTGGGGTATGTGGTGGTGTATGTGGTGGTGTATGTGGTGGTGTATGTGGTGGTGTATGTGGTGTAGCATGTGGTTTATGGGGTGTGATGATGTCTTCTCATCACCAAAACGCCAAAACATCCACAGGAGCTCGGACGCAAAGGTGGCCCCCTCGACACCCCCCACCCCGCACTGCTCCCTCCCGGCACGCGATACACCCGCCACACCCTCTCCACAGACCCTCCTCCTCACCTTGACACCAACCACCTACTCACGCATGGCGCAATACGTGCATCTGGTGAAAACCCACCATCAGAAACCGCTGCATGTGCATTTGACAACAACCACAACACAAAATGGTTGGATTTTCAAGGTGCATCACCTGGTGGGGCGTGGCTGGAGTATCGGCTACTCACCCACACACCCGCTGTGCAGATAACGCAGTATACCATGACCAGCGCCAATGACTCTCCTGAAAGGGACCCCTGCTCGTGGGTGCTTGAGGGGCGGCGAGTGGCGGCCGGGGACATGGCGGGGGGTGACCCCTGGGTGGTGTTGCACGAGCAGGAGGGGTATTTGTTTCCAAAGAGGCATGAGACCCACAGGTGGGAGGTACATGGGGCACCCCCATGTCGGCAGTTTCGGTTGCGGGTGCACCGAGTGCGGGATGCCAAGCATGCCAATTGCGTACAGTTGGCATGTTGGAACTTGTATGGTCGTGAGGTGACGCATGAAAAGGGGAGGGATGGCAAGGGGGAGTGCGAGAGGGGGAAGCAGGCTGTGTTGGTGCAGTTGGTGGTAGAGGAGGGGGTGGACGATGGTGGACATGTGCGTGTCCAATTGGATGCATAAAAGAGAGGTGTATTATTTTTGTGAATGTGAGAGCGTTGTATTGATTGCAACAACGACACATTTTGTTTGACAGTATTATTGTGACTGCTTGGGCAACGTTGGTCGTTACACATGAGATCACAAATGTGTTTGGCACACACCTGTACACGTGGTTGCAACAGACACTCAAACATGCATGCTTGCACAAAAACATACACAAAACGGCACACACACACACACACACGCAGCAGCGTCAACAGGGACCTGCGTTGTTGCCAGCAGGGCCCCCCTGCCAACACACGCACACAAGAGGGTTCCAACATGGTTTGACAGCATGTTTCTATTCTTTGTTTGTCGTTCAACATGCATGCGTTTTTCACTTGCATTGTTTACCATTGCTCATCGTTTTCTAGTATGTTGCTCATTGCTTTGTATTATGTTTTTTGCAGTGTACCGTTTCTTCACAACCCCTATCATTCCTTGACAACCCCTTCGCCCTGTCACTTCCTCACAACCCCTTCACCTAATCAACCTTTATGAGGAAGCCACCCCCTTTTTGTCCCCCTTTTCCCCCTTGACGACGTTTAACAATGGTGCAGTAATGCTATACGCCTCAAACACAGGCTTGTCTGGCTCAGGACCCTGGGGTTCCACACGCAGGGTGAACTGCATGTCACCCCCTGCAGAGCTTGGTGCATTGGCAACGTAGCACCAGTTGCGTTTGGGCATGAGTTTGTCACTGAGGGAATTGGGGGCTGCTTTGAACACACGCACCATCTTTTCCTGTGTGGGTGACAGTTTTTGTGTGTGTGTGAGTGTGTGTGTGTGTGAGAGAGAGAGAGAGAGAGAGAGAGTTTTGGGGATGTGCATGTGGTATATGAGGGTTAAACAAACCCACCATGCGTTGTTGCATGTGCAAACCATTCCTCCTTCTCCCTCCTTGCCTCAACAATACACACACACACACACATGTACTCCAAAACACACCCTCACTCACCCACCCACCCTCCCAACCCACCCAGCCAGCACCCAACCCTCCCCACCTTGGTTTTGCCATCAATCTTGCCAGCGCGATTTGTCTTTTTCATTGCATTAACCAGACCATTAGGTGGTGGCACATTGACTGATGCACTGCTGGTCACATTCAACATCCATCTATGGTCACCCTTGGGGTCTTCAGGTTTTGGGTCACTGTGAGGGGGTGGTGGTGGTGGGTGGTGATGGTGTATGGTGCATTGTGGTGGGCGATGGGTGATGGTGGGTGATGGTGGTCGTTGTGTACAGTGATGGACATGAGGAGGTGGGGGAACAGGATTGTGGGTGGTGACCATGAGAAGAGGAGGAGGAACATCGTGAGAGAGTGTGATGACATAACAATGAAACAAGATGAAGCAGCAACCACAAAGGATAGTCAACACATGCAGACAAAACACACACATCCCAGTCAACTCACACACATATTCACCACCAACACACCTATACAGCAGCCCCACTGCTGCCAGATGCACATCACCGCTAATAAAGCTTGTGCGTATACTCCTACGCAATGCATAGTCTTGAAACTTGCGAATCATTTGCTTGCGCTCCTTTTTGTGCACACTGCTACCCCACTGTGTGTGTATTTGTGTGTGCAGTGGTGGTGAGGGAGTGTATACCCGCGCTGCAAGCCAAACAATACACACACACAAATACACATACATACAAATACACAAACACACACAAAAGTACAAATACATGATCCACCAAGTCACCCACACAATATCACATCCACACATACATGATCCACTAAATCATCCAACAGCTCTGCTTGCCCAAATCTGAAGAATCCACCAGATGCTTTGTTTTGTGTGCAACAGCTCAATATGTGAGTGTTGATGCAACTGATCACCTGGAGGGGGGGGGGGGGTAGAGTGTGTGTGCGTGTAGAGTGTGCGTGTGTAGAGTGTGTGTAATGTGTATAAAACATGAAGGGCATAGTAATAAAACATCAAGGACAAGAATACAACACCACACACATACACCATCACCACCACCCAACCATGCTGCACACCCACAAAGCACACAGCAAACACCCCCCCCCCCCACAACTCCCCCCCCCTCCCACATAAACACCCCCCCATTTCATACACACACACACATACCCTCAAACTCTTTTCACTGAAGGGCACTTCAGGGTACACCACTGGCACTGCAGACACGACAATAAGATGTTTGACTGTGTTGGGTAGCTTTGCCAATTGTTCAAATATTGCCTTGTAGCCATCAGCAGTGACCACCTGTTTGAGGGAACGCTGTGCTCGCATGTCCTGTGTGTGAGGGTGTGTGATGTGTGCGTAGAGAGAGAGAGAGTTATGTGCATGTGTGGTGGAATGGGATATTGTGGTGGTGGGTGGTGCGAGGGGTGTGTGGTGGTGCATGGGCGTGTGTGTGTGGTGTATAGGGGAAACACACGAGATGATGTGATGGGGATGGTAGTGGTGGTGTGTCACACACATGCACAGGCATTGCAATGTGTACACTAGTATGCAATGTGTACACTAGTATGCAATGTGTACACCAGTATGCAATGTGTACACCAGTATGCAATGTGTACACCAGTATGCAATGTGTAACTCAGTATCTGGTGCACCTACACACCCTAGGGACATACCATGCCCAGTATTGCAACCTCAGGCCCCAACAACTTGATGTAGTGATAGGAACTGTGACATGTGAGAATAGGATGTGACGTAGTGATAGGATGTGATATTGGAGTGTGTTGTGACAATAGGATGTGATATTGGAGTGTGTTGTGACAATAGGATGTGATGTTGGAGTGTGTTGTGACAATAGGATGTGATATTGGATTGTGATGCAAATGCAACAATTACTTAACATACGTACTTGTACACATGCATATACATGTAGATATACACACAAACACACACAAACACACTACGATACACATGCAAACACATACAGAGCCCCTCCCAAACACCACCACACATATACAACCCCCTCAAAAAAACACTACACGTACGGTAGTCCAAAGTAGCCATGTTGCACAGCCATCTCTTTGGTGGTGTGCTGTTGAAACAACAAGTAGAAGCGCTCCGCTACATTGAATACTGCTTGAAAGGTGGGGCAGTTTTGGAGCTTTTCAGGGTAGGAGCCATATCCTATGAGAGGGTGTGTTTGTGTGTGTGTTTGTGGGTGTGTATTTGTGTGTGTGTATGAGGTGTGTATTTGTGTGCGTATATGATGTGTGTGTATATGATGTGTGTGTGTGTATATGTATATGTGTATGCATGTATGTGTGTGTATGAGGTGTGTATATGTGTATATGTGTATGCATGTATGTACATATATATGCTACCCCCACCCACAGCCCTCCCCACTCCCCCCACCCACAGCCCTCCCCACTCCCCCCACCCACCCCCCACATCCTCCCACACACCACCACCTACCGTCATACACGTCATGATCATCCCATTCACAAATTTGTGGTATACTCGACATAACCTCAAGTATACGGTCCCTCTGAAACGACTTCATATAGTGATTAAAGTACCATGCAGTCACGTTGCGTTTGAGTGAATCTGTTGCTGGGAGGGCAATGGCTTTGTGGAGGTCGCGTACATGGTTGTATTTGCCCCATTCAATAAGCTCAGGGACCTCCAGGAAGCAGGGGTCTGCGTAAATCTGTGATGAGGGTGTAATGAGAGAGTAATGAGTAGGGTAATGAGTAGGGTAATGAGAGGGTAATGGATGTGAAAAGAGAGGGGGAGGGGTGGGCGGTGGGGTATTCAAGTATTGGTTTGTCTTGTGTTTGTGTACGCGTGTTGGCGACATGCACACACATGATGTGTATGAACGACATGCACACACACAATGTGCAAACAATGGCTGTACACGTGCAATACCAGTATACAAAATGACACATTCCCCCACCATCCCACCACACACACCCCACTCTGTATGCATACCTGATCCCCACCATTGACCATGGCATGCAGTGGAGTGGCTTCATGTGTACGCAATATGTCATTCCAAACAGGTGTGTACCCACCCATCTGTGTTTGCTGCTCCTTGCTCACACCACCAGAAAACCTATATGAGGTGTTTTTGGAAGACACAAGGTAGGGGGCACAATCTCATGTGTAGGTTCCTCATGTGTGTGTGTGTGTGTGTGTGTGTGTGTGCATGTTTGTTTGTATGTGCATGTTTGTTTGTATGTGCATGCATGTGTGTACCGTGTGTCTGCAGCACATGTACACCACAACCACTCCCCGTTCCCCCCCACACCACAGCACATGTATACACACCCCAATGGTCATTCCATCCACACCATCCCACCACCATCCCGCACCAATCGCAGCTCTTGAACCCCCAGCGTAGTGGTTTACCCAGGGCTGGTGTGGCAAATGTGTAGCCAGGCTTGACACCAGGAAGTGGAGGTGTGAAATGCAACGAGTACGTGTGTGTGCCTTCTGTTTCTGTCAGAGGTACACCAAACTCAAAACGCCTGCGTGTGACGTACAGTGTGTGATGTGCGATAATGTACAATGTAGACAACAGACGTGTGTGTTGACTGTGTGTTGACCTTAGCACCAAAGGTCTTGCATTCATGACCATAGTTGATCAGAGCACAAAAAAATGAGAGCACTCGAGCATCCACAGCACCCCCCACGCACCAAAACACCCAGTCATCGTGTGTGTCCAACTTGACACCGCTGGCGCGCTGCTGGCCAACCTGCACACTCGGTTCACTATGTTCTGCCTTGGCAACGACCAGGACAGACAGTGTCCAGGTGTTGGTGGCGGGATCAAACCCTTGAAAGCGGAGCCTGGCGCGTGAGTAGGGTAGTGGGTCAAGGTGCATGCAGAGTACGTCTGTTAAACACTCTCGAGATATATCATACCATGGCCCGTAGAATGCACCTGTTGGTGCTTCGTTACCAGGTCCAGTGTTGCCTGCTGAAACAGGTTGTTCCGGTTGTTGCACCATCGCCACTGATGGTCCACCTAGTTCACACGAATATGCACAGGAATTGCGTAAGATGTTACGCATGTTTGTTGATGGAGCAATCACGTAGCTGAAATGTAGCGTACCGCAGCGTGCAGACTATTACTTTGTTGATGATTGGGTGTTATCCGGTGTTGCTGACGAGCGTGGATCGTGGATTGCACTGGATGATTGTACTGGAATGCCAGGTATTATTTTAATACAAAATACGAAATTTTTTAATCAATTTCTTGTCAACTATATATCATCATCAACCTGCAAAAAGCTATGCGGCCATACCGCGTAACCAGGACACAGGTTACAGCACACACTGTACAGGAGCCCACAGACCAAACATACCAGACAACACAAAGGTGGAGAACCACATCAAGTACACAACAGACACAAGTAGTATGTTACAAGATTGATGGCAGGTTGACATCACAAAAGAAAGCAGCAAAAAAACACTTGGTTTTCCATCATCATCATCATCATACACCGTGGTCAAGTACGATACACGCGAATCACACGCGTCTTGGCCCTGCAAATTGGACACTTGTCCATACGCTCTGCACACGAAATACACGCACACATGTGCCCACACATGGCAAACACTGCACTGCAGCGGTTTGTCAAACACACTGCACATAAATCTTCCACTTCATGACCCTGCTGATCATGCTCATGCCCATCTGCATCCACCGCCACGGCACCCCGCTCACTCGCTGCTGCCAGAATACGCGCCCTGCGGTGATGATGGCGGTGATGATGATGGCGATGAACAACAACATGACACAAGCATGCTGATCACGACAGCATACCCACCCCAGAGCATACCGTAGTTGTTTCTGTCGAATGTGTGTCATGCAGCCCCGAGCAGCCTTGATGGCAACCAATGCCACGCCCACCGTTGTAAACCCAAATGCAATATACCTGGGTGTGTACTCCCACATGATGTTGCCCAACACTTGCACATACGTACACACCGTTTTATCATCCATCCCACCATTTCATCCCCCCCCAATCCCTACCTGCAAATGCGACTGACTTCATTGAGACTACTCACAATACTCCCCAGCGAGCGCTTGGACAAGATAAACGGCCCATGCTGTGGTGCCCGCATCACCAGTACATCACCCTGATGCCGCAACAACCCACCACTGTGCTCCAGATGCCCCCCAATGTCTTTGACCTTGCTCACCTCACCAATAGCAGTCACCACCATGCCTACTGGGAGCACACGCTCTGTGCGGTTGGTGCCCATGACGCGCCATCCCATGATGACATCAAACGCCTTTTTGTGCAGGGGGCGCACTGCCTCCTGAAAGCAATCACCTTTTTTCAAGGGGGGGGTTGTTTTGGGGGGGGAGATGGGGGAATGCATTATAAACAATTGCTCAACTATTGAGATGAACTCCTCATGCAATATGTACTCTACCAAACACATATATACACAACCCACCTGACAGCTGCAACACATTATCCAGCACTGCATCACGGCCATCAATAATCGGCAATCGTATGTTACCACCGAGTCCTGCTGATTCCTCAAGCACCCATGGTGTCTCCCGTATGCTGCTGCGGACACGCTGTACATCCTTGACCCACGTCTCACCCACCAGATGCTTCATGCTGAGCTGATCCTCAAATACCTCGACGATGGCGGCATTGCTGTCAGACAACTCGCATTTCAATGGCCTGTCTGTCCATACACGGCCTGTCACTGCCACTAGCAGTGGGAGCACGTTACCCAGGAGTGTCAGGTCTGGTGTGGTGAACAAAGGCGGATGTGATGCTGTGGCATAATGGCATGCACTGTCGTCCCTGTACATACCTGCAATCTTGTCTACTTGCTTGGCATTGTTGATCTGCCTTGCACGCGTTCCCTTGGCCCACGCAATCAAATAAAACACACCCCCAGCAAGAGAGAATGCCACTCCTGGCCAACTAACGTATGCAATACCCCCTGCCATGGGTGTGTCGTTTTGTATGTTCTTATATACACGTTGTTGCTGTCAACATATTGTGTTGGTGTTGGGGTTGACAAGAAAAGCGTGTTGTTATATGGGAAAATGTGCAAGTACTGTATACACAATCGTGTTCAAAATGGCCCACATCAATGCATCATTATATACCAGAATAGCCTAGTACCATATGGTTTGCCTTACTCGGTGATCGGATGCACATGGTTGGCTTTGCTCGATGGAGACGGCCTTCACATGCCATCTCGTTGCTCGTGCTCGTACTATGGTATTCTTCACACGCGACGGCATTGTGGAAATCACGATCAGCACGTACACATGATGAACGCAGCATCAAAGTACGTTATGTTTGGTTGTGGCAGCTTCTCCACCATCATCCACAGATGGTGGTACCCGCCTCGGAACGCTCCACCCACACACCAACCCCCACATAGACCCCCACAGACTATGATGTTCACCATGTAGAGATACCAGGGGTTATTGAAAACCCCTCCTCCTCTGCCCCTGTACCAGTACTCGCCCACCTGTTTTTTCGTGCCATCATCACCGCACAACAGTCAGATTTTGTTCGCATGCGTGGGTTTTTGTATCTGGAACAGGTGGACAAGGTCATCACCCTCAACCCTCAAGGGGTATGATTTTGTAGGGTTCAGCTGTGGTTGCACTAGGTGGTGTACACGACCAATACACACACTCTTTTCACATAAACAATACATACACTCTTTTCACATAAACAACACACACACTCTTCACACACAAAAACACACATCAGGGTGGCCATGTGACACAGCCAGATGAAATACAAGGACTCACACCACCTGTATTGCGATTGGAGCTGGTCAACGGCACCATGGTCGACGTGTCCATGGCAGCGCATGAGGGAGACAGATTCCGCCCATACATCTTCATAACTGTGGTCCCATTGCGTCAATGGACAGCTGTCACTGCACTGCATATTAATGATTGGCCCCGGCATGTGCAGGTGTTTGAGCCTGATGGCATGATCAGCCATGGTGTGGATGGCGGTGATGATGGGGATGCACGGTTTTTGCTGGGCATGTACAGGCTCACAGAGTATTACACCATGGTATGGGTCTGACATATGATATCCAACATTGCATATATGTTGTACGCTCTCTCTATACATGCAACACCCTCTTTTTGCACATATACACCCCCACCCCTAATAGGCACAAAAGGTCATGTTGGTACAGATGCAGCTCCACTGGCATGCTGTCATGGGCTTCCATGGTGGTGTCCTGTACGACCCACAACCCGAGCTGTATGCCCACAACCCCGACACGGCACATCTCATGCTGCACAACACACTCACTGTAGTGCGCTGGACGCAGGAGCAATCCGGGTTTAGCTGGTACAAGGAGAACATGTATAGTAAATACGATCAAAATGTGGTGTATAATCACATGCTGCTTGCGTATTATATGAGAAATACATACTTGTTGCTGGTGGACACAGATGAGGTGTGTGCTGTGAGTGTGCTGTCTGTGTGCGCGAGTGGGTGTTTAATCATAATATGTTTCAAGAATGTACACGCATGACAGTATGTACACAGCCACATGCAAGTCCATGTCTACACATCCACACACACACACACACCACCACACACACACAGTACCTTGCCACACCTGCACCCACCACCATACAAGCCCTCCTCGCCCCGGAGGGCTGCCTGCATCCCTACCATCACGCACAATCCGCACTCCAGCGATACGATGCTGCAGTGCTAGAGGGCAGTGCACGTCATGTGCAGGCAGAGCTACCCCTATGGGAGGCACTCAACATGACTGCCTTGTCAAAGTACCACCATGTGACAACCACACCGTTCTTGTTCAAGGTGATAGCGTATGCCGACACAGTGCAGCAGATGGGGGTACATGTGGGGACGGTGGACGGGGTGCCCAAGACCGTGTGGCAGGATTGGGATCAGCTGGTGCAGCCTGCGTGTGCCATGTTGGTGCATTTTCGCAACTTGGTGAACGATGAGAGGCATGTGAAGATTGCACCGCCCATCAAGGATGACCCAGAATGGTGTGTGGGTGTTTGGGGGTGGGTGTATGCATGGTGATGATTACCGAAGAAATATACACAACAGGTTTTTAGGCAAGCGTAATGTGGATGATTTGGAGGAGCGGACAGACTGGTTGTGGCCATTGGCAGAGCTCACATAGTTTTTTTGTGTGTGTGTTATCCCATTTTCGTGACGCAAATTTTGATGGCATTATTTTGATGATATTGTACTGTGATGATGATGATGATTGCTGTAACCATTGCTGTTGCCACCGGATTGCAGGTCTTGCACATCTTAGTTTATGACCGAAACGTCCCCCAAACGCCATGCTATTGTCCTGTGTGCATTTGGCAGTCGTGGTGATGTGCAACCCCTTGTCACGGTGCTTGAGGCATTGTGTAACAAGTGTCAAAACGTGGCCTCGGTGGTGATCACCCACACACAGCACCAGGTCTGGGGCATCAGGGGCTGATACACATATGCGCAACTATGACTTGTATCAAATGCACACAATGTAGGGTTGGCTGGTGGACTGGATTGCCGCACGTGGTCTACAGCACGTTGATCTGCATTACATCTCCACGCCCGTGATTGTGTACCCAAGCAGCAACCAGGTGTGTACATCCAGTGCATCCATTGTACACCTTTGCCATATATCTTCACCCCCACCCTGCATCTTCCCAGCAACTTCCTGACAACATCCGTCGATGCAACCAAGACCACCGCCATCGGCTTGAGTGTACCAATTCCATCTACACATGGCTCCTTGCCCACGCCCCACACCCATCCACAAGTGTCCTCATCCTGCACAATTTGTTTTCCCTGGAAGCATGCTGTATAGCAGAAGCACTGCGTGTTCCCTCAGTGTGTCTCTCTCCTTCCCAACCCCCATATGCATGCCCCCCTCTACTGGCCACTGCACTGCACAAAGAGTTGGTAGACAACAAGTCGGTAGACTGCACCATACACCATGGGGGGGAGCATCATACTTGGGAAACGCATCATACCAGAGAAACGCATCATACTACAGACACGCAAACATACAAGGATGCATTGTTGCATTGGTTGTGGCCTCTTTGTACAGACACATGGGGAGACTGGAGGCAGTGTTCTATGTTGTTGCCTGTGCTTCCATGTCTGACATACCCACCCATGCTTGTCTATGGTATGAGCACAACCCTGGTACCCCCACAAGCATGGTCATCAGGCGTGCATCAAACCTCCCATTGGAACACACCACACTCAACTGTACACACCAATGTACACACCAATCAAGCTGTACACACCGCTGCAGCCCCTTTTATTGCCCACTTGAACACATTGCAGCAGGGTCCCTCACACACCCTTGCCCAATTGGACGCATGGCAGCAGGGCCCCTCCCATACAGTTGCAATTGATTTTGGTGCCATGTGGGATGTGATGGGTCAGCAAGCACAGGCCGTGGTTGCTGCTGTGAAACATGTTGCAGGGGAACATGGGTGGAGGGTGCTGGTTCTCAGGGGATCGATGATAGCTGGTGAACATGGTGCTGTAGCTGGGGGACATGGTGATGTTGATGCTGTGAGTGAGATACGATACACAGGTACTGCATACCTACCTGATGTGGGAAGGGACCCTGGTATGGGGGAATGTTCACAACAAATTGGGGGATATTCACAACAAAACAACAATAATATGTACAATATTTTGGGGTTTTATGGAAAATATAATGTGGCCACCATCACAATACAAAATATTACCTGACCCCATCACAACACAGATTCATCAGCAACAAGCTCACATATACATATCCACGACCCACTCCCTCATGCATTGACCCTGCAACACTGTGACCTTGTACTGCATCATGGTGGGTCTGGTATTGTAACTGTGGCTGCTTCCATGGGTGTGCCGCAACTTGTCCTGCCACAAATGTTTGACCAATTTGTGTGGGTACGTGTGGTGTGCATGTGTGTGTGCATGCGTGTGATCTCCATGTGACTGCCTCAACAGTATTGAGCAACAACAACTACTACTAGCCTCTGGCCTTTAGTGCCTTTGTACAACAAAAGCTTTTACTATTGTCCCATACCTCTTCGCTGCGCTATATGCACACTCCCCCCCCCCACACACACTCTCTCGCTCGTAGGCGGAACGTCTTGAGTGGCTGGGCATTGGTCGCCGCCTTGTTTCCTCCGCCCCCCTCCCCCCTCAGCTTGCCCATGCCCTTGCCTGGGCGATACAGCCCTCTGTCAGACAACAGTGTGCCGCTGTGCAGTCAGACATAGCAACAGAGGGCAATGGTGCCGAGCAGGCTGCAGACTTGGTATTGCAATGGTGGAACGAGGTGGTGGTGTCAGACAAGACAGACAAGACGAAAGAGGGGGTTTCAAACAAGACAGATAAGACAGACAAGGGTAAAACCCCACAAGACAACACTAAAAGTGAGGGGGGAATGGATGCTGGAAGGAGGGATGGACGAGCACACTGGACCGTTCAGATGGAGCGGTTGAAGCCATATGTGCTTGACCTGCAGGATACACTCACTGTTGCTCCAGGGTATGGAGGGTATGGAGCAGGAAGGGTATTTGTATTGTGCAGAACAGCGCTACAAACCAACACCTCATCTCTCCGCGTGTGGTACAACACAATGTCCAGTATACACACATTTAAACACCTCCCCCCCCCCCCAAAAATAGAATCGTTGCGCTGCCCCTCCGACTCCCCAATGCTGTTCGCATCCTCACCACCAGCCCCTTTGAAGCATGGGTCATTCATGATGAACTACACCACCCAGTGTATGGGTACCTGTCCCTCGTAGGTGCATTACCAACACATGATGCGGTGGTGCTTGATATTGGTGCCAATGTGGGGTTGTTTGCATTGCAGGTGGTGAGAATGTATCCCCATGCAGCCAAGGTGGTGGCAGTGGAAGCAGTGGCACCGAATGTGATCATGCTTCGTGCCAACACTGCACACGTGCCGGTATGGTGGGCATACGTGGAAATGGTGGAGAGGGGGTAGTTCCAACACAAAGATACCTGCAATACTATAAATTTGTGTTATTCGTGTAGAGTAATATATCATATATACTTTTCCATATACCTATGCCCAGGCGATTCACGTCGTGCATGGTGCCCTGGTAGACAACACCACCACCACTGGTCCTACCATCCCCCTCACGTGGTCCCCCGACATGCCAGGCAATGCCACTGCGGTCCCACACATGGCGGTCCCCGACATGCCAGCCTCACCAATGTACCCCGGGCCACTCGTCCTGGACTGCCCAGTGCACCAGTTTGCATCAATATGGCACACATCCAACCTCACGCACTGTGATTTGCTGAAAATAGATGTGGAAGGCATGGAGATGGATGTGCTCAAGGGTATACCGAGGGAGTTGTGGGCACAGATATGTCGTGTTGTTGTGGAAGTGCATGAGGAGACGACAGTGAAGCAGGTGGTACAGGTGTTGGAGACACAGGGTGGGTTTGTGCATGTGCGGCATGTGCAGGGACAAACAGGGTCTCGCAATTGCCTTGTGGTGGCACATCCATGAAGCGCAATTTTTGTGCACAGTTTTTGCGTGTTGCCCTATTTTGATTATTTGGGAGATGCAATGCCAGCATACAGTGTACACAAAATACCTAGGAAGTAAAAAAAAACACGCTGCCAAAACATCATCATCAAGGTACACATCATTCTACACCACACGGTTGATGGCTATGGACGGTAGTCTACCACACTAATTGTCCCCCCTAGTTGTCCACATGCATGGCCACTGCCCCCTCCTCCACTGCCCCCTCTTCATCCTCCAATGTCCCCTGCAGCTCCTCTATGCAGCATACCAACATGGCAAACTGCTTACGCCGGCGATCGAGCGCCCGTACTGCTGCTTCTTTTTGGGCCTCAAGGGCAGCAATGTCTGCCTCAAGTTGCTCGATTGTTGCCAGGGTGGATTGGCGTGATGGCTGCTCCACGATCAGCTTCTTGATACCCTGTGATGAGATGGACAGGGTGATGATGGTGATCAGCACGGTATGTGGGCGTGCGCATGCATTTTCTCATCTCAACCCTGCACATACCTCGTATTCCTCTTGGTGCTTGCGCCAGACCTTGGCCTCTTGGAGCTCTGTTTTGCGTTGCTCGATGAGATCATGGGCCTGTGTGATTGCAGCAAGTTGACGGTGCAGTGAAAAATGATGCGCCCCTCAACAAACAGCATACCTGCTGTATGTCTGATTGCAGCTGTGTCTGCTTGCGCTCGTACAACTGCCGTTCATACTGCAAGCTCTCACACTGAAACGTCATCTTTTCCATCTGTGCGCATGAGAGGGGGTGTCAATAAGCACACCCAAAAATACTCTTGGACATACATAGCACACCCACCTGGAATTGAATGAGTGTGAGTTCCCTAACTACTGCTGTATACAACTCATCCACATTATCGTTGCGTTGACGTGCTGCCTCGCAAAACTGCAAAAAGCGTTTTTGAATCTTCTTAAATGGAGGATCACCCTTTGTGACCGTTGTTTGCGTGAGCAATCGATGCTTGAGGAGCTGAAACTCCTCTTGCCCAGTTGCTGCCATGGCTGATCTGCTGTGAGCTCTTTGTTGAGTTGGCAATCGTAGTTGGCAATAGAAGTTGCAAAGAAGTTACAAACGCGTTTGATTGAGGTATACAATGGATTAAAAAATGGCTACAATATCATCACACACATCACACAAAAAACATCATCAATACGTGGTTCAAAAATACGTGGACTAAAAACCATACTGCAGCCGCTGCTGACCCACAGCAGCCAACACATCTGCATTTGGCAATCCTGCATTGCTATGCAGCACCACGTCCTTGCTGCCCCCATGATCACGGTTGCCCTGGTGTCGCCGGCGGGGTCGCTCATGCTGCTTCTCCTGTGTGTAGTAAGAAATACCCATATGTAGTAAGAACTGCATATACAACAGCATTGTGTCCCACATATAGTACACTTCAACACATAGACACCAGTGCAATCACCTACCTGTTGAAAGCTTCGAAACTCACGTGGCTTGGCTGCATCTACTGTCGCTGGATCAGGAGGAGATGTACTGAGGAATGTGTGGCGGTATCGACAAATGGGACCATAAATGCAAAACCCCAGCTTGTACATGTTGCATTCCTGTGTGGTTATTGATGGGATGCTGAAAAACCTGCAATATTTTTTGTTCATGAGATGCGATGACACATTGCAACACCACACCTTCACTACCTCAACTACACACACCACATACCGGTACTTCACCAATGTCGTGTTTGTATGGGCAATCAGCCTCGCGACACTGTCCAGTTCGAGCAAACGTCCGGCACACAGGCATGCGGGCTGCATCAAGCTGGTGCAAAAAGCCACATGTGTCACCCTTCATGCACAGTCCACGCAGCCAGAATGTGCATACCGTCTGTGGCACAATAGAGGAGAGGTTGTGAGATGGAGTGTGTGTATGCACAAAAAAACAACAGATCATGGCATCCGTACCCGTCGAAAATTTTTTGTATAACTTCCAATAGACTGTCCGATGTTGGTTCCAGGTGCAATATATGGTGGCACATCCTGTGGTGGGGGGTTGTGGATGAGGTTTGTGTACACATGGTGTTGATGGATCTGGAAGCATACGGACATCAACGTCCAAAACACACATAAACAACACATACCCCTGACGGAGCTGTTACGTTGCTGGGCAATGCATTTTGTTGCGGTGCAATGCTGTTTTCAAAGTCAAACTGAAAGCTGTCTGCCATGCTGCTTTGCTCTTCTCTATGTGTGGCTGTCTTGGTGTTGTATGCGCCGCTATAGCAAAGTATAGTATAGTGGTACACTATTTGTGAATCAGAAATGCTGGGGAAAGACACATAAATTGGAGCATGTGAAATCTGCTCGACATACCAAACCAAAAGCAGCCATTCCCATTAAACCACGGTCATTATTCAGCAATCCAATGTCCAAAATCATGCACGAAGATTGAGATTGACAATAAGCTGCAACACGTACAACAATGACAGAGCCAGTAGAGATCAAATCAGTGCCAATTTCCGCTGTCCTGCACGCATTCACATATTGTGTGCCTCTAGAAGAACAGCCATTGCCTCTGTTGCTCGATTTGCGTGACAACAAGGCCTTTAAGAAGGAACATGTCATGCAAAGCTATTGCATCAGGCTTGGTGGAGAGGGGCGTGCACTGTTGGACTATTCAAAGAATCAATACAAAGTGCCATGGTCCAAGGATTGCTGGTGTGTGGGTGTATAGGTGCAGTGTGTATGTATGTGTGTGTCTTAGAGCAATGTGTGTGGCAGAATACGAATGCATGCACCCCAATTGACACATCAAACATGCACATATTCACACCATACACACACCTCCAGGTGGAACAAGCATGTCATTGTGTACGGTGAGCCTGGCATGAAGCGTGATCACCCTGTGTTGCAGTTTCTACACAAACAGGGGCGCGTCAAGTCACTGTGTTATGTGAAAGAAGGTATGGTTGCTGCTGTACCTGATGTCACGTCCTCTCCCACTGCATGTGGGTCTACCATGAGCAGCACTCCCTCCCATGCACAACACAACCCTCCATCCACAATATACCCCCCCACCACAAAATACACCCCCTCTTCATCCACACAGGGTATGCTGCTATTCGAGCCGCCTACCCCTATTTATGCACAGTGAGTGTCAAACCAAATGCAATCAAGCGCTACCCTGGTGAGATCATTGCAGGGCTGTTGTATTTGGGGGACTGGGATAATGCGAGGGATGTGGAGCGGCTTCGGGAGTTGAACATCAAGACAGTGGTATGTGTTTTGCATGTGTGTGTATTGTTGTGTGTGTTGTGTGTTGACAAGACGGTGGTGTGTTTTGCATGTATGTGTGTGTATGTTGGTAGTAAGTTGTGTGTGTTGACCAAGACGGTGGTATGAGTGATATGATGATTGATTGTGGTATGTAGTTGTTTGATCAAGGCAGTGGCATAACACCATACCTCGTGCACCATGCCTCAATACACCATGCCTCAATACACCATGCCTCAATACACCATGCCTCAATACACCATGCGCACACAGGTCACCATCCACAACCAACCGGAAAACCTCAAAGTACCATCCACAATAAAGCACCTGCAATTCACACTAGCTGACGTGTCTACTGAAAATATTTCTCAATTTTTTGCACCAACATATGATTGCATTGATGAAGCACGTAGCAAAGGACATGGTATGTGTGCATTGGTGTATGTGCGTATGGGTGTATGTGCGTATACGTAGTTGTTGTTGTAGTGTACTTGTAGCCATATGTGTACATGTCATCATACAACACACACCCTCCCGTACCATCTGTACACCCCCCAACACACACACTGTTTCATCTGCACACACACACCCCACAGCGGTGCTCGTGCACTGTGGTGCAGGTGTGAGCAGGTCAGCCACACTGTGCATGGCATTTATCATGAGGGACAGACGCATGACAGCACATGATGCGCTGGAACTGGTAAAGCAACGGCGTAGTATAGTAGAGCCTAATGATGGATTTTGGAAGACGCTGTGTGCATTGGAAGCACAGCTGGGGTTGCAAAAACGGTATGGTTGCTGAGTGATGATGTGTAATGACATGTGGAATGATGTGGAATGATGTGCAATGATGTGTAATGATGTGTGTAGTTGTGTGTTTATGTGTGTGAGAGAGAGGAGTGTCCAATGCATATCCACGCAGTTGCTGTACACACCCACACTCACCTTCACAGGAGTGATGTGAAAGAACACACTGGACACCCTGGTCGTGATGCAGTCACCACCGCCCCACCACCAGCAGCTGTGGCTCTAGCAGAAGATGCTGCTGGTGTCAAGGTGACAACATGCTGGGTGCCAGCCACCACTGGGCACACAGGTGGTGCTACGGGTGGAGCAACAGCTACAACTGGGCATACAACCAAGAATGGGGGGCATGAGAGGGGGGGACATGAGAGGGATGCACATGAGGAGGGGAGGAGGGGGCGGGAGGGAACCCATGACGAGGAGACAAGACGCAGGGACCGCCGGAGCCGCAGCAGGGACCGCCATCGTAGCAGAAGCAGGGACCGCCACAGCAGGGACCGTCATCGTAGCAGAAGCAGGGACCGCCACAGCAGGGACCGGCATAGCAGGGACCGCCGTAGAGTGCGCTTTGAAGACCCACCCAGGCCATCCCATTCCCCCCACCATGCCAACGGCACCCCATCATCTGCCAACACCACCAGCGGTCTACCAGATCCGTCCATCATCTTGTCCGTAGAGCGGGAGGGTATAACTCTCGGGGAGTACCACATTGGCAGCATGAAACCGGGACAGACGGTGGTGTTTGGGCGTCTCCCATCCTGCGACGTGCATCTGGAGCACTTGAGCATCAGCCGGCAGCATGCACAGCTCCAGGTGCAGCGGGATGGCACGGTGACCCTGACAGACCTTGCATCAGGGCATGGGACCAACGTGGATGGGGTGTGGATACGAGCAAATACGCCCAAGGTGATTAAAAAGGGGTCAGTAATAAAGTTTGGAGCGAGTACGAGGGCATTGGTCGCCAAGAAATTATAGAGTTGTGTGGATTTTATGTACAAATTAGTGTGATGAATTCTTATATCATTCACTAGCACAATGAAAAGGTTTGAGGGCAACGTAGCAATTGTCACTGGTGGTGCAAATGGGATTGGCTTGGGAATTTCCAAGCGCCTGGCGTCCGAGGGTGCACGTGTTGTCATTGCAGACGTTGATGCGGATGCATTGCAACGTACCCAGCAAGAGATTGAGGAAAATGTCGGTGGTGTGTGTACCTGCATCGAGGTAGCGGATGTATGCAGACAAGATGCAGTAGTACGCCTGGCGTGTAACACACGAGATACACACCTCACAGGCAGACATGTCCAATGAGGCACATGTTCAACGGCTGGTGGATCATGCGGTACAAAGCTACGGCACAGTGGACATCATAGTCAACAATGCTGCTCGTTTTGTGTTTGCAGATGCTGCACATGCCACAGAGGAGGATTGGGACCGTGCACTTGCCACCAATGTCAAGGGATATGCATTTGCCATCAAACATGCATCACGTGTCATGATCGACCGTGGCAGAGGTATTAGCGGGGATGATGTCAAAGGGTACATGTTGCTTGCTTTTACACATGCACCCTCTTTCACGTACACATGCACCCTCTTGCTGTACACATGCAGGTGGTAGCATTGTCAATATTGCATCCACCTCATCATTCATTGCACAGCCTGGGTTTGTACCATATTCCACAACCAAGGGCGCCATCCTCCAACTGTCCAAATGCAGCGTATGTTGTTTTGAGAGAGAGGGGGATTGAGAGAGGGGTGTATTGATTTGATGTTGACTGTCAAACATCCTGTCTGACAAGAGATGTCAAGATGAGTGCACACCTCCACAGGCATTGGATCTGGGACCATACAACATACGTGTCAACGCAGTATGCCCGGGGCCCATCATGACAGAGGGCACCCGCAAACATGCTGCAAGCTTGGTACGATGTGCTGCATGTGATATGTATGTGCATGGCCATGCAAACATACACGGGGATTGTACACACCCAGGGTAAGACGCTTGACGAGGTGGTAGAGGAGATGCAAGCTGGGATGATCATCAAGCGCATGGGCAGTGTGGAGGAAGTGGCAGCCGCAGTGGCATTTATCGCGTCCTCTGAGGCATCCTTCATCACTGGAACAACCTTGCTTGTGGATGGAGGTTACACAGCTTTGTAGTGGGATAACCGAGGAGGACAAAGCGGTGTGCAGGTTTTGTCACCAGGTTTTGTGCAAGTTATGTGCTGCAAACCTTTTCATACTCATAATTGTATGGTATAACTTTTGTATTGCGTCATTCTCATTACGCCAACGCACGTACCACAAAACCCCATTCAACCCTAGGATTATACACATGCTGCTTGCTAAGCCCATTTGAACCCGAAAAGCCCCCGTTTTCAGCACTGCCCACCCCTCCCCTCTATTGCTTGTAGCTCCCCACCATGTCAGGCAACCGATATCAGGTGCCACCCACTGTCACAGTGATGGCTGTGATGAAGGGTCGCCTGCTGGGGGCGCAAAAGGGCCACGCATTGCTCAAGAAAAAAGCAGATGCGTTGACAGTCCGTTTCAGGCAGATTTTGAAAAAGATCATTGCCATTAAGGAGGACATGGGCACCAATCTGCGGGCAGCATTCTTCACCCTCACAGAGGCCAAGTATGCTGCAGGCGAGATTAAAAACACAATCATAGAAAATGTGGCACTGGCAAACATCAAGGTGTGTGTGGGTCAACATTGAGACAACCCACCATGTGTTGCGTTGATCACCGTCGATAATGAATCATCCCCAGGTCACCACTGCCCAAGACAACGTTGCGGGTGTCAAGCTCCCACGCTTCAGCTATGTGCACAACAGTGGCGAATCCAAGATGAACCTGACAGGCTTGGGCAGCGGTGGGCAGCAGGTTGCACAGTGCCGCAAGGCATTTCAAGATTCGGTGCAACTGCTGGTGGAATTGGCATCCTTGCAAACGGCCTTTGTGACGCTGGACGAGGCTATCAAAATCACCAACCGCCGTGTGAATGCATTGGAATACGTGGTTGTTCCCAAGCTGGAAAACACGATTTCCTATATCAAGGGTGAGCTTGATGAGCTGGAACGTGAGGAGTTTTTCCGCCTGAAAAAGGTGCAGAATAAAAAGAAAAAAGATGCAGAAGTAGCACTAGCAGCATTGGCACTGCCAGAGGACAATTCTGGGGATGTGGCAGTGGAGTTGCTTGGGGAAACCAAGGACGAGGACGTCGTGTTTTAGTGATCTTGTGTACATTCTCACGTGGTTGGTTGTGTGTAACAACAGCAACAGTTTCTTCTGATGCTGCCGGTCCATGCATATGAATACCATTGTTACAGAATGCACCAACACAACCATCACTCATCATCACCCAGCTTTGACCGCAACACCGTTGACGGCCCCACCCTCCCCCCGCGAATTCACAGACGCCATGATGAACCCCAAAAACAAAGGACTGGGTGTAAACGGCCTCGATTTGAATTCCGGGTGAAACTGTGCGGCCACAAAAAATGGATGATCTGCCTGCTCCAAAATCTCCATGCGCTCCCCCGTTTCGTCGCGCCCCACAAACCGCAGGCCCTTGGCCTCCAGCTGAGGCACCAGCTCCGGGTTGACCTCATATCGGTGGCGATGACGCTCATCGATGTGCTTTTCTGTTTGATAGAGCCGCGCCGAGTGGCAGTCGACCGTTTGCAAGAGTGTGCGCCGGGCCCCCAGTCGCATGGTCCCCCCCAAATGCGTCTTGGAGCCCTCTGGCATGAAGATCACCACTGGGTTGGTGGTTGTGGCATCAAACTCTGTGGAATTGGCGTCCTGCCATCCCAATACATTGCGTGCAAATTCAATAACTGCAATTTGCATGCCCAGGCAAATGCCCAGGTAGGGTACCCTATGTACCCGAGCATATTCTGCTGCGAGTATTTTGCCCTCGACACCCCGGGAGCCAAAGCCACCGGGCACCAACACGCCCTGGGCGGCGCGGATGTTGTCCCATGCAGCTGTGTATTGTGCTTCGTTGGTGTTTTTTGATTCTGGTTCCAAATCGGAAGCTTCTACCCACAGCAGGTTGAGGCGGCGATTGCATGCTACAGTAGCATGGAGCAATGCCTGATGGTGTGTGTGGGGGAGGGGGTGAGAGAGCGAGAGAGAGAGAGTTAAACACAACATGGGACTCCACCCCGATGTGCTTCTTCACAAACATAACAACGGAATTATTCCATCTGTGCTGCACAGATTGTGTCTCGTGACACAGATGCCCCCATCCCCCCAAAACACAACCATCCCCACAACACCACCTACCTTGAGCACAGACAAGTATGCATCGGACAGCTCTGTGTACTTGCCCACCATTGCAATACTCACAGTCTCCTTCAAGTTGTCCCATCGTTCAGCAAGTTGTGTGCGCCATGCCTTGAGATCCAGATTCTCCGCCCCGGGCAGTTGGAGATGCTTGCAAATGTTGACATGTGCATCTTGTTCCTGCATGATGAGCGGTACGTGCCAGATGTTGGATACGTCGTGCATGTTGAGCACGTGACTGGGGGGGACTTGACAAAAGAGCGCCTGGGATGGGATGATGAGGGTGTTGCAATGTTGATGATGCTGGCACCTGTTGCCATACAAGGATGCACAATGTATGCGACAACATATGCATGCCCGTTACTACATCTATGCCAACCCACATGAACAACATCCCATCATCACCATCATACCAATTTCTCACGCGTGGCATCCTTCAATGGCTCTTGGCTACGCACCGCCAAAAAGTTGGGGTGCAATCCCAAACTACGCAGCACTGCCACGCTGTGCTGTGTGGGCTTGGTTTTCTGTTCCCCAACAACGCCCAGCACAGGCACGAGACTGACATGGATGACACAAAAATTGTGGGCACCCACTCGAAACTGAAATTGCCGCATGGCCTCCACAAAGGGCATGGATTCGATATCACCCACTGTGCCACCGAGCTCAATGACACATACATCTGGCTGCCCATCTTTGCCATCCACTGGATGTGTTTGTGGATGTGATGATGATGCGGTGGGCATTGTGTATGTGTGGTATGGTGATGTGCAGACATAATAATATTCTCTGTTCATTTTCACATGGTTGTTATGCAGCGCACAGTACCTGGTTCTTTTGCAACGCGTTCAATCCAGTCGCAAATGGCATCTGTGATGTGTGGCACCACCTGCACGGTCTTGCCCAGGTAATCCCCACGACGCTCCCTTTCAATCACATGCTGTGTGTAGAGTGCGGTGTGTATGTGACATACATGTGTAGCACAACATATGTACACTGTGTATACCACCATATAACACACACACCTGGTAAATCTTGCCCGTGGTCAGGTTGTTGTCACGGCGTAGGGTAATGTCCAAAAAGCGCTCATAGTTGCCCAGGTCAAGATCCACCTGTGTATGTGCACATCACTGCTGCTGTATTCAGCTACCATCACCACTCTCCACTCACACTTGTCTCAATACCTCGCCTCCGTCATCAAGCACAAACACCTCGCCGTGCTCAAAGGGTGACATAGTGCCAGCATCCGTGTTCAAATAAGGATCTGCATTGGTATGAGATTGGTAAACACACAGTGAACAAACAACGATCACTTGGCTCAACGACCCACACCTATTTTGATGGATGTCACTCTGTGTCCGCACGCTTTCAACAGCACGCCCACGCTGCTGGCTGTGACGCCCTTACCCAAACCACTCACCACACCACCCGTCACTAACACGTATTTCATGGCGGCCACAGTACGAGGCTATACCGAGGGCATCGCTGGCAGCAGTCAAAGATGATGGAGGCTGATATGGGCGTATGTTGTGTATTTCTCGAGAAATTACACTTGCAGATGTGATGGTGTCCTAAATGTGTGCTAGCTGCTGTGCACATCGGAAAAAAACAAACAGGGGGGGTATATTTCACCACCACATCATGCACGCTGCTCCACACCCTTCTGGTACTGCTTCCAGCGTCGCGGCAGCAGCTTCTCCAGCAGGCCACCCCGCACCTCCACCTCGAGTGCCACCTGGAGAGTCAACGCCTCTTTGAGGAGGTCTTGTGCCCGTTCCAAGTTTTCCTGCATCTGTGGTGCCAGCACCTGCGCAGCTGCCTGGGCTGATGCTTGACTGCTCCAGCAGCTTGCACGCAGCTCGGGGAAGCCCTCTTCACGCAAGCACGCACCAATTCCTGCTGTGCGCAGGTCAAGGAGGTCGACGAGGGAAGTGAGTTCACGTCGAATCTCCTGCAGCAGCTCTGTGGACGACTGTGTTGTTGTTTTGGGGGGGGGGGGGAGGTGGAGGGGGTGTTGTGTGGCGGGGGTGTTGTGTGGAAGGGGTGCTGTTTGGGGTGAGAGAGGTGCTACACACAGCATGCATGATTTAAAGCAGCAGCACACACCCTCCACACCCACATTCTTTCCCCACACCATCACCATCACCACATGACATCATCATCACACATCATACCTGACTCCCATCTGCACATGCACGACATGCACGACCAAACAAGCCCAAAAACAGCAACTCGGCTTGTTGCAGACCAGGATCGCTTGCAATGGTGTCAAGGACATAGGAACGCACTTTGGCGCCATCATCACCACGATTGCCAAACACGTATTCCAACAGCAAACAGTCATACTCGTGCACCTGCATGGTGTGTGTGTTGTGTATTCATACACTGTTGTTCACTCACATTTGTAGTGCCCGCATGTATTCACTCATGTATCACCCATGTATCACCCATCCACATATGCGTACCATAAACACACACCACTACAACACACCTGATCACGTCCATCTGCAAACGCAGCAACCTGCAGCATATTGATCGCCTTCATAAACCGTCGATCAGACACATACACAGGGGGCTCACACTTGTCCTGCAGGTAATCCCTCAGCCCAGTAACAAGTTCCACCACACTGTCGGGAAGCTCCACTGCAGCTATAGCACGAGGTGCTGCTGCTCGAAAATCATCCATGGCCAACTCCTCCATGTTGGTCAACGCATCATCGGTGGTCAACGCATTATCGGTGGTCAATGCATCATTGTTGGTGTTGAGTCGGCCTGTTGCCAGTGCTGCGAGTTTGTGCAGTTGAGAGGATGTGACCTGATCAGCAAAGGGGGGGAGAGTTAGTGAGTGTAGGTGTAGGTGAGACTAGGATATGTGTATCTGTGTATGTAGCACACACCTCACTCCGTTGCACGCACACACTCACTCACATGCACTCCTCACATGCTCACACACTCACCCCCACCCCCTACAATACCCCCACCCACCACCCCCACACCTGTGACACATGTTTACGGATCAAAAACCGATCATACAACGCATCCAGCTCTTCGCTTTCCGGAAGCTCATTCGAGGCACCCACCAGGCACAACAGGGGCACCTCAAAACGCTGATTCCCATTATCAAACAGCCGTTCATTGAGGAGGGTGAGGAGGGCATTGAGGATGGCGCTGTTGGCTTTGAATATCTCATCGACAAAGGCCACTTCAGCTGTGGGGAGGTAGCCATCAATTTGTCTGACATACTGATCGTTTTCCAAGCCTGGGTGTGGTTGTGTGGGGATGGGCGTGTGGGGATGGATGTGTGCAGATGGATGAGGAGAAAGGATGTTGTAGGTGAGAGGGTGTAAAGCAAGGATGTACCCATCATACAGTGCACACACATACACCATGCTCCCACAGCAGGAAAACAACTCATCACCTCGCATGGACAGGGGCCCAAACAACTCCTCAGGCACTGAAAACCTAGTCAACAGTCGTTCATAATAGCGACCACCAGTCAAGCTACTCAGCCGCCTGCTCAGTTCACTTTTTGCTGTTCCGGGAGGACCTAGAAGTAACAGGTGTTCTCCACACAGAGCAGCCAGCAGCAGCAGACGAACCTGGGGTGGTGGTGGTGGTGGCGTTGGTGGTGGTGGGGTAATGGTGGTGAAAGGTAATGGTGGTAGTGGTGGGGAAAGGAAATGGGGGTAATGGTAATAATGGTAGTGGTGGTGGGTTTCAATACGCAAGCATTGAACAATGTGATGTGTGCAAGCCAACAGCTCATAGTACACAACCGTACAACAATGTGCAAATATACCACAACATCCCATAGGCACCCCCAGCATACCTCCATATCACGCTCCAGGAGCCCCTGACCAAGGTCGGCAATGGAGGCCACCACCTTGCCACGCAGGGCAACATCCCCATCGGTGTTGAGGACAATGTGTTTATCGGCGTTGGCAGCCAACATGCCCTCATGTTGCTTGTCCACCGTGTTCATGATGCTGGCAATGAGCTGCAGGGTGTCGGTGTCGGCACTGTTGGTGGGGGCATCGGCACGAACAGCCTGGAGTGGGGGGAGCACTCGGGGTGCGTGCATGGGCATGGCACCACATGGCATGAGGTGATTCAGGTTGGGTTGATGTACGCAGCGCCCTTGATATTGCGCATGTCGAGTGGCAATGCGTGTGGGCTGCCCACAGCGCACGGATGAAACTGTACAGGGCAGCAAAGTCATGGCGGTGGCGCGAGAGATGCTTTTTGCACCTTTTAGTAGACGGTGACGGCTGGCGTTGCGGCAAGCCTCGTGATGTATCTTTGTGATTGTTGTGAAGATCTGTGATGTGTTTTTGTGCGAAAAACACGCTTCTTATCCTCTTGTTTCGACCACAAACCCTCAGTGTTTGACTGCGTGGTGCGTTCTGGGTGCGTGTATGCATCGCCTGCATCATTGCGACACTGATTGGAGGTGATTGCGGCGACACCATGGCGTCCAAAACGCTGCCATCAAGATATCCAGCAGTCGCCCCACCCAATGCCGGCTTCCGAAAGCACAACACGCGCGCCCCACGGCTCCTACGCCTCAAGACATCCGCTGCGGCGGTGACAAGTACATCTTCAGCCAATCAAGGACATGCTATGTTGCTTCAAGGACTGGGGGCGGTGGGTGATGTCGCTCCCTCCCACGTGCCTTGGCTGCTGCGCTTGGCTCACATACAGTACGTGTGGTGGTGGGTTGGTCACCATTGAGATCACCACTGAGAGGTCACCATGTGTTTCCCAGGTCCCTTGGTGACAGTGCTGCTGACTCGGAGGCGGTGGTGCAGCAGAGTGCCACTGGTGTGCTTGTGTGGAAGGTGCGTGTGGTGTGTGGTTGATGTGTGATGGTGTTGGGTGTATGTGTGTGATGGTGTTGGGTGTATGTGTGACGGATCTATACACTGTGTGATGCTCTTGGTTTAATGGTTTTAAACACTCTCATGAAGCAGCACCACCTCGTTTTTGGGATTCCTACACACACCGTTGTTCATGTATTCCAACTCCCCAACACCTTTCTGCATGTGTCCCCCTCCGTTCCCCTCTCTTTTCATGTATTCCCCTCCACCCCCCCTTTCCCCACCCTATATATAATATAACATAATAATATAACCCCACACAGACAGCGCTTGAGCGTGGTTTACTGCCTGATGACATGACACTCAGGCAGCTGCAGTATGAACAAGGCAGCCCATGGAAAGATACACCAATAGAGGCATTACAGTGGCCTGATGCACCTTTGAGAGCTGCTTTGATACGTATGCTGTGTTGTTGTTGGTGTGTATGTACAGTGTGTGTTGCTGTGGTGGTGGTGCTGAGTATGTGGTGTGATGTGGTGTAGTGTGATGCACATCATAGTATCATCATTCAATACCATACCTCACACCTTTATCATCCCCTACACACCTTGATCGTCCCCTACACACCTCCATCACCCCTGCACGCCTTCATCATCCCCTACACACACCACAGGTGGGTTATCCCAGTTGCATGTATCACGGTTTGCATGCCTGCATCCATCTGTGTTGACTGCCCTTTTGAAGAACCTACTGGAATGCACATGTACCTACCATAAGACATTGTTGGGGTGCGTTGGTGCAATACTGTGCGTGCGTGCGTGTGTGTGTGTGCGTGTGTGTGTGTGTGTGTGTGTGTGTGTGTGTGTGTGTGTGTGTGTGTGTGTGTGTTTTGTGATCGTGCACGCTGTCATCACTGAAAACAAACACACTGAAAATTACAACAACAACAATAAAGAAAACAACAAGAACAACAATAAAAACAACAACAATAAAAACAACAAAAATAAAAACAACAACAATAAAAACAACAACAATAAAGAAAACAATCAAATCCTCAACCACCATCCACCACCTACACACCCCAGGGATGCCTATGACGATGATGCCGATGACAGCACCCACCAACCAACCAATCCAAACCTGGGTGTCTACATGACAGTCGTGGAGTACGATGCACAAGTACTTGAGCAACGAGCTGCACGATTGGGGACCACTGTGGATGCGCTGGTTGCAGCTGAACAGCAACGGGGGGCCCTAGCAAGTGGGGGGGATACACTGCAGGGCTCCATGGGTGGGGAGGAGGAAGAGGAGGGGGCCTCCATGGGTTTTGTAGGTGTAGGTGGAATGTATGGAGGAGTGAATACACCGGGGGGGCATGTGTTGGGGGAAAACGGTCAAGGTGATGGGTATGATGATGTACAAGGGTATACACAAGAGGTGCAGTTGGCAAGGGAATTAGCAGGGGAGATGGTGGAGCAATGGCGACCTGCAATGACAGCATTGACAAGGGCGTCTGCAGCATTTCTGGGGGTGTCCACGTTGTTGGGGGAACATGGATTTCAGGTGAGGGTTTGACCATGCGTTGACCATGTGTGTTGACCACGTGTGTTGATCACTGTACACAGCACCACATGCACATTCCCCCGAGCAACACACGCCCACAACACATCCCCACACATCATCAGGTGGACAACAGTCTGTGGACCCGACGTGGGTGGGCAGAACTCGACGCACTCCGCAGCAAGCTGGAAAACCTCAAAGAGCTACGTGACCTTGTACGTTCTCTAGGCAGAGGGGGTGGCTGGGGCCCCCTGCGCAGGGCCCCCACGCAGCACCTGGATATGGGGGGCCGCCCTGGGTTGTTGAGGACGGTGCTTGAGGCACAGGAAACACGGGGGTTGACGAGGAGTGATGACATCAGCAGGTTGCTGCCCAGTGAGGTATGTGTGTACTGTGTGTTTGGGGTGTACTGGGTGTCTGGTGTATTCGGTGTAATGGGTACTGTGTGTTTGGGGGAGTATGTCTGTGTGTGAGAGATTGTGTGTTGCTTTGTACATCCTTGTCACACCGTTGAACCCACCCACAGACCATGCCACACACCATAGCACCCCACCACCACCACCACACCCACCACCACACCCAGGCAGCCATGCTCGCCCGTGGCAGTCAAGTACGTCAGGCCAAACTCCTCTTTTACGCCCGCCTTGCCGAAAAAGCCCTTCAAACATACGAGCGTGATGGCTGGGGTGAGTTTCCCACACGCATCAACATTGACCGACGTGAGATCCGTCCCACAGCAGACAGGGGCCCCATTTTGTTGTGTGTGGATACAAGTGGGTCCATGAGGGGGCCCCGGGAGACGGTAGCAAAGGCGCTGGCGCTCGAGTGCATGAGGGCAGCTAAGGAACAGGAGCGGGATTGCTATGTGTTTGCGTTTGCGGGTGTGCGTGAGGTAGGCGAGGGGATGTGTGGGGATGTGGGTTGCAATGTGGGGGGTTGTGATGTGGGTGGGTTGTGATGTGGGTGGGTTGTGATGTGGGTGGGTTGTGCAATCAAAGATGGTTGTTACATGTACATAGTTGGCATGTATGCATTCATGACATTGACACACATGCATACACTCTACAAACTCATTTCAAACACACTCTACGCTCTACCCACATACTCCCAACCCAATTCATGACAGGTGCTGGAACTAGAGCTTAATGACGATGCACAGTCAATCAGCAACCTCTTGGGCTTTTTGGAAAAGACATTCAATGGTGGGTCTGACTTTAATGAACCAGTGACCCGATGTCTGACGCGTCTGACAAATGCACGATGGGCTAATTCAGACATACTGTTGGTGTCTGATGGGTAGTTGAGACAACCTGCACATGAGGTGTGTGAAGGGGGGGGGTGTTTGAGGGAGGGTGGGTGTTTGAGGGAGGGTGGGTGTTTGAGGGAGGGTGGGTGTTTGAGGGAGGGTGGGTGTCTGCATGAGGGTGTGGGTGTCCATGTGCGTGTGTGTAGTCCACTCATCATCATACAGTTTACATTTATGTCCACTCATCATACAATATCCACTCATGCACACCCATTCTCCCCTCCAACC
>VFQP010000447.1_pt1 | contig 82162 bp, 142 predicted proteins | sample 3512351 | NCBI WGS metagenome assembly VFQP01 (sample SAMN10412372, study PRJNA504923) | tailings metagenome | isolation source: Relicate 1 Philex TSF1 revegetated site | place: Philippines: Tuba, Benguet | collected 2017-08-29
GGTACAACCGACTGCGCCTCAACCGCTTCCTCTTCCGCAACATCAATGGCGCCATCATCAACTTTTTGTGCTTGTTTGGCCTGGCACCCAAGGGGTTTAACAAGGTGCATGACATGCTGCTGGACACCGTCGACGCGCTGTTGCTGGGTGGGGAAAAGGGGATTTTTACGCCCATGTATATGATGGTGTTTGAGAAGCCTGTCGCGTGAAGGGGGCTGGGTTGTGTGGGGTCGTCTTCTGTGGCAGGGGTGGTTGGGGGTTGGGTGCTGCTGCTGTGGATGAGGAGCCGAAGATGATAAGGAGTGCTGTGGTACAGAGAGGGGGGCGACAGATGTGGAATACACATGCAGAGTATACAGTCAAAAAAGAACGTGTGCTTGTGCGTGTGTTGCACTCCCATGTGGGGTGATGCAGCCACAATGCTGCAGCTGCTTTGTGAGTGAATTTCGATTATTGTTCTATTCCATGCGATGTTCTATTCCATGCAATTTGATGTGCACCCCGGGAGGGTGTACATGTGCATGCTGCTGCAAATGAAACATACATGCGTCGACTAGCATACATGCGTTGACTAGAAAAGGAGTGAGCATGGTTGACCGTGGTTGCATGAATGCAGCATTGCAGCAAAAAATACACCTTAAAAAAGCCGGAGACAATGATAAATAAATACTACGCACACACATGTCCGCGCGCACACACGTGTCCTCGTTTTTTCTCCATTTCTTTTTCTCCATTATCCTCGGGCCCCTTGGTCTTCTCGTGCCTCCACTGCATCCCTACGAAACGACTCTGACCATTCCCTTGACACCTCCAGCCTCAACTCCTTTTCCAACACCTGTTGCGGGACAAAAGAAAGGGAGGGGTGATACTAACGCCCCGCATTGACACACACTGCATTGGGGATGGTTTCCACCCCTCCACCATACTCCACCACCATACCCCGCCAATGGCTCCGGCAAAGTCATCAATGCCCTGTGCTGCTTGTGACCAACCACACTCCAATGCAGCCACAGGATCCTGTGCAGGTGTGTTGTCACCCACTTGGTGTTCCTCAACAGCTGGCCATGTGGAACCCCCTTGGAGTGTGGGGGCACCATCAAAGGGGGCGGTGGGCTCTGGGGATGGTGTGTGTGGGGGGGACACATGCGTGACAGCCGGGGTGGTGGTGGTGGTGGTGGATGTGGTGGTGGGTGGTGTGACTGTTGCATCGATGGGGTGAACCTGCAGAAAGGCACCTATTGCACCTAGAAAACCCTCATGCTTGCAAAACATGGCAGCCATTGTTCCCTGTGTTGGGGATTCGTGAGGTGAGGATTGGTGCATGTGGATTGGTGAGTGGACTGGATATCTGTGTACTATCTGTGTACTACCACCGTATCCTATACTATCACCACATCAACCTATACACCCCCAATGCCGTATTGGGCATTGGTACCCGACCCTATAAAGCATTGGTACTCGACCCTATAAAGCATTGGTACCCACCTGTGACCAAAACCTAATAGCAAAGCTAATGGTTTCCATTGTAAAGGGATGTCCCCGCAGGAAAAATCCACCAAAGATGATTCGCTGTAGACCATATTTTTGGGCATTGAGGTAGGCCAACTGCCCGATATTATAACTGTGTATATATGCAGGTGTGTGGTAATTGTGGATATATACAGGTGTGTGGTAATTGTGGATATACACAGGTGTGCTATAATTGTGTGTTGCAGGTGTGTTGGGCAGTATGAGTATGTCTATTGTTTTCATACTCAGGATGCCATGCATCACACATTATCGCACAGTATACCATCGCAAACCTCACACTCCCCCACCCCCCCCTGTACCTGATCATGCGTAGAGCAGCAAGAGCAGCGTCAGCAGGCTTCACATCAGCCAATGACAACCCCCCTCCAACCACCTTGCCAAAGGAACTCGCAATGGTGGTGGCTGATAAACCCACTGCGCTGTAATTGCCACCATAAATGTCACCCACCAACATGTCCACCTTGGTGTGTTGGGGGGGAGGAACACACAGTGTGGGTGTACAGGAGGAACACACAGTGTGGGTACACACGATATGGTGTGTACACAACACACCATGCTTCACAGCAACAACATACCGTGCCATTATCCCCCTCTGCACAGAGTGTCAGTATCTCATCAAAGTCCTTTGCCCCAGTCAGCAAGCGTGCCAGTCCCCAAAAAGTACCCCCACCCAGTGAGGATCCACTCACCCGCTGGTAACTGCCATCAGCTTCAACCTTTACAGTAAACCATGAGGTGTGGTGTGTGTTGGGGTGTGTGTTGGGGTGTTGCGTGTGTTGCGTGATTGTGCGTGTGTGTGTGTAGTACGTGTGTTGTGCAGGTGTTGTGCATAGTGTGTGTTGTGCATTTGATGACATGATCATGTCATGTACATGCACAAGGGTTAGTCAATAGATACAGGGTACACAGATACAAGGTACACACAGATACACAAATACCCAAAATATACTTTGATCATGGATACCCCAGAGCCAATGTTGACCAGCAGAAACGGAAACACGTCAGAATCTGTGATGTGTGGTGGGTTTTGTGGTGGGTTTTTTATGGTGGGTGAGTTGCCTGCTGTGTATACCATCTGTCATACACAGACATATGACTGCACACACACTCACATACACTCACACATGCACACACTACACTCACACTACCATGTGACACTGCACTCTCAAACTCACACCTTGTGTTACAGGAACAAATGTGGTTTGACCATGTTCATATGTAAACACTTCATTACGAATGGTCTTTGTCAAAAAGCAACACCCATCCACAAGTGCTCTCATTTCATCGACTGTGTCCAGAAGCAACCCCAATCTTGTAAACACACGCTGTTGGTGGTGTGTGGGTGTGGTGGTGTGAGGGTGTGGTGGTGTGAGGGAGTGGTGTGAGGGAGTGGTGTGAGGCATGGCCATGTTGGGAAGGTTAGTGCACACGTGCATGATGACCACCACACACACTCATACACACACACACACATCATGCAACCATCCCTTGACATAATTACAATACAACAATACAAGTACAACATACCTCGGCGAATTTATGTGCCCCACCCCCCGTGGCTTTAACATGCAGCAGCTGTTTCCCCTCATGCACACTCACATGGGTCTCAATGAAGTCGAGACATTGTTCCAGGTGACGCGTTTCAAATTTGACAAAGTGCAAGCGGCCTGGTATGGTGATTGTGGTGGTTGTGTGGTGATGAAATACTACGTGGAATAGGCCAGTGTCATGTGGAGTCAAACATTACAATAAGAAACTTCAGGACAACAAGAAAACCTTACAAGCACACACATACCTCCCACATCAGTGTTGGCAGTGTCGGCATCGACTGCAAAAAATATCAGTTTGATGAGCGACCCCCCAATATCCAGTGCAAAGTGTCGTACAAGGCGAGCGGGCTGGTGTGGGAGCATGATGGAGGGGGCACCACGGAGGGTAGACATGCTGTCTTTGACCAGCAGGGTGGGGTTGGTACTGGGAGCGTCTGTGTGTGGGAGTGTGGGTGCTGTGGTGTGTGGGCATGTAGGAGCCGTGTCACCACTGCAGTGCCACTGCGTGCGGGCGTTGGGCATCACCATCACCTGCAGCCCCACTGCATAGATTCCAATAATAATCATCTGCTACGCACCGTGATCTTCCTCATGTCGTATACTGGCCTCACTGAGGTTGAGGGACGAGTTCAACTGTGTCGAAGCCTCGCTTTGCATGGGATTGCTGAACAACAGACGCAGGAACCACAAGAGCAAATGGTTTGTGTGTTATATACCGTCACTTTGGTGTGTAGCTTGTGTCGTGCATCTCGTTACATCTCGTTACAGTCGTGTTTTCCATGCAAAACTTATAAACACTGACTAGTTGTTATCAATTGTATCACCAACACTGCACACTGAACCACTAGAGCAATACACAGAAGAATAGTGAACCATAGTGAATATAGCAATACACCAAGAAACCAACAACACCATGGTTGACACTGATGAGATTGTCAGGGCAGCGATGGAGGAGGAAAAGCAGCGCAAGGAGGCAAAAGCAAAAGCAAAAAGCAATGGTAATGCATGTGCTTGTGCTGTGTGTGATATAAACAACGGCACCCCCCCACACACACACATCCACCCACACATCCACCCCCCCACACATTCCACACAACACAGCACCCCACAAACGCAAGGGCAAAACACTAGCAGAAATCGAGCAAGATGAAGGCGGCCCTGTCAAGGAGAGCATGGCACCCATGGCACATGTCAAACGTGCCAAGAAACGCAAAAACAACATCGACCAAGGTGACCGCACTCAATGAGTACATCTCACCTGTACTTTCTTTGCTCACATCAGTCACTGTTCACATCAGTCTCGCACAACCACGCACAACACTACACCCAGGAGACGACACAGACCTGCCCACAAACATTGAAGCAGCAGAGGAGATCCAAGGTGTCGCAGAAGAAGATGGCATCAAGTTTACTGGATTCAACTTGCGGGAAGAACGTACAACAGGATACTTTGATGAGGAGGGGAATTATGTGGAACGCAAAAACTCTGATGATGAGGATGCCCAAGACGCATGGCTGCAGTCTGATGGAGGTATGTGGGTATCTCTGCGTGTGGGTATCTCTGCATGTGGGTATCTCTGCATGTGGGTATCTCTGCATGTGGGTATCTCTGCATGTACACATGTGGTGTTTTATTCAGTTTGGGTATACATCATAGTACCCATGGTATACATGGTACCCACATGCATTGTTGTTTATGATGGTTTCCACATACATGCAGGGGCGGTGGTGAGTGAGGCTGTGCGTAAAAGGATTGAGCAACAACAGCAGCAGCAAGAGGCAGCAGACACGGTATGCCACCCAGGGCACTCACAGGGCGTGTGTGTGTGTGGATGTGCATCACATACCTTCAATCTGCGCAACATACCTTACACAAATCACAAGCACAATGATCAAAGCAAACACATCCCCAATACATCTACCTTACACCCACAATGCTCCTCCAATACATCCACAATGTATCCCCAATACATGCACATCCTCAGGCTCGACCAATGACTGGTCGCCAGCTGGCAGAGCTCAAAGCCAACATTGTAGCCCTCATGCAACCAGAGGAAACAGTGCCACTGCTCCTGAAACGACTGGGGGGGCAGGGGCGCCCCAAGGGGCCCCTCTCTAAAGGTAGCAAGAATAAAAAATCCCTACACACTGACGTTCATGGGGATGCTGGAGGTCAGATTGGAGGTCGGACACAAGATACAGAAACAAAGGGTATAGACACGGACAAGGGTAATAAGGAGGATGTGGCTGTGGTGCGGCGGCAGATAGAAATGGTGACTGATGCAGCTTCAGTGTTGATGATGCAGGTGCTGTTGTGCTGGTGTGATTGGTGTGGTTGTGGTTTATGTGGTTGTGGTTGGTGTTGAGGTGGGCATGGTCCATATATAAACAGTGTACATGCTGCTGCACATATGCCACGCACATATTCAGTATTCACATCACACAGCATGCAATCTATCCATATACATCCATGTACAACCATGTACAACCATGTACAACCCTACACAACCATAATACACAGGGTGAGACAGACATATATGATGCAACCAAGGAGGAATTGCAACGCTCTATTGCATTGTACATGCCAGCACAACCATCAGGTGCACCCAACACAACAGCTGATGATGGTATGTGTGATGTGATCCTGTACAGGGTGATCATGAGAGGACAGGGTGATGGAGGATCATGAGAGCATGTTGTTGTCTTGTTTTGGGTACATGGTCATTGTTGATATACGTGGTTATGCTGATATAATCACCTGCACATCTCCACACAATGCATCTGCAAAAAAAGCAAAAAAAAAAAACTGCGCGAAATCTACCCACAGGAGATGACATGTTTGCATCTGACGACGAAAACACTGCCAAAAAAGCAGCCACAGCAACCACCAGCCCCCCTGCTACCACTGGGGGTGGTACAGACAGACAGGCAGGCGATACAGCACACATGCCAGCCCCTGTGATGCCAGGGGTGATGCCAAGCACTGGTGGTCAACATGATGGGGTTGATGGAGATGATGGAGTTGACTATGCAAGTTGGCCAGTGAAAGAATTGAGGCGCTTTTTGCAAGAGCGGGGCACGGTATGTGAGGAGGGGTTGAGGGTTGAGGGAGGTTGAGGGCAGGGTTGAGGAAGATGATTGAGTGTTGCTGGGTGTTGTGGTGCAGTAATTGCTGATTTCTTATACTTTACACAAACACACAGGACACAGTGGGTATTGTAGAAAAGGAGGATTTGGTGAGCAAGGTCAAGGAGGTATGAGAAATTGCTCAAAGTTGCTGGAAGTAAAAGCACACTGTGTTCACGTTGCACTCAAATTGCACACGGTTGTTCCACACACCAGGCTGCTGCTGCTGGGCCTGAGCAGGATATCCCTTTGGGTTATGTGTACGACACCAACAGTGGTTACTATTACAACGTGGAGGCAGGGTTGTACTACCATGCAGGCAGTGGGACATATTTCAATGGCACAGCATGGTACAGGTGGGATGGGAGCCGCTACGTGCCCGCTGTGTGAGGCTGTGTGAGTGCCGAGGGGGTGTGCGAGTATGGTGGGGCCTGTTTCACGTTTTTGCTGATCAATAATTTTTGCCAACACTATTGGCACATTGAAACATTCTCAATAGATTTCCAAATATCTCCATAGCGTGTGTATCACCATCAACAGTGGACGTCGTGTTGATCATCCAGACAATATGGCGTGGTGCTGCCTGCACAGTGTTTCGTGCCATTCGCGTGCATGTTCGGCTACCACTGCAAAGACGAAAAGCAGTAAGGATGCAGGTGAAAATACCGGCAGCAAGGCAATGGCTGGTGAACAATCGGCAGGAAAACCGGTGTTTCCCAAGACACGACGTGTTTCAGTACGTAACGACTGCGGTGGGCTGTCAGGGACAGAATTTACAAATTGTGAAAACCCACCATCATCGTGTTGTATATCAGGTGAGTGCCGAGGCGCGCAGCTCGTCAACCAATGCAGCAGCACCCAGAACGTCTGTGGTCACCAAGCCGCAAGCAGTGCAGGACAAGCTGCGTACCCTGTTGCGTCGCAGCATATTGTTTGCAGGGCTGGAGGAAGAGGCATTGCAAGATGTGATCAACGCAATGTTTGAGGTGCATGTAGAAGCTGGGGCCACACTGATAAAGTATGCTTTTCAACGTGGTTGAATTACAGGGTGTTGGCCATACACGTTCCATTTACGTTGCCATGCAATCCCACAGGCAAGGTGATGCCGGCGACAACTGCTATGCCGTCGAGCAGGGCATCTTTGATGCCATCAAGGATGGGCGCACTATGCACACCTACAGCAACAAGGGCACATTTGGCGAGCTTGCATTGCTATACAATACCCGCCGCGCAGCAACCATCAAGGTACGTACAGTGTGTACTGATGCAATATACACCCGCCCACCACATGCAAGCAGCAACCCTCTTGCTCTATGTGCACCACAATCCTTTCACAACCCGGACACACCACCATCACACCCAGGCACAAACCGACGGTATCCTATGGGCATTGGATGGTGCCAGTTTCCGCACCATCTTGACGTCCACTGTGGAGGCACGTAGACAGGCTCATGAACACATACTGGCATCTGTGGACCTCTTTAAAGTGCTGACACCAGAAAACAGGGCAGCCATTGCAGACTGCTTGCACTCTGAAACCCACGAGGTAGTGTGGCGGTAGAATGTGCGGATGACAATTAGTGTAATTGTTGTTATTATTATGCCTTACAATTATTATGGTTATTATTATGCCTTACAATTATTATAATTACCAGACAAGAATTCCACAAAACAACAAATCCCTCAGGCTGATGCAGTGATCATACGCCAAGGTGATGCACTGGCAGAGGATTCAAAATTCTACATTGTGGAAATCGGGGAACTGGAGTGTTACCGCCAAGGAGAAGAGGGGGAACGTCGATTGGTCAAACGTTTGACTTCAGGTGAATGGTTTGGGGAATTGGCATTGTTGCAGAATTCAGCAAGGCATGCAGATGTTGTTGCGCTCACCAAGGTCAAGGTATGGGGGAGTTTTTGAATTATGACCATGTGTAGTATTATGGACCATGTGTAGGGTCCCTTGCAGGTTCCCCAGTCCCTTGTGGATGCACAGCTGCTCCCATGGTATGTATTGCCACACATACCCACCGCCTGCACCAACACAGCTCCTGGCAATGACACGTGAATCATTTGAGCGGCTACTGGGGCCGTTGGAGACGTTGTTTGCAGATGCAGTGTCCAACTATAGTGCAGTCAACAAGGCAAGTTGACAGAGGATCCTGGGTGTATATTTTCCATATTACAATTGCAAGGGGGGAAAGGAATAGGCACACACACGCGTCGGTGTTCCATACTTTTTCTTGGACAGTGAGGACGAGGCGTGCGTGCAGTGGAGGGCCAGTTTTTGGCCCAAAAAACATGAGCCTTTTTCATCTTATGCTCTGAAGTTTTACATAAATGCGTCAACATGAATAGTAGACACAACCAGTTGTAAATGCAAACAGCGATTCACATCGATCGTCGACATCATCTCGACATGACCCCTTGTCAACCGAAGCACCAAGTAGCCTTATTCGGTATCGAATAGCCTTTGTACCGTGCACACGCTAAAATGGTGGGCGTATCATCCGTGTTGTGGATATTCTTACTTGTGCCATGTATTGCGATGATCAGATCGGTTCATGCAGACGGTGCGCTATTGCTGAAAAAGTTGATTCGCTTGCTGCGTGTGATATAATGAAGACCTTGTCGAAGATTCCACTTATTTCCACATCCGGGGTCAAGCCTGTATGGTGCCTCGAAGCTGATAATCCAACCTGCACGCACACACGCACACATGCCCCCTTACCCCACAGCCCCCCCCCCCCAACCACAGACAACATCAGTCACCAGCTACAGCCACCTTGTCAGGTCAATACATTCACAATACCCGACCAGCTACACATCGCAAACAGTGAGGAAAATGTATGGTCTCGCCGAGAGTTTTATGACAGCTTTTTGGCAACGGCCCACCATCGTGCCTCTATGCCAGTCGTTACTGCTGAAGTTTCCTCTGTTCCATGCAAGGCCCATGTATGCTGCAACATGCTTTTCTCATTCAGGCCCAACACGACTGACCGAATGGTGTTTACAAATGTAAGTAGAGTGTTGGGGAGGGACACGCATCGCTGTAGTTTGCACAGGGTCACACACAAGCATGTGCCGAACACATCACAGATCTACATTGGCCGCATGTTTACAAGCGTATTTGAACACTTGAATGAGGAAACCATACAGTACATCTTGGTATGCCACATGCGCTTTGTGTCCATGGAGGACCCCTACCCACCCCCACACACACATAAACAACAGGACGCCGGGGGAAATGTTGGGTATTCTGCTGTGTTATTTGCACTCAGATATCCCAATGCCAAGATTGTCTCCATTGAGCCAGACATCCACAACTATCACATGGCACTGATGAATACTGCCCGATTTCCCAACATCCATGTAGTGCATGCCGGCCTGTGGAGCACGTCCACCCAACTTGGCGCGCTGGGCGCTGGAAAGAATGGGGTGTGTGTTATTGTTGTTTTTTATGGGAAGACATGCGCTGTGTGCTTGCATGCATGACCATACATGTCCATGAATTACCATACATAATCATACATTACCATACAGTGTGTCCATTATATGTCCACCACAGATTGAATGGGGCCGCATGTTTAAAGAGGTGCCCGAGGGAGGCCCCAACACAATACCAACCACCACTGTGACAGCCATCATGCAGCAATTTGATATGCCACGCATAGATTTAGCAAAGATTGACATTGAAGGTGCAGAGGTGGAGGTGTTTGGGCCCAAGGCAGATCTCAGCTGGTGCGAGGGTGAGGGTGAGGAATGTGTGTGTGTGTGTGTGTGTGTTTGGTTGTTTGCACATGTGTGTCATGACCCCCACACACCCAACACAGGTTGGACGCTACTGCTGTGGTGGTGATAGAATTGCACAACTCTATGGCACACAACTATGGGCGTGCAAAAGTGACTCCGGAAGTGTTTGCAGCCTTTGGAAAGAACAAGTTTACCAGGCATGCAGATGGGGAGCACACGGTGTACATACGCAAACAAGGGAGTGCATGAGAGGGTTAACCCTAAGCCCAGCCCCTGGATGGTAATCTTTATTCATGAACAATTCATTGTACCACTTTGTAACAACAATACATTATTGTAAAACAATGTTGTGGCTACGTAGTGGTCTTCACAAAGCGCCATGCAAGAGATGGATGGTGTGTTGGAGCTTTGCAAACTGCTCAACACTTGCATGTTTGACCACGCGATCACAACGCAAAACACGCAGGCATCCAGAACTGGAGGCATTGAAGACGCTGTAAATGCCATAAACAAGGTTGTTACTTTGTAATGCAGTAACAATAATGCGTGCATGTCGCAACACCCTCTCGAAATGTCACACAGGAGATGGATGCTTTGTTTGGAATGGCAAATTCCGCCACTGTTTCAGATGCTGCACATCAAATACCCTTGACAACAGGTATTGATGGTGTGCTGAGATGGTGTGTGGGTATATTGGTGAGCAACAACCTGCCACACACCCAGGAAACACCGACCATCCGCCAGCAATGGACACTGCATCGACACAGCAACCAGACAGCAGCAGACTCACCCATGTGGATGCCACTGGACGTGCATCCATGGTGGATGTTTCAGATGTATGTTGAGAGACCATTACAGATCAGTAGTATCACGCTCATCACATCCCTCCTTGACCACCACAGAAGCGCATCACCACGCGCACTGCCACCGCATCTGCCATGGTGCATCTTGGTACCCATGCATTCAAGCTTGTTGCTGCAAATCAAGTCGCCAAGGGTGATGTACTCACGGTTGCACAGCTGGCGGGCATCATGGGTGCCAAGCATACCTCGCTGCTCATTCCCCTGTGCCACCCACTGCAATTGAGCAGTGTGGATGTGCAACTCGCGCTCTCCCCAGAAGATGATAGCGTACGTATCCTTGCAAGTGCCAAGACAGACGGCAAGACAGGTGATAGCAGTGTGTCATGCGTTGGGTGTACTGTTTGGGTGTATGTACTACTGGGGGTGGCCCCAAGGTGGTGGGGGCCTGTGCACCTGTGACAACAATATACCATACAACAATAATATACCATACAACAATAATATACCATACAACAATAATATACCATACAACAACAATATACAATACAACAATATACCTAACCATTACCAGGTGTGGAAATGGAGGCATTGACTGCTGCCAGTGTGGCCGCATTGACTGTGTATGACATGTGCAAGGCAGTGAGTAAGGACATTGTTATCACAGATATATGTTTGCAGGCCAAGACGGGGGGGAAGAGTGCCGACTACCAAAGAGCTGTGGGTGTATGAGTGGGGCATGTGTATGGTCACTGTATGACCTTCTTGTGCATCATACATGTCTCTGTTGGGCGTCATGCATTTCCCTTTGTGCATTATGTATTTGAACACAGTAAGTAGTAACACACACACTGTCATTTCCCTGTTGTGCATTAAATTCTTCAAACGCACATAGTCAACATACATTCTTCAAACGCACATAGTCAACATACACACATTGTCATGCGTGTTGCTGCAGTAGCTCTGCAACATGCACAGGCATTTCCTCAAAAACACTCCCCACAAACGCTTGCGCAGCATGCAACAGAGGAAGTTCCTGTGACATGATGGCAATGTCTGACATGCAGTTGTGCCTGCGCCAAAACATACCCTGTTTTCCCTATACATACCTGAGCAGCAAGAAAACTGACTGCAATGCGGTTGCTGTGCCCACTACGACTGCTCCCCACCAGTGTGGTCTGTCTTCGCAGCATGGCGTCCTTTTTTGTGGGGAGCTCATAGTGCACAAGCAACGACACCCCCAATGGTGCATCCTGTGGGAGGTACACAGCTATGTTTGAGACAAGGTGCGTTCCGTTTCCATACACCGTCGCTATGCATCTGTGTGGTTTCTGATCTTCTTGTGTCTTTTCAATACATCTTCCATGCCCTCATTCAAGGACATAAAAATAAACCCTCAAGAAGTACCTGCTTGGGCAGCACTTGAAGGCCCGCATCTGTCGAGAGCAGCACCTGCATCCCAGGTGTGCAATGCAGGGGTGGGTCTGGTGGGTCTGTGGGGTCATTCATGGGTCCAGGGGTGCTTTCAGCAACCTCACTAGGGGGGGTGCCTTGCGAGGGGATCCTGCGCTTGCTGCCTGGTGGGTTTCGGGAAGTGAGTTTTGGGTCAGTTTTGGGAAACAAGTGCCCCAGTGTGGGCGGGTGCCCACATGCATAGTGCGTGTGGACAAACGCATACAACTGTTGGTGACCACCAATAGAGACCGCAACATACCTGGGAGGCAGGCAAGGTAGTCAGCCACGACCTTGTTTGCTTGTGCCTCTGTGAGATCTGCATGCAGTGCATACAGGCCGACATTGGGGATGGTGCGGAGGGCGACAATGAGGGCGTCCAACACGTCTCTGGTTCTGTTGTGGATGTATGCAACAGGATGGTGGGCACAGGATGGTCACTAGGATTGTGCGTGCAAGAATCAACCACACACCTGCAGCACACTGCAATTCCTATCTTTCTGCTGCTGTCCAAAGCCTGAATAAAATCTACCAAGTTTTCCTGTGTAGACGGTGTGGAGATGGCAAGTCCTAGCTGGTCTAATGTGCATTATTGAGAGCAAAACCTCACGCACGCACCATTTTGGTATCCAACGTGCCAGAAGCAACATAATACTGTCGCAGCTGCTGTGAAGGATTTTTGGTGTGATCGGTACTGATCATGCTTCTGTTTGCAACGAGCAAAACTGAACGTGTTGAGCAAGTTGTATGGCGTCTGGCCTATGTTTATCAGTAACATCAGTGTTACAAGTCTTTTCCTCAGTAGAATGGGCATTCATCAAACGAAAAACACACTCGTCATCACGTGTACACATCATGTTGATTGCAATGTTGATTGCAATGCTGATCAATATGAACACCATCGCAATGACCATTTAAAATGACTGGAATGAGTTGATATCAGATTAACGTGCACAACAGCATCTACCATTGTTGTCAACACATGCTGCTGTACTCTGTGCTACGGCACAAGCAAAGAAGATGGATGCAATCTCTTTTGCAACATACTGCAAGGTGTGTACGATACATCAATTCGTCGTGCAACGCACAATCACCTGGCATGCCCTCCATCTCCAACATCTCCATCACCGTTTGTCCCCCTGACACACAGTGCAACATGCTGGACAACACCCACAACATGGTTTCAAGCAGCCATGCATACATCACACGCAGTGCCCATGCTGGATGCCTGCATCGCACATTTCATGTCCACCACACCGCCAACACACAGCATCATGTTGTCGAGCTCCTCCAACCCCACCTTGCTGCAGCCTGTGCAGCCATCACATGCTTCACGTGGCTTTTCCAACCATCAGGAAGCATTGGCGGTGCGTTTCATGGCTGTATGGTGTTTGTATCTGTAGCATGAATACAGTACCTCACAAACACCCCACGTGTCTTTCACAACACATTCATCTTTCACAACACACACTCCCACGATCAGCACGCCGTGGACAACTTGCATGCCGCACTCAAGGATGTGCAACTCACAGAGAGCCCAGAGAGCAGCATCAACCATGCTAGCAGCAGCATTAATCATGATGCGATTCGTGCCATTATGTCAAGCTTGCAAGCAGTGGCCAATGCTTCAACTGCCCATTCGCCCCACTTGTGTGCACAGGGGCTGCACATGATAGCCCAGCACTGGCATGATGGTGTTTTTCCAGCCATGTGGTGCGTACATAGATAGATAGTGAGATAGTTGGTTCTATAGGTAGATACATTGATATATACATTAATAGATTGTATTGTTCTATGTATGTTGCATTACTACAGCATGTTGTTCTGTGAATCTGTTGCATTACTCAAGCCATATGTCATGTGTGAGACCAACGCAATGGTTGTGATGTTCAACACCTCTTTCATCACCCCAGGCGCACAACACAAGGCCGCGCATTGCTCAACACAACCCTCAATGCACTGGTACAAAGCATTGCCACAACTGCATATGAAAGGACCACAACCATATCCACAATAACAATGACCCTCAGTGCCCTAGCGGTGCTTATTCAACCTCCCAAGATGACGTGCACATCACCCTGCATACGTACCAGTACGTTGTCCCACCCCAAGATGCACCATTCCCCTAGCCTACCAGTGCAGGCTACCACTACATGCGTTGCATCCGCCATGGGGTGGGAACCACTTGACAATGCTGTTGACCACCATGCTGTTGACCATAATGTTGTTGACCACAATGCTGTTGACCACAATGCTGGGAGCTTCTCTCATGATGCTGTTGTGTATGGGTATGAGCTGGCACAGGCACCTTATGACTTGATAATGGACAGGGCCACCCACACCATGAGAGTGATCCAGGCTGATGAGGTGGGGGGGGGATGTGTATGTGAGGTGTATGTGGGTTTGGAGGTGTATGTGAGGTGTATGTGGGTTTGGAGGTGTATGTAAGGTGTGTGTGGGTTTGGAGGTGTATGTGAGGTGTATAGGATTCACCTATCCACAACAATGCACAACAATGCACCTCATGTACAACAATGACACACCTCATGTATCCACAACAATGACACACCTCATAGGCACTGCAATTGCTAGATGCTATGGTTACCCTGGAGCACCATGGGTATACCAGCTACCATACATTACGTGACAGGCTTGCAGGCAAACTGTGTATATTTGTGCATGAATGTGGGCCAGCAGATATTGTCAACATGCTTGATAAACTGGCATCACTCAAGGAACGCTGGTATTTTGTCCATACACAACAGGGTATGATGATTTTGCATGATGATGTTCTTTGACTTAGTCTGGGGTATGATGATGTTGTTGAGGGTGTGATACTTTTTGTCATACAGTGTGTTGTTCTGCACATACAACAAGCATGGCAATACTACAACAAGCATGGCAATACTACAACAAGCATGGCAATACTACAACAAGCATGGCAATACTACAACAAGCATGGCAATACTACAACAAGCATGGCAATACTACAACAAGCATGGCAATACAATAATGATAATCACCTGTAGATACTCACCTTTTGATAATCATTAATTCTTTCATCACCATTCCTTTCATCACCATTTCTTTCATCACCATTTCTTTCAACAACCTTCATCCTCCTTCATCACCATACAGGTGTGCAACCAACATCCCTGGTGGACCACGTGTTGAATGAACCCCTGATCATGCGTTGCTTGTGGTTGATGAATGATATGACGCCTGGTCAAGTAGCCACATGTGTATGGGCTGCTGCAAGGTAGGGTATTTGTGGTGTACATGGTGTGTACATGGTGTGTACATGGTGTGTACATATGTACCATTCCAACCACCACTACGACCATCATCTATCCACACACACCATCATCTCAGGTTGGATTGTATGCCATTCCTCCCCCAGCTGTTCACCTCAGCCATCGACCTACTTCAACCATCAGATACTACACAAGCCACCACCCAGCCACACACTGCTGCACAAGGCACCACCCAGCCACCCTCACAGCCACCCTCAGAGCCACCCTCAGAGCAAGATAGAAAAGAGGGAAACACACCCATTGCCACCCTCACACCATCAGAGGTGTGTCGCATGGTGTGGGGCTTTGGTCATGCACACAAGCAGTTTGGGGTGTTGCTGAATGGACAGTTGGTGCAGCAGGCGTACACTAGGGTTGTGGAGGTGCTTCCTGAGGTGACCTTTGCGGTATGCAGGGGTGGCACAGGGGCACAGGGGCATGGGGAACAAATGTGATGTGCTACGTGGCACTTTTTCTTCTCTTATACACTCCTATACACGATAGATTCCTCCTGATATGATTCCTCCCAATTCCCCCTGATCCGTCATGACACACGCCCACACACGCACCACAGGATGCTGCACGTATGCTTGATGGGTTTCAGCTGCTGCGATATCGACCTGTGCACCACCAAAAACACTCTTCAGCACACTCTTCACACACCTCCTCCTCTCATGAACACTCGACCTCCTCCCCTCATGCACACCCGCCCTCCTCTGATGCAACCACACTGGGATCTAATGAACACACGCCCTCCTCTGATGCAGCCACACTGTCACTGCTCCTACAGAAATACATACTACCACGTGTAAGCACCGCCACTGCAGAGGACATCAGCCTCTATGCGTGGGCCCTTGGGGAGTTGGGCATACCAGGAGCACAGGAGCACATACCGGTGTTGCGTGAGCGCATGAGGGTGTTGGTGGAGGTGAGTAATCAACAGCATGCGGCACGCTTATCAGTGGGTGCTCCTGGGGAACGAGACGGACAAAAAGTACGTGTTTTAGGCTTGGTGTATATGGTGTATATGGTGTATATGGTGTATATGGTCTGGTGTTGTGGTTTGTCAAGTGGGATATCTGTTTCCACGTGCACACACTGGTATCTATACATCACACACCATCACACACCATCACACACCATCACACACCATATCACACCATATCACACCATTACACACCTAGTATCAAGACACACGTCATGACACTGCGCAGCACTTTTACCAACCCAAATACATGCTCACACCTCGACAACGAGCTGCATTTGTCAAAGCCAGGCTCTACATGCTCACGCAGTTTTTGGCAGGGGCAACACTGTGTGGGGTGGTGGACAAGCAGGATTTGGACCTGCTGCGCTTGTTCTTGAGGGCCCACCAACTTTCGTGGCATCTGCTCACACGGTATGTGCGTGGTGGTGGGTGTGGTGGTGGGTATACACGGATGTAGTGGTGGTGGGTATACACCGAGCAGACATTGGGGATCTTGAGTGAGTGTATGCACATGGTCAACAGGAATCGGAGACGTGTGTATGGTCACCCAACAACAACGCATTGTCACAAACATGTCAACACAACTTGTACAATGCAACCCATACCTCCCCCCCCAGGGACCAGTTGCAGCAGGTGCAGCTTTCTCTAGGCACCCACTTGTACAGCCTGTCACCCAACGTCCAAGACACCCTCACCCACCTGAGCGCAACCACAGCACGCGCCATCAAGCACAGGACGGAGGTTGCGGCTGATAGGAAGAGGAGAGAGCAAGAGGAGGGCCGCCCAGTCATGAACGAAACATCCACAGAACACCTGCTGTCATGTGCATCCCTGCTGACGCACGCCAATGAGGTGGCATTTCATGAAATGCGTCTTGCCCGGGCAGAGGGTCATGTGGATACAGACATGAGCATGACTGCATTTGACGAAGATGTGGGGCACGTGCTGACGAGTGTGGTGGCGCCGGTGGGGCGGGGGAGGTCGTTGCTTGGGGGTGAGGGGTGTGTGGTGCGGCGCAAGCAGCGGATGTTGCATGGGCACGTGGTGAGCTTTGTGGTGGAGGATGCACTCAACAAGGTGAGATGGGGTGTTGTTGTTGCCAGACGCTGTGTTTGTCATCATGTCTCGCAGTGTGAATCTGTTGTTCCTGTCTATCATGTCATTGCACATGTCATGCACACCCTCCCTACACACAGTGTGCACCCGTGGCAGTGATGCTGACAGAGATGCGGGATCATGCACGCAACCCGCCATATGAAATAATGGGCACAGCAGTGTGTCAGCGGCAGTGCTTGGAGGTGTTGGGAATGACAGTGTTGCATGTAGCATGGCCAGATTGGTTTCGATTGAGGGAGTTTGAGAATAAGCAAGCATGGCTGGTGCAACGGCTTCGAGCGGTGGGGTGGGGGAAGCACAATTGAGTGTGCAACAGATGTATGCTCTACACAATGTATCATGTTACACAGTGTTTATCATCAATACAAAAAACAGCAGTAACGTACTATCACTGGCCTAGGGATGCAAGAATGTGCGCACATGCAGTCACGCCCACCCACTGCCGTGCCTAGACCATCAATATCACCATCAATATCACATCATTGCTTTTCTGCTGCAAGCTCCTTGAGTGCCTCCTCCCTTGCCCAGCTTGTGAGGTTGGTGTTGGGTCGATAGACAAGACCCAATGTCAGCACCAATGCACCCCCACCCATAGCAAGGTACCTGTGTGTTGTTATCATCGTCGTATGTCTTCTGTGTGTTTTCACAATTGTATTCACAGCACGCAAGCACGTACCAGGGCATTTCCCAGCTCTCCCATCGACGTTTTTGGCCAGGGGGCAAAGGTGTTTCGTTGAACAAGTAGCCCTCTGGTTGCTTTGTGCCCTCACTCCAAAAGCTGCCACCACCACCACCACCCCTTCGTTGTGCATTGCGTAGGGAAAAGAGGGAAACACGACGAAGCAACGTCATGGTGTGTGTGGATCTGGGTATGGTGGACAAACCTAGGTGAAGTATACACAAAGGAGAGCAATTGCATGCACTGAAGCAGGCAGGCAGTCTGCAAAAAATAGGATGAAATGTTTTTTGGTACAAGCAACCATCAACGCATCATCATGCAAAGTGACATGATGATGCAGGACTATATGAACTGATGCAGAACCAATTAGACAACTATATGAACTGATGCGGAACCAATAAGACACAGCAGCAAATGCAACATCTCGTTGATTGATGTTAGATCTAATTAACAATAGCAGCCATGGCAATGCGTCTCTTCATATACTTGTTATGCTTGAGTGCTATTGCCCTTTGTGGCATGCACTGGCACAATCTTGGCCGCATCCAGCGTACTTGTGAAATGTCGTACATGTGGCCAGTGTTTGAAGAGGTTCCGGTTGTTTTTAACACGTTGAGCATTCGATACAAGCTGTACCGATATCGTGATGCGAATGCTGCGAGTCCTGGTGCGACGCATATTGAGGAGACACAATAGATCTGCCCTGGACTTTTCCGAGACACCCTATTATCACAAAAACACCCAGGAAAGCCCGAGGACGCTACACTGCCAGTGCTCTTCATACCAGGCAATGCAGGCAGCTATAAACAGGTATGTGTTGTGGAGCAGCGGAACAACTCGAGCAAAGATATCATGATGACTCCACCCTCCTGTGCACATCAGGTTCGATCACTTGCAGCAGAGAGCAACCGACAGTCCCACCGATTGCAAGGCAACCATGTTCAACTGCAATGGTATTCATTGGATATGCGGGAGGAGCTGTCTGCACTGGATGGTATACTCCTGGTAGGAACATGGGATTAGTGGACATGGGAGACACATACAACAACACCGTATACTTGCCATACACAAGCACTTGCCAATACATAAAGTATTTCTCATGCACACACCACCCAAACACAGCGACGGCACGTACAATATGCAACAGATTGTGTCCGCATGCTGTTGCGGGGTGCTGCCAATGCCAGCCTCCCTGGCATCGTCCTGGTGGGCCACAGCATGGGTGGTCACATAGGCTTGCATGTGCTGCTACAGCTCAAGGGATCGGCATCGCAAGTTGTTGCTGTGGTCACCATTGCGACGCCACTGGGGGGTACGGTGCTGCCTGCCACCCCCAGCACATTGCAGGCCTACCACACTGCACAAGCTGTTTTGCAAGGTAGGTTGGTGGTTGGTGTTTGTGGTATGTTGTATGTGATGGTAGCTATGTGTGATGATGGCCATGATGTTGTACAATACCACATGTTGATCAACCAATAATCAATGCAACTACCACCATTGCCATTCAACCCTCACCACCCAGGCCAACATCACACATCCCACATCCCACGCCCCCCCATCCTGTCGTTGTGCTGCGGCCAGGCAGATTGGCAAGTACAGGGTCCCTCCTGCAGCGTGGGGCCCTGTGTGGGGGGCCGGTGTGGACAATGGGCCCTGTGGCATGCGCAAACCATGCCAGGCGTATGGGCTATGTCAGACCATCAGGGTGCCGTGTGGTGTCATCAGTTGGTGTCGCGGGTGGCGGGGGCGGTGCTTGCTGGTGTGTCTGCTGCCGCAGGGTTGCCGGCAGTGGCACGGTCCAGGGTACCCACTGCTGTGGATAATGAGGGGTGGAGGGCACGGCATGCTGCGTTTTTCAACACAGCGTCTGGTGTATTGCATGGTATGTGTGCGGGGGTGTGGTGTATTGCATGGTACGTGTGTGTGTATATAGGGGTGTTGTTGGATGTGTGTTTGATGCATACTGTTCTCCATGTTGAATGCATAGTGGGGCTTGATGAATGCACTCATTATTGTTATTGGTTCCTCCACGCATGCCCCCACAGGCACTGTGCCCAAGTCATGTTATGATAGTGGTCCATCAGCAACACTTGCTGCACCTATTGTCGCGACCATTGCATCCTCGTTATCCTCCTCATTATCCTCCTCATTATCATCATTGTCAGGAGCAGCAACAACAGTAGGTAGTACAAAGTGTAGTACAAAGTATGTATCCAATGGGGGAAAGGTGGTCTTCATGTCCACAGAAAGCAATGTGACAGTGCTCTCATGCAATCAGCTGCAGAGGTGTGTGTGTGTGTGTGTCTGTGTGTGTGTGTGTGTACGTGTTGGTATCAATTGGTATGAAATCAATCAGTCAATAAAAAATCTATACATGTGCATGTGCGGGTGTCAAAACACATGTATACACACTGCACTGCATGCAACACCATACAGTAAAACACACACAACATCATCCCACCATACAATAACACACACAATACCATCCCACCACACAGTAAAGCACATGACACCTTTGTGGTGTGGAAACCCCCTCCCCTGCATCAATATCCCAGCAGTATATCCACTTCCCTTGTGCTTGATGTGTCTGCCATGCAACCATGTCGTGCATTTCGCATCATCACTGTGAGTGCTGTGAGGGCTGATGGTGATGACACAGCAATGCATGATACAACACACGGTACAACACATGATTGGACTGTGGATGCTATGTTGCTTCCACCTGCCTTTCCTACCTGGACACCCACTGCTGAATGGGGGCGGTAGGTTGAGGTGTTTTTTCTTTGTGTGTGTTGTGTGTATGTGTGTATTTGTGTGTGTATGTGCGTGTGTGAGAGTGTGTGTGAGAGTGGTTTTGTAACTCCCATTGTGTGCTTGACTCCCATTGTGTGCTTGACTCCCATTGTGGTGTTTGTTTGTGAATGAAGCAGGCACACACCATACATGTTGACCATCATACATCTTTGACCATCATGCATCCACTTTGACCATCATACATTATCCACTTTGACCATTACGTATCTCCATTAACACACAGACACAGCATGAGTATCCTGCATGATGCTTTAGATTACACAACCAACAGCAGCTGGAGGGTGCGTGTGCCAGTCAACACACCACAGGCTGCTGTTGTCATGTGGATACAGGCAGGTGGTGTGCATGTCAACCCAGCAATGTGTGGTGTGCAGGCACAGGTATGGGGGGGGAATGATGTGCATTTGTATGTGTCACCCGACTGAATTATGTGTCACCCAACTGAATTATGTGTCACCAAACTGAATTATGTGTCACCCAACTGAATTACGTGTCACCCAACTGAATTATGTGTCATCAAACTGAATTATGTGTCACCCAACTGAATTATGTGTCACCCGACTGAATTATGTGTCATCAAACTGAATTATGTGTCACCCAACTGAATTATGTGTCACCCGACTGAATTATGTGTCATCAAACTGAATTATGTGTCACCCAACTGAATTATGTGTCACCCGACTAGAATATGGTGCTTTGATGATCAGTGTGTCACCCTTGCACACATACACACAGTGGGTGTATGAAGAAACACCATGCTCACTCAACCATGACGATGCTCGTGCGGCAACACCCCGAGCAACAACACCACCCCCAGCAACATCACCCCCAGCAACACCACTTTCAACAGCAACACCGCTTGTACACCCATGGACACCTCTCGGCTCGCTCCTGGGTATCCCACAGTCAACGCTGTGGTCAACGCTGTGGTCATGGAAGGTGGTGGTGGAGACACATGCACCCCCTGGTGGGCATGACAAGGCGGCAGTAGCTGTACATGGTCCGTACATGTGCCATGGAGATGTACACATGGAGGTGTTTACATGCGTAGGATACATGGCTGTGTGTGTGTGTGGATCATATGTGCAGCATGTGCTTCAACAAAGTATTAGTCTTGCACATGTTGTGTGCCTGTTGTTACAAGTGTATTCATATACATACAAATATGTACAAATATGTACAAGAGACCCTCTCCTCATCAAACACACAGGATGCACTTCTGCACACACCTGCTGGCTACCCCGACTCCTTGCAGTCCCTGCGCATACACCCCTTGGGCAAACCATGCACATCATGACACCCAGACACCCACAACATACTCCCCCCATGCACCCCCATGCACCCTCCATGCACCCACAACATGCTCCCCCCCACCCCCCCATTGCTGCATCCCAACCAGTGCAATTGGGGGTGCCCATGTCAATAGCCCCCCTCCTGTCGTATGGCCGAAACAACAACAGCATCCCAGTGGTGATGGGGGACCCATGTTGTACGCTGCATACACGGTATGTCAGGGGGGAATGTGATGCATGTATGTATAAGCACTGTGTATACGTTTCTTGTGCCAGTATGGGTGGAGTGATGGGTGCAACAATCTGTGGTGTTGTTGTATATACGTATTATAAAAGACCACACCCACACGTAATCATACTACACATGCCTTTGTCTCCCCCAACACAAACAACAGGTTGTCATACGATGTGCTGCAATCACTCTACACATTGCTCACAACAGCCCTCCCTCAGCTCCCTGCTGTAGCACTTGCTCTCGTGCCATGCACACCCCGGCAGTCAGGCACACCCCGCCAACCACACACACCCCGCTGCACCCCCCCTGCATCACCCCACCCCACCCCCATACACACCCACCCACCCTGGGTGCTTGCTGCCCTCGTTGCTGCTGCAATGCACCCCTCTCCCAGTGTCCCCACTTTCCCCCCTGACCCCCCCCCCCCTGCCCATGGGGAACCTCACTCAACACACCCAGTCTGCGCACTCGCATGGCACCTGGTCACCACCTTTCCCAGCATGCTGTTGCTCATCTGCATGGCATCACTCCTTGCTGATGTCCTGACCAGCATTGTATGGTGGTGGCTCCCTCCCCCCCCATTCCCACCCCGCGCAGGCCCCCCCTCCCCCGTGGCGGCCCCCCTCCCCTCCCGCAGCACATGGAGCTGGTCCCAAGGGGGCACACGTGAGGCACACGACCGAGTCATGGCTGGCTTACGTGCAGTGTGGATTGCGCTCTCTGGTATTGTTGTACTCATTGCACTCCACCCGTTTGTTGCGTTGCTCATATGTCTAGTGTATTCGTACATTCAGCGGCGGGTGGTGGGGCTGCAGCAGCCCCATGCGAGTGTACTATCCACAACTGCAGCAGGGATGATGCCTCTGATTCTTACCTACACCCCTGCCATGATTGGGTGGGTGCATAGTGGATTGAGTTATTCTGGTGGAGTGTGGCTGGATGTGCCGTTGGTGTTTGCGTTTCCGTTGACCGCACATGCGGTCATGGTGGTGGGGGAACAGTTGACCGACGTGTCGTTGAAAACCATTGCAGTCAACCCTGTGAGGGAAACCATGCAGCGTATAGCACGCGTGTCTGCAGCATGTGGGACGTGGCAGGTGGGTGGGTGGACAGTGCTGTCGTTGCTGCAGGCGGTGCTGGCGGGGGTGGCACTGGCGGTGGGTGGTGGTATGCTGTGGCCGCTGTACGTGGGGGTGTTGTTGTTGTGTGCGTGTGCGTGGGTACAGGGTATGGCGGATGGGCTGCAAGCAAAGGCTCGGCTGGTGGCATCCCTGGCTGCACATCTGGACTGAATTGTGTTTTTGTTGTTGGTGTTTTTGTTGGTGTTTTTGTTGGTGTTTTTGTTGGTGTTTTTGTTGGTATTGCTGCAGCGCATGGCGGCTGGTTGATTTCTTCTTTTTTGGTCTCTGCTCTGATTCTTTATTATCTGTCTTTGCGAGTGTGCTGCCGAGCGTGCTGTTTGAAATGTATTGCTGACTGTACTGCCAGGGGCGCCACGTGTACGTCATGGTGGTGCCCTTTGTGGGTGATGCAGGGTATTGTCTATGACGCAATCATTCATATTCTTCAATGACCAACATGTCTTCTGTGTCAATTGCCAATGCATGCGACCGACAGCTTTTTGTGTGTCAGGCCCCCTCGCATGTTTTTTAGCCGTGCTGACCTTTTTCTTTTTCTCTATGTTGATGCCCTTGTAAATGCTGTTTGCGTGAACCCTACACACTGCCTGCATTGACCTGCAGCGATACAACAACATGCAACGATACATAATTATTACGAATACACAATTCGCATAATCAAAGTGCATGCACTCCCTGATTTTATTCACCCGGGGCCCCTTTTGGTGGCTCCTTTTCAGCAGTGCCCCCTGCCTCCCCTCTCGTTTCTCGAGGTGGTCGCGGGGCCCCTGATGCCGGGGGCACATACCCTCCCCCGGGTGGGGGGGAGGACACAGGTGGTGCCACGTAGTCATCCTTGAACGCATTTTTAAAGAATCGCTGTGGTGCAATGGAAGAATCGCGGTGGTGTATAGCAGTTGTGCGTGGAAAAGAGAAAAGAGAAACAAAACAGCAAAACACACATTTTTTGGCATTTTCTTCATGTAGATGCAACATGAATGTAAATGAATGAATGTAGATGAAACGTACATGTAGATGAAACGCTCCATTGCCACCCCCACCGCCACCACATACCTTGAAGGGGTTGGTGATCGTCTCCAAGGGCGCCGGTTCCTGATCGTCCCCATACTCCCCAAACCTCCTCAGCCCAGATGCAGTGCGTGCCGGCCTTGCAGTAGCTATAGGTGTTTTTGCAGCAGCATGTGTTTTGCCCTGCTGTTGTTGTTTGTTTTGCACAAGCAATACACATGTAACAACCCCTTGGTGTTCGGTCAACTGCACTTTGACCTGCATGGTTTCTTGTTTATTTTTCTTTGACACATCGTCCTCCCCTTTCCTCTTTTGCGTTGACACACCCGTCCTTCCCTGTTGCCTTTCCCTATTGCCTTTCCTTGCTGGCAGCGATTTGCTGCTTGCTGTGCTGCTCGACTGTCCAGTGCTTGTCTGTGCTGCTCGTGCTTGTTGGGCTGCATAGCTTATCGCAGCGGCACTCACAAACGCAGGTGCCCTGTTGCCTCCAGATCGCGCAGAGGGCTGTCTTTGTGGTTGCCGAGGTGGGGGGGCGCCTGTGGTGGTGGTGGTGGTGGATGGCACACGAACATTAGCACATGTGCATATGCATGTATATATACCCACACCACCACACAGCACACAATGCACAACACACACACACACAACACAAAATGCACCACACACAACACACACCTGCATGGTTGCCTGCACGTGTTGCCTCAAAATTACCTGAAGTTGTTGTTGCCCCACTGGACAATAACAATGCCCCCCCCCCATCCGTATCGTGTGACGCCAAACTATCAAGCATTATATCAAATTCATCATCCTGCCTATCAATACCCTTACGCATGGGTGGCAGGTATTGACTGTTGACTGTTTGGTGTTGACTGTTGACCGTTGGGCTTGATTGGGACGAGAGTTGTGAGGAGGGCTGGGGGCTGTGTGTGATGGGGAGGATGGGGTCGAGGGAGGTGCTTGATGATGCGCCTATGGAGTGCACACTTGGGTCTGTGTGGTGGGGGGGGGATATAGAGTGAGAGGGGTACACAGTGTGTGGGGGATATGGTGTGGGGGATATGGTGTGGGGGAATATACAGTGTGCTGTAGTCAGTGGTACAACACAATGTGTGTCTACTCTGTACAATAATGTATATAATGCTGTGTGTCTACTGTGTATATCACTTCAAACACCAGTACATCACTGAAACACCAGTATAAACACCAGCATAAACACCAGCATAAACACCAGTATAAACACCAGCATAAACACCAGTACATCACTTGAAAAAACACCAGCGGCACCACACACCTTGCACTTCAGCCAAGCTAGGCAGTGGTGCTGCAAGTGCACCCTGTGCATGAGCTGATGGTGTGGGTTGCCCATGCAGTAGCATCCCTGCATCAGATGGTACCCGTATATCCCCTAGCAGTGCATATCCCCCAGCTGCACCCCCTTTGGGAGCGTCACCTTCCTCAGCAGGGGCGCTTGTGGTTTGTGCTCGTGTTTTTTTGTGTGCGGTGCTTGATGCCACCCAGCGACGACGGGGGCGGGGAGCAGTGGTGTCCGCATGCCCAGGTGCGGCAGCATACCCAGGAGCAGTAGCATACCCAGGAGCGGCAGCAGGTTCTCCAGGAGCGGCAGCTGGTTCTCCAGAAGTTGAACCACTGCTGCGTGTTTCTACTGAGCCTGTGATGAGTCATAAAAGGGTTGTGATTGTTGATTGTTGATTTTGTGTGTTTTGTGTGGGGTGGCACATGTGTAGGAGGATGGATATTCATGCCTTATAAAAGCACCCATGCACAGCAACACACCCATGCCGACCGTAACACCAGCAACATTCCCCCCCCTTACCATTCATTCGTAGTTGATGTATGATCCCTCCTTTTTGCCCCACACGACTTGATGGCATGGATGATAGGGGTGAAGGGGGAGCAGGGGACACCCCAGCTGCTGCCGTGTGGTTGCCTTCTGCTGTGTAGGTATGTTGTGTAGGTATGAGGACATGTTGTTGTGTGGGTATGAGGACATGTTGTTGTGGGGGTATGAGGACATGTGTAGTGTATGCAAGGGGACACTGTGTACAATGAGATGCACAAGACACAAAACCTCTTGCATATGATGCTCACAGTACACACAGCATGTGCACCCATAAGCCACACGCACCTGTTTTATCGACGGGTGCTTCTGGAAGATGTGCATCCGCAGCAGCAAATGCAGACGCTTGTGCAGCATCTTCCTGCCCAGCTTCTGGAGCATCTTCTTGCCCAGCTTCCTCTTGATCAACTGCTATGATACTCGACAGTTCCCCTTCAACCAGCTCCTGCTCCTGCTGTACACAGCCCTCCTCCTCCTCCTCCTCACCCTTGTCATCAGCCACTGCAGGCGCTGGCACCACACCCTCCGACGGCACCACACCCTCCGACGGCACCACACCCTCCGACGGCACCACTGTTGGTGCGCCTGTGGGTACACCACCTGTTTCATCATCATCTTGACTGGCCACCACCACATCCTGTCTATCACCATCCGCCTGTGGGGACTGCGCTGCCCCGGGCTGCCCGCCCGGGCCCCCTGCAGCCCCCATCAACCCACACAACGCTGCATGCAACCCAGACATATCCACCCCCTGTGGCATGCCAGCACGCCCCTCAATAATGTCTGACGCAGTGCTCTGTATACCATACAACGCATGATCTGCAGCAACATCAGGAACAACAATGCTGCCTGTGCCCCGTGTGTAGGGCAACCGCGTCCTTCCTGCATCGTATAATACTGCTTGTTCTACAATCTGGTTTTGCTCCTGGGTAGGTGGGTGTGATCCTGAGCCATGCAAGGGCTGCACAGTACGACGCTGCAATCCCTGGGGCAGTTCATGTGGCTGTACAGTGGCATGGACAAGGGATGGTAAAATCCCATCGGCGATGAGCACATCGACATCTTCTTGGTTTTGCAGGAGTATGATTGTGGATACGCCTTGACGTGCTGTGTATGAGATAGTATACATTATTGTGTGAGTATGTGTGTGAACAGGTGGTGTTTTTGGTGTGGCAATCACCCATTGCCACGTACCGTTGCCACGGTATGTCAATACCAACGCTGGTGATACTGTCTTGGCGTGTATGCGCATGAGCAGTGCAGCACCAGATTTGTTGTGCAACTGCTTGGTGGGTTGTTCATTGTTGATGTAGAGCAGCGCCTGGGGTGTTTTGATGGTGCGTGGAATGCATGTGACGGAATCAGCAAACATGGCAACAAGTCAAACCTTGCAGTTGTCAAGGTGGTCGGCAAGTTCAGAATCAGACGATGCAACAAGGTTGATTGCTGCTAGGCATCTCGTGGTGAGCAACCCTGCAAGTGCAATTGCATTACTCTTGCTCGTTGTGGCACTGGCTACACGCTTCTTGCCTTCACTCGTGATAGATGGGATTGGTTCATGTGTATCAGTGGCTTTTGGAGAAAAACATGAGCACAGGGGCATTGGGATGTAATTGGTCAACAGAAGGGCATTAGTTTGAAGGGTGCAATGCTCTCCATATACGTTTGCAGCAGCAGTTTTAGCAGTATTGATAGTAGTAGATTACCACTTTGTATGGAAAAACGGGTACCTGTGCGGTGAAAACAGAAAACAAGGTTCAATGAGCATGCAATGCAACAAACCAAGGCTTCTGTGCATGGCTTCAGGTAAAACACCAAAGCAGTCAGATGAATCCTCCAATAAAAATGTAAAGCACAGGACGTGGCTGCAGGTAGACAACAAACACAGTGATACCAGACCGACACGAGATAAAAACACAAACCCCCAAGCAATTGTGTGCGACATTGATAAACATCATAGGAAACGATAAGGAATAGCCAGGGCATTGATCTCAACATGCATAGCATTCAGTAGCAACTGTGTTGGTGCTCCTCCACACACAGTGACAGTGTATGCTCTGTTGGCACCAACTCCATTCAACTCTGTAAAAAAATAAACAAACAAGAATTCCGCGACCAATTTGAAAAAGTAAACTCAAAAAGTAGTCAATAGTACTTTTCCATAGACTCACTGCACACCATAGACTCTAATGCCATTCCATAGACTCACTGCAGCTCATTGTAGCAAGCCCAGCCAATACCATCGCCGAAAGTCCTGCAGTCACCACAGGGGGTGCAAAGCAGGTGGGCCCCATCCATGTGGTGCGCCCATCCCCCGCTGGTAGCACCGCATGGTGGAGCATGCTGGCGTCATGTTCGGCGGGTGTTGTTTTTACTGCATGGCTGCTTTTCAGTGTTTCTTCAGACGGTGATGATGAGCGCAGATGATGAGAGGATGAGCGCAGATGATCCCTTGCTTCTTCAATACCGCTACACTGTGCTGAGGTGGCGCCACATGCATCCCCCATCACGACATCCCCTGTTGCAGCATGGTGTAGTAATGTGTCCGCACTGTCCCAACTGCTTTGTGTAGCGAAGCTGCACTCTCTGCTGCTGTACACTGCTGCTGCTGATTTTGTGCCGCCCAATAGGTGTTTGCACAGTACACTGGCATGTGCTGCTTGCACTCGGGACCCTCCTACAAAGCCCATTGCCTATTGGTTGTTGTAAGGAAATGTGTGTGAGAAAAAGATATGAACAGATATGTGGTACTAGTGTGTATGTGATGCTGCATGTACATCATGTGTGTGATACAAACGCCTCTGATATTTTGATACCCAATACCCCCACCAGCACATACATCCACTCCCATTCACCACCACCACACTCACCACCACCACCACCACCACCACCCCAAACCCCATCATTACCTCTGCCAGGTCAGCAGGAGTACCCCCCCCCTCTGCGACAACCTCCACCCACGCTTCTGCTGCCCTCACATCATGTTCCAACAGCCCCTCCACCACCCCCACATCCCCAACCAGCGCAGCCACATGCAGGGGCGTCACCCCCGCCCCTCCGGCCACCGTCGCCCCCGCACACACACCCTGGGCACGCCTCCACCCTGCAACGATTTCCACCATGCGTGCGGCATTGGTTGCGGCCCCCACAGCCACATGTTGGGCAGTGAGCCCAGGGGGGCATGCCTGGTCCAGCAGGGCAACTGCGTCTGCAGCAGTGGCATTGGGGAGCATTCTCGTGCCGGGGAGGAGCATGGAGAGTGTGGCGGGCCATCCTTGTGCGGTTGCCCATACACAGAGGCGTGCGGCAGTGTGGGCCACATCAGCAAGCGCAGCATCACTGGTGGGTGGTGGTAGGGTGTGTATGTGAACGTGTGGGAGAGAGCATGTATGTGTGAGTAAGTGTATTGCAGTGTGGGATACTTGATATGCACACACATATGACAACACGCCTACTCCCCCCCCCCCCACAAACACACGTACTCGTAAGTGCGGCGATACTCATGTGTTGTACGGTTCATGCGTCCCTCAAACGCATCCACACATTCCAGGACATACGCAATGTCTGCCAGCACATGCTCTCTCTGCTGTACATCAGGAATGACTGCGCCCATACTTCTCAACTCCATGACAGCCAGTGGGTTGTGTAGTACCAATACATGCCTGGGTGCTGATAGGAATGACCCCCGCAACACTTCCAGTGTGTACAACCCCTCTGCCAGTCCCTTGTTGTGTTGCAGAGCGACTTCTACTGTGCTTTGCACATTGCTGGTACGTCTGCTTGCATGCACCAGCTCCACATGCCTTCCTGTGAAACACAGGGTGTGTACATGACGTGATGTGTGTACATGATGTGAAGTACACAGGGTGTGCATAAATATCTACAAATGACAGTTGACAAGTTTGCCGAACAAGTACTTCAGTGTCACACATGTTATGCATCACCCCACCAACAACCATGCATCACCCCACCAACAACCATGCATCATCCCACCAACAACCATGCATCACTCAACCCCCCACCTCCCACCCCACCAACCCCCACCCCACCAACATACCCCTATGTCGACACAGCAACTCATCAGTGCGACAAAAATAAGCTCCATCCAATGATAATGAGTCGGGTGCCTCAGCAAACAACACCTGAGGCTCTGCAGTGAGAATTTGAGGCAATAGGGTGCTGCTGTGTGGGGCACTGGTATCGGGGAGGGCAAGGGCAGCTGTCACACGTCCATCAGCAGCCCATGCAATAGAGGTATCTGTTTGCAACTGGGGTAGAACAAGTATGTTGTTGTGCAATATGGTTGATTCACATTTTCCAAACCACAGTACACTGACATAATGCACAATGCACACTCATACACAACCCACACACCCACACACGGTCCACCCCCACACACAGTCCACCCCCCCATACACCCTCCTACCCACACATACCGTCCATGCCCTCCCCCTCCAAAACGCCCCCCCTCCAAGCAACCGCACCGCCATCCCCGATGCATCCATGGGCATGTTTTTCCGCACACGAGCCTGCACAGTCAGCAGCACACACCCTGCCTTGATGGCTGCCTCCATGCTGCTGGGGCTACATGCGAGCACCTGTACCAGGCTGTTTTTCAAGTCGGCAGGCAGATCCCCCGGTGTGGTATTGTAGAGTTTCGACGACACGCGGGTGAGCGTGTCTTGTCCATTGTAGTTGATGCTGGTGGACGCTTGGAGGAGGGAGAGTGTGTTGTGGAGGGTGGACACTGATGGCTGGGGTGATGGGAATGTTGGTGGGGTGTTGGCCAAGATGGGAGCATGCGTGGGGGTGTCCAGTGTTGGTGGTGCATTGGAGAATGTGGAGTTGGTGGTTTGACCCTGTACCAATGACACCTGTTGTAGGGAATGGTGTTGTGTGTGTGTGTGCTGGGTATGATGACGGTGACCATGATGATAATGATTATGTGCATGATGATTGCAAGTGTTGCATCATGGATTGCCCCACACACATGCCACAAGCACCACCACCCCATGCCATCCCTGACAAACACACACACACCCAACACCACCCCTACCGATTGCGTAACTGCAGGTCCCCCTCCCGAATTCTCTGCAACAGTCACCTCCTGCTGCCCACAGCCCTCCAGTGCTCTATGCAGCGCCTGTAAGAGCTGCATGTCCGGTGCTGTGGGCCCACTCACCAGCGCGCTCGGCAGTGTCACCCCCGGTAAGCTTGTATGCAACGTGGGCAATGGAGACGCTGTGTGGGGCACTGCTGTGTGGGTGGCGACCTGCAGCTGCTGTAGCAGGTGGGAAGCAAGTTGCTTATCCCCTTCCCTAGGGGAAACGCCACCCTGCATTGCAAAGGCAAGGGATGTCATGGGGTTCATGGCGGGTGGGGGGCGGGAAAGGTCAGGATCAGAGCAGGGTGCACTTGCTTGCAGGGTGTTGATGCGTGCTGCATTGGTCTGTGTGAGGGGGGAATGTATGTAGCCTGTACGTAACATGCATGTAGTGTACCACAACAGGCAGTCAAAATAGGAGCAGGTCAACCACAGGGCAACATACCTTAAGCAGTTCCACAAGGGCATGGTCAAAGTTGACTGGTGATGGCAACACCAGTGGCACAGACGCTGGTAACCCCCCACTGGAAGGCTGCATGTGTGGTGACAGTGTGCTGTCATTGGATGTGCGCCGCTGCTTGCGTTCCTTGGGGGAGTCATCTGCGTGCTTCTTGCGCCGTGCATTGTGCTTTTGCAGGCGTGCACGACAGCTGCGCTTGTCTCCATCAAACTCAGCAAGGTCGTGAAAGCGGCCACACTGCTGGCAAAAGCGCTGCTGCCGACCGTCCTCGATGATGCTGTGCACCTGGGTGTAGACGTCAGGCATGTGGGTCAACTCCATGTGGGACAACAACACCAGCAAGGCTCCACACCATACCTTGAGATGATGTGCGCAAATTTTGTACCGCTGGTGGTACTCCTTGAGACCAGCAAGGTTGGCATCACATCCATGTACCTGACAAATCAACCTGGTCGATCTGTTCGCAGCGTAACCCGAGAGAGTTGCTTGTCCATCATATTGAGGTTTGATATCAGTGAGTGTTGGCTGCGTGTTTGGAGGTTGAGTTGTGTTGCCAAGATCCTCACCAGCGATTTCCTCTGCCTGTGTGGACTTGTGCTCTTCAGCTGTCTTGCTCCCACTGCTGCTAGGATTGTCTCCAATTGCTGCTGTACTCTCCGTGTGTTTTCCAGAACCACGATGAGCTGCACTGTCCTTGGGAGTACTATCACGCTCTTCTGGTGGGATTCGCTTTGCTACCATGTCAAATGGTGACCAGGAAAAGTCTTGCAGTACCCACATGGGTTCCACAGCTGTGGACTCTTCCTCGCCGTCTGTTTTTGGGGGCATCTATGTACACTGGGTTTGTGTACACTGGGCTTGACACCGTGGCTTACTTGTCAGCCCAGCGGTGCTTTTTGTGGTGCTATTTAATGTGCCAATTGTGTACGCGATTATTTGTGGTACTTTTGCACATATGTCGTATTATCAACATTGATCAGTCACTTGTTGTGCAATGGAGTTCAAGTAGTGTGGTCATCATGGAGTGCAGGTTGGTTTCAAGTATTCAACAACCCCAACAGGTATACCTCGAGGTATGCATCTTGGGATCACTGGAGATCTCATACCAAAAGCACACAAACACAGGTGTGCAGCTTTCTGCAGGCGTTGTCAGAGCAACAAGCACATGAACAGCAAGTGCACGAAATAATTCTCAAGCCAGCACCCAACACGCATGTTGCACCTGGCGTGCATGTGCTCAAGCTTGTCCACACCATCGGCAACGATACTACACAGGGGTATGTTGCTCCTTGTTGTGGTGGACGACATACATTGTGTACGACATATGTAATACAACACGCAGGTGGCAAGTAGTGTACCAGGGTGCCGTGTTGCGCACCAAGGCAGCATCAGAGCTCCCAGCCACAGTGCGCCCCCAGCAACACAGTATGCTGCAGGCAACAGATGTGGTGTCCTGCTTTCATGACATGGGGTTTCAACGTGACTATGAAGTACTCAAGCGTGGGACATGCTATGAGTTTACATATGAAGGCATTGCCATGCAGGTGAGTGTGTGTGGAACATAGCTATGTGTTTTTCGCATTATGTTGCCATGATGTACGAGTCCATCCACCACAGGCGGGTGTGTATCAGGTGTTTCGGTTGGAGCAGCCTGGTGACATAACATCTGCGCAACCTGTGAGTTCTGGATATTGGCTGGTGGAGGTTGATGCATATTCCAGGGATGGGCAGTATCTCAATGGGTGTCAAGCGCTTGGTATGTGGAGTATGCATGCACATGGGAGTCTTTGCTCTGAATCTCCCCATGGATGTGTATGTTCCCAATCATGCACAGGGTCACTGCAGGAGCTGCTGGCACCACTGGTAACGTTGGTCAAACAACAAACCACTGCTTGAGATGGCTTATTTTTGTGTATCATAGTTCGACAATCATCGACAATCATTCCCATTTAGTAACATACAACCATGCAGACCTTCAGCAGCACATTGGCTGGCCAGCGCCTGGTTGTGCAGCACGCCAAGGCTCGCACCCATGCCACGGTAAGATCGTTGTGATCTGTGCTCCACCCAGCACACCGCGACTCACCGATGCACACATCACAACCCGCAGAGTCGCATCGTGAGCCCCAAGGCAGCATTGGAGCTCAAGCCTCCTCCCTTTGCGCTGGTATGGCTGGGTCAATCCTTCTACGCAATGCCGCCCACTGCACGCTAGAACGCTGTGATTCCCACATCATTCGGTGTTTCCACACACACAGGATGCATTGGAGAGCAAGGGCATGAGCAAGGTATACGACTGGGGGTGCTCCCACCGCGCCCACTGCCACAGTACGACCAGCACTGTACGACACACAATCCCCAATTCTCCTCACACAGGAAACCCTGGAATACCACTGGGGCAAGCACCATGCTGCCTACGTGACCAACCTCAATGCACAGATCAAGGACACAGACCTGGATGGCCTCACCCTTGAGGAGGTGTGTGTTGTTGCTGTGGTGGTGTGGCATAGGCGCAGCACCTGGTGTTGTATGGTTGCGCACAGGTTATATGAATGCATGTACAGAGTTGTGTTTGTAAATTGTGTACAGTTGCTGTGTAGAGCATAGTCATGATGGTTGTCACCCAACCACACAAAAACCACCCCGCTTCCGCACACATGACCCAGATTGTTGTCAAGTCATGGAACAATGGTTCCCCTACCAAAGAGTTTAACAATGCTGCTCAAATTTGGAACCATGATTTTTTCTGGGAGTCTATTGGCCCCAATGGTGGCGGTATGTGTATGAGTTTTGTGTGGGTGTTTTTGTTATGTGGGTGTTGTGTTGTGTGGGTGTTTGTGTTGCGTGGGTGTTTGTGTTGTGCACAATTTTCTGTTGTTCCTGGTGTTCCGTTGAGGTGGTGTGACATGAGTGGGTGCTCTACCACCCGATCAGCATGGGACACCATGTGCACACCACTGTCACACCACTGTCATCGTGTACACACCACCCTATGTACACACCATCATGTACACACCACCCTATGTACCCCCCCCCCCATATATCACGCCTCAGGTGCGCCCTCTGGCAAGCTGGCAGATGCTATCACCAAGGCATTTGGGTCGTTTGATGAGTTTAAGACCCAGTTCAAGGCTGCAGGTGCCACACAATTTGGCAGTGGATGGGCATGGCTGGTCACTGACAAGGTATGTTGGTGTGATTCGAAAAGAATTTCAAATTCTTGAATCCCTTGTATACAACTGTGTGTGTGTGTGTATACAAAACCACCCTACACCCCCCCCACCCCCCTTCCAGGATGGCAACCTGTCCATCACCAAAACCCCCAATGCCGAGTGTCCCCTGGCTGTGGGTGACACCGCCATCCTGACCATGGATGTGTGGGAGCATGCTTATTATGTGGACTTTCGTAATCGCCGTCCTGATTTCATGACCAACTACTTGGACAACCTGGTGGACTGGAGTGCTGTGGCTGCTCGCTATGAGGCTGCCACTGCCTAGGCTGGGTGGTTGTCTGACTGCCACTGGGTGGTTGTGTGACTGCTACTGCCTAGGCTGGTTTGTTTTCCCACGTGCGCTGTTTGAAAAGAAAGTGGAAGGAGAAGATGGAGAAGCATGTGTGGAAGCGTGTGGATAGGGGGGGTTGAGTTGTCATTAGGTGAAAGATAGTGATGCAGCAGAAAGGTTGGTTGCACTGGGCATGATGGATGGCCTGCACATTGCTGGCTGACACCTAGTGTAACACCTAAATATCATGTAATGTTGCGTGATATTCACACTTGGCAAGTCCATGTCAACATCACGCGTATGTGTTTGCATTTTTATTGTTACACGGGTCTGGCAGGGTTTGAGTCAGCCGGGTTACATGGGTTTGCAGACACGCAACATGCAGGGGATGGATCATAGAATACAACTATGCAAAGGTTAAAGCAATCAACAAGCAGGCGTGCAGCATATGTGTTGTTTTCAGCTCTGTACGTGTGGTTATTAATGCTCCAACCTTTGCACAAGACGCTCCACACGTTCCTGTATTATGGTGTGGTTGTGCATGGACATGCAACGCTTACACACATACCCACCCAAAGAAAACCCACCACATACCCGCCACATACCTTGTACCGCATGACCAATTCGTGGCACCGTTTTCGCAGTGCCTGCTTTTCCAGTCGATGGTGTTCCCTCACCCGCACCACAAACCGCAAATGTGCCCGTTGCTCCCGCTCAACTTCCATGTGTGCATTGGCCACTTCTTGCTGCATTGCCTCTATCTCACATTGCAGCTCCTGTGCAGGTGAGTGGGAAGAGGGGGGGGGCGTATGGGTTATGTACAAATATCATCTTGTACCCTTGTATGTGTCACCATCACTGCTGTGTATAAATTGCTGTGTATGGACACGGTCGCACCTGCTGTGTACGCCGCATGGCGTCCAGCTGCTGGTCACGTTCATCACAACGCCGAGCACATGCTGCTAGGTTTTGCTGAACCACAAGCACCTCTTGCTGTGTGTGAATGTATGCATATGCATATGCATATGGATATGATATGTATATGATATGTACATGTATATATCTTATTATATTTATATGTACAAGATAGGCATAGGAATGATATATATAACACCCTTGCTATCACACAACATACGACGTTCGCATGCACTACATATACACCGTTTGCCCACACCATGCCAAGTATTATTATTTCCCACCAGCAGTATACCTCACTGGCATGTTGTGCTGCCTGTGCCACCTCCACAGCCTCCTGCAGCACTGCAGCATGTTTTTCTGCTGCCTGTGTCGCCTTCTGTGCCCTGTGTATCTCCTCCTGCAGTCGTGCATGCTGTGCTGCTGCTGCTTCTAGTAGTGCTGCTGCACCCTGTTGTGTACTTGCTTCCCGTAGTGCTGTGTGTGTGTGTGTGTGTGTGTGTGTGTAATGGTAAGAGCAAGAGGGACTGGCATAAGCAGTGTTTCATTAGTATGTATCAGCAACAAGTACGTACTATGGTCTGTACAGTAACAAGTATGTACTATGGTCTGTACAGTACTATGTACATGATAATGTACATTACCCTGCTCTATACAATCACACACACACACACACAAAATCACACACACACACACAATCACACACACACACACAATATCAGACACACACACAATATCAGACACACACACACAATCACACACACACACACAGCATACCCTGCATTTGCTCCTCAAGCATGCTCATGGTGTGCTGCATGTGTGCCACTTCTACCTGGTGCTCCTGTTGTGCTGATTGCAGTGCATTCCTATGCTGTGTTGCCAGGTCTGCCAGCTGCTTGGTCTGCTGCTCTATTGTGTGCACCAGATCCTTGCGCTGTGCATGTGTGTGTATGGATAGTGTACAATATGTGTGTGTATGGATAGTGTACAGTGTGACCAATAGTTGATTGTATTCAATAATCTTCATGTATACAGCCCAACATAGGAAGCACTGGTAATTCAACCGACATAGGAAACACTGGTGTTTCTCATGCTTTGCCTACACATGTACACCCCCTTCCCCCCCACCTGCAGCTCCCACTCTGCATGTGCCACTGCCATAGCCTGCTCTGCCGCATCTGCTCGCGTAGCTTCCACCCTCACTGCCGCCTCATGTTGACGCTTGAGCTGTTCGATCACTGCCGCATGCTGGGCCTGGGTGGTTTGCATGGTGACCACCTGTGCGTGTGCTTGCTCAGCCTCCTGTTGGGCTGCTGTGAGTTCTGATTGCAGGTGTGTGGCGTGTTGCTGGGTGGCTGACAGTGTGGTAGTGAGCTGCTGCTGATCAGCCTGGTGAGTGTCGGCATGTATTGTAGTGGGCATGTCTTGGGGTGTGGGTGGTGGTATTGAGATATACACAATGTTCACGTTCATGCGAGTGATGACACAGCATCACATTCTGCATTGCACTGGTGTTGTTTCTCAAGCATTGCACTAACATACACAATGTGAGGTACATAGTATCACATCCATTGTTCCTCATGCAGTGCAGTGATAGTGTACCCCAATGACCTAGTGCACCCCAATGACCTAGTGTACCCCAAGACCAAGTACCTTGGCATACTGCAGCTGCTGTGTGTGTTGTGACTCAGCAAGTTGTGCATCCACCTTGAGTTGAGCAACACGCTTCCTGTGTTGGGACATTATTGAAATAATAATGGAATATAATTGAAACATTGTAAAACATTCTTGGAATCTAATTGAAACATTGTAATACAACATGCAAGGTTGTGATGTAGTGTAATTGTAACACACAAACACACAACCCACCGCAGCTCTTCGACTTCTTTCTCCAATGCCTGCTGTTTAAGTGGGTCTGTGTGTTTACCACTGCTGCTGCTCTCTTGTGACGCCTCAAGTCGCTCCACTGCCTGCTGCATGTGTGCTGTGTGTTGTGTGTGAGGAGAGGCCTATACATGTGTGTTATGTGAGGAGAGATGTAAATACATGCGTACACATGTGTGTTGTGTGAGGAGAGGCCTATATACATGTGTGCGTACAGTACCATCACACGTGCATGACACACAAACACACAGCATCACACGAGTATTCACAAACACACAACAACACACAATGGTATTGTACACACACACACATCACACAACCACACACACCAAGTTGTTGGGCCATGCATGCTCGCTCCCCCTCCACCTCAGCCATTGCAACTCTGTGCTGACCCTCCATCCGCTGCATACACTCCTGGTGCTCCATAGTCTGCATGGATGCCTGTTCCTCAGCAGCTGCGAGCTGATGCTGCAAGCGCATGTTGTGGGCATGTGCCTTGTCCAAATCCTGTTGCAGTGCATCTCGGGCTGCTGCATGATGCTTGCCCAGTTCCTCGCGGAGCTGCTGCCGCAGTGCATGCACACTGTGGTGGGATGGATGCGGGTGTGCTGCTGGGTGGGGAAGCATGTTGATGTTGTTGTTGTTGCATGCACGTCGTACTCGTGTGATTGGGATGGTTGGGATGATTGGAGTGATGCCAGGAGCTCCTGTTTGAGGACAAGTTGCTGCTCCAAGCTGTCTACTGCAAGTGACATTTCATGTATGCGGGTTTCCTGGGGGTGGTGTGATTATGTGTGGCATGTTGGTGATCACCCCATGGATGCAAGTGGATGGTTTGCACCACCTTGAGCGCCAGGTGTTCTGCAAACTGTTCTCCATTGATTTGGCTTTGCTTTTGCAGCTCAATATGCAAATGTTTGAGCTGTGTGTGAATGGTGTGGAGTGGGTGTTGCTGTGTGATGTGCTGTCACTGGGTTCTCACACATCAACCTCTTCAAAATGGTTGCGTAATTGCTGGTTTTGATGCCGCAGTGTACTCAGGAGCGATGCGGGTGCTGTTGATGGACCGTTTGGTGGTGATGTTGAAACATTTCGTGGTAATGTCGAACTCATTGATGGTGGTGATGGGCGTTGGCTGCGATCTTGATCATGTACACCAAACAATCCGCAGGGTGCTGAAGAATTGTAGTTGTGATTGGCATGCACATTTTCATCGTGGGAAGTATTCATGGACCCAAGCATAATTGATCAAAACAGCACAAAATTCACCACAACACCCCATCAGAATTGTGCATCACACTGATCACAATACTGCTTAGCCATAAACACCATGGCATCCCTGCAAGCCTTTGAGTGCGTGGTGGTAGCCTCCTCTACACATGATCCCAACATGAATCACCACAATACACCACATTCACACACACAGGAGCTATGATTTTGATAGCAATGACGAATGGCAAGCATACCTGCGCAGTGTTGAGATTCCTGATGTACACAACGTAGCAGCGTTGCGTAAACTCAAGGCCAAGTGGTACAAGCGCAATGTGGTATGTATTTTTGTGTAAGACGTTCACCAGCAGCATAAGATACCCCACACAACCCCCCCCACACACAGCACCCTGATTTTGACGTTGCCTCCGCAGCACCACCACAACCAGCAACCCCCCAACCAACCACCAGCAGCCCTCCACCATCATCCACCACCAACCCCACCACACACCCCCCTCGTGGTGGCCCTCCCTCCACCCCACCCACCACCACCACCCCACCCCATTGGGACCCCACCCTTGCCATCCTCCAGCTCCTCATGGTACTCACTGTGCCATTCTGGGTGTTGCCCTTGTTCCCACGTGGTCCCCAGGCCTTCCGACTATGTTGTTATTTGGGTGTCATGGTGCACGGTTCAAAGGTGCTACGGGTGCATGGGATGCCCCGACTGCGCCCATTCCCTGGTGGGCTGTCAGCTTGGGTGAGTAGGGTGGTGATGACAGCGGATGGGCAGTATGCACTGCAGTGTTTATTGTTTGGGAGTCAGGTATGCTGGGTGTGGTGGTGTAGGTGGGCTGCAGTTGTCTTTACCTGGTAGTGTTTGTTTTGGAATAAGTGATTCATAGTGATAGACATATGCACTGGTGCCACATGCACTGGCATACCACCACAGTGCTGCACCTTGCATTTTTACAACCATCACAAATCCACACCACATCTCTACAGTCACCACAAATGCTTGCACTGCTGTCCCCTGTGACACTCGCGCTGTATCATGTGGCAGTGAATGGAAGAGCACGTTTTGGAAGCACTGCTCTGTGGCAGCGATACGGCACGCCACTGTATGATGCACTCAGTGCTAAAAGGGTATGGGTGGGGTGGTATTCTGTATATAAATGTAAGGTGTGGGGACAATCCACCTGGGATGCTGTATACGGAGATGTACATCTGCGTGTATGTATACGTTTTCGTATGTATACATTGTTGCATGTGTACATTGTGTTGTATGTATACATACATGTGTATTATAATGAGTTTTCACTGTATCAACCCTTGTTCACTCACACGCAGACAAGTGCCATGCAGATGTGTGCCAACAGTGAAATCATGTTGGGCTTTGTAATGGTCCTAGGTATACTGCGGGGCATATCAGGCATGATGTTGGCCTACATGTGGTGGACACAACTCAAGATCAGATATCATGCACCTGATTTTATGCAACAACATCGCCAGGTATGTGGTGTGCATTGTGGTTGTTGTGTGTGCAATCATTTGTGTTGTGTGTGCAGTCGGGTTGTTGTGTGAAAACAGTACTGCTCGTGATCACATGCATGTATCCACACCTCCACACCTCCACACCACACATCACCACCACACATCAGGTGTGGCATGTGTGGCAGGTCAGAGCAGGGCCCTACCTACAAAGGGTTCCCCTGCTGCAGCGTGGTGTGCAGTATGCACAACGTTGGTTTGCCAACGTGCAACGAGGGTAGTGCTGGGATGTGTGCGTGGGGCAAGGTGCAATGCAGGCAAACATATGTGTGCGTGTGTGTTCTGTTCATGTTTGGTATTTCATTGTGTTGGAATTATGTTGTTCCATTGCAACCAGTAAACACAAGGATGTGCAACTTGTTGTGTCGCCTCGGAAATTACAAAGTACATGCAATGTTGAGCACACACCACATACGGTGTGCTAACAAAATATGCAAATCCTCAATTCCATACAACCATATCGATCATCCTATTCTCTTCACAACCATTTAGAGCCTCATGCGACCCTACGCAGCAGCACCTTATGCTTTATACGAATATGCGCAGCCTCTCTGCTTTGTTCTTGACATCAAATGTGGTTGTCTGCAAACGAGACGAACGAATCAAGTAGATACCAGCACCCTATGCTTTGTTGTTGGCTTTGTTTTGGGCTTCAAAGGTGATAAACGAGTCCACTGGATATATAGTAGGCAAGTAGAGCCACTTATCACTGTCTGGTGTACGGCGACGTGTCCACTCACACGATGTCGCCAGGATGGCCAAAAACACCGTGAGGTGATTCATTGCATACTCGCGCCCCACACAATAGTGGGGACCACAGCCAAACGTCAAAAAGTTGCGTTGGTAGGTGATGTCCTCCTTGCGTTTGGGTGAAAAACGGTCGGGGTCAAATTTGTCTGGCTCTGTAAAGCCCTGTGGTGTGTGTGTGTGAGAGGTAGAGAGTTGTTGGTGTGGGGGAGAGAGAGTGTGGGGGTGAGACAGTGTGGGTGTGAGAGGTAGAGAGTGTGGGTGTGGTAGAGACAGTGTGGGTGTGCGCAGGTTATGCTGTGTTTACAGGTATTGGTGGGTCTACATGTATTGGTGTATCTAAAGGGTTGCATGATTACACAGGCATGTCCGTGAGAATGTAGTCGGGACACGCATGAGTCAAGGTCAAGGTGGTATGTAGTACGGGATAGTGTATGAGTCAAGGTCAAGTGGGGTATGAGTCAAGGTCAACACACCTGTTGGCATGCAGCAATGAGGGAGGGCATGATGAGGGTACCCTTGGGTGCTACATAGTCATCACCCAATGCAAAGGGGGCTTGGGTAATCTGTGTATTGATGAGATTGTTGTGTGGTGGACAATGCTGTGTGGACAATGTTGTGTGGACAATGCTGTGTGGACAATGTTGTTTGGAAGCAGATAAACACAAATGTCAAGCAGAAAATGTTATGTGCAAAATGTTGTCATGTGTGCACATTGTTTTCAATGCTGTTTTGATGATGTTGTTCAAGTCACCCACAGCAGCATGCAATCACATACCTGGGGCACCATGGGTGCTGGGGGTCGGTATCGCAAGATTTCCCTCACCACTTGTCGGGTGTAGGTCATCTCTGCAAGCAGGGCACCATCAATGGTCTTGTTCAAGTCAGGACGCAGGCGATGCTGCTCCTCCCGAACCTGTGTGAGATGTGGTGATATAACAGTGAAAACATACAGAGTACCACAATGAAAACAACATGCGTACCACAATGAAAACAACATGCGTACCACAATGAAAACAACATGAGTACCACCACAACTCCCCAAAACTCTTCCACCCCCCCCACCCCCCCACCCCCGCCCACCCCCACACCATACCTTGGCAAGCACCTCAGGATGATCAGCACACAAGCAAATGCTCCACACCAAACTAGCTGTACTCGCATCTTGAGAGGCAAACAAAAAGTCCATCACACTGTCTGCCATACCCTCATCTGTGGTATGTCGCCCAGGTTGTTCTCCCTTGGCTGCTGCTTCTTCAATTTCTGCATTGCAGTTTTGGGCCCAGAAATCCATCAGGCATCGAGGTTCCTGACCAGCCTGGGTGTGTTGTGGGAGAAGAATGATGGTGTGTTGTGAGAAAAGGATGATGGTGTGTTGTTGGGAAGAGAATGATGGAGTGGTGAGAACGGAATGATGCTGTTGTGAGACATGCTTGGTGTTGAGAGACACGCACGATGTTGTGAGACATGTATGATGTTGTGAAACAAGCAGGCTCGATGTACACGCACATGATGTGTTGTCACCCACCCACCCACATGTCCTCAACCCATACACCCATGTATCCTCACCCCTACACCCATATCCTTTCCACAAGCCACCCCGGTCCACCACCCAGTCCCTCAGTACCTTCATCGCCTGCTTACTCTCAGCAGCAGACACCTTGAGCACTGACAGAATATACAAGCGACCCTGCTTTCCCTTCCACACAGCAGTACCAGGAAAACAAAGGGGAAAGGCAAGGAATGCACTAGTCATGGCTTTGAATGCCTCCGATACTTTGGCACGTACTGCATTGTCTTGTAAATAGGGGCCGACAAAGACCAGCAGGGATGTCTCGTGGTTCATTTCACTGGGTGCGGTGTGTGGGAGTGTGGATATGACATGTGGGTGTGTATATGACATGTGTACGTGGGTGAGGACACCTACAGTGGGGTGAGGACACATGCAGAAATGTGTTAACATATGCAGTAGGTGACATGCAGTATGCGTGTATGTGTGTGTGGCAAAGCATTGCGCTGTGCACACATGATGGGCTGTGATACCATTCCACAAGGCACAACTCTTTTCTTTTCCCCAAACCAAGCACAGTACCCACCCACGTGCGCCACATGCATCACTACCAACGTGTGCCACATGCATTACTACCACATATTAAACACGTACATACTACCACATGTTGAGCACCTACTACCACATGTTGAGCACCTACTACCACATGTTGAGCACCTACATACTACCACATATTTAACACGTACCGCACATCATTGCGCACTTCACGTTCCCCAGGCTTTTCCAGCCACTGTGCAATGTGGTTGCGCACAATACCATCCTGCAGCTCTACATAGGTGGACAGCGCTTTGCGAGTAAACAGGGACAAGAAAGATTTCCTGTGCTGATGCAGGTGGTGTAACCATATGGTGTGTGTGATGTCATAGTACACACTGCAAGGTATACAAGGGGTGCATGCAAACCTACAACAGACAAGGACATACAACAACAGAGGAGGAGTAATACCACAGTGAAGCACCCCCACATACCGAATTGCTTTGTGAGGTGGCCCGTGCATAAACGCAAGGTTGTGTTCCCCCAAAATGGCCTTGCCAGAGGGATGCACTGCCATGAGCAGTGTTTTTTCATCATTAATGCTCAACGCTCTGCGGCTAAGTTCTGCATCAGTGGTGAACACCATAAACTGCCCAAGCAGGCTGTTGTACGACAGGCCCTTGGGGGAAAAGAGGCGCTGCTGCTCCCAAAAAGCATATGGATCACGCACCATCTGTACCAGCCCGCCTACTAGAGGGACTGGTTGGCGTGGGCCGGGAAGGGTTTTGCCGTTGAGCTTGACGCTGTGAGGGTGTTGCATGGAAGTTGGTCAGTTGTCACAAGGCGTTGTGTTCAACACTTTTGAGATAAGAACCAGCAATGCACAACCAGCCCATTGCAACAACTACCGTTTTCTTGAAAAAGCAAGCTGCTCCAGCAACAACCATGCAATCAAGCAGGCAGCCAATGCAACCACAATTTGCAATGCAGTCACCCGTTCAAGACGTTGCTGTGCATTGCTGATGAAATGCCCCACATGCGAGGTAATAATGGAGGATGACATTATGGGTTACGTGTTAGACACGAGATGCCAGCGATCTGGCGGTTGGAGAAGCCAATTGCAGAGGCTTGCAGTGGTTGAATGGTTGTTTTTGTTAAGGAATGTGACAACAGAGGGGAAGAAAAGTATGTGTATGACTTGGCACAACACTCTCTGCACAAAACCTACAGGGGGGCACCATGTTGTTTTCACATGCAGCATATGCACAAAACACATTCTACCCAACGCATGACAAGTAGTAACACGATTCCACATCACTAGCGTATATCCACTATATAGTCAGCTCGGTCCCATCGATCGCTCCTCTCCATCATATATAAGAAACCGCCGAGCAGGATCTACACACCGGTTTACAACTAGCCAGCATGGGTTTGTGCATCAGCAAGGTACGCAGCCACATCCACCACACACCGCACCCCATGCCACACATATATGATGCACCATGCCACAGCCCGTCGTCCATGGCGACAAACCCGGTGCCCAAGCCTATGTGACGATCTCTCCAGCAGTCGGCAAGGCATCCCAGCAGCCAGAACTCAAGCACCTACGTGGTATCCCCGATGCCAACCCAACCCCCTCCGCCTACCAACCAACCTCGTTGCCCACTGCTGACGATGCTGAAAAACACTGGCTCGCCGTCAACAACAAGCAGCAATACCTCGATTGCGCAACCGAGGTGGTGGACAAGTTTTTCGACGAAAAGATGCCGGCACCCGCTGCGTCGGTGACCGCCCTCGTTGCTGGGGTGCTCAAGGTGTATCGCGTGGTCATGGACGACATGGAGGGCGCAGACACAGTGGAGGGCAGTTTCCATGAGCTCTGGGCAACACTGACAGCCGTCCTCGAGGCAGAACGCAAAAACACGTGGGCAATGAAAACCATCCAGGAGCTGCACGTTGCCCTTGCCACCGCCTTGCGCCCCCTCACCCCACCCATCCTCGAGGCCCTTGAAAACCTGCACCATCAAACCACGCGCCCCACTCCTGATGCCAAAAACCGTGTGCGCAAGGCCGTCGCCAAGCGTCTTGCGCTGCTTGCGTCCCGCATAGAGCAGAGCCCGGCAGAGCTGCCCGAGGTGGGGCGAGTCATCACGGAACGCACCATCATCACCGCCCTTGCCCAGCCCACCAACAACTTTACGCTGGGGCCACGTGTGACCACAGACAGCCTGGTGTGGTATGCATTTTTCACAGAACTGCCCGAGCAGTGCAGCTGGAAAGTGTTTAAGCAGCGATTTGTCGAGTGGCCCCACTGGCCCCAGGGTGTGGTGTCGTTGATTGACACACTGACACTCAAGGATCCCAACGCAGCAGCATGGAAGATTTTCTGTGCCAACATGCAAACGGTATTATTCTTATTATGGGGTGGAGTAGTAGTGATGCTGCATACCACCACACCACACAACACAGGATGGTGCAGACACCATGGGTGTATGTGCCCACGAAATCAACGAGCGTTTCCCCCTCGACCTGCTTGGCTTGCAGCTTGTGGGTGCCCTGAAGCGTTACTTTGCCATCCCTGGTTACAAGCTCATGGCTGCAGAAGCACCCCCGGCCCCTGCAGCCATCCTCGCACGACTCCTCAAAGACCTGGACCGCACCCGTCGTGAAACCAACGTGCTCGAGGGTGCCGATGTGCTCTGGGCACTCAATGAGCGGCTGTGGTACACGGCAGGGTTTGTGGGGCCCTCTGTGGAGGAAGCAGTGCCCTCCAGGGCTCTGTGTGTGCTGGAGACCCTGTCTACCAAGTCACAGCCGCAATACCTCCCAGCAGGTGTGCTTACATACTACAGGGTGATCACACACATGATCATACACATCGTCACCAACCCACCCTCCCACAACAGCATTGCTCTTGGCACAGCTGGGTCAGTACATTGCATTTGACCGTGCCCATGTGCAGCGTGTGGCAGGTGCTGCCCGCAAGATTGCTGGCAACGTACTCACCGCATCTGATTCCCACCTCATGCTGGGCATGGCATTGGCCCGTGCAGTGCTCCTCGCCCAGGGCGGCTTCACGTGGGGTGCAGTGCTTGGGAGTGAGCAGCTGGAAGAGTGGGATGTGGAGGGCAACCCCCTGGCCCCTGGTGTGTTGTTTAGCCAGCTGACGTTGTTTTTGCAACGCACCATTGGCTGCACATGGCAAGAGTTGCATGATGAGGATGACAGCATCCCCATTGGCATGCTCCGTGTGCACCACAACGTCCGCCGACTGTTGCTGACCACGCTGTGGGAGCTGACACGCTTTGCAGAGCTGCGCACCTACTTTACCGACCCCCTGCCCGCCCTGCATCCCGATAAGCCGTCACCCGGCACCCTGCAGCAGGCACTGCTGGCTGTGGTGCAAAAGGGACTGGGGGATGAGCCCTCCCTGGCAGTGGCTGTGCTGGAGCAGCTGCCCCAGTCACCCACTGAAAACATGCACACCCGTCCCACGTCTGCCAAGCAAGCCCATGGCCGCCAGTACAGCCTGGCACACAGCCGCCAAGCCAGTGTGGCCTCTCGACGCAGTGCCCAGCTGCACAGCCGCAATGGCAGCATGGCATTGACTGCAGAGGACTTGCGTGCTGCTGCCAAGCAGGCCATGGCATCGCCGCCTGCCAATGATGATGGACGCCAGCATCACCGCACTGAGAGTGGGCTCTCTGTCGGACTCGCCACAGCAGGTAGTGGTGTGGGTGGTTGGTGTACACGCGTCCTTGATGGGCATGCAACACGTATTCCCATGCTACTCACACAGAGCGTGCTGCATGGCGCCACCAAAAGGAGGTCATGGTGGATGCACTCAAGGGAGGCGTGATGCCCGCAGATGCACACGTGATGCCCCCTCCCTCCCTGGTAGCATCCCGTGCATCCAACTCGGTATGTGTATTGATGATCAACATACATACAGTGTGCAGATGTCCACATAGGAAAAACACCATCTGTATATAAAATAAAATGTTCACCACAGGCTGAAAAGAAAGGACGCACGCGCACAGTGTCAGGATCTCGTCCCCCCTGGTCTGACGACTATTCCAGTCCCAGTGAGCATCCAAGCAAGGACCACCACCGTGCACGCATGGACAGTCCCAATTCTGACATCAGCCCGCCCAACACCAAGGCTGCCCAGTGGATTGCCCCACCTGAGGGGGATGTCCCTACAGGGTCCCCCATGGCCAAGGACTTTGTCAACCCCACCTTTGTGGTGGAAGCAGATGCCACAACAGCATAGGAGACTCGTACAGAGATGGGTTTTTGGTTGAGGAGGGGCTGGAGGATTTCTGTGGTGACATCATCCCACAGATGATGACTGGGCGATCAAGTGTACCTCAACAAGCAGGGATGATGTTGCAAGTCCTTGCTGAGGTCATGCTACTTGTGTGCGTATACATGTACAGTTGTGTGTTTTGACTGGTGCAATCACGGTTGTGTAACAAACAGTGCGACTGACAAACAAAGCCATAGGGGACACACGGAGGACGATATAACACGTATACCTCCATATGCGTAGCAACAACCAGTGTAGTGTATACAAGAGAGTAGTACAAAAAAACAGGATACAATGATGATCCATGCCGCCACTGTGTGCTTGCTATGTGTTGTTCCCAGTCTTGCAGTCCCCCTCCTCAGACCTCCTTTGGCCATGCCCTATTTGGCCCATTTTATGGACCGTTTTATGTGCCATAGGGGAAGCGAGCTGCAGGATCACGGTCCCAGTGTTCCCAGTCGGTCTCGTCAATAAGCACGTTGGCTTCAGGGTCGAGGGCAATGGGCTGTTCTGCAATGGCAGCCTTGACAGGGACTGCCACACAATACACCACACCAGACTCGGGGTCGGTGGTGAAGCTCACAGTAACCTGGTGGGACGGGTGCATAGGTTACCGCAAGAGAGAGAGCAAACACAGGCAAGTGTCTCACAATGAGTCGTACAACACCATACCTCTTCATCCTCATCCACTTCAACATATTCACGCATGGCTTCCACGATGCTTTGCTTCATGAGGTTGAAGTTTTCAGGCGACATGGAGGCACGCTCTGCCATGAGCACCATGCGCAGGCGGTTGACCATGCCATCCTCCTCACTGTCGGGGGGGAAGAAGATTGCCCATGCACGCTTGCACTTGTCCCAAAAGGCAGCCAAGCCAGAGAGCTTGTCAGGGCGGGCCGAGGGGATGTTGCCAAATCTGATGACGAACGGTGTGCGTGTGTGACAGTTGGAACAGTGCACAACACAGTGTACAACAACAACCATCATACCGCACAGTCTCGGATTGCTCAGGGTCCATCAAGCCCTCAAAGCCACGAACTCGAGCAGCTTGACAAATCACCATGCGGTGTGCAGGAGCAACCAAAGGCATAGGTCGCATGCGCGCCTGGGGGAGCGTGTGGATAGAGGTGGTGTATTGATCAAGATTGGGGCTGCTTGAGCAGCACACTCGAGGTGTTGTTGGGATGCTTTTTGATATATGTTATCATGTTCAAGCATCATCGCCGTATACACCATCAACAAATGCCCCACCTGCAAGCCTGGCACGGCCGGCTTGGTTGCGTGATGCATCACCAACCCACGGCGAGGCAACTGGCAAGATATGGATGCCATGCTAGTTCAACGATGCGGATTGTGTTCAAGTACGATTGGTTGTGAAACCCAAACACGTCCAGGACCAACGATCCTGTGCTGATGATGATCGCGCCTTGATGGCCGCAAGTTCAAACACGAAACGGCGCTGTACACGTTGTGCTTGGTTTGGGTACTGTGTTTACAGACAAGTTTGTGATTGAAAACAAAAAACCAACGGTTTTTCAATTGACTACAGAGCTTGCACGAAGAAAAACAGCACTCGAGGGGCTCTCAGTATGGTACACGTTGTGCGGAAAACATTGCTATCCTCTCACGTACACTGAACAAACAAGCTATGGGTCACTCCTGTACACGCACACGTTGTTGAGTGAACAGCAACGGTCAACAAATGGGTGTTGGTTGTGGTTTGTTCTCTACGGCGGCGGTGCTGATGATGTCACAAGATGAAACCCCCCTATTACGCGACGACAAAAGGGGCAAAACGCCTCTTTGGGAGATTCGAGACATAGTCTTCGTGCACACGTCACTGTGGTGTGTGTTGTATGTGTCGTATGTGCACCACATCTGTTTTGCTTCAGCACACCCCTCCTCACACGTACCGCACATGCTGTGGTTGCATACGTCAACCACCACAAACGCTGTTGCACTTACACAGATGCTACACTCTTGCAAGCCAGTAGATGCTGCCAGCACCTCTGCAGCATCCTCATCATCATTGCCAGCATCACCAGCAGGTGTCTTCAAGCTGTGAAATGTGCAAGTGTGTTGTGTGTGTACCGTGCATGCCACCACCACCACACACACGCGCGCATTCCCACATTTCACCCAAACAACCCCCCCACACACAACATGTTGTTCCCATCCATAACACATGCCTGTTGCTAAACAACTTGAGCTCTTCTTGCAGCTGTGCACGATCCAGCACTGGTAAAGCAACATGTTCTGGCTTGGTCCATTGCTGCATGTTGGGTACTGGCAAGGAAGCATGGCGCTGCGACATCGTCAATGTTGCTCCATCTGTTGTGTATGGGAAACCATCGTGGGTAAACTACATAACCACCACAGACCAGTACACATTCCATCCACCCCCCATGCATACCTGCATCGCCCCCCTCCCCCCCGCCCCCAGACGATGTGCTCGACATCCATCCGCTCTCACCATCCACCGCCGAGGGCCCACCTCCAGTCCACCCACCTTCTCCCTCTCCATACCCACCATTCAAGCTATCAACTTCCTCATCCTCCCCCATTTTCGCATCCGATCCCACCGCCCCCAACTCTTCATCCTCTGCAATCACAGGGCAATGCTGCCCTTGCCCAGATGGCGCCCTCGCTGTCTGTGCCCCGCTCTTGAGTGAGGATGTTGTTGTATCCTCCTCCCCTGCACGAACATCTGCAGCCATGACCATTGGCTCACTCAAGCTGCGTTGTATTCGACTTGATGCCACACGGGTTTCATGCTCAATTTGTCGCTCGGCATCATCCAGCCATGTGACATGCTGCCACCGCAAGACACGGGCCGACATTGTTGACAATCGCTGGGGACCAATGCCTGCAGATGTGTCTCTGCAATTGTCCAGTGCCAACTCCAGTGGTGTGCGAGGGTCGAGCAATTCCGCTGCTTGTCGATGCCCAGAACGATTTGCTGCATGATATGGCAATGCCCGGGTGCAATCACGTACCCTCCGCAAATCTACTCGCCGTTCGCTGCGTTTGGACGATGGGGTTCCCAATCCATCCACATATGCCTATGTGGTGTGTGGGTGTGTGTTGTGTTGCCATGATGACCATCATCACGCATCAGACACCCCACACTACCACCACCACCACAACAACAACAACAAACCTGCAACATGGCTTGCAATGTTGCCATGCTTCCACATTTGGCAGCCAGATGCAAAGGGGTGGCACCAAGAGTAATGTTCACGCCATCCACCGTATCCTGCCCCACTGTGCGCACCGCCATGGATGCATTGCGCTGCAACAACAGCGTGGCTGCTTCTGCTTGCCCCGTGAGTGCTGAAAGATGCATGGCGGTCATGCCAATGGCTGCACGGCTATCGATAAAGCGGCATGTGCCCCCAGTGTACTGCACCTTGGCAGTGGTTAATGGCACGATGCGACCATTGTACTCTACTGTGGTGGTTGGAGCGATCAGTACACGCAAGACACTCAACTGCCTGTGATATACTGCCAATTGCAAGCAGTTGTAGCCCCGTGGCTTGTCCTGGCAGTAGGGATCTGCACCATGCTTGAGGAGGAATTGTACCACCTCTGCATGCCTGACAGTGTGATGAAGAGGTGTTGATAAGGAGGTGTTGATGTCTCACATGCAATGTGCAATATGCAAAACTCAACACCCCTACCCGTGTTTGCAGGCAAGCATGAGGGGTGTGTTGTGCCCACTGTCCCTGCGGTTGAGACACTTGCCGAGCGCAAACTGCCGCCGTTCCCACGAACCACGTGGATAGGAGCTTTGCAACTTGCCCACGCTCGGGTTGTTGTTGTAGTATGCTTCCATCTCTTGTAAGAGCAGCTTGACGAGCTTGATATCGCCATGTGCTGTGCGTGGGTGACTGGTCCACATGCTGCCCGAAATGCGCCCTGTTCAATACCATCACCATTAAACGTACCTGCTGCATGATGCAATGCATTGCCAGTATCACTCAGCGTACGACTCTGGGTCGCTACTATATCGGGCCTTCGCTTCAAAATCTGTGAGGTGTTGGTGATGTAACCCAATAACCCACATGATGTGCGTTGATCACTACTGCATGGAGTGCATTACAAAATAGATTCCTCATGCATTTGCAAGCACAACTCGTTTCAGAGCGTGGGGTCGGAGGATGGTGCATATGAATAGAAGGAGTCTAACAGGCACGTACCTCTTCCACCTTTTCATCGTTGCCCGCTACTACTGCATCATCAAACTGCTTTCTCGTGCCACCCACACACACGTTGCCCATGGTAACGCGATGCACAAAATGTGAAAACCAACTTATGACAGTGTATAGCTCGGTGTTGAGCGCTTGATGTGTGCTCGATGCATTTTGTGGTTGAGATACGTTTTTATTTCGTGTTGGTTTTTAGGCTCTGACACTAATCAGCTGGTGAGAGCGCCTCACCACAACAAGTACACCCGCAGTGTTACATCGGAGAGTGACAGCAGCATCGAGAAATAACACACACGCCAGGAAAAACACTGCTTGTGTACAAAAGCAGTGTGTGTCAATCTGAGAGAGGTCAATACACGCCGTGGGCGGTCAGGGTGGAGGTGCCCACGTCAATACATCAACACACCTACTGTGCTGGTACACCATTTGGCTGTGCCTGGGGGGGAATCACCTGATTAGGCTGGCCATAGTTGAGGGGACGGCGAAAGAGCATACTGTGTGAGTGTATTAGTGAGCATGTTGTGTGCGTGTGTTTGGTGCATGTGCGGTGTGTATCGATACACACCAAGCCACCCCAACATACATGTGTGGCTCAGGGCGATGAATTGCATAGTGCACCCAGCCACGGCTCTGCTGCACGCCAATACCACGCCACTCTGCCTCTGACAGCAAGCGCTGGGGCTTGGGGAGCAATGCTTCGATGTCCTTGGGCAAAAGCACGTGCCTGTCATGATTAGCGATTGTGCATATATACAGCGATCTGATCAACGTGTGCTGGTGCTGGTACTCCTCCAAAACACATTGCTCAAAAGATTTGATAGGCCAACAAGCGTCTGGGCGTGCACGCAAACTCCACTTTACACTGATCAAAGATCCTCTCACCTGTATTCATACACATCATCATAGTACTTTTCGCTATACTGGATTTGATTGGCTGGCATCTTGTGATGTGCGATGTGCGATTCTCTAGAGAGCCGTCTGATGGAGCTTGATGGTATGCTGAAAAGAAGCCTACTAGTTATCAAACTATGTACAAATATGGTTGCAAAACAACAAGTCACCAAAATTCAACTCACCATCGAAGGCGAGGTGTTGAGGAGTTGCTTGCTCACACCCGAGCGTGCAGAGCCACGACCCTCCTTTTCCAGTGCGCGCAAATAGTCTTCGTTAATCTCAGGGTGCACATAGCAACCTGTGGTGGTTGGGGGCGATGGGTGGTGGGAGATGTGGGGACATGCGATGGAACATGCACACCAGCACACACCAGTAAAGCAAGATGCTTCAAATTCAGTAATGTCAGGGTTGAGCTCGCGACCCACATCCAACAAGTCCTTTTGGCTCTGGTATACCAAGCCATCTGCACCCAATACTTCACAAATCTGCTGCTCACTCAAGTTGTATGCCACAAATTCCTTGGCAGTTGGCATGTCCACACCATAGACATTGGGGTAGCGCACGGGGGGGGATGCTGATGCCAAATACACCTTGGATTGGAGGAGGAGGCATTATTCACAAAACACGTGATGGCATTGACATGGGAACATGCAGCACCACATAGCATGAGAAGCAACACATCACCGATCACACACCAACCCACTCACCATACCTTTTTTGCACCAGCTTTTCGCACCATGTCGACAATTTGTGTCATGGTTGTGCCACGCACAATGGAGTCATCCACGAGCAGCACGTTTTTCCCAGCAAACACTGCAGGCATTGCATTGAGTTTGCGCTTGACACTCAACTCACGTGTACGCTGATCTGTGTTGTTATTGTGTTGTTGATTATTGGAAACTGTCTTCTGTGCATGACACATGCTTCACAATACATAATACACACAAACATATGCTGCACAATACACAACCACGTACACACAAACACACATACATATGCTGCACAATACACAACCACGTGCACACACACACATACATATGCTGCACAATACACAACACCCTACACATACCTGGCATGATGAATGTGCGTCCTACATATCGGTTTTTCACCAACCCCTCACGGTATGGCAACCCCAATTCTGACGAGATTTGAATAGCAGCAGGCCTAGAACCATCAGGTACTGGTACAATGGCATCAACCTCCCAATCAAGCTCACTGTGGGTGGAAGCAATATTTTTTCAACAATGAGGCTATTGGTACACACAATGAGGCTATTGGTATATGCATGTACCACACACGTACCCCACATACATCACATACCCCACATACATCACACAAACATCACACACACTCCATACCGAATGCGTTGTGCCAGTCGTGTACCCAGCCCCAGCTGGAAATTGTACACGGAAATGTTGTTGAGAACACTATCAGGGCGTGCAAGGTAGATGTACTCGAAAATGCAGGGACGCAATTGGGCATTGGGGCCCACTTGGCGGCTCTGCAGCTCCCCCTCTGGTGAGATGATGATCATCTCCCCTGGTCGCACATCCCGCACACGTTCAAATCCAATTGGTCCAAATGCACAGTCCTCTGATGCAACTGCCCATTCATCACCCTATGATGAGGTGGATGAGGAGGAGGAGAAGGATGATGATGGTGCCCTTTGTGATATACAACATGCAAGTGCACATCCACCATGTGTATGACATACACAAACACACCTTTTCTGTTTCACGACGACCCAGCACAAGGGGACGAATGCCATTGGGATCACGGAATGCCACCAACCCTACACCCATGATGAGTGAGATGCAGCTGTAGGAACCACGTAGCATTTTCATTGTTGCCTCCCCAGCCTGTGTGTGTTGGGGGGATGTGTGCTTGGCATGCACAAGGCATGTGCAAGCGCCCACATGCTGAAATGCCACGTTGTTGTTTCCCCACCTGACACATCCCAAAACCTGCACCACCACCGCCACCAAATAACAACAACAACCTACCTGAAACACCAACTCTGCCTTTTTCGAGTTGGGATCCCCCCCCACATTGAGGCAATTCTGATGTGCACGATGCACCTCATCCGCGAGCACGTTGAGCAGCACCTCAGAGTCCGACGTAGTGCGCATATGTCTGTTGAAAAACGAGTGACTGCTCTGCAGCATATCACGAAGCTGTGTGGTGTTGGTGAGGTTGCCATTGTGGATCAAGTAGATGCCGAGGGGGCTATTCACAAAAAAGGGCTGTGCCTCTTGCGCTGATGCAGAGCCTGCTGTTGGGTAGCGCACATGACCAATACCAACAGGTCCTGTGTGGTTTATGGAGGGCAGTTGTTGAATACGTCCCCAATCAAACACAATACACACACACACACCATTTCAACATACCAGTGAGCTTTTCCAGTGTATCCTTTTTACTAAACACATCCTTGACCAACCCATTGTCCTTTTTCTCACGAAACTTGTACCAGTCTGTGCACACCATGCCTGCACTGTCTTGCCCACGATGCTGAAGCATGAGCAGGCCCTCATAAATCTCCACGTTGGCGTTGCCTTCTTGACGGAATACACCCATGATGCCGCAATTGCGCACTTGAAGGGTGCCCCTGTGTGTGGTGCATATTGTGGTGCATATTGTGCTGCTACTGCTGAAACTGTGGTCACTACCGAGAGCACCCTCCAAACCCTCTCTGCCGCCACGTACCGTCGATGGCGGGCTGGCACAACAGCAGTAGGCCGTGCTGCATTCATCCATCCAGATTCCAACATGCCATGTATGCACGAATTGCCCAAGAATGGGGTGGAGTTGAGCTTGCTGTGGCGGAGAGCTGGTGCAGGCATCCCACGAGCACTAGTACGGCTGCACATTGCACGCCCAACGCACGCTGGTGTCGATTGCATTGTCTGCATTGTAGTGGACATTATTGTGGGTGATGGCACAGCAGTTGCGCACGTCGTCAACGATCCACGATGCAAACACTCTAGTTGTTTGTCTTGATGTTTTGTTGTGTGGTGTGTGAGAGCGCAACAACAGCGCCTGCACAATCCACTTCGCTGTAACTAAATGTGTTACACGATCATCGTGGCTGCTTGTGAAAAACGTGTTGTTGTTTTGCAGGGGGTGTGTTTTGGAGGTGTGCTGGGTGCGCTGGTGATGGCCGGCCGGCCCCTCACCTCAGCTTGGCTGCATAGTCAGGGTGTTGCTCGCCCCATGCTCGTACATGCCGCCCTATGGAATCAGCCAGATCATTCAGCTCCCAATTCTTCCCATAAAACGTGACAAACTTGCCCTCAGGGTCGATCAAATAGGTGATTATCGAGTGGTCGACCAAGTAATCGTCTGGTGAGTCTGCAGTTTTGCTATAATACACACGGTATGCACGTGCAACACTCTTCACCTGTTGTTGTTGTTATAGGGGTTGCATTTGATAAGGACATATGTTGCCACAGATATGTTGCGCACCCACACCCACACCCACACCCACACCCACACCCACACCCACCCACACACACCCACCCACCCACCAACACCCACCAACACCCACCCACACACACACACACACCTTGTCTTGGCTGCCTGTCAACCCAATGAGTCGTGGGTGAAACTCTGTCACGTATTCCTTGACCTGTCTCACATTATCACGTTCAGGGTCGACTGAAATAAACACAGGCTGCACCTTGGCACCTGTTGCCTTTTCTGTGTATTGGTGTGGGTGCATTGATGTGGAATTACTGTGTAAAACCGCACAACATACAACAGATGGTACAACAATGGCAATACATGGCCCATTATCCACCACCCCCCTGTCTCCACCCACTCCTCCACCCATACCAACAGCATCTACAGCAGCAGCTATCTTTTCCAGCTCATCAGGACAGATGTCGGGGCAAAATGTAAACCCAAAGTACAGCAGGGCAAACTCACCATGCAAATCTTTATCTGTAAAGCGTTTGCCCAAGTGACTCACTAGTTCAAAGGGTCCTCCAACTTTTGCTTCTCCCACAACTGCGACATCTCGTGCGAGCAATTCTGTGTGTTGGTGTGTGTCGTGTGTGTGTGTGTGCGTGTGTGTGCGTGTGTACCCATATGTCAAAGAATATGGAAAAGTGTGCTATTGACATGTGTGTGAATGTCACACAGGACATTCATACTAGAGGGGCACATCACGATCATCAACATCAACACAAATCACCTTGTCGCCGCGCCTCTCGCTGCTGTTGAAAAAAGTAGACCAAACCACTCCCTGTCAGTAGTGTCAAACCAACACCGGCATACATGACTGTTGGCTGTGTGTGGGTGATGGTGGGTTGCAGGTGATGGTGGTTGCAATGCATGAGTGTATGAATGCAAGGCATGTGTGTACTGTGGGCAGTTGTGAGCATACCCGAACACTTGTTCGTGGCTTGGCTGCTGCAGGGCCTGTGCTATACAACCGCTGCATGAGGTGCTGTGATGGAGGGTATCTTGTGTTGTTCTTGTATTTGAAATCGTGAGCATCAGCATATAAACCACTACCTTGTGTTTCATGAGCGCAAGGCTATTAAGACACCTGAGATTGTGAATGAGGAGGGTGGTGCAGGTACGTTGCATGCATCTAAACATGTTGATAGTAGCACTACCTATTACTGCATGATGCTGCAAATCCTCGTTGCAATCCTGCTTGATGTACAAGGTGTGATGAGTATGTTTGTAGAAGAGACGTGAATGGCGAGGCATGTTGCATCATTGTGCTGGCATCGTGGTTTGCGAGTGCAAGTAAAGATCGCATTACCCTTGTGCTCCACATATTGCTCATATGCAGCTGGACAGGGTTGTTACCACAGATGTTGCTTTTGCATTGACCTACAAATAATTTTGACTAGTACTCATCGGGTTCTCTTACGTGCACAAACATTGCCATCCATCTCCAAAATGGACTTACCTACACGCTTTGCCAACATTGAAAAACGCTTGGCTGAATTGGAGGCAGCACTGGCTTCGCATCCGGGATCATCCGATGCAACTGATGGTACAGATCCACCCATGCCACCCTAACACGTACCCCTCAACCCTCTCTCACACAGCAACACACACATAGATGCAACCTTGGAAATGACCGATGTAGAGCTATTGGAGCACAACACAAACAACGCTAGCCATACCCAGCTGCGCCTGCATACAGAGCTGCAGCAACGTGGCGTACGACACAAATTCATGCATGCCCCTCATGACTATTATCAACGTGACTTGGTGTACCGCAAGTATGTCTCGACCAGGGTGCCTCAAACACACACCATCGCGTGCCACCAACTCACCCTTACTATTCCACGCTGTACACCATCACAGAAACATGCTTGGGGCAGCGTCTGTGTTTCATTTATGCAAAAGCCTTGTGTTTGAAAACACCAGGGCCCTACCAGAGGTCACCGATTGCAGCAACCCACTCAACTCAAAGTACTACCTCGTCATAACACAATATGCTTTCAAGATGGTATGTCGTGTTTCTTCAAGATGATATACCCGGCATGTGTCCGTTCAAGATGATATACCCTGCATGTGTCAACGACACCCCTGTGCACAACACCCCTCCTCAAAGGATACCACCAAGCTCGACATTTTTGTACACAAGCTTAATGGTGGGGCCATCCCACGCAAGGCATTCAAACTGCGTGTGGCACCAGAAGAGGTGGGTTGTGCCTTGACTGGATTTGGCCACAATGCTGTGTCCCCTGTGGGCATGGCAACCCGCATCCCCATCATTATGGCATCCACTATACCAGCACTGACCCCTGATTTCTTCTGGCTTGGAGGTGGCGAGGTGCGGGTGTTTAGGTGTATAGGTGTATGTATATATGTGCACGTATATACATATATGTACATATATGTACACACATGTATGTACACATGTATGTACTATGTGCACTGAAACACTTGCAACGTGATATACACAGGTGCATGTCAAGCTGGGCATGCGAGCATCTGAATTCATCCCTGCATATGATGTCATGGTGGCAGACATTGTGGACACGTCAAAAGTTATGTCTGCTGCAGATGATGATGAGTAACATCTCTATGAGGAATATTTTCAACTTGAAAGGAAAAAAAGCAAAAAGTTTGCAACAAAAACAAGATAGAAAAAGCACTACCATGTGTATTGACCACATGGGTTGATAGTCCTGTCGATGCATGCATACCCCCAGGCATGATTCAATACTGAAACCGGAAAAATAAGGGTAAAAGAAAGCACGTGGCCCCAGCAGAGAACCAAGAAGAAAACACCAGACATCGACCAGACATGCATTAATGACAGAGAGGTGACAGTGGAGAGTACTATAGTGGAGAGTACTATAGTGGAGAGTAATGTAGTATCGCCGGGATAACGGGAGGAAAACCTGGGATACACAAGCACGCAGCAAGCATGCCACAACAAGCACAGCGAGCAAGCTGTAAACAACATATACGCACAAATCACGTTTGACACACAGCTGACACACAGTGGAAAGGGTCATGATGCACATATGACCTTCATGCTGCAACACATGTTGAGAACACACAACAATAACAGCACTACTAGTTTATAAGGACCAAGGAGGGTTCCAAACAAAAACAGTGCATTATCAGACACGTGCCACATGCACAACCGCCTGTGACACCTGCCACAGCAACCACAGCAGAGCAGGCGATGCGATGGCCCCTGCCAAAAGCACCACATGCAGCGCCGGCCCTTGTAAACCACGGTAGTCGGGCAACATGCCCACAGAAAGCAAAAATTTGCAGCGCACATTCAGCTCCATCATGTAATGCGCCGCCTGCGTGTGGGTGGTGGATGTGGCTGGAATACAATACTAAAATATATTTGAGATGCACAATTACTAATGCCCACTGACCATAGGGACGCATTGCGCCAATACGACATGCATGAGCCACAGCAATGGTGCCGCTGTGTGCTCCAGCATAGGCTGATCACGGGGGGACCATGAGAGCATAGACAAGCCGTTGCCCAGCCACTGCAATGGGCCCACAACATAACAGCGTTCTTTCTCACTGCCAAGGTTCTGTTATTGGAGGAGGATGTGTCGTAATGGGTGCGTTTCACATGACAACATGCACGCATCCCCCCACACGCACCACCAATGCAGAAGCAAGGCCATTATTCCCAGCAATCAATATGGTTGTGAGTACAAGCAGCACACCAGTGAGCCATAGCTGGCGCCGCATGATCAAGGGACTAATAATCATCGTTGCCAGCGGGACCAAACAAATGTCCTGGGATGTGTTTACTTATTTATTGTGCATTTTATATTATACATGGTACCTACATATAAACAAGCTTTCACACGTGTGACGCAAACATACCTGCACGCCACGCTTAATCATGGCACACGTGCTGAGGGCATTGTGGCGCATGAGCACGATATACAGCAACACCCGTCCAATCTGTTCTGTGCTGAGTAGCATCCATCTTGCAGTGACCATAAATGTTTGCTGTGCTGCAGACCAAGTCTTGCAGCCGAGTGCAACACGGAACATTTGGATGGGAACGATGAGCAACAACAAGCGCGACGGGACCTGTGGCTGTCAATTTTATGTATGTCATGTGCCTGTTGTGAAGCTGCACACCACCACCACCATCATCACACCATAGTCTCCTGATCATGGTAGAGCCTACGCACAAGAGCGTCGGCAAGGGCGCTACTAATCATCAAAGCAACCCATGCCGTCTCAAAGGGCAACCTGCTCAATACCCACTGCTGTTCAAACCATAGTTCCATATCATATTCTTCGGTATTTTGTCGGTATTGCAGTGTAAAAGGGGCAATGGAGCACCGTGGTGGTCTGGAGTACATGCATTGGTAGTGTGAGGGTAGTGTGGCGAGGGCAGCGTGGTAAACACAGTTTACGTACCTGCCGTGTGCAGGCACACTGCCTCGGCGCATGGGATATAAAAGCGGCGCACAAGTTCGCCACGACGCTCAATGAGAAGATGTACAATGGCTGCTGTCTTGCTTGGTAGGAGGAAAATAACACGCGCACACTAAAATGCGTCAACAAGGGGGTGAAGGGTACTGGGGTTGTTTTTTTCCTGGTTTTATTTTCGTGTTTATGCGGAGCTATAGGTATAGAGTTATAAGTGTCCCTTACTTGGTTATCACCAGAGATCTGAATTGAATTGTCATGGATCATGTAATGTGTGTAGTTTTGTGCACATACAGAGGCTGGATATGATAGGGAGTGGATGCATGGGGTGGCCAATGGGGTTGAGATGCTGTGCGCATGCAGATTCATTTTGTATTTACCACACGGTGCCCTTTTACTGCCTGTGCACTAATAAATAACAACATTCAACCTGCAAGCTGCATCATAGAAACTACAGGGAACTGTTAGCTGCAACACACCCACTTGCATAAAACAGATCTGTTGAACATTGATCATCACAGTGTATGCTTGCAAACTTAGTTTGCTTCCACGCTTGCGACATTGTACATAACTTTTAGTTATGCACTGACCCACATCGTAATCCACTGTTCATCACATATGGCAAGAGGCAATGGCAACACGGCGACACAACGAGGGGTTACACAGCCGTGACAACAATGATGAAAACGTGCACGTCAACTGCATCACAGAGAATGTACGTGTGTGCTTTGTGACGGTGTGTGTGCTGTTGATGATGGCACTGCAACAAACCAATCAATGACATACGCACAGCTCAAAACCAGATCAGACCCCCCAACTATGAAGACACGTAAATCACGAGGAGCAGATGATGAGGTGTGTTGGACTTGGATGATTGGTGTTGGTACACACGGTTTTGTATATACATCCATGGGCTGCACAATCCTCTCCCCACAGGGACCACCATCATTTGCCAGAAACCTGCGATCTCGCCCCATCATTTTGGATGACGACGATGATGATGACGAGGAGGAGGAGCGTGACACAGACACGAGCAGCCAGGACGACACACACGACACGGCAAACAAGGTATGTGAGATGTGTGATGACTCACAGCACTGCCGTGGCCACAAAAACACCTACACACGAACATCCACACAGCGCAAACGTGGCAGTGACAGAAACACATTTGCTGCAGGGGTACGGGGTTGTCCGAGTGCGGGTGTGCACCATCCACAAACACCATATACACCATACACCACCACTCGGCACAGGCCAAGCGCCAGCACGTGGACACTGGCCGCACCACCGAGCAGGTATGGTGTGTATTATAGGGAGTGTATAATATAGGGAGTGTAGACAGGGGGCCCAAACCATGGTGTGAATGATTGCCACACAATACGAAACACTGCGCAAGTGCAACCCTGACACAACAAGGCATGCATCCCCCCCACACCACCCCTATACACCAACAGCGCTACCCCACCCGCATCCGTCGCACTGTACACCAGCTGTCTGATGAAGAGGAGGGGTTGGTGGATATGGACCAACCAATGACGAGGGAAACACGATACAGGACCAGGGTAGGAAGGGGGGAGTAGGAAGGGGGGAGTGTGTGGGTGTGCTATTGTGGGGGAGAACTGGGGTGTGCTCTATTGTGGGGGAGACCTATTTGGTGTGTTGTATGGGTGTGGGTGCACTGGATGATGTGATGTGAGACACATGCAATTGTACACACATACATGAACAAACTGCTGCACACACCTGTACACACACACATGTACACCAAAATAATAACAGATGGCACGTCAGCAAGATGAGCCCATGCACAGCGAAACAAGTAGTGAATCTGATGATGGTGATGATGATGATGATGACGATGATGAGGAAGAAGAAGAGGTAGGTGTGGTGATTGGATGTGGTGGTGGTGATGTACATGAATACCTCATGTGCTTGGAGTGCATTCATGTAACACAGTAGTACATATATGTACACAACAGTACATATATGTACAATAATACATTCATGCACAGTACCATATATGCACAACAGCACATACCATGTCTTTCCCACACAACCCCCCCCCAGGACGCACCCCGCAAGACCTACAGTTTGCGTGATCGCAGCAAGGTACTTCGTGTGCCCGACAACATCAATCACAACACTAATGATCGCCCCAGTGGTGGTGGTGGTTTCTTGCGCCGGAGTGGGTCCGCCCGGGCGCACGTGTCATCCCGGATGCGTCAGCGTGGTGGGCATGATGGAAGGGATGTGTCGTTCCGGGGGCTGTTTGGTGGGTGGAGTGCAGATGCTATACCTGATGTGGATGCACCACCTGCAGCACTCAACTGGAAAGCACTGGCGGTGCGTTGGGTGCATGGGAGGGTGGGGGTGAGGGGCATACTGTGTGTGTGTGGAGCATGTGTGGAGCGCGTACATACTGGGTGTGTGTGGAACTATCATGATGATGGGGTATGCAAACACAACACCATATGTACACCAATGTATATACAAAAAAACACGCAATACTACGCACACAGGGCATCGGCACGACCCACAACCCCGCCTCCCCACCCAACAACAACCCCACCACCCACGACGACACACGGGCCCGCCTGGGGGACCCCCTGGGGGGTGCCGGTGCTGGTGCCAAGCAGGCCAATGCAGAGATCACCCCCGTGGCAGTGGATACTAGCATTACGTTTTCCGATGTGGGTGGGTTGGATCATTACATTCGTGCACTCAAGGAAATGGTGTTCTTGCCATTGGTGTACCCACAGCTGTTTGCTCGGTTTAGCATTGCACCACCACGTGGGGTGTTGTTTTATGGGCCACCAGGTATGCTGTGTATATATATATATGTATGCGTCTGTGTATGTTGTACATTGTGTGACCATTTCCCCCCCCCCACACATCATCCCTACTGTGTTACCAACCCCCCACCCTCACCACACAACACAGGAACAGGCAAAACCCTCGTGGCAAGGGCCCTTGCAGCAACCGCCAGCCGAGCAGGCCGCAAGTTGGCCTTCTTCATGCGCAAGGGTGCGGATGTGCTCTCCAAGTGGGTAGGTGAATCTGAACGCCAACTCCGGCTGCTCTTTGATGAAGCGGTCCGACATCAGCCGTCAATAATCTTTTTCGATGAGATTGATGGGTTGGCGCCTGTGCGCAGCAGCAAACAGGATCAGATACATAGTAGTATTGTGAGCACGTTGTTGGCATTGATGGATGGGCTTGACTCTAGGGGACAAGTGGTTGTGATAGGTAGGTTGGGTGTGGGTGTGAGAGGGTAGTGGGTTGGGTGGCGGAGTGGGGTCGTTGACTGGAAGGGTGTGGTTGGTGGTGGTTCATGGTTGTGTTGTGAGGTTGTGAGCAGACAGCGTGTATACTATTGTGCTGTATAGTAGACAGTGTGTATGACCATGTCGTTGTGTACCATTTCCACCCATGATTCCCCCACCCATCCCCCCCCACCACCCACACCCTCAGGTGCAACCAATCGTATTGACGCCATTGATGGTGCCCTACGCCGCCCCGGGCGTTTTGATAGGGAGCTGCTGTTTCCCCTGCCCAACCTGGCTGCTCGTTGTTCCATACTGGATATCCACACCCGTGCATGGTCATGCCCACCCAGTGGGGGGCTGAGGGAGCAGCTGGGGCGATTGACCGCTGGGTATTGTGGTGCAGACGTCAAGGTGTGGTGTGGTTGTGGGTGGTGTGTGCGTGTGTGGTATGTGGGCGTTGTGGTGGGATGACGAGGGCATTGTGTGGTGTTGTTGTACATGGTGGACATGTATATGCATCATGCACTGTCTTAACCCAACCGCATGCGCTTCTCACAAACACACAACCTTACAACACACTCACACACCGCTCCAATAAAAACCACCACCATCCCTGTTATCCCAATCAACACCACTCCCCCCCCCCCCCACCCCCAGGCCCTATGCACAGAGGCAGCCCTACACGCCATGCGTCGCAGCTACCCCCAAATATACGACAGTGATGTGAAACTGCTGGTGGACCCCTCCACAGTGCAGGTCACAGAGGTTGACTTCACTGCTGCATTGTCCCGGATCACCCCTGCAAGCCACAGAGCTGCTGCTGCTGATGCGCGGTGGGTGTGGAGGGGTGGGGGGGTTGACGAGTGGCTGTCTGGTGTGATGGGTGGGGAATGGGCGGTGGCTGTGTAGTGTGATGGGGTGTTGTGTAACCATGGTGGTGCTGCTGGATGGGGTGTTGTGATTTTGCAGTGTGGTGGTTGGTATGCACACATGATATACAACATCATTACACAACACACAACATCATTTTGCAATACACAACATCATTACACAACACGCAACATCATGACACAATACACATTATCATGACACACAGGCCATTATCCAAGATCATTGCACCATTGCTCCAAAGTGATTTTAACACTGTGGTGGTACGCCTGCAAGAGATATTCCCACCTGCTGTGGCTGCCATGCAACAACCAGAAGTATGTGTTTGTGTATTGTGTGTGTGTATTGTGTGTGTTTTGGTTGGTGACAATTATCATGATGATGGTCCACTGCAATACACACAAATGTATGCGCACATGACATATATGCACCATACACCTCCCATCCATTCCCCCCCCACCATTACACCTCCGTACACCCCCCCCCTACAGGATAACCTACCAGGAGCAGCAGCAGCAGCATTCCTCGACAACCCACCCACCACCACCAGCAACCCCACCCTCCCCGGCACACGCCCCACATCCCTCCTACGCCCCCGACTGCTGCTCTGTGGGCCCCGGGGGGCTGGGCAGGGACATGTGGCCAGGGCAGTGTTGCATGCATTGGAGGGCCTGCCGCTGCATGCCATTGGACTGCCATCATTGCTGGCAGATGCAGGGGCACGTTCCGCGGAAGAGGCGTTGGTGCATGCTGTGTCAGAAGCCAGGAGGTCTGCACCTGCTGTGTTGTACCTGCCACACTTGGAGGTGTGTGTGTCTTGGGAGGGGAGGAGTTTTTTGTTTGTTTGCTTGTTTGTTTGTTTTTCACAGGGTGTTGATGTTGAGGTGGTGTGGGGTGTTGTTCTCTCAAGAGTGTGATGATGTTGGTGATGATATACGTGCACATAAACACTCTGTCTTCTATTTGATACATCCACCCTGCAACCCCCCTCACATATTCCCAACAACACATACCATATTTCCACAGTTGTGGTGGTCAACAGCACCACTCTCCCTCCAATCCACCCTCTGGACCATTCTAGAAGACCTCCCCTCAGACCTCCCCCTCTTGCTCCTCGCCACTGCCGACTGCACCACCCAAGACCTGCTCACCACCTGCCCAGAGGCCTTACAGCTCTTTGCATCCTATGGCAGTGGGGTGTATGCATTAGGGAGCCCTGGGGAAGAGGCTCGGCGTGCGTTTTTTGAACCCCTGTGTGAAGCCATGGTGCAGCCGCCACAACCACCGAGGGAAGCTGCTGTGGCACCTGCTGCGGTGAGGGAGGGTGGATGGGTGGGTGGTGATGGGGGGAATGGATGGGTGGATGGGGAGGATGTGTGGATGAGGGGGATGGGTGGATGGTTGGGTGGATGTGTTGATGTGTACACCCATCCTCTCATACACCCCTCCTCTCACCCTCCCCTCCAGTTGCCAATTGCACCTGATGAAGCACAACGAGAAGCACAACACGCAGCACAAGAAGCAGCCCGAGCCGCTCGTGCAGCCTATGAGGGTGATCAAGCAGTGCTGAGGGCGTTGCGGCAGGCACTGAGGGAGGTGACGTATAGGCTGATTGCTGATAGGAGGTGGCAGACGTTTGTGCATCCTGTGGAGGACCCTGAATACTGGGCCAAGGTTTGATGTGGCTGTGTATGGGCCATCCGTAGTGGATATATGTGTACAATGTGTATATACAGTTGTATGTTTATGCAATACATCCCCATTGCCACATACAACACACACACACACACACATATATGTATGTATGCATCCCTCACACCCATATATCTATACATCCCTCACACACTCAACCCCTTGCATAATACAGGTTGATGAGCCAATGGACCTGGCTACCCTGTTGGTGCGAGTGGACACACGCACATACACCACTGTGGAGGACTATGTTGGAGACGTTGCACGCATCCCTGCTGCCATGCAAAAGTACATCACACCAGCAATGCAGCGAGAGGATGTGGAGGCGCTGCGGGTGGTTTCTGCTGCAAGTGCATTGGTGGATATGGCACAAGCATTGGTGTGTGTGTGTTGGTGTTTGTTTGTGTGTGTTTTTGTGTTGTGTTATGTGCATGGGTTTGCTTTGGATGTACATGTGGGTTGCACATGAGTAGGTACACAGACACGCAAATGTACACATATACAATGTTGTCACGTATACAACATGGTGCCACACATACACAATGTTTTCCATTCATGCATATACACATCTAGGTGGAAAACAAGGTTCCAGAAGACCTGGCAGCACGATGCAGGGAGATTCGGGAAAAGGGGGGACCTGCACCTAAACCTGATGGTATGCACGTGTGTGTGTTTTCATACCTGTGTATGTGGAAAAAACAAATGCAACATGTTGCCCTCCACCTGCAACATGTACCTCACCCTTCTTCCTTACATTACCCCTCACAAACGCACACAACAACAACAACAACCATCCACACACGTAGGATATGATGACCGTGTAGAGGCTGTGTTGCGCAATGCAGGGGCCCAACAGGAAGCAGCAATGAGGGGCCCTGGTGAGGGGGATGGAAACACAAGGGGAAGACGCAGCACTAGGCAACAGGGAGCAGCAGAGGAGCCGGTGTTTTTGAGGTGTGTACTGTGGGTGTTTTTTGGGTATGTGTGCTGTGTGTATGTATGTGTTGTGGAGACTGGGAAAGTACATAATGTTTTACACCAATCACCCATGTGCATCATTGTCATCAACACCACAACAACACAAAATCACCAACACCAACAACAAAACACACCCACAGCAACCCTGAGGAATTGTTTCGCCGTCGACGCCTCGCACACCAAGCAGCAGCAGCAGCCAAGGCCGACAATGCACGTGACCAACAAGCCACAGATGCTGCAGATGATGATGGTGATACAGCACCCCACCCCACGAATGACAAACACAACAACAACAACAACAACAACAACAACAACAACAACACCCCTGTTGCTGCTGGTCGTGGTGGTCACAGCACCCCAAGCAACAACAACACTCCAGCAATTGCTGTTGGTACAGGTACACACCCCACCACTCGGATGCACCCCAATCCAGCAAGTCCAGCAGGGGAAACAGCAATGCCTGTGGATGCATCGAGTAGTCAGACCCCAGGTGACAAGACACCCCGCACAGTGGGCCCCTCCACACGTGGAGGCGGGGCCCACCGAAACAACACGGGGGGCAACACCAGTGGTGGGAGTGGTGCGCGTGGCGGGAGCGGCCGTGGAGGGGCAGGTGGGAGTGGGGGAGCTGGGGGAGGGGGGTCGGGGTCATTGGCTGCTGGGTCAAAGCGGCGCAGTCGATTGGCAATGGCATCACCACCAACAACAACAGGGTATGTGTATTGCATGTGTGTGTATTTGTGTGTATGTGTCTATGCGTAGTGTTGTATGTGTCGCTGTGCAGACGTAGACATATCAACGCACCCTCATCACCACCCCCCACATCAACACAGGCCATCCTCAGCCCCCCCAGCCACCGTCATTGTCAGCCCCCACACCACACCACGTGCTGTGCAGGTTGCTGCCGATATACTGCTGCGTCAGGCTATCAGTGACACTGCTGGGCAGCTGGTGGATGCACTGGAGGGCTTGTATGGACGCCTGTCTAAAGTGCTGTTGGACCATCAACATGAACATGATCGTATGGTGGTGCTGCGTGCTGCGGAGGAGGCGCTGGCAGTGTGGAGGGGGGCACATGGGGGGGCATAGTACCCATAACCACCAAGGGGGATGTGTAAGGGAATCCACTCCGGGATTGGGTAACGTGGTGGGCAAACGTGAGATGTGTTGGGGGAACGAGGAGCGTGGTGGCGGCGGTGGTGTACCAACACATGTCTGTTTTGTTTGACAACAACTATCATGGTATTGTTTTTTACTTGTTTTCAACCCCCCTTTTCTTTCCACTGTATTAGCATGCTCTTGGTGTTGTAACATCATGATGGGTGGTTGAATGATGGGTTTGCTCATTGGACTAGGCACAATGGTGGAATTGGTCATAAGAACAACACAGTCATCACGACATTACCACAGCACCACCCAATCGTCTGTCCACACTGAGGGTCTGTCGTTCTTGGGATGATGTGAGAGTGTGCATGTGGCCCTGGATGTCTGCGATGCATGCACAGCAGGCTGTGTGTGTGTGTTGTGTGTGTTTGTTGAATGAAGATGAGTGTACACATGTATGTTGTGTAAATGTCGCATGCTACAACACAACCACCCCCTCATACCTGCACATGACATGCAACACGTGGCTTGTTTACCCACTGCTGTCCAAGTTCCTCCTCATCTGCTTCTTCATCTGCTTCCTCATCTGCTTCTTCATCTTCACCTACATCTGCAAAATAATCATCCTGTTGCACCTCATATTCATCTCCCTCTTCCTCCTGTGCATCCTCCTCCTCCTCATAGTACAGCGACTGTGACATATCATAGTAATCACCACTGCCAACAAGCGTATCCTCACCCTCTGTGTCCTCATACACAGCCTGGTCAATGCCCTGTCTGTCGTCCACACGCTCCCCATTTTCCTCCTCATCCTCCTCATCCTGGCCTTGCTCTTCATCCTGGCCTTGCTCTTCATCCACCATGACCCAAAACAATCTCTCTGGTCCACCATCATGCTCCCCAGCATACGCATCATCCACATACAGCAGCGGCAGTGCAAGGCCCCCTCCTGTGGCTTGTGGTCCTTGTACTGGTGTTTTCGTCATCATACGGCCATGCTGTGTCCTTGTCCTGCTGTGTACTCGTACAGGTAGTGCTCCATCCTCATCAAGGCGGCGACCAGCAGTATTGGGTTGGTATGCAAGCACGCTGGATGTCTGACTCACGCTGGCTGTCTGACTTGGCGGTGCTGCAGGGGCCAAGCTGGGTGTCTGGCTCGGCGGCGGAAGTACACTGGGGCACCAGAAACGAGCATGACTGCATGGATGGCCTACAGCTTGAAGGCGACGGCCCCTGCCTGGGGCGGCAGGAAAGGGCAATCGTGTGCAGTCAAAAGTACGCTGTTGTATCTGGGGTTTTGTGAGAAGGGGGTACTCGTATGTGTTTGTGTGGGTTGTTGATTGGGGTGGAGACTGTGTACTTGTCGGAGTGTATGGAACTGCAACATCAGACACACACACACACACCAACACACCTGTGGGAATTGCTGTTGATTGCGGGTGGCTGTTTTGCTCTGCTGACACCAACCAGTACCCTGGGCATTCACTGCACGATCACGATCAACTTGGAATGAGGGTTTACTTGGGGATACAAGCCCAAATGGGGGGAATGCATCATCCGCTGCCTGTTGATGGGAGTGTCATTGATGGGAGTGTCATTGATGGGAGTGTCATTGATGGGAGTGTCATTGATGGACGTGCAACAGGATATGTGTTGTGGTTGTTGTGTTCCTGTGTGTATACGATGTGTGGCATACATACATCCGTGCCACACTCCCTCTTACTACACATACCGAAATCACATCCCCTGCACGTGCCATCCCCACCCCCTTCCTTGCATCCATGTCACTGCAGCAGCAACACACTTGGCCAAATGCGCCAAACTGGCTGCCCACGCCAACCCCAGGAATGGGCCAGGGTGGTGGGGTGCAGGTGAGGTGCATCTGTGAGGGTTCACAGCAGCGCATGTTAGGGTTGGTTGAGCACGGTACAAACATGCCTGTTGAGGGGGGTGTACTTTGTATGTGGGACACCACACAGGGGGGGTACAGTACACAACACATACGCGTTTTTTGGACGCTGCGTAGTGAGCGCGTGGTTGGTGGTATGGGCAAGAGCGTGCTGCCCTGAGAATGTGCGAAATACTCCATGCTCGCTGACGTGTTTGTTGAGGGAGGTGCACGGGTAGCTTGTACGCAGTGCAGGATCGCTACAATGATGGACCATCTGCACAAGCCGTTTCGTGCTTGCCTTTGCAAAGGCAATGTTTGATGCATTTGCATTGCAATTGCAAGGGAATTGTGCGCGTTAAAGACGCTGTGTAGTGCGTGCTGGTTCGGCTGCAAGTATCGCCATCGGTTGCACACGCTCTCCCTCTTGAGAGTGTTTGGTGCACATTTTGAACTGGTTTCATGCACAGGTGAAATATATACGCACATTCGACACACGCAGTCGTATAGTGCGAAAACACACTGTCGCTTCATCTTCACTGCCCAAACCAAGTGTGCTTCAAAGCGCTGTTACAATTTCAACAACTAATGGTACACAATGTGAATCGCAGCAAGTAGCAAACGCAGCGTACAATCAACTTTTTGGCTCAACGCAAGGGCACCATAGGGTCCACTGTTGGTTCATTCAGCAGGTCGTAGGGGTCCACATAGGGTGGTGGTGCCATTGTTGGGCTCCCACCATGCACAAAGCTGTCACCCAGCACCTGCAGGGAGTGCATTGGAGGTGGAGGAGATGTGTGTGTTGGAACACACGGCGTAGCTGTACACTGAAACAGTGTGTACAAGGAATCTCATGCATATCCAGTTGCTTGTCCACCATGCATGAATCTTCACCTTGCACCACCACCACCACCACCTACCAGGTAGAAAATGGAAAATGCCAAGCTGATGACCGCTATGAAAGGCCCAAACGCCAAGAAGAATCCACCACCCAAGCGCAACAGCTCTGTCGCACGTGGAATCAACCCCTGAGATGATGATGTGTGCATTTGTGTGCATGCGTATGTGTATGTCTACCACTGCCAACACGCCCACCCCCCAGCGCTACCTCCAAGCCCTCGCTGTTCAAACTGCGGCTTTTAGAGAGCTGGTCATCCTCCCGTGGTGGTGCATCCTCTGCAAAAGGTGGAGCCATGCGCACTGGTGGCTTTTCTGTGTAGTAGACGAACAATTGTGTAGTGATGATGGTACACAAGAGGCACACCCCAACGGCAACCAACACATAGTATGCTACCTTCCGTGCTCTGCACAGTAGTGTTTTCAATCCCCCTTCGCTTCAGCTCCTTCATGAACAACGACTCTGTTGATTCTGGGTGCATGCTTTTGCTCGTGAATACGTTGTGATGAGAGTTAGATCATCCGTTTGCAATGCTATACACACTGCAGATGTGAATACGCATACCTTCAGGTCCACCACTGGCCCGAACACGCAACAACACCCTGCGAGATGATGGATGCCTTGCGTGTCTTTGTTGTTGGAGCGCATGGCGTGTTGTTGTTGTAGTGGACAGCATCATGATGGCGGTGGTGGATGAATGAGGACGTGGAGAGGGAAGGATTGTGTTTGATGTGTATTTGTTGTACGCATGAGTATTAACCATGCATGGTCAACACGTACGAGCTGTCTGCGCAACATGGTGTGCGACTGCTGCTCAATGACAAACCCCATGCAAACAACCGCATTTTCATTTGTTGTTACACCACCATCATCACAACAACAATCACCACAATGCCGGCCCAGGCTTCTACCTGTAGCGTCGCAGCGACAGGCTGTTGTGGCGCTTCCACACACCACGGCGAGAAGGACGTGCCTTGGTAGCCAAATGCCCCTTGGAACGCAACCCACGGTAGCTCTTGCCTGCACTGGTCAAGCCACGGAGCTCGCGGTGCTTGTGCACAGGGTTGGCGATCCAGTTGATACGAGGATCGGTGCGAATTGCCTTGTGGTGTGGGTCTACCAAAATTACCTCAAAGTACTTGTGTGTGGAGTCCTGTGTGGATACGAGGGGTGGAGATGTTGTGACACACATGTTGTGATAGACATGGTGCGACACATGTGTTGTGACACACATGCAACCCTCTGCATGCACAATCTACACCCCTCTCTCTCCAGCCCCCCCTTCCCTACATACCTCATTAACCCAGTATGAGTTGAGCACCCGCAGACCACCGCACCTACGCCCCACCTTTTCCTCTGCCCTGCTTCGAATGTTGCGTGTGGGTTTAAGTTGTGTCACACCCTGGTGCACGGGCTTGCCATAGACAATACCCTTGGACACAGGCTTTTTGCGACCACCACGGCGCACACGCACGCGGTAGACCACATAACCCTGCTTGGTCTTGTACCCCAAGCGGCGGGCTTTGTCGGGGCGGGATGGGCGTGTCAGGCGCACAATGCCGGGGTTTTGGCGATACTCCCAGCATCGCACGCGCAGCAAAAAGCGCATCACATCCGACTGCTTGCGCTTCCACAGCTCTTGGACATACTGGGGGATGTGATTGCGTGGAAGGGTGGAGTACTGGCGTGCATTCTATTGCAAACATGCACGCAAAACTGCTAGATCATGTCTGCAACATAGCTGCAGCAGCATGAAACACACAGGCAAAGCCACAATCAGCTGATGCGGCTGCGGCACTTGTTGCGTGCTTTTCTGCTCACGGCTGCTGGCACTGGCACGCACGACGAATCATATACATATGTGGGCACACAACTATACAAGGTTGCTGCTGCTGGCTGCTGCTGTATGCTGCCAATACACAACAATTGCATGCTCTATTGGGTGCTATCAAAGCTCTCTATACACCAACATACACCACACGACACACCTTGTAAGCCCCCATGATGACTGACTGCCTGACAGGATGTGTGATCTGGAGGGGAAGCAACTCGGAAAAAATACGAGCAAGGAGCGTATGGCGGCTCCTTTCACTCACTGAGGTGAGGGGTTAGGGGTCTTTATGCACAACAACACAACAGATGCACAATAAAGCTCCCACTTGACTTGCATCCAACAGAGGTGTGCTTTGTGAGGTGTGCTGTGTGCTCTTGGGTGGTTGCCGTGTGCTTGTTGTCCCACACACGGAGTTTGTCACGCACTGGGGGTTGTTTTCACTGCATGTTGTGCACATCATTTTATTCACACAGCATTCACACAGCATCTTGGGCAACACCATCATCATCACCCTACAATTATTCACAGCAACACAGCAACAAACAACCACACAACCACCATCATCCCCACTACCACGCATCCAATCACAACCAATCACCTCAACGCGCACAAAACCACGCAAACCATCCTCCAACAACATCTGCGAAACCAAATACATCAAATAAACCCAACCAGCAATTGCTCGTGAGGCAAGCAGATTTCAAGATGGCAGCCCAGGCAGTGCACACTACAAACCACCTCGACCAGGACAACTGCCTAACCCTGGTCAAGTGCATGCTGCAACTGGTACTGTGATGTTGGTGGTGCTGATGTGCTTTTTCTCACTCACACACAACACCCCTCAACGACAGAGTATCAACAACATCGCCTATCTACGTGGCTTGTTTCCCGAGAATGCATTCCATCCCACCGTTCTCGACACCCTGGATAAGCTCACCGTGCAGTTTTTACAAAAGGGTGACGATTCCCCTGACGAGGTGCAGCATTTGCTCAACTGGTTTGAAGACGGTGTGTTGGGTGAGTAGGTGTACGCACACCACACACACATATCGACACCACCTCTTCCAAACACCCCTGGGGTGCTGCAAGCAGTGGACAAGGGCTACTTGAAAACGCTGCTTTTTGGGGTCGCAGAGGATGCTCAATGCACGCGCTTGATCGAGGTACGCAGCGGTTGTGGTGCTGGCTGCTACACTCACCACGGTATAAACCCACCCCCCCGGGCGCAGGTGTACAAGTTTCATTTTGTCTACTCTACATCTGGCATGGTGAGCATGAACATCGCAGGACCCCATGGTGATGCACAGGTGCTGCAACTGGACAAGGTATCGCAGCTGTTTGTGCGTGTACACCCAAGCAACGTTCAATAACCACAAACACCACCATCCCTGTACAGAATGTGGGTCTTGCAGATGTGCAAAAGCAGATGATCATGCTCATACGCACCAGTGTGATGCTGTGTCAAACCCTATCACCCCTGCCAGACGAGGTATTGTGTTTTTGGTATGCACTTGCTGCTGTTGTTCCCACCATTATGCCCCTTGCATCGACATCAACCACACTGCTGTATACATACACGCAGCGCTACCTCTTTATGAAGCTGCTCTACCATGATCATGCGCCACTGGAGTATGAACCCCCTTTCTTCCGCCCAGCACCCGATGCCCCCGCCCATTTCATCTCCACCCCACTGCAACTGTATGTGATGTTTTGGGATGCGGTAGTGTATACGCCAGTATGGGTACCATTCTCCCTTCTCCCCACAACACCACACACCAACAGGGTACTGGGTTCGGTGGAAACGCCACACACGGCAGCACATGTGGCAGTGACCAGTGTGTGTGATCGTGTCATCAGTGCAGCACGCACCAACAGTGTTGATGTCAACTGCACACTTGCTGAAAACCTCGTGCGTGAGCTAAGCTACAGCCGACAGGTCTACCTGGTGTTGTACATGGATATAACACACTATGTGATCAACACAGCAATGCAAACACAACAATTCACACTACCAAACCCAGGATGCTGATGTGGCCCAGGTGCTGTCACAGAGTACTGCAGCACCCTCGGTCAATGCACAAACCCCAACTGATGCCATGGTGCGCATGGTGGCTGCCTGTGTGGAAGAGGCAGCTGACGGGCGTGTGTCGGTTGCCAATATCATGGTATGTTGAGGGATGCATTTGGAAAAGCATGCAGACCTCGCAACAACAAGAGATGAGGGGTTGTATTACCAAAAGCGCAACACAAAGCCACAACCACACCAACAGGCCAAACACACCGAGCTGTGTGAAAAGGAAATCACCTCGGCACTCAAGGTCCTCCTGCAACGCGGCGTCGTGTGTGCGCCCCGTGGTGCGTCACGGTGGTATACACGCTGTGTGGACGAGGACGATGACATGGCGACGAGTGCAGTGCGGGGTCTGCAGCGCCTGCGTGTGGGTGGGGCGCCAACCCCCACGCTGCAACCCAATGGACGCCGTGTGCCACTGACCGGTTTGTGTGGTTGGGAAATGTACTTCTGTGGCACACAAACACTCCTTTTGTTCCCCCTCACCCGCAGATCAAACCAACACTCCCAACAACACTGACAAGGGCGGTGTGTTTTTCTGCTCCCAAGAGAGTCGAGGCACCCGGCGCCCTGCCAAGGCCTCAGTGGTGCAAGAGGCTGTGCACCAAACTAAGCGCCGCCGCATAGCAACAGCAGGGGATGGCGCAGCGGCACCCAAAGCACCCACCCCGGCGGCAGCCCCCAAAACCGTGACGACTGCGAAAAAGGGGGCACGCATGGGCAACATGCGCAGGCGGTGAATGGTTGGCGATGTTTTCGACAGTACGTGAGTAACACACATGCATTCCTCTCATCATAAAGTTACACACACTATATCAATTCGTTTTCCAAGGCGTCCTGATCAAACACAAAATCTGGTTTAATCCTGTAGCACCACCCTGCTGTGTTGTCATCATGCACAAAGTTGTAGTCAAAATACACACAAGAACCACCCCCATCAGACTTGTCCGACACCTGCTTGCTTGGGTCATCATTGCGCTGTGTGTATCATTGTGGAATGGGTCGTGTATGCATACTGACAACAAGCATGATGACACCACCCCCAACAAACAACATACCGAGAGCCATGCGCGGTGTACTTTGTGGTATCGCCATGATTGACTTTTCAACTGATGCGCCGCCAAGTACTGCTGGTACGTCCCTGGTTGATAATAGAATGCAAAAAACAACACTTCTGGATCCACTTTGGCAAACAAGGCGGGTGTTTCGAGGATCGGTAGCTTGGTGGTGGGGTAGGTGGGTGGGATGGGGACCGGGGGTGGTGTGACGCGTGTTGGATACTGTGTCCATGTGCCATCTTGTGGTTGTGGTATGGACCGTGACGCGCACGCATTGAGCAGCTGGACGTTTTGCAGTGATGTGCCCCACATGCTAGGGTTGGCTTCGTCCATGCCAAAGTCCAAGTAGGGCGCCGATGTGACCTCTGCAAACCGCGCGTCCAGGTCACGGGCTGTTGTCGCTGGTGTTGCGCCTGTTGCAGGAGGAGGCGCAGCAGCACTGCCAACGACGGCTTGGCTAAAGGCGGGTTTGGGCGCGGCGCCATTGACACCGGGGGCTGCTGCTGCTGCAGCGGCATTGAAGGGTTTCTTCGTGTTGTCTGTTTTTTGGGCAGTGATTGGTACTCCGCCACCCAGTGTTGGAAAGGCTGTGTATTGGGTGGTGATGCGGTGGGGGGGGGGTGCACGTACAATTCCCACCACCAAGTTCATCACCAACAACACATACCAGATGCATCTTGCCCAGCCACTGTAGACCAATTGGGTGATGCAGCACCAGGACGTGCACTGGGAGCCGCAAGCACAGGAGGTTGTTGTGGTGGGGGGGCATTTGGAGCTGCTGCTGCTGCTGCAGCAAATGGACGAGGTGGTGGGGCCACTGGTGGTGGTGGTTCTCGTACTGGTGTGGACGCCTGGGCGTGTTGATAGATAGTACGTGTGCTGACAAAAGCGCAATACACACAGCGTTGGCTGTTTGCCCACACCACAACCACCATCAACATTACCGGTGTTTCTCTGGGTGTGGTGGTTGCACTGCGCTCCTCCTTGGTAGCCACTGGTGTAGCAGCAGTGGCGGTGGTAGTTTTGGGGGGAGGAGGGGGTACCGCTACTTTGGCAGCAGCGACGGGGGTGGTGGGTGACTTTTTCTTTTCACTGGGAGAGGACCCCTCTTCGTCTTCCGTCACTGCAGGCAACCTGGGGTGTGTTCATGTATACATGGGTGTGTGTGTGTATAATGTGTATATGAAGTGTGTTTTGGATTGGTGGTTGTTGATGGGTGCGGGTGGATGGGTGGGAGGAAAGGGGTAGACTACACACAAAGCAATCCATGATGTTGAGCAATGCACATAAACAAACAGCAGGGTGTTGCAATGCAACAAAGACAGCCCCCCTGGCTAAAAAAATAACATACTTGGGCACTTGGGCCTTGGCCTTGGTGGGGGGTGGCTCCTTGACATCCTTTTTCGTCACAACTGGCACTGCTGCTGCTGTGACCTGTATTGCAGAGGGAACGACATTGTGTATACGTGTATGTGTAGTCATCATCAGCCAACCCAGCATACCTCCACAGCAGTCTCCAATTGCTCCATAATCTCCTCATAACACCCATCCACGTCCTCAAAATCATCAGGAGACTCCTCACACCGTGTCACATAATCATCCACCCACTCTTTCACATTCTCCAACTCACTGGGCTCAATCACAAGGTTATCCACCAGGCGAAGCGTCTGCTCCAATCGCAACAGGTGCTGCTTGTGGCGAGAGATGAATTCCTCCAAGAGGGTTGCACGTGGTGGGGGTTTGGATTTCTTCTTGCCTGTGGCCAACAGGCCTTCCAGTTCGCTTTCATAGCTTTCCAACTGTGTGTACGCGTTTGTGTAAAGGAATGTGGTCATACTTTTTATGTGATAATACTGCACGCCACCCTCATACCTGCACGGTGAGTGTGTTGACTGTGTTGTTGACCCAGTCGCGCACGTCGTTGCGTTCCCGTTCTTTTGGATCCAGTTTGTTGGCCTGCAGTCCCTCTTTGCTAAAGGCTTTGGTTTTCATTTCTCGTTCGCACACCTTGAAGCGCTCCATCTCCCGCTCCACTGCCTTGCGTGCGTTGATCAGTTCCGTCTTGTCCTTGATCTCGTTGCCGTTGATCCTGCGGGTGATGGATGGATGGGAATGCACAAAGAATGGGAATGCACAAAGAGTGTGTGCTGCAATGCAGATGCCACGCACCATGTTTTGATCTGGTCGCGTAGCCGCTGCAGTTTCTTAATCTCCTTTTTCAAATCTGCCTCGTGCTTTTCTTTGTGTGATTGGTTGTCTGCATCATACACCTGTTTTGAGAGTGTTGCTGTTGGGATCTCATCACCCAAAATCACACCACCACGACTGCTCAACACACCTTGTTCCAAATCTCGTCAAATTCCTCTATGCCCTCTTGCACCTTTTTCAGTGTAACCTCAATTTCCTTTTGCAACTTGCGTGCCCCAGCCATGGCATGCAGTTATTGTGGTTGTGTTTGTATGTGGGTGCACACAATATTGCTGTGGTTGCTTGTGTATCTCAACTGCTGCTGTGTTTCACTGTTTATCACCAGGGCATGACTCGCACGAGCGACTCTATGGCACGTTTCGACTCGTGCTTTTATTACACGAAAATCCAACACATTCAAAGCTGTCGGGAGATGTGTGTGGAAGCTGTAGGGCTTGTCCCAATACAAACAATACCACAGTAGCCCACCACCAAGTGTCGAGGATCCACACTTTCCCATGAAACGACAACGTGCAGACGCTCCCCTGTCGCCAAACCCCCGATCCCCAACCACCAGCAGCTCATCTGCACTACAAACCAGCAATGAACAGCAACAACAGTTGCATCTTCAGGGTGGGGGCAAGGTGCTGGTGATGCCGGGCTTTCCAGGGGACAACCACGTGCCAAAGTCTGAGATGTATAGAATAGGGGTGGTATTGCCACCATACAGTGAGCGGGACAAGTACGTGTGGCTCCATGTGGGCAGGGCACGCACGAAAATTGTCAACTGCGCGCTCTTGAAGTTTTTGATCCCCTTGCTGCCTGGTGGGTTGATGTCTGCCACAGTCAAGGTATCGGATGTTGTGTGTGTGTGTGTGTGCGGGGGGTGGGGGGTGGGGGGGTGGGGTTGGGTGGGGGGGGGTGTTGTGCAGCATGTTGTACAAGAAACACATGACAAATGACAAATGACAAAATGACACTGACACAAAGCACCCGCCCGCACGCACACGCACAACAACACCCAGGAGACTGAGAATACACAACATCATTTTGGTTTTGTGTGCAATTACAATGCAGGGTGTGAGTTGTATACAGTCATGTTGCATACGGGGCAGCGCCGAATTGTGTATAAATTGTATACTGAAGCAGAGCTTGTGGATGTCATGTGGCGCAGGCCGAGTACTGATTTAGCAAGGTAGTGTTTTGTTGAGGGATATGTATAGGCCCGCCATTAAAATACATCCTCCATGTTCACATGAACCCTAGTATGGAGCACTGTGTGGCATTTGCACAGCATGGGATAGATGCTGTGTGTAAGTTGTGGCCGGATTTGGATGTACAGCAGGAACATGAACGGCAACGGTGTACCGCTGCACAGCAGGTGGCCGCCGCACATCAACAACTTGCCGCTGCACGACAGGCAGCGCAGCAGTGCCCACCACCGACAGCACCAGTGGTGGGTGTGCCTGTGTTGGCCTCATCCGACAACCCCGCACCCCAGTTGTCGATCGAAAGTGTGTTGCAACTCGTGGCAGGGGACGCGATGGCACAGCGCGCCCAGCTCCACAAGGAGTATGAGGAGATGCTGCATGAATTGCCACACGACGGGCCGCTGGTGCCTGGGGTGCCTGAGGGCATGCTGCGGCGGTTGCTCGAGGCGTATTATCAAATTCATCGGTCCTCTTCGTGAGCACTCGACCCTCTTCGTGAGCACAACTACATCATCATGAGGGCAACTACATCAACCAAACTCATTTATCAAAGTCATCCGTAGCTCATCCAGAGCACGCTCATATTTTTATTACTACTACCACGTCAACCAGGGTAAACAACCAGGTAACACACTCCAAAACAACAAAAAGACCTCATCGTGACACCTCCACACGTCGTTTCAATGCATCATATCGTTGTCGTGCAACGTCATTGTCGGGTGCGTAATTCAACACCTCACCATAGGCAGACACCGCCCCCTCCATGTCCTTTTGCTGCTCCAGCGCATTGCCCAGGTTGTTCCATGCAGTGACATACCCCGGCTGCAACGCCACAGCTTGTCGATACTCTGACACGGCGCTATCGTATCGCTGCATGTTGAAATAGGCATACCCAAGTGCGTTGTGCACCTGCGCCAGATCTTCTGGCGCCCCTTGCCAGTTGCCCTTGGCCTTTTCCAAGTTGCGGGTGGCTTGTGTGTAGAGCTTTTTGCGCAGCAGAATGACACCGAGCTCAAAGTAGTCTTCTGCGCTGGCGGTGTTGGTGCGTACGCGCTCACCAAGGACCTTGGCTGCTTCTTCAAGTTCGCGGCGGACGAGCACTTGGCGGACGACCAAATAGGCGCCCACGGCGAGAAAGGACAGGAGGAGTGACAGGTAGATGAGCTGGACGGGGGCCTCGAGACCTTCGGCGATGGGTGGATAGAGAGGGTTTGTTATTGTAGAGATGGAGGGTGTGGTGAGCGTGTTGAGGGTGGCGAGCGCTGGTGGTGGTGGTGGTGGCATCATGGTGTTCAGCACGACTGTTGTTGGGATGATGTGTTGTTGATGGGTGATGTGCAATATTTGCTGTAATACAAGTGAATATCAGCACGTACCACCAGAGCACAAGGCAGGACACGGGCGCATGCGATGAATTCCACCCAGACGAAGCACCCCGCGTGCTGGGGCTGCAGGCAAGCGCCCGCAAGAAAGCAGCGGTGAGATCATGATGGTGGGTGTTGCACTGTAGATCTGGTGTGAACCAATACACCAAACAAAATTTTCACACAGTCAAACAACACCGAGGAGGTGATTTTGCATACCACAACCATTTTGCAAAGTGTGTCAATAACATACAAATACTGCGGACAACAGCAGGTAGGCATAGGGACACCACAGGGGAACGCACTCGCATGCCATGCAACTCGTTGACCACCACCCCCACAGGCTGTCCCCATGTTTGTGCAGACCG